>WNFP01000365.1_pt1 | contig 84021 bp, 75 predicted proteins | sample 5400201 | NCBI WGS metagenome assembly WNFP01 (sample SAMN13153355, study PRJNA577476) | soil metagenome | isolation source: 115 cm saprolite under Madrone tree | place: USA:California | collected 2016-06-14
CACCCCCGACCCCTCTGCCTCACGCGGGAGAGGGGTGATCTAGGCTGCTGGGACGCAGCGGGGGCGACCGGGTGCGGTGGAGCGAGGTCAGCACGCCCGAGCCCCCGGCATGGCGAAGGGCGTAACGCGAGCGGAACCGCGCCCGGTCGCCCCCGAGCGCACCGGTAACCCGGATACTCCGCCGCGGTCGCCGTATTACGAGATACCGATTAACCCGGCGTACCCAGCTTGCGCCAAGTCTCCACGACCGAGTCCGGATTCAGCGAGATCGACTCGATGCCCTGCTCGACCAGCCAGCGAGCGAAGTCGACGTGATCCGACGGCCCCTGGCCGCAGATTCCGACATACTTGCCCTGGCGCCGGCACGCCGCAATGGCGCGCGACAGCAACGCCTTGACCGCCGGATCGCGTTCATCGAATCCGGCCGCCACCAGCCCCGAATCGCGATCGAGCCCGAGGGTGAGTTGGGTCAGATCGTTGGAGCCGATCGAGAAGCCGTCGAAGTACTCGAGAAACTCGTCGGCCAGGATCGCGTTGGACGGGACCTCGCACATCATGATGATTCGCAGTGCACCGCTGCCGTCGGGCGCGGCCGCGCTGCCGCGCTTGAGCCCGTGCGACTGGAGCAGATCGATCACCCGGCGCGCCTCCTCGAGCGTCCGAACGAATGGAACCATGATCTCGACGTTGGTCAGCCCCATCGTCTCGCGCACGCGCTTCAACGCCCTGCATTCGAGCTCGAAGCAGTCGGCAAAGTCGGGCGAAACAAAGCGCGCCGCGCCGCGAAAGCCGAGCATCGGGTTTTCCTCCTCAGGCTCGTAGCGGCTGCCGCCGATCAGCTTGCGATACTCGTTGCTCTTGAAGTCCGACAGCCGCACGATCACCGGCTTGGGCCAGAAGGCCGCTGCGATCGTCGCGATGCCCTCGGCCAGACGAAGCTCGAAGAACTCGCGCGGGCTCGAATAACCGTGAGCCAGGCCTTCGACCGCGCGCTTCAGCGGCTCGTCCAGATTCGGGTACGCCAGGATCGCTTTGGGGTGCACGCCGATGTGGTTGTTGATGATGAACTCCAGGCGCGCCAGTCCGACTCCCTCGTTCGGAATGGCCTGGAACTCGAATGCGAGCTGCGGATTGCCGACGTTCATCGTCAACTTGACCGGCAGCTTCGGCAATGCGCCGCCCTCGATCGATTCGACCTGTACCTCGAGCCGACCCTCGTACACGTGGCCGGTGTCGCCCTCGGCGCACGACACCGTCACGTCGGAGCCGTCCGGCACCGCTGAAGTCGCATTGCCGCAGCCGACAACGGCCGGAATGCCGAGCTCGCGCGCGATGATGGCCGCATGGCAGGTTCGTCCGCCCCGGTTGGTCACGATCGCCGCCGCGCGTTTCATCACCGGCTCCCAGTTCGGATCCGTCATGTCGGTGATCAGCACGTCGCCGGGTTGCACCCGCTCCATGTGGCTCGAGCTGGCGACCAGGCGCGCGCGTCCCGCGCCGACCTTCTGCCCGATCGCCCGGCCCGAAACCAGCACGCGCGAGGTCTGCTTCAGCCGGTAGCGCGACGGAGCCTCGGATCGGCTCTGCGACTTGACCGTCTCGGGCCGCGCCTGCAACACGTACAGCCGGCCGTCCAATCCATCCTTGCCCCACTCGATGTCCATCGGTCGCCCGTAGTGCTGCTCGATCTGGACCGCGATACGCGCCAGTTCGATCACATCCGGGTCCGACAGCGAAAACTGGTGCCGCTGCTCGTCGGGCACGTCGATCTGGCGAACGGTGCGGCCCGAGCCGGGCTGCGCGTCGTATTGCAGCTTGACCAGCTTGGAACCGAGACTGCGCCGGACGATCGGAAACTTACCAGCCGCCAGCATCGGCTTGTGCACGTAGAACTCGTCCGGATTGACAGCGCCCTGGACGACGGTTTCACCCAGGCCGAAGCTGGATGTGATCAGCACGACGTCACGAAACCCCGATTCGGTGTCGATCGTGAACATCACGCCGGCCGCCCCCAAGTCGCTGCGGACCATTTTCTGCACGCCGGCCGACAGCGCGACGTCGGCATGCGAATAGCCGTGGTGCACCCGGTAGGCGATCGCGCGGTCGTTGTACAGCGAGGCGAACACGCGGCGTACGCTGCTCAGCACCGCGTCGATTCCGCGAACGTTCAGGAACGTTTCCTGCTGCCCGGCGAACGAGGCCTCCGGCAGGTCCTCGGCGGTTGCGCTGGAGCGCACCGCTACCGAGATTTCACTCGAATTCTCACTTATAAGTGATTGATATATATCGCGTATTTGAGATTCCAGCGCCCGCGGTAACGCGCCCTCCTCGAGCCAATCGCGGATCTGCCGGCCGGCGGCTTCCAGCGCCCCCAGGTCTTCCACGTTCAGGTGCTGCAGTCGTTTCGCGATCCGCTCCGTCAACCCGTTGCCGCGCAGGAATTCGTGAAACGCTTCGGCGGTGGTCGCAAATCCATCGGGAACCCGGATGCCGTTCGCGCTGAGCTGGCTGATCATCTCGCCGAGCGAAGCGTTCTTGCCTCCGACCCGCTGCACATCGCTGTGGCGTAACCGGTTGAACGGGATCACGTACTGCCCGACGTCCATAGACTCCCCTGCACGCCAACGCAGCGGCGCTTGAAAACGCTCGGCGTGCGCGTGAACATCCGTATGCCAGAATGCGCCGATTTTACGTTCTTCATGGATGCGCCACGATGACCGAACCCGCCGATGCGCCGGAGTGGCTCGAGCGCGACGTCTTCTTTGTTTCCGACGGAACCGGGATAACCGCCGAAACCCTCGGGCAGAGCGTGCTGGCACAGTTCGATCGGCTGCGCGTTCGCGTGCACCGGATCTCGTTCGTCGACAATCCGGACAAGGCGCGCGAAGCGGTCACGCGCATCAACGACGTCGCGAATCGGCACGGAAGCCGGCCCATCGTGTTCTCGACGCTGGTCGATTCGAAGACCAACGAGGCGCTGCGTTCGGCCGCCGCATTGATCCTGGACGCGTTCGGAACCTTCGTGGTGCCGCTCGAGCAGGAATTGGGCCTGAAGTCGACCCACACGATCGGTCGCTTTCACGCGATGTCGGATTCGGAAAAGTACAAGAACCGGATCGAAGCGATCAATTTCACGCTGAGCCACGACGACGGCCAGCTGGCGACCGGCCTGGACCAGGCCGAAGTGATCCTGGTCGGAGTGTCGCGCAGCGGCAAGACGCCGACCAGCCTGTACCTGGCGATGCACTATGGCGTCAAGGCGGCCAACTATCCGCTGATCCCGGAAGACTTCGAGCGCGGTGAGCTGCCCAGCGCGCTGCCGCCGTACCGCAAGCGGCTGTTCGGGCTGACGATCGCGCCCGAGCGGCTGGCCGAGGTGCGGCGCGAGCGCCGTCCCAACAGCCGCTATGCGTCGCTGGAAAACTGTCTGTACGAAGTCACGCAGGCCGAGCGCCTGATGCGCCGCGAAGGAATCCGCTGGCTGTCGTCGACCACCAAGTCGATCGAAGAGATCGCCGCGACGATCCTGCAGGAGTGGCTGCCGGAACGCCGCAACGGCAGCGATCACGCCGCCTGAGCCGCTCGCATCGGTCTGGGCGCAGGCGCGGTCCAGGGACCGGTAACAGCCGCGTCAGGAGCGGCCTGCGCGCCGGTTGCGCTCGAACAGGCACACGGCGGCCGCGGCCGCGACATTCAACGATTCGATCTCGCCCTTGATCGGGATCCGGACCCGCAGCGCGCATTGCGCAAGCACGGCCGTCGACAGCCCGCCGCCTTCGGAACCAAACGCCCATCCGACCGCCTGCCGCGGAATCTCGCAGTCCCACAGCGAAGGAGCGTCGTGGGCGACCGCGCCGATCCACGTCCCGGCGAGCACAGCGCCCAGCGAGTCGCTGCTGACCCCCTCGGAAATCCTCAAGCGGAAATGCGCGCCCATGGCCGCGCGCAGGGCCCTGGGCGACCAGGCGGCGGCCGTCGCCGGGCCGCACAGTGCATGCGCGATTCCGGCGGCGGCCGCGGTTCGCAGCACCGCACCGACGTTGACAGGGTCCTGGATCGCATCCAGGTAAATCAGGTCCTCGCGCGACGCCGTGGGTGGAGTCGCCGCCGCCGCCGGGATCAGCAGCGTCAAGCCGATCCCGCGCTCGACCGGCGAGATGCGGTCGTACAGCAGGGCCGGCAGCTGGAAGCACGCGGTCTGCGCAGGCAGTTGTGCCAGCGCGCTGTCGATCGTCTCTTCGCGGGCGCCGCGCCGCACCAGCGCCGCGATCACCGGCCATTGCGATTGCACGATGGCCTGCGCAAGGTGCAGTCCCTCGGCCAGGGTCTGGCCAAGCTCGCGTACGGCGCGCGGCGAGCTGGCCAGCCGCAGCCAGCGGCGGAACAGCGGATTGGAATCGGACGTCAGCAGCTTCAATCGAGCCCGAGCTCCAGCGTCAGCAGCGCCCGGACCGGCGCGAACGAACGGCGGTGCACGGCGCACGGTCCCAGCGCGTTCAGCCGGGCCAGGTGCTGCGGTGTCGGGTAGCCGAAGTGGCGGGCGAAGCCGTACTCGGGATACCGCCTGTGCAGCGCCCGCATCAGTGCGTCGCGGTGCGTCTTGGCCAGGATGGAGGCGGCCGAGATGGCCGGTTCGATCGCGTCGCCGCCGACGATGGCGCGCGAGGCGATCGCGATCGGTGGCACGCGGTTGCCGTCGACCAGGACCAGGTCGACCACCGGCTGCAGCGCTTCGATCGCGCGGCGCATTGCGAGCAGGCTCGCCTGCAGAATGTTGAGTCGATCGATCTCCGCGACGCTCGCCTGGGCCACCGCAAAAGCCAGCGCATCGGCCCGGATCCGCGTGGCCAGCTCGCGCCGCTGCGCCGGCGTCAGCTGCTTGGAATCGCGCAGCCCCTCGATCGGCCGATTCGGATCCAGCACGACCGCCGCTGCCACGACGGGCCCGGCCAGCGGCCCCCGGCCGGCCTCGTCGACGCCCGCGATCCGGATGCGCAAGCCGACGTCGGCGATCCGATCGAATCGCACGAGGGCCTTCCTCATCGGTTCGCCCCTGCCAGGCCGAGCACCACCTCGGCCACCAGAGACGGCGTGTCGCGTCGCAGGCTCTGGTGGATCGCCTCGAACCGCTCCGCCAGCCGCGCCTGTCCCGCCTGGTCTTCCAACTGCCGGATCAGCGCCGCAGCCACGGCCGTGCCGGTCGCTTCGTCCTGCCACAGCTCCGGCACCACCGACTCGCCCGCCAGGATGTTCGGCAGTCCGATCCAGGGCACGTAGCCTCCGATCTTCCGCATCATCCAGGCCGACAGGCGCGGCATCCGGTAGACGATCACCATCGGGCGCTTGAAAAGCGCCGCTTCCAGCGTCGCCGTTCCACTGGTCACCAGCACCGCGTCGGACGCCTCCAGGCAATCGTGCGAGCGGCCCTCGATCAGCGACGTGATCGGCGCAAGGCGCGGATGGCGGCTGATCAACGTCTCGATCCGCGGTCGCAGCGCCGGATCGGCGACCGGAACCACGAACCGCACCGGACTCAAGTCGCCCGCCAGGCGGTCGGCTGCCGCGAAGAACACCGGGCCGCCGAATTCGATCTCCGCCCTGCGGCTGCCCGGCAACACGGCGATCACCGTGTCGCCAGCTGCAATGCCCAGGCGCTCGCGCGCAGCGTGCGGATCGGGGCGCAGCGCGATCGCCTGTGCCAGTGGATGCCCCACGTAGGTGGCCGGGATGCCGGAGCGCGCGTAGAGACGCTGCTCGAACGGAAAGACCAGCAGCACGTGCGTGGCGGCCCGCCGAATCCGCTCGATCCGCTCACCGCGCCACGCCCAGATCGACGGACTGACGTACTGCACCGTGGGCACGCCGGCCGCGCGCACCGCCTCCTCCAGGCCCAGGTTGAAGTCCGGAGAGTCGACCCCGACCAGCACGCGGCAGCCGCTTTGCAGTACCCGCCGGCTCAGCGATCGACGCAACCATAGCAATCGAGGCAGCTCCCGCAGCACCTCGGCGTAGCCGCGCACCGAAAGCTCCCGAATGTGGTGCCAGGGTTCGCATCCAGCTTCGATCATCTGGTCGCCCGCGATTCCGGCGATGCGCCACTTCGGCTCGCGCTGCCGGATCGTGCGGATCGCGGGAGCAGCCAGCACATCGCCGGAGACCTCGCCAGCGACCATCACGAGCAAGGGCTGCGCGGCCAAGGATTCGGGCGGCTAGCGAATGATGCCGCGCCCCGGAACAGCGAGAAACTCGGTCAGCTGCGCCAGCGCACCCGCGACCGACGAGCCCGACTCGACGCCGGACTGGATCGCCTCGCGGGCCTGCGCCAGCGTCAGGCCCTCACGGAAAATGCTCCGATAAGCGCGCTTCAGCGCCGCGATGGTCGCCTCGTCGTAACCGCGCCGTTGCAGGCCCTCCACGTTGACGCCGTACGGCTGGGCCGGACTGCCGCGGCAAAGCACGAAGGGAGGAACGTCCTGAACCAGCGTCGAGCCGCCGCCGCACATCGAATGGGACCCGATCCGGACGAACTGATGCACGCCGACCATGCCGCCCAGGACCGCCCAGTCGCCGATCTCGACGTGGCCGGCCAGCTGACTCAGGTTCGCCAGCACCGTGTGGTCGCCGATCGCACAGTCGTGCGCGATATGCACGTAGGACATGATCCAGTTGTCCGACCCGACGCGAGTCACGCCGCCGCCCTGGACGGTTCCGAGGTTCAGCGAACAGAACTCCCGGATCGTGTTGCCGTTCCCGATCACGAGCTCGGTGGGCTCGCCGGCGTACTTCTTGTCCTGGGGAATCTCGCCCAGCGTGCAGAACGAGTAGATCCGATTGTTGCGGCCGATCCGGGTGTGGCCCGTGACCACCACATGCGACTCGATCGTCGTGCCCGACTCGATCCTGACGTCGGGGCCGATCACGCAGAACGGTCCGATCCGGACTTCGTCGCCCAGTTCGGCGCGAGGGTCGACCAGCGCGTTCGCGTGGATGCGCGCCGCCATCAGGCCTGTCCCGCGGCCGACTTCGGCGGCGTGCGATAGGCGCACATCAGGTCGGCTTCGCAGGCGACCTGCCCCAGCACGGTGGCCTTGGCCTTGAAGAATGCGATGCCGCGCAGCTCCCGGGCGAAATCGACCTCGAGCTGCAGCTGATCGCCGGGTTCCACCGGCCGCTTGAAGCGCGCCTTGTCGATGCCGGCGAAGTAGTAGATCAGGTCTTTCGGCCGTTCGCCTCCCAGCGTGACGATCGAAAGGATCGCGGCAGCCTGTGCCAGCGCCTCCAGGATCAGCACGCCGGGCATCACCGGATAGCCCGGGAAGTGACCGGCGAACACGGGCTCGTTGATCGACACGTTCTTCAGCGCGACGATGCGCCGGCCCGGTTCGACCTGCACCACGCGATCCACCAGGATGATCGGGTAGCGATGCGGCAGCGTGCGCAGTATGTCCTGAATGTCCATCATCGATCGGATTCCGTCCTTTTTGCATCCGTCCCGTGTGCAGCAACGCTTGCCTCCAGGCGACGCAGCCGCTCGCGCAATTCATCCAGATGCCGCAGCAAAGCCGCGTTGCGTTCCCACTGCCGGTTGAGCATGAACGGAAAGATGCCCGTGTAGAACCCGGCCTGCCGTATGTCGCGCGTGATCGCCGTGGCCCCCGCGATGACCGAGTCGTCGGCGATCGTGATATGCCCCTGGATCATCGAGGCGCCTCCGAGCTGGCAGCGGCGGCCGATTGTCGCACTGCCCGCGATTCCAACACAGCCCGCGATGGCCGAGTGAGCTCCGATCCGGCAGTTGTGCCCGATCTGCACCAGATTGTCGATCTTCACGCCGTCTTCTATCACCGTATCGCCGATTGCGCCCCGATCGATCGTGCTGCCTGCCCCGATCTCCACGTCGTCGCCGATCAGCACCGCGCCGGTCTGCGGAATCTTGACCCATTGCCCCCTGAAGGGCGCGAATCCGAAGCCGTCGGCGCCGATCACGCAGCCTGAATGCAGTATGCACCGGGCCCCGATCCGGCAGCCGTGATAGATCCGCACGCCCGGATTCAGCCGGGTCGATTCGCCGATGCGGACCTGGCGTCCCACGTAGCAGCCGGCCAGCACCTGCGCGGCCGGCCCGATGCAGGCGCCCTCCTCGACGACTGCCATCGGCCCGATCGAGCTCGACGGATCGACTTGAGCGCTCGGGTGGACCACCGCGCTGGGCGCGCATCCCGGCGCCGGCGCGGCCTGCGGCGCAAGAGCCTGCGCTGCAAACGCAAACCAGGCGTAGGCCGATTCGCACACGATCAGCACAGACGCCTCCGATCCGCCCGGAAACAGTGCCGCGCGGTCCGCCTCGGCAAGCACCAGCGCGCCGGCGCGCGTGACAGCCGCCAGGCGCCGGTAGCGCGGATTGGCGAGGAAACTCAGGTGCTCGGCGCCGGCTTGCTCCAACGTCGCGACGCCCGCGATCGTTCTCTGGCCGTCTCCGACGACGCGGGCGCTCAGCTCACCGCCCGCCAGCCGCGAGACCGCCGTGGCCAGTTGATCGATGCTCAGCAATCACTTGCCCGAATCGAGCGCATGCAGAACCTTGTCCGTGATGTCGATATGCGGCCCGACGTACAGCGCGTCCTGCAGTATCAGGTCGAACTTTTCCTGCTCGGCCAGCGCGCGGACGATCCGCTGCGCGCGCTCGAGCAGATTCTGGAACTCCTCGTTCTTGCGCTGATTCAGGTCCTCCTGGAACTCGCGCCGCCTGCGCTGGAATTCCCGATCCAGGTCCTGCAGTTCGTGCTGACGCTTGCTGCGTTCGGCCTCGGACAGCACCGGGCTGTCCTTGTCCAGCTTCTCCGCAGCCGCCTTCAACTTGCTGTCCGTCTCCTGCAGATCCTTGCCGCGCTTGGCAAACTCCTGCGACAGCTTCTGCTCGGCGGCCTTGGCCGGTACGGAATCGCGCAAGATCCGCTCGGCGCTCACGTAACCGATCTTCAGCTCCTCGGCCATAGTCGGTCGTCCGGACAGCGCCAGGGCAGCGGCCATCGCGACCGAACCCAGCTTCAAAGCCACGGAAAACGTCGATCGCATCAGCAAACCTCGGCGAGTGCGGGTAGGCGATTTTGCCAGATTGACAGCCTACTAGAAGCCCGTGCCGATCTGGAACTGGAAGCGCTGGATCCGATCGCCGGGCTGATGGCGGAACGGCTGAGCCAGGCTCAGCTTAAGCGGCCCGATCGGGGATATCCAGGCTATCCCCGCGCCCGCGGCCAACCGCAGTTGGCCAAATCGGACCGCCTCGCCGCTACCCCAGACATCGCCCGTGTCCAGGAAGACCAGGCCGCGCAGCGAGCGATCGGCACCCGGCAGGGTAGCCAGGGCCTCGACCGAGGCGTTCAGTTCCTTCACGCCGCCCAGCGGATCGCCGTTGGCGTCGCGCGGCCCCAGCGAGCCCGCCTCGAAACCGCGCACGCTGCCGATGCCGCCGACGTAGAAGTTCTTGAACAACGGAAAGTCCTTGCCGCTGTAGCCCCCGCCGTACCCCGTCTGCCCGTTGAACGCCACCGTGATCTTGTTCGTTAGCGGCGCGAATTGCTGGAACTGGTACGTCAGCTTGTAGTACTGAAGATCCAGCGCAGGGGTGCCGACTTCAAGAAAGGCGCGCTGGAAGCGCCCCCGGTTCGGAGTCAGGATGTTGTCGCGGCTGTCGCGCGACCACCCCATGGTGGCGAGCAGGGCGCCGGCGCTCGAGCCGAAGCGGTTCACGTAGTCGATGTAGCGGAAAGGACTGGAGCCGGTCAGCGTGATATCCGTGGCCTCGACGCCCAGACCGAAGAAGATCGTATCGAATTCGGTGAACGGAACTCCCCAGCGCAGCGTCCCGCCGGTCGTGCCGATGTCGACCGTCGCCAGACCCAGCTTGGCCAGATTCGAATCGCGACGGAAGATCTCTTCGCTTCGGCTGATGCCGTCGATCGTGACGTACGGATCGGCATGGGACAGCGCGATCGTGCGTGTGGCCGAGCTGGTATTGAGCTGGACGCCGATCGCGTGCCCGGTCCCGAGCACGTTCTGCTGCGTATAGGCAGCCGAAATGACCAAGTGCTCGGTCGAGCTGTAGCCGAGGCCGGCCTGAATGGTTCCAGTCGGCCGCTCTTTCACGGTGACGTTCAAGTCAACCTGGTCGTGGCTTCCCGGAACCGCGGGCGTCTCGACTTCGACCTTCTCGAAGAAGCCGAGCCGATCGATCCGGTCGCGCGACAGTTTCACCTTCTCCGAGTCGAACCAGCCGGACTCGAACTGCCGGATCTCGCGCCGTATCACCTCGTCGCGCGTGCGCGTGTTGCCGGATATGTTCACGTGCCGGACGTAGGCGCGCCGACCCGGATCCACCAGGATGGTGAACGCCACTTCGCGCTTTTCCTTGTTGGCGTCGGGCACCGGGTTGGCGTTCGCGAATGCATAGCCCAGCACGCTGAGGCGGTCGGTCACGGCCTTGGCGATCGCGTTGACTCGTTCGCCGTTGTAGACCTCCCCGGGTTTGACGTCGATCAGCTTGGACAACTCCGCATCCAGACCGAGCAGCTCGCCGGCGAGCTTGATTCCCGAGACGCGGTAGCGCTCGCCTTCCAGGATGTTGATCGTGATCTGGATGTCCTTCTTGTCGGGACTGATCGATACCTGGGTGGACTCGATGTTGAAGTCGAGGTAGCCGCGTGCCAGGTAGAACGAACGCAGTGTCTCCTCGTCGGCCTGCAGCTTCTGACGGGCGTATTTGTCGTGCCCGGTGTACCAGGTCAGCCAGCCGGGCGTCGACAACTCCATCTGGTCGCGCAAGGTCGAATCCGAAAACGCGTGGTTTCCGGTGAACCGGATGACGCGGATCCGAGCGACCTCGCCTTCGTCGACCGAGATCGAGATGTTGACCCGATTGCGCTCCAGCGGGCTCACGGTGGTCTTGACCTTCACGCCGTAGCGGCCGCGCGAGAGGTATTGCCGCTTCAGCTCCTGCTCGGCCCGATCCAGCAGCGAACGGTCGTAGATGCGGGCCTCGGCCAAGCCCACGTCCTTCAGCGACTTCTTTACGGTGTCCTTGTCGAACTCCTTCATGCCGACCAGCTCGATCGCTGCGATCGCCGGTCGCTCCTCGATCACGACCACCAGCACGTCGCCGTCGGCCTCGAGCCGCACGTCCTTGAACAGCCCCGAGGCGTACAAGGCCCGGATCGCCGCGATTCCCTTGCCCGGGTCGTAGTGGTCGCCGACGCGCAGCGGAAGGTAGCCGAACACGGTGCCGACGTCGGTTCGCTGGGCGCCCTCGACCCGTATGTCGCGGATCACGAAGTCCCGGCCTTCGGATTGAGCGTGCGGGCTGCCTTGCGCGAATGCGAGGCTCAGCGCGAGGCACAAGCTTCGCGTCGCCACGGACAAGCGGGTGCTGCGGCGTATCAAGGAATCTGCCTGCCGTGCTGCGACGTCGAGCCCATCCACACCGGGGACCGCACGACCCTTGTTCGCGCCTACTGGAAAAGCAGTCGGCTCAAGTCGTTGTACAGGGCCAATGCGGTCAAAACGACGAGCAGCCCGATCCCTACGCGCTGTCCCAGTTCAAGCCATGTCGGCGAGGGAGGGCTGCCTGTCACAACCTCGATCGCATAGTACAGCAAGTGCCCGCCGTCGAGCACTGGAACCGGCAACAGGTTCAGCACGCCCAGGCTGATCGACACCAGTGCCAGGAAGCTCATGTAAGCGAACAGACCGATGCGTGCGCTCTGCCCCGCGACGTCGGCGATCGTCACGGGACCCGACAGGTTGTGCCACGACGCACGACCGATCACCATCCGACCGAACATCCGCAGCGAGAACCAGGAGGTCTCCCACGTCCTGCCCACGGCATGCGCCACCGCCTGAGCCGGTCCGTCGCGCACCAGGATCGGGTCCCGAAAATCGATGCCGACGCGCCCGATGTGTTGCCCACCCACGACGGCTTCGACCGGCGTGACCGGGATCTGCAGCTCGCGCCCGTTGCGTTCGATCTGCAACTGCAACCGACGATGCGGGGCGGCGCGAACGCGCCGGCTCACGTCGGCGGCCGACTTGACGGCGTCTGCGTCGATCGACACGATCCGGTCCCCGACCTGCAGACCCGCCATCGCAGCCGGATCGCCCGGCGCCAGCGCCCTGATGATCGGCTCCGGATCGCCCGGGTGAATGCCGATGCGGGTGAACCAGTCGCTGTCGAGCCGATCCGTATCGACGCCGCCCAGGTCCAGCTGCACCGTTCGCTCGGCTCCGTTGGAGCCGCGCACCACGAGTTGCGGGCGTGCGTGGTCGCTCGCCTGCTGCAGCACGGACCAGCGCAGGTCGTTCCAGGACCGTATCGGGCGATCGCCCATCCGGAGCACCAGGTCGCCTTCCGCCAGCCCCGCGGCCGCAGCCGGCGTTCCCGCCTCGGGCTGACCCACGACCGCCCTGATGTCCGTGGTCCCGATCAGATTGAGTACGACGTAGATCAGCACGGCAAACAGCAGATTGGCCACCGGGCCGGCTGCCACGATCGCAGCACGCCGCAGCACCGGCTGCCGGTTGAAGGCACGCGGCAGCTCCGACGGATCGATCGGTCCGGACTCGGTCTCGCGCTCGTCCAGCATCTTCACGTAGCCGCCCAACGGCACCACGGCGATCACCCATTCGGTCCGGTCCGCGCCTCGGACCCAGCGCGCGATCGGCCGGCCGAACCCGACCGAGAACCGCAGCACCTTGACGCCGCACCAGCGCGCCATCCAGAAATGACCGAGCTCGTGCACGACGATCAACAGACCGAGCGCCACCAGGAAAGCCGGAATCGTGGTCAGGAAGCCCATATTTTTTTCGTCAGTACCGATCGAGCCTGGCGGCGGGCCCCGTCATCGAGGTCGAGGATCGCCTCGACCGAATCCGGCGGCGCGCCCCGACTGGCGACGAGCACCTCCTGGATCACGGCAGGGATTCGAGCAAACGGCAGCTCGCGTTTCAAAAAAGAGTCGACCGCCACCTCGTTGGCCGCGTTCAGAGCGATGCAGGCGGACGGGCCGGCCTGCAGCGCCTGGTACGCCAATCGCAGGCAGGGGAAGCGGTGCTGGTCCGGGGCTTCGAACTGCAAGGGGCCGGCCTGCAGCAGATCGAGGCGGGGCGAGCCGCTGCTGATCCGCTCGGGAAATCCGAGCGCATAGGCGATCGGTGTGCGCATGTCCGGCGTGCCCATCTGCGCCAGCACCGACCCATCGACGAATTCCACCATCGAATGAATCACGCTTTGCGGATGGATCACCACGTCGATCTGCTCCGGCTCGAAGCCGAACAGCCAGTTCGCCTCGATCACCTCGAGGCCCTTGTTCATCAACGTGGCCGAGTCCACCGAGATCTTGCGACCCATATTCCATTTCGGATGAGCGCACGCCTGTTCGGGCGTCACGCCGGCCAGATCGGCGCGCCTCAGAAACGGCCCGCCCGAGGCGGTCAGGATCAGGCGCTTGACCGCGTGGTGGGCGTCCCGCGCCGCGGCCAGGCACTGGTGGATCGCATTGTGCTCGCTGTCGACCGGCAGCAGGCTGCCCCGGCTGTTGCGCACCGCCTCGATCAGCAGCGAGCCGGCGCACACGATGGCTTCCTTGTTCGCCAGCAGCAGTCGCTTGCCGGCGCGCGCCGCCGCCAGCGTAGCGCTCAGTCCGGCGGCGCCCACGATCGCGGCCACCACGCAATCGGCCGACTCCAGGCACGCGGCCTGCACCAGGCCTGCGGCGCCGCCGACCGCCGCCGTACGCAGGTCCGCCTTGCGCAGGCCCTCGGCCAGCAGCGCGGTTTGCCGCGCATCGCCGATCGCCGCCAGCTCGGGCTCGAAGCGGCGACACAGCCCGATCAGTTGATCGACGTTCGAGTGCGCGGTCAAGGCGACTACCCGGAAGCGGTCCGGATGCCGCGCCAGCACCTCCAGCGTGCTGGTTCCAATCGAACCGGTCGCCCCGAGAATGCACACGCCCTGCCGGGCCACCGGGCCGTCGCTCACCGGGTCCACCAATCGATCAGTACTGCGGCAGGAAGCGTCGGCAGCGTGGCGTCGATTCGATCCAGCACTCCGCCATGACCGGGCAGCAGCCGACCGCTGTCTTTGACCTGTGCCTGCCGTTTCAACAGGCTCTCGAACAGATCGCCGACGATCGACAGCGCCACCAGGCACCACAAGGCAGCCAACGCGAATGGCCAGGCCACCTCTGCCAGCAGATGGTTGGACCACAGGCGTGCATGCGGCCACCGTCCGTAAACCACCAACGCGGTCACTGTGACGAACGCGAGCGCGCCGTAGACGCCTTCCCAAGTCTTGCCGGGGCTCACCCGCGGCGCCAGCTTGTGACGACCGAGGGCCCGGCCGGTGAAGTAGGCCGCGATGTCCGCGATCCAGACCACAGCCAGCACCGACACCAGCCATTGCAGCCCCTTTTGCAGCAGGCTGTCGAGCGCCATCCATCCGGCCGTCAGCAGCGCCAGCGCCAGAATCATCGACGCGCCGCGCCCGACCGTGAGGCGGCCGCGCTCGGCGCACCCAACGGCGGCACCCAGGCCGCACCACAGCGTGCAGGCGGCCAGCGACGCCGCCGCATTGACGCCGTCCGATGCCCGCACATCAAGCGCCGAGGTGCCGACCAGAAGCGCCCCATAGACGGCGGCCACGCCCGCGGAAACGACCAGGCTGCAGCCCGCAAGCCGCATCCATTCGTACATGGCCGCGGCCACCAGCAGCGCGAACAGAGCGAGCAGCGCCGTGCCGCCCCACGCCGCCGCGGCCCCGATCAGGGCGAGCAGCGCGACGGCCGTGATCAAACGCGTGCGCAGCACGTTGAAGCTCTCATGGTCGGGACAGCGTCGATTCAACGCGGCCGAATCGGCGTTCGCGACGGGCGAACCACCCGAACGCGATCTCCAGCTGGTCGGCGTCGAAGTCAGGCCACAGCACGTCGGTGAAGTACAGCTCGGTATACGCCATTTGCCACAGCAGGAAATTGCTGATTCTGCGCTCCCCGCCGGTGCGGATCAGCAAGTCCGGGTCCGGAGCAAACGCCGGCGCCAGCTCGGCCGCGAAGCGCTGCTCGTCGATGGCGCTCAGGTTGCCTTCGCGAGCGGCCCGCTTCGCCAGCGCGCGGGCCGCCTGCACGATGTCCCAGCGACCTCCATAACTGGCGCAGACGGTCAGATTCAGCCGTTCGTTGCCCTCGGTGCGCTCCTCGGCATCCCGGATCAGGCGCCGCAATTCCGGTTCCAGCGAATCGACCTGCCCGACCACGCGCATCCGCACACCGTTTTCGACCAGTCGGCCGACCTCGCGCTGCAATGAACTGACGAAAAGACGCATCAGCAGCGACACCTCGTCGGCCGGCCGGCGCCAGTTCTCCGAGCTGAACGCGAAAAGGGTCAGGTATTCCACTCCGCGCCGCGCGCAGGTCTCGATGGTCGAGCGGACCGCCTCCACGCCGCGCGAGTGTCCGGCTGCCCGAGGCAGATGCCGTGCGGTGGCCCAGCGACCGTTGCCGTCCATGATCACGGCAACGTGGCGCGGGGGTACGACCGCGTCGGAATTCGGCGAGTTCACCGGTGCGCGGCCCCTGTCATCGAATGGCACGCATCTCAGACCGTCATCAGCTCTTTTTCCTTTTCGGCGACCAGCTTGTCGATCTCGCCGACGAATCGGTCCGTGAGCTTCTGCACCTCGTCCTGTGCGCGCCGCTCGTCGTCCTCGGAAACCTCCTTTTTCTTCAGCATTTCCTTCAGCTGGTGAATCGCGTCGCGCCGCAGATTGCGAACCGCCACCCGCGCGTTCTCGCCTTCGTGCCGCACGACCTTGGTCATCTCGCGCCGCCGCTCCTCGGTGAGCGGCGGCATCGGGATGCGCAGCAGCTCGCCCTGCGAGGCCGGATTCAGCCCCAGATCCGATTCCCGGATCGCCTTTTCGATCACCGTCAGCATCTTCTTTTCCCACGGCTGCACGGTGATGGTCCGGGCATCGGCCAGTCCCACGTTGGCGACCTGGCTGAGCGGAACCATCGAACCGTAGTACTCGACCTGTATGTGGTCCAGCAGCCCGGTGTGCGCGCGGCCGGTTCGGATCTTCGCCAGGTCATGCTTCAAGGACTCGACACTCTTGAGCATCTTCTGCTCGGTCGAACTACGTATCTCGGTCGGTTTCATGCGCTGCCTCCTCGCCAACCCCGAAGCCGCACGCGGCCTCGGAACCGTGCCCGCGGTTCAGACGTATACCAGAGTACCCTCGTCTTCGCCCAGCACGGCCCGCAGCAGCGCGCCCGGTTTGGCGATGTTGAAGACCCGGATCGGCAGTCGCTGGTCACGACACAGCGCAAAGGCCGTCGCGTCCATGATCTGCAGGTTGCGTGCAAGGGCGTCATCGAAGCTGATCCGCGTATAGCGCACGGCCGACGGATCCTTGTTCGGGTCGGCCGAGTAAACGCCGTCCACCTTGGTCGCCTTCAGCACGATCTGCGCGCCCACCTCCGAGCCGCGCAGCGCCGCCGCCGTGTCGGTGGTGAAAAACGGGTTGCCGGTTCCGGCGGCGAAGATCACGACTTTGCCTTCCTCCAGATACCGCATCGCCTTGGGCCGGATATAGGGCTCGACCACCTGCTCGACGTTCAGCGCCGACTGCACGCGCGCTTCCAGGCCGGCGCGCTGCATCGCGTCCTGCAGGGCCATCGCGTTCATGATGGTCGCCATCATGCCCATGTAGTCGGCGGTCGCGCGCTCCATCCCGCTCGCTCCGAGCGCCACCCCGCGGAAGATGTTGCCGCCGCCGATCACGATCGCCAGCTCGACTTCGAGCCGGACCACCCGGGCGATGTCCTCGACCATTTCTTCAATCGTGGTCCGGCTGATGCCGAACGCCTGCTCCCCCATCAATGCCTCGCCGGAGAGCTTCAGCAGAACGCGCCGGTAGCGGCGCTCGATGTTCATTGCACCTGTCTCTTCTTGTGGCGCTGCCGGCCGCTTAACGGCGCGCTGCCGCAGCGACTTCGGCCGCAAAATCGTCCGGCCGCTTCTCGATGCCCTCGCCCACCACGAACAGCGCGAATGCGTTGACCGTGGCGCCCTTCTGCTTCAGCAGTTGCTCGACCGACAGCTTGTCGTCCTTCACGAACGGCTGCCCGAGCAGCGTCACCTCCTTCAGGTACTTCTGAACCGCCCCCTCGGTCATCTTGGCCTGGATTTCGGCCGGCTTGCCGGACTCGGCCGCCTTCTGCTGCGCGATCGACCGCTCGCGCGCGATGTCTTCGGCCGGCACGCCGTCGGCCCGCAGCGACCTGGGCTTTCCGGCTGCGATGTGCATCGCCAGGTCCTTGCCCAGCGTGTCGTCGCCCCCGGTCAGGTCCACCAGCACGCCGATCTTCGATCCGCCGTGCACGTAGCTCAGGAGCCGGCCGACGGCCTGAAGCCGGGCAAACCGGCGAATCGAGATGTTTTCCCCGATCTTACCGATCAGCGCGATGCGTTCGGCCTCGACACTCGTGCTTCGCAGCGGAAGCGCCGCAAGCGCGGCCACATCGGCCGGCGCGCGCGCCGTCACCAGAGCGGCCAGCGCCCGGGCGAACGCCTGGAACTCCTCGTTCTTGGCCACGAAGTCGGTCTCGCAATTCACCTCGACGATCGAGCCGACCTTGCCGGACGCGCCCACATCGATCGCCACGATGCCTTCGGCCGCGACCCGGGTCGACGCCTTGGCGGCCTTGTTACCCAGCTTGACCCGCAGGATCTCCTCGGCCCTGGCCATGTTGCCCTGTGCTTCGGCCAGCGCTTTCTTGCACTCCATCATCGGCGCATCGGTCTTTTCGCGCAATTCCTTGACCATGCCCGCGGTCACCTCGGCCATCGTTGAGTCCTTCCATGCGTTCATTGCGCAGAGAGGGGGCGACCGCCCCCATCGAATCGGACTGCCAATCGCTCAACCGGCTCGCCCCGGCTCAGACGGCAACTCAGGCTTCCGGGCCGGAGTCCTCGCTGACTTCGACGAACTCGTCGTCGGTCACGCTCGCGACGACCCCCAGCGACGCATTGGCCTTGCCCTCCAGGATCGCATCGGCGACCCCACGCGCATACAGGCGAACCGCGCGACTGGAGTCGTCGTTGCCCGGGATCACGTACGCAATGCCCTCCGGAGAATGGTTGGTATCGACCACCCCGACCACCGGAATACCGAGCTTGTTCGCCTCGGCGATCGCGATCTTGTGGTACCCGACGTCGATCACGAACAACGCGTCGGGCAGCGCGTTCATCTCCTTGATGCCGCCGATCGCCTTGTTCAGCTTGTCGATCTCCCGCTGAAAATGCAGCCCCTCTTTTTTCGGCATCCGATCCAGCCCGCCCTCCTCCTTGGTCTGCTCCATCTCCTTCAGCCGCTTGATCGAGGTCTTGATCGTCTTGTAATTCGTCAGCATCCCGCCCAGCCATCGCTGATCGACAAACGGCATGCCGGACCGGTGCGCTTCCTCCACCAGGATCTCCCGCGCCTGGCGCTTGGTCCCGACAAACAGCATCGTGCCTCGATTGGCGGCCAGCTGGCGGGTGAACCGGGTCGCCGCGATGAACTGGTCCAGCGTACGCTCGAGATTGATGATGTGGATCTTGTTGCGCTGGCCGAAAATGAAGGGTGCCATTTTCGGGTTCCAGAATCGGGTCTGATGCCCGAAATGGACGCCTGCTTCCAGCATCTGGCGCATCGTCACTGACATAGTGCTCTCTCCAAGGTTGGGTCCGACGCAGCCGCCGAGTCCGCTCGCCGGGGAGCGGACTCGCTCCCCGGCAGGCAGCACCTTGGTGGCGGTGCGCGCGCTGTCAGAACTTCGAAACAAATCAAAGGGCTGGTCCGCTCCACTGCAGCGACGGGCCAGCCCCGTGAAGCCGGGTATTATAGCGGCAATGCCCTGGTCCCTCGCACGCACCCGATCGGGTCGCGGGTCCACGCTGCAATGGCCGTCACGATCAAAAACGCGGAGGAAATCGAGTCGATGCGCGTCGCCGGCCGCCTGGCCGCCGAGGTGCTCGATTTCATCACTCCCCATGTGAAGCCGGGAGTGACCACCGGAGAGCTCGACCGGCTGTGCCACCACTACATGGTGGACGTGCAGGGGACGATCCCGGCCCCGCTGAATTACGCCCCGCCGGGCTATCGCCCGTACCCGAAGTCGATCTGCACGTCGGTGAACCATCAGGTCTGCCATGGAGTTCCCGGTGAGCGCGCGCTGAAGGCCGGCGACATCGTCAACATCGACGTGACGGTCATCAAGGACGGCTGGCACGGCGACAGCAGCCGGATGTACCTGGTCGACGACGTCTCGATCGGGGCACGTCGGCTGTGCGAAGTCACGTTCGAGTGCATGTGGCTGGGCATCGCCGCGGTGCGGCCCGGGGGTCACTTCGGCGACATCGGCGCCGCAATCCAGGTGCACGCGGAAAAGCACGGATACAGCGTGGTGCGCGAGTTCTGCGGCCACGGAATCGGCCGGCGCTTCCACGAGGAGCCGCAGGTTCTGCACTATGGCCGGGCCGGCACGCTGGATCGGTTCGTTCCCGGCATGACGTTTACGATCGAGCCGATGGTCAACGCGGGCCGGCGCGAGATCCGCGAGCTCGCCGACGGCTGGACCATCGTGACCAAGGATCACAGCCTGTCGGCGCAGTGGGAACACACGGTGCTGGTGACCGAGTCCGGCGTCGAAGTGCTGACGAGGTCGGCCGGCACCTCGCCTCCGCCTGCGATCGCGGCGGGTCGCCTGAACTGGACGCCTAAGCCGGCGCTCGTCTGAACAATGAACGACCCCGGATTCGCTTTGCGCGGCGAGTTGAGCGCGCAGCGGGCTCGGGTCATCGGCGAATTCCAGACCACCGGCTCGGTGCAGCGACTGCTGTCGCAGCTGACGCGCGTTGCGGATCGATTCGTGCGGCGCGCGGCCGAGCATTCCCAGCTGGTCCGCTTTGCCTCCGTGTGCGCAGTCGGCGGCTACGGGCGGGCGGAGCTGTTTCCCTATTCCGACGTCGACCTGTTGATCGTGCCGGCCCGGGAGCCGAGCGCCGCGCAGGCCGGGAAAATCGAATCCTTCGTCCATATGCTGTGGGACATGGGGCTGCCGATCGGTCACGCGGTGCGCACGATCGAGCAATGCGGGCATGAAGCCGGCCGCGATCCGACCGTGATGACCGCGATGCTCGAATCGCGCCTGGTGTGCGGCGCGCGCGCCCCGTTTGCCGCTCTGCAGTCGGAGCTGCACCGGGTGCTCGACCCGCGCGCGTTCCTGAACGCCAAGCTGCTCGAGCAGAAACAGAGGCACGCCAAATTCGAGGACACGCCGTTCGCGCTCGAACCGAACTGCAAGGAGAGCCCGGGCGGGCTGCGCGATCTGCAGATGCTGCTGTGGCTGTCGCAGGTCGCGGGCCTGGGTCGTTCCTGGAGCGACCTGCAGCGCGGCGGCCTGCTGACCCGCGAGGAAACGGCCACCTTGCGCCGTACCGAGCGCACGCTCAGGTCGATCCGCGCGCGCGTGCACCTGGTGGCCGGCCGGCGCGAGGATCGGCTGCTGTTCGATGTGCAGCGGGCCGTCGCCGAAGCCATGGCGCTGCGCGGCAGCGCAAGCCGGCTCGCCAGCGAGCTGCTGATGCAGAACTACTACCGGGCCGCCAAGACCGTGACCCAGCTGAACACGATCGTGCTGCTGACCATCGAGCAGCGGCTGACGCCGCCCGATCCGGCGCCCGCGATCGTACTCGATGCCGTGTTTTCCTCGCGCGACGAACTGCTCGACATCGCCGATTCGCAAGCGCTGAAACGGGAGCCGGCGGCGATCCTGCGCGCCTTCCTGCTGCTGCAACGGCATCCGGAGCTGAAGGGAATGTCGCCCGGCCTGTTGCGGGCGATCTGGCACGCCGGGCCCTCGATGGGACCCGATTTTCGCAGCGACCCGACCAATCGCCAGTGCTTCCTCAGCATCCTGCAGCAGCCACGCGGGGTCGTACACGAGCTGCGGCGGATGAATCAGTGGTCGGTGCTGGGCGCCTATCTTCCGGTGTTCCGCCGCATCGTCGGCCAGATGCAGCACGACCTGTTCCACGTCTATACGGTCGACCAGCACATTCTGATGGTGGTGCGCAATCTGCGCCGCTTCACGCAGTCGCAGTTCGCCCACGAGTACCCGCTGTGCAGCCAGCTGGTGGCGGACTTTGCCCGGCCCTGGCTGCTTTACATCGCCGCTCTGTTCCACGACATCGCCAAGGGTCGTGGCGGCGACCACAGCCAGCAGGGGGCGCGCGACGCTCGCCGCTTCTGCCGTCAGCACGGGGTCGGCGCCGAGGACACCGAGCTGGTCGTATTCCTGGTGCGGTACCACCTGAAGCTGTCGCAAACGGCGCAGAAGCAGGACCTGACCGATCCGGCCGTGGTCGGCCGCTTTGCCCGGCTGGTGGGGACCGACCGGCGCCTGGTGGCGCTGTACCTGCTGACGGTCGCCGACATTCGCGGAACCAGTCCCAAGGTGTGGAACAACTGGAAGGCGCGTCTGATAGAGACGCTGTTTCAGCTGACGCGGCGCGCCCTGGGCGGCGAAGCCCAACCGGCCGATGCCGAACTGGAGGGGCGCAAGCAGGAAGCCCTGCGCATTCTGCGCCTGTACGGGCTCTCGGAGCACGCGCACGAGCCGCTGTGGCGCGAACTGGACATCGTGTACTTCCTGCGTCATTCGGCGCAGGACATCGCGTGGCACGCCCGCGCCCTGCTGGTTCACGTGGCAACCGACCGGCCGATCGTGCGGGCCAGGCTGGCCCCGGGCGGCGAAGGCATCGAAGTGCTGCTGTACGTGCGCGACCAGAAGGAGCTGTTTGCGCGCGTATGCGGATACTTCGACAGCCGCAGCCTGAGCATTCTGGACGCCAAGATCCATACGACGCGCGGCGGCTACGCGCTCGATACGTTCCTCGTGTCCGAACGGGGACACGGCACCCATTTTCGAAGTCTGCTGGACCGGATCGAGAGCGAGCTGACCGGCTGGATGGCCGGGCAGGTCGAGCTGCCCGCTCCGGTCAAGGGAAGGCTGTCGCGCCAGTCACGCCATTTCCCGGTGTCGCCGGCGGTGCACCTGAACGCCGACGAGTCGGGACAGCACTATCTGCTGTCGCTGGTCGCAACCGACCGCCTCGGCCTGTTGTACGCGGTTGCGCGGGTGCTGGCACGCCACGGCGTCAACGTGCTCACCGCCAAGATCCTGACCCTCGGCGAGCGCGTCGAGGACGTGTTCCTGATCGACGGGCCGCCCCTGACGCAACCGAAGGCGCAATTGCAGCTGGAGCGCGATCTGCTGGAGGCGCTATCGCCCTGATGGAATGCCCTGACAGAATGCCCTGACCGAACGCGCTCAAGGCGCGCTCAGCAGCGGAGCAATGGTCCGCTCGAGCGCCTTTTCGTCGAGGCCCCGATCGTCAGTCCATTGGTTCGTGCGAAGGATCCCTTTGCGGTCGACCACGAATGTCATCGGAAGGCGCCAGATGCGGCCGTAGCCATCCATGTCGGCGTTGTGCGCCAGCCCGACCGGAAACGAAAAGCTCCTGGTCAGCTCGCTCACCTTGGAGGCGTCCCCGGGATCGTCCATGCTGAGCGCGATCAGGACGAGCCCTTCGTCGCGATGCTGACGGTAATACGCGTCGAGCGCCGGCATCTCCTGCCGACAGGGTGCGCACCACGTTGCCCACATGTTCACGACCACGACCTTGCCGGCGTTGTCGGCAAGATTGAACGCGGTGCCGTCGAGCAGTTTCGCGTGTAGAGCAGGTGCGGGCTTGCCCTCGGTCGCCGCGAGGGCCAGGCCGCACCACCCGAGCAGGAGCAAGGCGGCCTTCCAGCCGTGCCCGCAACTCGTTGCCTTTGATGCGCCGCTGCCGTCCAAGCGAGGTCTCGAATTGAGCATTGCCATGACTTCCTCCATTCAGAACGCGTAGCTCAAACCCACCGATCCGGTCCAGCGCGGGAACAGCTGGTAGCCGTTGAGCTGGCTGTAAACCGGGACCTGGACAAAACCGTACAGTTGCAAATCGTGCGTCGCGCTCACGATCAGGCCCGGGCTGAAATAGGCCACGGTACCGGCGCTGCCCTGCCGGTCCGCCAATGCGCCCTGATCGGGGCTCTTGTGCAGCAGATTGATCTGAAGCTGCGGCACGATGCGGGGGTCGACCTCGTAGCGAAGGCCAAGGCTCACGAGAGTCTGGTTGCCCGGACGGAAGTCATTGCCCGGCTGGTCCTGCTTGCTCGTTACCGCCGCTTGGAAATTGCCGTTGACAAAGGCATCCCAGTTCTGGCTGATGGCCCGGTAGTAGTAGCCACCGACGATCAGGTCGGTACTGCCGGTTCCGGGCTGCAGGCTGGCGTCGAGCGCAGTGCCCGCGTTCGGCCCGGAGTTGAAGTTGACGTCGGTTCCATATGCGCCGGTCGGCAGTTTGACGCCGAGCTGTATCCCCAGGTTGTGGGTCGGCAAAAACCCCTGGTAGCCGCCGACCAGCTTGACATCGCCCAGGCTGGAGCTGTGCGAGGTGCTCAGGTCCGGCAGCGGCTGGGTGGAGTCGAACGTGCCGTAGGTGCTGTGGTCCCGGATCACATAGGGAACCCGCAACGTGATATTCCAGTCGGCATCGGGACTGTAAGTGATCCCGAGGTTCAGGTAGTGGCTGGTGGTGTCGTGCTCCAACTCGTTGCCGTCCGGCACGCCGGAGACCGCATGCGTGCCACTGCGCAGCTGGCTTTGGTCGATGTAGTCATACTCGAAATTGACGCGCCAGCCGGGCAGCGCGGAATAGCCCATCGCGGCATCGGTGCTCAGCGTGCAGCCGCAGGTGGCGCAGGCCCAGCTGAACGATGGCAGCAGAGCCAGCAGGAACACGGCGGGTCGACCCGCCGCGCGGATGGAAAGGCCTTGCATGGAAATCACCCCTCGAAATCACTGAATCTGAAAGGACGGCGCACGGGAACGCGGCGGGAAAGTCCGCGCGTTCCGGTATGCCCGGTTCGGCTTAACCGAGATTCAGTGCGGGCGGTCCGCGCGGCGAGCGCGAAAACGAGAGGTGGAGACGGGGAACCGCGGCGTCGGCCGCGAAAGCTTCGAGCTGCTGTTGCAAATCCGGCGCCGGCAGCGCGAAGACCGGTTTCAGACCGTGCCAGCCGCCGTGCGCAGCAGCGGCGAACGGACACAGCCCGTGCGATTCGGCGCCCGGCGGGTGGGCGGTCGAACCCGCGCCGTCGTCACCGGTGCCATGAGCGGCGCCCTGCGCGTGATGGTGCGCGTGCTGTGCGGCCACGGCCGGCGGGACCGGGCCATAGTCGGGGCACAGCGTAACGGCCGCATGGGACGCTTCCAGCGACACCATGAAGCCGATCGGAACGAGCGCCCGCAGCGCGAAAAGGCACAACGCGGTCCACACCAGCCAACGCCGGTGGCGCGTACCGGCGGTCGGTCGTCCGAGCATCCAGCGAGCCTAGCTCAGGCGGGCCGCGCTGTCAGGTAGGAACCACCCTCCTACGCGCTGCTTGGGGACTGAGCCGGGCCGGACTGTGTGACCGGGTGCGGTTCCGCTCGCGTTACGCCCTTCGCCATGCCGGGGGCTAGTGCGTGCAGTGACCTCGCTCCACCGCACCCGGTCACACAGTCCGGCCCGGCTCAGTCCCCAAGCAGCGCATAGGAGGTCATTCCTGCAGCACCGGCTGGCCCGGAAACAGCACGTCCGCAAATCCGAACGCGCGAAAATCGCGCACCCGCATCGGGTACAGGATCCCGTCCAGGTGGTCGCATTCGTGCTGCACCACGCGCGCGTGAAAGCCATCGACCTCGCGCTCCAGTGCGACACCCCGCTCGTCGAAACCGCGATAACGAACCCGTTCGTAGCGCGGCACCACCCCGCGCAGTCCTGGCACCGACAGGCACCCTTCCCAGCCGTCCTGCATCGCCTCGCCCAGGGGTTCGATCACCGGATTGATCAGGATCGTTTCCGGAACCGAGGCCGCCTCCGGGTAACGTGCATTGCGCTCGAATCCGAACACGACGACGCGCAGACCGACCCCGATCTGCGGAGCCGCGAGGCCCGCACCCTCGGCGGCCCGCATCGTTTCGAACAGATCCGTCAGCAACTGGCGCAACTCGGCCGTATCGAATCGAGTCACCGGCTCGGAGACCCGAAGCAGGCGCGGATCACCCATTCGAAGGATTTCCCGGATCATGCCGATTTCCTCACGCTCACTTCCAGAATGCGTACCGCCCGCACCATGGTCTCTCCCAGCACTTCTTCCAGTTCGCTCATCTCGATCCGATGACGGCTGCTGCCGCGCCCGGCCGCGTGGTTGACCACGACGGCAAGCGATGCGTACTCCAGTTCGAGCTCCCGCGCCAGCACGGCTTCAGGCATCCCCGTCATCCCGACCAGATCGGCCCCGTCGCGCTGAAGGCGGTTGATCTCGGCGGCCGTTTCCAGCCGCGGCCCCTGTACGCACCCGTACACGGCGCCGTCGACCAGGGACTCGCCCACATCGCGCGCCGCCTTCAGCAGGCGCTCGCGCAATTTTGCGGAGTACGGCTGGGTAAAGTCCACATGCGTTACCGGAGTACCCGAACCCTCGAAAAAGGTCGATTTGCGGCTGTGGGTGTAATCGATGATCTGGTCCGGAACCACGAGGGTCCCGGGACCCAGGTCATCGCGAATGCCGCCCGCCGACGCCAGCGCGAAAACCCCCTCCACGTCCAACTCCTTCAGCGCCCAGGTATTGGCCCGATAGTTGATTTCGTGGGGCGCGATCGTGTGGCCGTAACCGTGGCGGGCAAGGAACACGACTTCCGAGCCGGCCAGCAGCCCGAAAGTCAGCGCGCCGGACGGCTCGCCGTACGGCGTGCGCATCACTCGCCGTCGCGGCGCCTCCAGGGCAGACAGTTTGACCAGGCCGCTTCCGCCAATGATCGCGAACATGGGTTCCGCCTATTCGGGTCCGGACGCAGCGCGCAGCAGCCGGCGCAGCTCGGCTTCGTCGATGATCGGCACGCCCAGCTCGCGCGCCCGATCCAGCTTGGATCCGGCGTCCTCGCCGGCCACCACGAAATCGGTCTTCTTCGAGACCGATCCGCTGACATGCCCGCCGACGGCCTGGATCATCTCGCTCGCCTCGATTCGCGTCAGGCCCGGCAGCGTTCCCGTGAGCACGAACGTGCGGCCGCTCAGAGGAGCCTCGCCCGGGGCCTTCGAACCCGCCGATTCGAGCCAATGCACTCCGGCCTGCCGAAGCGCTGCGATCACCTGCCGATTGTGCGGCTCGTCGAGGAACCGGCGGATCGATTGGGCCACCACCGGGCCGACATCGGGCACCTCGAGCAGGCGCGCCTCATCGGCCGCGAGCAGCGCGTCCAGGCTTCCGAAGTGCGCCGCCAGCGCCTGCGCGGTCGATTCCCCCACGTGCCGGATCCCCAGCGCATAGATGAATCGATCCAGGCTCGTGTTGCGCGACTTCTCGATCGCCTGCAGCAGATTCGCCGCGGATTTCTCCCCCATCCGATCCAGCGCCATCAGCGCCGCCTGATCGAGGTGGAACAGGTCGGCCGGCGTGCGGACCCGTCCCGAATCGACCAGCTGATCGACCAGCCGCTCGCCCAGTCCCTCGATGTCCAGCGCCCTGCGACTCGCGAAATGCAGCAGCGCCTGCTTGCGCTGGGCTGCGCATACGAGGCCGCCGGTGCAGCGCGCAATAGCCTCCTGCTCGAGACGCTCGACGGCCGACCCGCACACCGGGCAGCGGGTCGGCATTCGGAACGGGTGCGTCCCGGGAGGACGGCGCTCCAGGATCACGCTGACCACCTCCGGGATCACGTCGCCGGCACGGCGCACGACCACGGTGTCGCCCACGCGGACATCGCGGCGGGCCACTTCCTGCTCGTTGTGCAAGGTCGCGCTCGTCACGGTCACGCCCCCGACCGTGACCGGGGCCAGGCGCGCCACGGGCGTCAGTGCTCCGGTGCGTCCGACCTGCACCTCGATGTCCAACACCTGCGTCAGGGCCTCCTGGGGAGGGAATTTGTGCGCAAGCGCAAAGCGCGGCGCGCGCGATACGAACCCGAGTGCACGCTGCGCCTTGATCGAATCGACCTTGTAGACCACGCCGTCGATGTCGTACGGCAGATTGGCACGCCGCTCGCCGGCACGCCGGTAAAAGGCCAGCAGACCGTCGATGCCTTCGACGGTGGCCCGCTCTTCGGATACCGGTACCCCCAGGGCCTGCAGCCAGTCCAACAGGGCGGATTGGCTTTCCGGCTCCGGCGCACCGACCAGCTCGCCGATTCCGTACGCGAAAAAGTGCAGGCGCCGCCGCGCGGTAACGCGCGCATCGAGCTGCCGCAGGCCGCCCGCGGCGGCGTTGCGGGGATTGGCGAATTCCTTCTCGCCGCTGTCGCGCTGCGCGCGGTTCAGGCGCTCAAGGTCGCGCTTGTACATCAGCACTTCCCCCCGCACCTCGATTACCGCGGCCCGGCTGTCCTTCAGGCGCAGCGGTATGCTGTGGATCGTGCGCACGTTGGGGGTGACGTCTTCTCCCACCATGCCGTCGCCTCGTGTGGCCGCAAGGTTCAGCACCCCGTTCAGGTAGCGCAGGTTCACGGCCAGGCCATCGAACTTCAGCTCGCAGGCATAGGCAACCACCGGGGTCGGCTGGCCGGCCTTGGCGAGCAGCTCGCGCACCCGCGCATCGAATCCGACCGCGTCGGCCTCGCTGAGCCCGTTGTTCAGCGACAGCATCGGCACGGCATGGCGCACCGACGGCAGATCGGAGCGTGGTGCTCCGCCGACCCGCAATGTCGGCGAATCGGCCGTGGCGAGCTCCGGGTATTGAGCCTCCAGGGCCTGCAGTTGCGCGAACAGGCGATCGAATTCGGCATCCGGAATCAGCGGCGCATCCAGCACGTAATAGGCGGTGTTGTGACGCTCGATCTCGGCGCGCAACTGCTTCGCGCGTTCGCGCGCGCTGGTCGGGGCCTGCGTGGCCATCGCGCTGCCGCCGCGCTCCATCAGACGTACAGTCGGCGCGCCCGGTCGCCGCCCGGATCGATGCCCGCACTGCGCATGTCCTCGTAAAGCTTCGCCAGCTGGGCTTCGATGGCAGCGACCGACTGGGAATCGATCGGCCGGCGGTTGTCGTCGACGATACGCGCGTTCAATTGCGCGCCGAGCTGATTGCCCAGGCCGAACAGCTGTTGTACGGCACCGCTGCCGGCGCAAGTCGCCGGCACGTCCAGTTCGAGCGAGACTCGATCGCAAACCGGAGCCGGCATCGCCAGCACCAGCACGGCCGGGCCTTTCTCGTGCGGGGGCGCCCAGCGCAAGTCGGAAAGCGGCTGCAGGCCGATCCCCTTGGCCGCGCCAGCTACCCGCGCTTCGGTCCAGGCTCCGGAGGCCGATTCCAGCGTCAGTCCGATCCGCACGTCGAAGCGCGCGCACAGCCGGTCGAGCTCTCGCGCGCCCGCGGCCAGGCGCGCGACGTCGGGCGGGTCGCAGTCCGCATCCAGCGCAATGGCGGCCTTGCGCGCCGTCGACACGAACCGTTCGATCTGCTCTTCACTGAGCACCTGGCGCCGATTGGCCAGCTGGATCGCGGCCAGCGCGTCCGTGTAATAGCCGAACCGGTCGGGATGGACCCACTGCTGTGCGCGCGCGTCCCACACGACGAAGGAAACCGGCATCGGCCAGTGCGATGCGGTGAGCGGCATCGCGGCGTCGATGAACGCAACGCCGTCGACCGGGCGTGCGCACCGAAGCTCCAGCACGCAGTCCAACATCGGGTCCTCGATCCATTCGGACCGTCGAGCCGCGGCGCCCGCTGCCGCCTGCGCGGGCGCCGCCCTGGCCGCCGCAGCGGCCCCGGCCGCGGAGGCGGCCTGCCCGGCCCGCGGGTCGGGCCGCAGTTGAGGCTCGATCCTGCGCTGCATGCCGCTTGCCGAGGCTTCGGAGCGGCCGGCCCCCGGCTCGCCCAGGAGCGCATCGCCGACGCCGCCGCCGAGTTCCTCGCCCAGCCGGCGCAGCAGCCGGCGCTCCTGCCACTTGCCGGCCAGGTACAGGCCGGCCAGCACGGCGCCGGCAATCAGCAGCAGCGCAATTTGCAGTTCGGACACGTAGGGTCGGTCGTTGGCGGCCGGTAACTAGGCCGCCTCCGCAGCCGCCAGTTTCACGGCGCTGTCGATGTCGACCGCAACGATACGCGAGACGCCCTGTTCCTGCATCGTGACCCCGACCAGCTGCTCGGCGATTTCCATCGCGATCTTGTTGTGCGTGATGAACAGGAACTGAGTCTCGCTCGTCATCGACCGCACCAGTTCGCAGAATCGCTCCGTATTCGCATCATCCAACGGAGCGTCGACCTCGTCCAGCAGGCAAAACGGCGCCGGGTTCAATTTGAACAGCGCGAACACCAGGGCCGTCGCGGCCAGCGCCTTCTCGCCGCCCGACAGCAGGTGGATCGTGCTGGTGCGCTTGCCGGGGGGCTGGGCCATCACCTGGACGCCCGCATCCAGAATCTCCTCGCCGGTCATCAGCAAACGGGCGTCGCCGCCGCCGAACAGGCGCGGGAAAAGCTCCCCGAAGTGACGGTTGACCTGGTCGAATGTGGACTGGAGCATCTCGCGCGTCTCGCGGTCGATTTTCCGGATCGCGTCCTCCAGGGTCGCGATCGCCGCTTTCAGATCGCTCGACTGGGACTGCAGGAACTCCCGGCGCTGCCGCGCCGCCTCCAGCTCCTCGAGCGCGGCCAGATTCACCGCCCCCAGCGCCTCGATCGATTGGGCCAGCCGCGCGATTTCCGGTTGCAGCGAAGAGGCTGAGAGGCTGCGCTCAACGCGAGAGTTCAGCGCCTGCAGGTCGGCGCCCGCCTCCTCCAGCTGGCGATCGAACTGCTCGGCCGCCAGGCGCGCGGCCTGCTCTTTCAATTTCAGGTCGGTCACCCGATCGATCCGGGGCTGCAGCTCGCGCTCCAGGGTCATCCGCTGCTCATCGCAAGCGCGCACGCTCTCGGCCAGCTCGTCTTGCCGCGTGCGCGCCTCGCGCAGCGTCTGCTCGGCGGCCGCGCGCTGCTGCAGCCACTGCTCCAGACTCTCGCGCGCGTGGTTGTCGTCCAGCTTTGCCTCGTCGAGCCGGGCGCGCTCCAGGTCGGCCGCAAGCCGCTCGCACTCCTCGATCGCCTCGCGCATCGCCCCTTCGACTTCGGTCAGTCGCTCGCGGCCTACGTTGATCTCGATTTGCAAGCGCTGCCGCTCGACCTGCAGCCGGTGCGAGGACTCGCGCCCCTCCCTCAGGCTCTGCTCGGCCGTCTCGTAGTCGACCCGGGCCGCTTCCGCCTGCTGCTGCTGTGCGGCGAGCGCCTGGTCGAGCTCCTCGAAACGGTGCTGCGCGTCAGCGCGCTGCTCCTGCAGCTCCCGCTGATGCGTGCGAATTTCCTCGAGCTCCCGATCGATCTGCTCGCACCGGAGCCGGATCCGTTCCTGCGACTCACCGAGCCGTACCGCCTCGAGTTGCGTTTCGTGCAGCCGGGTCCGCAACCGCTCGGCGGACTCGCGCTCCGACTGCGCTACGTCCTGGGCGCGCCGCAATGCGGACTCGACCCGGGCCAGCTGCGCGACCGCCTGCTCCTCGATCAGGCGCTGAGCCTTCAGTTGTCGCTGCAGGTTCTCGATCTCGAGCCGGCGCGCCAACAAACCCGCCTTGCGATCGTCGGTCGCGTAGAAGCGCACTCCGTGCCGGCCGATCCTGTGCCCGGCGGGAACCACGAACTGCGCGCCGGGGGCTAGCTGATGGCGGTTCTGCAGCGCGCTGCGCAGATCCGGCGCGACGTACGTGTCGGCCACCCAATCCCGAATCACCCCGGCCAGCGCAGAGTCCGGATCATGCAGCTTGACGGACAGCGGCGGCCACGGCGCGGCCGCCGGTGTTGAAGCCGGTTCACCTGCGGCGCAGAAAAATGCGACGCGCGATGGCGGGGCGGCCGACTCGAAGGCGGCCAAGCTGTCCAGGTTGCCGACCTCGATGGCTTCGATGCGCTCGCGCAGCACCGCTTCGAAGGCCGACTCCCATCCGGGTTCGACCTCGAGCCGCTTGAACAGTCGGGGCAGCCCATCAAGGCCGTGCGTCTTCAGCCAGGGATCGAGTCGCTCGTCGGCCTCGACGTTGGCCTGCAGCTCGCTCAGCGCGTGAAGCCTGGCCTGCATTCGCGCCAGCGCATCGACCACCTGGCTCTTTTCGTCGCCGGCGGCGATGCGCTCCGACTCGAGCCGGGCCTGCTGCTCCTCGGCAGTGCGGGCCCCGCCGACCCGCTCTTCCAGCTCCCGGCCCACCCGCTCGAGCTCCTGCTGAATCAAGGCCACGTGGCCCTGGTCGGACGATTGCAGTTCGCCGCGTTCCTGGCCCAGTCGCTCGCGACGCAGTGCCAGTCCTGCCAGCTGGGCATCGAGCGAGCGCCCGTGCTGCGCCGCCCCTTCGATCGCCTGCGCCGCGCCGGCCGCGTGGGACCGCGCCACCGTCAGCGCCTCGCGCGCCGCGTGGTAGGCCGCCTCGAGCGCGGGCAATCGCGCGTCGTGCTGGTCGCTGGCCGTACACGCCTGCTCGTACTGCTCGCTGCACTGGCGGATCGAGACATCCAGCTCGGCCAGGCGCTGTGACAGGCGATCCTGTTCCTGGTTTCGCTGTTGCTGTCTTTGCAGCGTGCCGGCGATCTGCGCCGACAGGCGCGCACGGCTGTCGGCGATCATCCGGATCTCGCCTTCCAGGCGCCCGATCTCCGAGTTGACGCGAAGCAGCTCGCCGTGGGCGGCGTGGGTCGCGTCGCCGGCCGCGTAGTGGGCGGCGCGTTCCTCCTCGAGTCTTCGCGATCGCCGCTTCCGCCTGTTCGACTTCCCGCGCGCTGCGTTGGCTCTGCGCATGCGCTTCGCGCGAGCGCAGCAGCCACAGCATCATCTGGGCATCGGCGTGGCGCTGCGTCAGGTCGCGATACTGTCGCGCCAGCTCGGCCTGCTGCTCCAGGTGGATCACTCGCTCGTCCAGCTCGCGCAGGATGTCGCCCACGCGTGCCAGGTTGTCGCGCGCGTCGCGCAGCCGGGTCTCGGTTTCGCGCCGCCGCTCCTTGTACTTGGACACGCCGGCCGCCTCCTCGAGGTATACGCGCAGCTCTTCGGGGCGCGCTTCCACGATGCGGGAGATCATTCCCTGCCCGATGATCGCGTACGCTCTCGGGCCCAGGCCCGTGCCCAGGAACAGGTCGTGCACATCGCGCCGCCGCACCTGCTGTTGATTGATCAGGTAGCTCGAGACGCCCTCGCGCGTCAACAACCGCTTCACCGACAGCTCGCTGAAGCGGCCCCATTCGCCTCCGATCCGGTTGTCGCTGTTGTCGAACAGCAGCTCGACACTGGCGCGGCCGGCCGCGGCGCGGCTCGCCGCGCCGTTGAAGATCACGTCCTGCATCGACTCGCCACGCAGCTCCGCGGCCTTGCTCTCGCCGAGCACCCAGCGCACCGCATCGATCACGTTGGACTTGCCGCAGCCGTTGGGGCCGACCACGCCGACCAGGCGTCCCGGAACGTCGATTTGGGTCGGGTCGACAAACGACTTGAACCCGGCCAGTTTGATCTGCCGCAGATGCACGATGCCTTTCTCGGGAGAGGCGCTTTACGGGTCGACCGGATGGCTACCGGCCGAATGATCCGGGCGACGGCTGACTCATTGCGCTTGGCGCCTATAATCATATCGAATCATTTCGGCTGACCGTGTCCGATGAGCACGCGCCCGAGTCGCCAGCTCGAAACCTTTCCCAATCCGAATCCGGCGCGCGACTACCTGGTCCATATCGAGTTGCCCGAGTTCACCTGCCTGTGTCCGCTGACCGGGCAGCCGGATTTCGCCACGCTGCTGCTGCAGTACGTGCCGGACCGGCGCAACGTCGAGCTCAAGAGCCTGAAGCTGTACGTGTGGTCGTACCGGGACCGCGGCGCTTTCCACGAGGCGGTGACCAATCAGGTGCTCGACGACCTGAAGACCGCGTTGGAGCCGCGATTTATCCGGCTCACGTCGCGCTGGAACGTGCGCGGCGGCATCACCACCTCGGTGGTGGCCGAACACCGCAAGCGGGGCTGGAAACCGGCTCCGTACGTGGAGCTGGGCCGATTGCCCGTCCGGGCGACGGGCACACACGAGTCCTTCGCATGAATCCGCTGATTGATCGGCTGCGGCCATATCCGTTCCAACTTCTGCGCACTTTGCTGGCCGACTGCGCTGCGCCGGCGTCGCTGGCGCCGATCGACCTGTCGATCGGGGAGCCGAAGCACGCGACGCCGCCGCTGCTGCTGGACGCACTGGTGGCCGCACTGCCGTCGATGTCCAGGTACCCGCAGACGGCCGGATCGGATGCGCTCAGGATCTCGATCGGAGCCTGGCTGACGCGGCGCTACCGACTGAGCGGGCTGGATCCGCTGTCCCAGGTTCTGCCCGTGACCGGTTCGCGCGAAGCCCTTTTTGCGTTTGCGCAGGCGGTGCTGGACGCGCGTGGCGCGCAGCGCGTGGTGTTGCCCAACCCGGGTTATCAGATCTACGAGGGCGCGGCCCTGCTGGCCGGGGCCGAGCCCATCTATCTGCCGCTGATGGCCGAGACAGGCTTCCGGATGCCGTTCGAATCGCTCGGCCCGGGCGATTGGAACAAGGTGCGACTGGTCTACACCTGCTCCCCCGCCAACCCGACCGGAACCGTGATGCAGTTGTCCGAATGGCGGGAGCTGTTCGAGCTGGCAGACCGCCACGGCTTCGTGATCGCCGCCGACGAGTGTTATTCCGAGATCTATCCGGACCCGGCGCGGCCGCCGTTGGGAGCGTTGCAGGCGGCGACCGAGCTCGGCCGCCCGGGATTCGAGCGCCTGGTGGTCTTCGGCAGCCTGTCCAAGCGTTCCAACGCTCCCGGCCTTCGATCCGGATTTATCGCGGGCGATGCGGGCCTGATCGCGCCGTTTCTGCGCTATCGGACCTATCACGGCTGCGCGATGAACCCGGCCGTCCAGGCAGCCAGCATCGCCGCTTGGAACGACGAAGCGCACGTGGCGGAAAACCGCCGCCGCTATGCGGCCAAATTCGCGGACGTTACTCCCGCCATCGCCTCGGTGCTGCCGACGGCGGTGCCCGAAGCAGGCTTCTACCTGTGGGCCCGCACGCCCGAGGACGACCGCACGCTGGCCCGCGGGCTTTACCGGCAGTTCAACCTGACCGTGCTTCCGGGCAGTTTCCTGGGACGCGAGATCGACGGCTTCAATCCCGGTTCCGGCTTCGTTCGCATCGCGCTGGTGCCCGAGGAGGCGCAGTTGCGCGAGGCGGCCCGCCGGATCGTGCAATTCGGATCGGATCGCCTAAACGGGTCCGGCGAGCCCCTTCTCCGGCTTTCAACCACCGAGAATTGACGGGAAAATCCGGCCGTGTCGATCGAAAGCATCATCGAGCAGGCTTGGGCGGAACGGGCGTCGCTGACGGCCGCTTCGGCTCCGGCGCGCCTGCGCGAAGCGGTCGAAACGGCTCTGGGCGAGCTCGACAGCGGGCGCCTGAGGGTGGCCGAGAAAATCGACGGCGCGTGGATCGTGCACCAGTGGCTGAAAAAAGCGGTGCTGCTGTCGTTTCGCCTGCGCGAGAACGTCGTGATGGGCGGCAACGGCGAGAACGATCCGCTGCGCTTCTACGACAAGGTCGAGTGCAAGTTCTCGCGCTTCGACGCCGATCAGTTCCGCGCCAGCGCGGTGCGGGTCGTGCCACCGGCCGTGGCGCGGCGCGGAGCATTCGTCGCGCGCAACGTGGTGCTGATGCCTTCTTTCGTCAACATCGGCGCGTATATCGACGAGGGCACGATGGTCGACACGTGGGCCACGGTCGGCTCGTGCGCCCAGATCGGTCGCAATGTGCACCTGTCCGGCGGGGTCGGAATCGGGGGCGTGCTGGAGCCGGTGCAGGCCGCGCCGACCGTGATCGAGGACAACTGCTTCATCGGCGCTCGTTCCGAGGTGGTGGAGGGAGTGATCGTCGAACAGGATGCGGTGATATCGATGGGCGTTTACATCGGCGCCAGCACGCGCATCTACGACCGCGAAAGCGGCCAGATCCTGTACGGCCGGGTGCCGCGTGGCGCAGTCGTCGTGCCGGGCTGCCTGCCGGCCAAGGACGGCACCCACAGCCTGTACTGCGCAGTGATCGTCAAGCGCGTCGATGCGCAGACCCGCGCCAAAACGGCAATCAACGAACTGCTTCGGGTCGCTGCGGGCGACTGAGCGGGCAGGAACGACGCAACGAGACGACGGGACTAGACGATGGGACTGGAGCGGCTGTTCCAACTGATGGCGGAGAAGAACGCGTCGGACCTTTTCCTGTCGGCGGGGTCTCCGATCACGGTGAAGATCAACGGCGTATGCGTTCCGATCAACCAGGAACGGCTGCAGCAGCAGGCCGTGGTTACGCTGCTGACCGAGCGGCTTTCCGATTCCCAGTTCCGGGAGCTCGAACGCAACCGGGAGCTGAACGTCGGGCTGCCGGTGCAAGGCGTGGGCAGCTTCCGCTTGAGCGCATTTCTGCAGCGCGGCTCGGTGTCGGCGGTGATACGGTACATCCCGCACGAGATTCCCCGGCTGGAAGAGCTGATGCTGCCCGACGTGCTGAAAGATCTCGCGATGGAGCGCCGCGGGCTGGTGCTCGTGGTCGGCGCCGCCGGATCCGGCAAGTCCACCACGATCGCCTCGATGCTGGATCACCGCAACGAGCTCGCGACCGGACACATCCTGACATTCGAGGACCCGATCGAATTCCTGTTTCGCAACAAGAAATCGATCGTCAGTCAGCGCGAGATCGGCCACGATACCGAGTCGCTGGAGCAGGCGCTGCGCAATGCGATGCGGCAGGCGCCGGATGTGCTGTTCATCGGCGAGATCCGCGATCGCAACTCGATGACCGCGGCGCTCGCCTACGCGATGTCGGGCCACATGGTCGTCGCCACGCTTCATGCGACCAACAGCGCGCATGCATTGAACCGGGTCATCAGCTTCTACGCGACGGAATCGCGTTTCGCGCTGTTCCAGGACATGGCCACCGCGATTCGCGCCGTCGTTTCTCAGCGCCTGGTGCGCTCGCGCCAGGGCCGCCGCGTGCCGTCCGTCGAAGTGCTGATGAACGCGGGACACGTGCACGACCTGATCGCGCGCGGCGACGTGCAGGCGATCAAGGAGTCGATGGAGCAGAGCCTGGATCCCGAGAGCCGCTCGTTCGAGCAGAGCCTGTACGAACTGCTGCAGAAGGACACGATCACGCGCGAAGACGCGCTGACGGCGGCCGACTCGAGGAACAACCTGCTGTGGCTGATCAACAACGCCGGCAAGCCGGTGGTGAAGCCGGATTCGGTTCCGAAACCGAACCCGGACGCGGCGTCGTTCACCGAATTCACGCTGAACATCTGATCCCAGCAGTGTCGGCCGCGCTCGAACTCGCCAGGCTGCTGATCGCCCGAAGCTCCGTAACGCCGGAGGACGGCGGCTGCCAGCAGCTCGTCGCCGAGCGCCTGGCAGGCGCGGGTTTTCGGGCCGAGCGGTTCGATCGCAATGGCACGTGCAACCTGTGGCTGCAGCGCGGCGCCGGACGGCCGCTGTTCGCGTTTCTGGGCCACACCGATGTGGTTCCGCCCGGGCCGCGCGAGCTGTGGAGCTCCGATCCCTTCGAGCCGCAGGAGCGCGACGGCTGGCTGTACGGTCGCGGCAGTGCCGACATGAAGACCTCGATCGCGGCGTTCGTGGTCGCCGTCGAGCGCTTCGTCCGCAACCGGCCGCAGCACCCCGGCGGGATCGCGTTGCTGTTGACCTCGGACGAGGAAGGACCCGCGACGGACGGCACCGTCGCGGTGGTCGAGGCGCTGCAGGCGCGCGGCCAGCACGTCGACTTCGGCCTGGTGGGCGAGCCCACCTCGACCCTGAACCTCGGCGACACGATCAAGAACGGCCGGCGCGGGTCGCTGTCCGGGCATCTGGTGGTGCACGGCGTGCAGGGCCACGTCGCCTACCCGCAGCTGGCGCGCAATCCGATTCATCAGCTGGCCCCCGCGCTCGCCGAGCTGGCGGCCGCCGCCTGGGACGACGGCGACCGCTATTTTCCGCCGACCACGTTCCAGGTCTCGAATCTGCACGCCGGTACCGGCGCAGGCAACGTGATTCCCGGCCGATGCGAGATGCATTTCAATTTCCGGTTCTCGCCGGCCAGCGGAGCCGCCGAGCTGCGCCAGCGGGTGGAGCGGATTCTGGATCGGCACGCTCTGAGCTACGCTCTGACTTGGACCTTGGGAGCCGAACCCTTTCTGACCCCCGCGGGAACGCTGGTCGATGTGCTGTCGCAAGCGATTGTCGAGGTAACCGGCGCGCGACCCCAGTTGTCGACCACGGGGGGCACATCCGACGGCCGGTTTCTGATCCGGATCTGCCCGCAAGTGGTCGAGTTCGGTCCGCTGAACGCTTCGATCCATCAGGTCGACGAGCGGGTCCGGATCGAGGACGTCGAACGGCTGACCCGGATCTATCAGCGCACGCTCGAGCTGCTGCTGTCGGGCGACCACCGGGCGGACGCGCCACCACGATGACGATCGACGCCAAGGCAAATCTGCGGACTCTGCGCGATGTGCTGCGCTATGCGGTGACCCGCTTCAACGAGCGGCCCATCTTCTACGGGCATGGGCAACTCGACGCGTTCGACGAGGCGGCGTTCCTGGTGACCCGCGCAATGAAGCTGCCGATGGAGCGCATGGAGATCTTCCTGGATGCCTTCCTGACGCATGCCGAGATCAACACGCTGATCGAACTGATCGAACGGCGCGTCAAGAAGCGCGTGCCGGTCGCGTACCTGCTGGGCGAGGCCTGGCTGCAGGGCTATCGCTTCTGGGTGGACTCGCGCGTGATCATCCCGCGTTCATTCATCGCCGAGCTGCTGAAGGACCGGCTGGCGCCGTGGATCAAGGACGCCGGGGCGGTTCATTCGGTACTGGACCTTTGTACCGGCTCGGGTTGCCTGGCGATCATTGCGGCCGATCTGTTTGCCGACGCGAAGGTCGATGCAGCCGACATCTCGGTCGACGCGCTGGCCGTTGCCGCCCGCAACGTGGAGGAGTATGGCCTGGGTGAACGGGTGCGGCTGATCGAGTCGGACCTGTTCCAGGAACTCGGGACCTCGGGCTACGACCTGATCCTGTGCAATCCGCCGTACGTCACCGATCATGCGCTTTCGAAGCTTCCCGCCGAATATGCCCACGAGCCGACGCTCGCTCTGGCCGGTGGACCGGACGGCCTCGACGTCGTCCGCAAAGTGGTGGCCGAGGCGCGCGCCCGGCTAAATCCGCTCGCTCTGCTGGTGGTCGAGGTCGGGGATGGCCGGGCCGCGTTCGAGCGCGAATATCCGCGGCTGCCGGTGATCTGGGCCACCACCAGCGCCGGCGACGACATGGTGTTCCTGGTGCGGGCCGAGGACCTGCCCGCTCAGGCGCTGGCCACGCGCTCCGTGGCGGCCTGATCCGCCTTCGCGCTTGCCCGCCAAAGCGCGTAGCGCGACGGCGGGTAAAGTCGCGCTTTTTTTGAGTCGCCCAACCGATGCTCCGCCTGACCGGGCTGCGCCTGGACCGAGGTGCTCGTACGCTGTACCGGGACGTCAACGTCGCGGCGTCGGCTGGCGAGCGGGTCGGGCTGGTGGGAGCCAACGGCTCGGGAAAATCGTCGTTGCTCGGTGCCGTTCTGGGCCGGGTTCCGATCGATTCCGGGTCGATCGATGCACCGCCGGCGGACCGCATCGCCTGGATCGACCAGGATGTCGAATCGACGTCCGACCGCGTGATCGATTTCGTGATGTCCGGCCACGCCCAGCTGATGAACGCACGGGCCGAACTTCAGTCGGCCATGCGGTCGAAAAGCGACGACGGCCAGGACCTGAGAATCGCGCTCGCGCACGTGCACCTGGCCGAGCTGAACGAGGGCGCGATCGCGGCCGAAGCGATGGCGATCCTGAACGGACTCGGGCTGTCGCAGCAGCAGGCACTGGGCGCGGTGTCGGATCTGTCAGGCGGTCAGCGCAACCGCCTGGCGCTCGCGCGGGTGCTGCTGCAGCCGGCGCAGCTGCTGCTGCTGGACGAGCCGACCAACCATCTGGACCTGGATTCGATTGTCTGGCTGGAAAACTGGCTGCGCCGCCAACCGGCGACAGTGATCGTGGTGTCGCACGACCGCGAGTTGCTGGATCGCTGCACCGACACGATCTGGCACGTGGCGGACCAGTCGATTGGCCGCTATGCGGGCAACTACAGCGCGTTCGAGTCCGCCTGGCTCGGGAAGCAACGCCAGCTCGACGCGCAAGTGCGCCGCCAGCGCCACACGATCGAGCACCTGAGCCGGTTCATCGAGCGCTTCCGGGCCAAGGCGACCAAGGCCCGCCAGGCGCAGAGCCGCCTGAAGATGCTGGAACGGCTGGAGCGGCTCGAGCCCGTGCGGGAGCAGCGCGAGTGGAGATTCCGGTTCTTCGACCCCTTGCGGCTGCCGGCCCACCTGGTCGATGGCGAGCAGCTGCAACTGGGTTATCCGCACAAGGTTGTGCTCGACGGCGTGGAGTTTTCCGTCCGCGCCGGAGACCGGATCGGAGTGCTCGGAGTCAACGGTGCCGGCAAGTCGACGCTGGTGAAGGCGATCGTGGGCGAACTGGCGCCCGATGCCGGCGAGCTCAGGCGTTCATCCGGCACGGTGATCGGCTACTTCGCACAGCATCAACTCGAAGATCTGGATCCGACCGAGAGTCCGCTGCAGCTGCTGCGCCGGATCGCCCCGGACGCGCGCGAGCAGGAGCTGCGCGATTTCCTCGGCAGCTTCCGCTTCGGTGCGGAGCTGGCATGCGCTCCGGTCGGGCGGCTGTCGGGTGGGGAACGGGCCCGATGTGCGCTGGCCCTGCTCGCGTGGCGCCGTCCGAACCTGCTGGTGATGGACGAACCGACCAATCATCTGGACATGTCGACGCGCGAAGCGCTGACCGTGGCGCTTTCCTCCTTCGAGGGCGCCTTGATCGTCGTGTCGCACGACCGCCACCTTCTGCGCGCCACCACCGATCAGCTCTGGCTGGTGCACGAGGCAGGCGTGCAACTGTTCGAGGGCGACCTGGACGACTATGCGGCCTGGGTGATCGACCGGCGCCGCGCGCAGGTCCGGCCCGACGCAGGTGCCTCCGAGTCGCGCCGTCCCGCCGACCAGCGCCGCCAGGCGGCCGGCGAACGGCAACGACTGGCCAGGGCGCGGCGGCCGCTGCAACTGCGTCTGGATGCGGTGGAACAGCGGCTGCAGTCGGTCAGCGAGGAAATGAAGGATCTGGACGCCCGCCTCGCGAGCGAGGCGTTCTATTCAGGCGATCCCGAATTGGTCCGCCAGGCCTTGAAGCGGCGCGGAGAACTGGAGCACGCGCTGCAGACGCTGGAGTCGCAATGGTTCGACCTGCACTCGCAGCTCGATGCCATCGCGTAAGCAGGCTTGCCCGCCGAAGCCCGTAGGGCGAAGGCGGGCCGTCACTCAAGCGGAACGTTGCGTGCGCGGCTTGTTCTTCGACTCGGGCAAGTCCAGCTGCAGGTCGATCGGATCGAGCATCGAGGGGGGCTTGGCGGTTCGCTCGGATTCGCCTTGCCGTGCGGGCGCAACCGCTGGCGCGCCTCGCCCGATCGTGCTGGAAAAGTCGGTCGTCGTACCGACATCGATGTCAATCGCCAGCTCGGTCGGAGTCTGAGTCAGCTGCTCGTCCGACAAGTCGACGGCGCGCCTCGCCTCCGAAGGCGCGCTGACCGGGAGCGGAGGCGGCGTGGCGGCCGGCACGCGGCCGGCGCCGGCCTTGTCGAGCGGGGTCGGCTCGCCGCGCGAGAGCGCATCGGCCACCGGTTGCCGGGTCCGCCGCGCGAGCGGGTCATCGCGCAACTGCGGCCGCACATCGGCGCGTTCGCTGCCCGCTCCCGTCGCTGCGATCACGGAGGTCAGATCCAGGTCCAACCCGGCTTCCGTGGGCAACTCGGTGAACCGCTCGTCTGAACCATGCTTTGTCGGTTCGGCCTGCGTAGGCGGCGAAACATCGGTCCGATCCGACTCGCTGCGCCGCACAGCGGGCGCGGCGGGCGGATTCGCGACCGTCGGTGCCCTCAAATCCAGCTCCAGCGGCCGCTGAGGCCGGCCAGTGGCGGGTATGGTCGCGGCGGATGTGGACCGCTCCAGCACCGTCGCGTACAGCTCCTTGATCACCTGAACCGTGTCGTGCAGCTCAGTCACCGTGATCTCGGAACGCCGGTCGTCCGACATCGACGGCTCCGTGCTGGCACCGACCGTGCTCGGGGCCGGCGCCATCGTGGCGCGTCCGCCGATTTCGCGATCTCCACGCGAGGCCGTGCCCCCACTCGGTGGGGTGGTTGCGGCGGGCCTCATCACCGTGACCGGCCGCGGGCGCGTGGTGGCCATCGGCTCCCAGTCCGGCCGAGCGGGCGGGCGCCGCTGGCGCCAAGTCATCACCAGTGCGCCCCCGAGCAGCAATCCTCCCAACGCGCCGCTGGACCATGTCCACTGCTCGCGCGTTTGCGAGGCGCGTCGCTCCAAGTCCTGCTCGCGCTGCCGCGACGCGTTCAGCTGCGCTTGGAGCGCCTCGATCTGCCTGGACATCGTGTCCAGCCGCTTGGCCAGCTCGGAGCTCGGATCGGGCGTCATGGCGCGCACATCGCCGTTCGAACCCGCCGGCTTGACCAGCTCTTCCGGAGAGCCCAGCACCAGGCGGTCCGACCCCCGCCCCGCTGCCTGCGGCGCCTTGGCAGGCGCCTCGGCCGGCGCGACGACCGCCGGCGCTTTCTGCGCAGGGCCGGGCGCGACCGGCACTGCGGTCACGATTCGCGGCGACTTGGCCGCGCGTTTGGTCGTCGGTTTCGGCGCGGGCGCCAGCTGCTTCGGCTCCTCGGCTGCGACCGGCGCGCCGGCATCGGAGGCGGCCAGCGCGGGAAGCCCCAGCAGGATCGCGAACTCCCGGCGCAAGGGCTCACGGCAGCCGACGTCGAGCGCAAGCCGCACCGCGGGCTCGGTGACCGGATCCGGCGTCACAACCTCGATCAGCGCGCCCGCATCCTGCCGCAGAACACGGATGTCGGCCCGCCGCAGTACCGGAGCGCCCTCGCTCGAAATCGGATCCGCCAGGCGCACACAATCGGCGCTCAGCGTGCCGGCCTCGGTTCCAACCGCCGGCACCCTGATCGACAGGCGCTGACCCAGCACGGCGGAGATCTGCGCCATTCCAAGTCCGATCGGCGACTCGGCGCCGCCAAGCCGCGCCAGCGCGTCGGTGCCAAGCGGTGCCACCGACGGTGGATCCAGCAGCAGCGCGAACTCGCGGCGGATGCGTTCGTTGCAACCGAGCTCGACCACAACCCGCAACGTGGGCTCGCTGATTGGCTGCAGGCTTTCGATCTTGAGCTGACGGCGCTCGGCGTCGACCGTGATGCGCCCGACGTTCAGTGACGGAATCGGCTCGCCTAATTCTCTGCCGGGAATGATGCGGACGCACTCCTGAGGCAACTCGGCGCCCGCTTCCATCACCAGGGGCACCGTCATCCGCAGCGGCTGGCCAAGGACGCTGGCAACCTTCGGCTCGCCAAGTCCCAGTGCCATGGCGTGCGAACTGGCCGCGACTGCGACCACAAGCGCTGCCCCCCGGACCAAGCGCCGCGCGGCGGTATCAGCCGCCTGGAACCGCTCCACACTCATGCGTCAACACCCATTCGGCCCCAGGGCCTGTGCCGTGATTATGGTACGTATTGTGACCGCCCCCCAGGTAGGGCTTCTCCTAAATTTGACCGGGCGGCCCGCTCAATTCGTCTCATGTCCAGTGCACGGCGTAAACGGGCGGGCAGCTCGGCGCTGGCCCGAATCCAGGTCTGTCCCTGGCCTTCCGAGACCCACAGCGAGCCGGTCGTCGAGCCCATCGCAAGCACGCGCCCATCCGGGCTGACCGCCGGCGCATGCCGATATACGAGGTGGCAGGCGTCCTGCTGTGGCAGTTCCTTCGACAGGGCCTCGCTGCGGATCGTTCGGTACGTAGCGCTGCAGCGATGGTGCAAATTCCAGTCGGGACATTTTGATCATAATGGCGGGCCCTTCGTCCACTGCGGCCCGCCCTCACCATGATCGACCTTTATTCCTGGCCCACGCCGAATGGGCACAAGGTACACGTTATGCTGGAGGAGTGCGCGCTGCCGTATCGGGTTCACCCGATCGACATCGGCGCCGGCGACCAGTTCGCGGCGGAATTTCTGGCCATCAGTCCGAACAACAAGATTCCCGCGATCGTCGATTCCGATGGCCCGGACAACCGCCCCATTTCGCTGTTCGAATCGGGCGCGATCCTGATCTACCTGGCGGCCAAAACGGGCCAGCTGATGCCGCAGGACCTTCGCGATCGCTACGCCGCGCTGCAGTGGCTGATGTTCCAGGTCGGTCACATCGGCCCGATGCTCGGGCAGGCGCATCACTTTCGCCAGTACGCCCCGGAGCGCATCGAGTATGCGGTCGATCGCTACACGCGCGAGGCCACCCGGCTGTACGGCGTGATGGACCGGCGCCTGGCCGAGGCCGCTTACTTTGCGGGCGCGTATTCGATCGCCGACATCGCGATTTTCCCGTGGACCCGCTCGCACCAGAACCAGGGAGTCGACCTGGCGCAGTTTCCGAACGTGCAGCGCTGGTTCAAGGACGTGTCGAATCGGCCGGCCGTGCAGCGCGGTCTGGACGTGTTGAAAGAGCACCGCAAATCCCTGCTCGATGCCCGCAGCCGGGAAAACCTGTTCGGCGCGACCCAGACCGCGCGCCATTAGCCTGTCCGGTCGCTCGGTGAACCTGACCTGCGACTGAAAAGCTATTGCAAGGTTTCCAGTTCCGGAAACGGAAGGGCCATGATCCGTACGCCTTCGTCTTCCAGCGCCTGGGCCTCGGCGCGCGTTGCGACACCGCGGATGCCGCGCTCCGGAACTTCCTTGTAATGGATGCGGCGCGCCTCCTCGGCAAACCGTTCGCCCACGTCCTCGGTGTTCGCGATGACTTGCAGCGCAGCTCGCACAAACGCGGTCTGCAACTGCGAGCCGGCAGGAAGCGCCGCGGCGGCCGGCTGCGCGGACGCACCCAGGTTCAACCGCGAAGCCGATGGCCGGCGACGGACCAGCACCGATCCGCACAGCGGGCAGCCGATCTTGTCGGCCTGCGACTGAGCGTCGAACTCCTCCTGCGACGCAAACCATCCCTCGAACAGGTGGCCCGCATCGCAACACAGATCGAATACTTTCACGCGTCGCGTCCCGAGCCGGCCCTGTCGATCAATCAGCGGTTCAAGGCGGCGCCATGGCCGTCGGATGCCTGCGCCAGCAGCCGGCTCAGCTCCGCGTGGTCCGCCTCCAGCGTCCTCGCCAGCTCGACCAGCCGCGGGTGGGGCGTGCCCTCGGATGCGGCATCCTCCAGTTGCTTTGCCACGCCCGCCAGGCCGCACAAGCCAAGCGTGGCCGCACCGCCCTTGATCGAATGGGCCAAGTGCTGCAGTGAGGCGTAGTCGGCACGCTCGGCCTGTCGGACCATGTCAGTCACTTCGTGCTCGTGCAGCTGCACGAATCGCTTCAGCAGCCGCACGTACACGTCCGCGCTGTTGCCGACGAACGCCAGACCCGCATCCACGTCCAGGCCGCGCGCCCCTCGCAAGCGCATCGCCGTGTCGCTGGCACGAGCTGGCGGATCCTTGATCGGCACCGACTTTTCCATCGGAAAACAAGGCCTAATGGTACCGCGTTACCCACACGCCCCGCCCGGTCCGGACGGCGCCACCGGCCGCGAGTTGCCTGCAAGCGGCTCGTGCGAGAATCGCGCGTGCGACCGTGGCGTAACTGGTAGCCGCAAGGGACTTGATGGGTTGAGCACCGGCTGCGAAAGCTTCCGAGTGAATCCCGCCAAAGTCAGCGAACCCCCTGCGCCGGACGCGAGGCAACGCTGAGCGAAGCCCCGATTGGGGAACGTGCAGAGACTTGACGACGGGGACCTAAGGCGCCCGGTTTGCAATCCACGGCGCTACGGTCAAGGCAAAGTCCAGCCGACAAACGCGCAGCCGCGGTGCGAATTCGCGCCGTATGCGCGCGGCGGCGAAAGCCGTAGTTCGGATGAAAATCCCTGACCTTCGGGTGTGCGGGTTCGAGTCCCGCCGGTCGCACCAAGTTAGGCCCCTCTCCCTGGAGGGCAGAGGGGAGGTCACCAGACAGACGCCAATCGCGCCATGTTCTCGCCGCAACGCCGTTCGTTCCGCCAGCTGCTGCTCGTGGCATTTTTGCTGATCGCGGCACTGTTGAGCGCGGCGTCGCTGCGAGGCTTGTATCTGCTGGAGGGGCTGCTGCGGCAGAGCAGCGAAGGGGCGCGACAGGCCGTTGCCAGGACCGCTGACGCACAGGTTCTGGCCGAGCGCACGGTGGCGATGGAACGCGCGGCGCGCCAGTATCTGGTGCTGGAGGACCGATCGCTGCGACAGCGCTTTGACGACACCACCCGCGACGCGGCCGCAGCGCTGGCGCGGTTGTCCGACACGGACATCCCCTCGAACCTCGCGCAGGACTGGCGCTTGACGGCGGCCACGATCCAATCCCAGCTGTATGGACCGGAGGTCTCTCTGCGCGGCAGCGAGGCCACGATCACGACCGCCTTCCGCGAGCTCGACGGCATCAACGGCGCGATCGCCGAGCAGGTGCGGCTGGCAACGGAGGCGCGCAACCAGCTGCTGATGAACAAGCTGGATGCCGGTCGCGCTCAGCTGTGGCGGCAGATCCTGGCCGCGATCGGCCTGACGATCGCGCTCGCGTTCGCGTTCGGTCTGTGGCTGGCACGGCCGTTGAAGCGACTGGAAATGGCGGTCGTCAGCCTGGGCGAGAACCGGCTCGACCAGCCGATCGACATCCGCGGGCCGACCGACGTGCGGCTGCTGGGCCGGCGCCTGGAGTGGCTGCGCCTTCGGCTGGCGGAGCTCGATTCGGACAAGGCCCGCTTTTTGCGCCACGTATCGCACGAACTGAAAACGCCGCTGGCGGCGCTGCGCGAGGGCGTGTCGCTGCTCGAGGACGGGATCGCAGGCACGCTGAGCGGCAGCCAGCGCGAGGTCGCACGGATCCTGCGGCAGAACACCGCGCTGCTGCAGGGTCAGATCGAGGACTTGCTGCGGTTCAATGCGGCAGCGTTCGAGGCGCGGCAACTGGTGCGCCGAAACACCGAGCTGACCGCGCTCGTCAGGGAACTGGTGGCCCAGCAGCGCCTGCAGTGGATGGCGCGCCAGTTGAGCGTCGTGGTGCGCGGCGAGCCGCTGCAGGCCGAGGTCGACCCCGACAAGCTGCGCGCCGCCCTTGGTAACCTGCTATCCAACGCCATTCGCTTCAGCCCCGTGGGAGCCACCATTCATTTTTCGGTCACGCGCCTGCCCGAGCGCGCCTGCATCGACATTCGGGATCAAGGTCCCGGTGTAGCCAGCGCGGACCGGGCCCGCATCTTCGAACCCTTTTATCGCGGCGAGCGTCAGCCCAGCGACGCGGAACGCGGCAGCGGAATCGGTCTGTCGATCGTGCACGAATACATCACGGCGCATGGCGGCCAGGTCGCGTTGCTGGATGATGGACCCGGTGCCCACTTTCATATCGAACTGCCACATGCCGCCTAGATCGTCGATGCGAGGCCCCGCCCGCCGATGGCCGTCGGCCCTCGGTGCTTTGTGCGCATTGGGGGTCGCCGGGTGCACCCTGGTTCAGCCGGCGCCGCGGCCGCCGCCTCCGGTAGCGGCCGCTCCCGAGCCTGCGCCGCCGGCGCCCGCCCCGGCTCGTGCGCCCGAGCCCGCGGCACCGCTGCAAGCGGATGCGGCCGGCTCGGCCGACCTGGCCGCTCGGCGCCTGCTCGTCTATCACGAACGCTTGCGACAGATGTCCGCAGCCGACGTGGCCGGCGAGGTCACCCGGCTGGGCGCCCGGGTCTCGTCCGCCGATCCGCCCGCCTCGCCCGACGACGTGCTGGCGCTGGCGCTGGCCCTGGCCCAGGAACACAGCCCGGGCGATCTGGCACGCGCGGCCGGCCTGCTGGAGCCGATCACGCAAGCCACCTCGCCCGAGCCGCAGCCCTGGCAGCCATTGGCGCGCCTGTTGGCGGCTCGCATCGCCGAGGAGCGGCGGCTGGAGGACGAACTGGAGCGTCAGAGCAGCCAGCGTCGGGACACGCAGCGCACGATCCAGCAGTTGAGCGAGAAGCTCGAGGCGCTGAAGGCCATCGAGCGCAGCATGACCGCGCATCCGGCGGCAACGCCGCCGGCCGGATCGGCACCCGGCCCCGAGTCGGCTCCGCCCGTGCCGAAGACCCCCTGAGCGAGGGCGAACGGGCCGCCTCGCTCGACAGGACGACGAACGGATGGCAAACCTGCTGCTGGTCGACGACGACGCCGATCTGGTGAAGCTGCTGTCGATGCGGCTGGGCGCGGCCGGCCATCGCGTAACCGCGGTCGAGTCGGCCGAGGCGGCGCTCACGCAACTGGCGGTGGCGCGGCCACAGCTGGTTGTGAGCGACGTACGACTGCCGGGACGCGACGGCCTGATGCTGTTCGACGAGATCCGGGCGCGCTACCCCGCGCTGCCGGTGATTCTGCTGACCGCGCATGGAACGATCCCCGATGCGGTTGAGGCGACTTCGCGCGGAGTTTTCAGTTACCTGACGAAGCCTTTCGACGGCAAGGCACTGCTCGACAAGGTCAATCAGGCGCTCGCGTTGCCGGCGCCGGAACCGCATCCGCAGACGGGCGACCACGCCTGGCGCGCCGCCGTCGTCAGCCGCTCCAACTGCATGGCAGACCTGCTGGCCGAAGCCAAGATGGTCGCGGCATCCGATGCCAGCGTGCTGATCAGCGGCGAAAGCGGCACCGGTAAGGAATTGCTCGCGCAGGCGATTCACCGCGCCAGCCCGCGCGCCGCCGAGCCGTTCGTGGCCGTGAACTGCGGCGCGATTCCGGAGGCGCTGCTGGAGTCGGAGTTGTTCGGCCACGTGAAAGGCTCGTTCACCGGCGCGCTGGCGAACCACAGGGGCCTGATCGTTACGGCCGGCGGCGGAACCTTGTTCCTGGACGAAATCGGCGACATGCCCCTTGCGCTGCAGGTCAAGCTGCTGCGCGTTCTGCAGGAGCGCTCGGTGCGGCCGGTCGGTTCCAGCCTGTCGCTGCCGGTGGACGTGCGAATCCTCTCGGCCACGAACCGCGACCTGGATTCGGCGATGGCGCAGGGCCAGTTCAGAGAGGACCTTTATTACCGGCTCAACGTGGTTTCGCTGCGACTGCCTCCGCTGGGCGAACGGCGCGAAGACATCCCGCTGCTGGCCAACCACTTCCTGGCACGCCTGAGCGAAAAGTACGGCAAGCGCTTCAACGGCTTTGCGCCGGACGCGTTGAAGGCGCTGACCACGGCCAGCTGGCCTGGCAATGTGCGGCAGTTGCACAACGTGGTCGAGCAGGTTTGTGCGCTGACCACGACGCGCCTGATTCCGCTGGCGCTGGTGCAGCGGGCGCTGCGCGTGCCCACGATGGAGGTGTTGAGCTACGCCGAAGCGCGTCAGCGCTTCGAGCGCGATTACCTGGTCGGGCTGCTCAAGCTCACGGACGGCAACGCCGCCGACGCGGCGCGGCTCGCCGAGCGCAACCGCACCGAGTTTTATCGGTTGCTGCAAAAGCACGGCCTGACGCCCGGCCAGTTCCGGGCCGTCCCGCCTGTCGCCGATTAGTGACAAGCCGGAAAGCAATCTGATTCAAAGAGTTGCATCCGGCTCCCCGGCCGGTTGTCGCCGTCTGGCGACAGAAAAGCCTCGTTTTGCGGTCTGCCAGCCTGCTGCGCCAGCACTGCTCGGCGTGTCCTATTTAAGTTATTGATGTAAATAGTATTTGACGTTGGCACGCGGATTGCTTTCATAGATGGGAGCGCAACTCGCCTGCCGACGATTTGGACCGCCACGTCATTGCCCTGCCGCAACTGCCCTCGCCGACCTTCGTCCCGTTGACGCGAAACGTCGCTGTCCGGGCGGCGCTTGCCAGTGCCGCTCTGCTGGTGGGACCTGTCGGAGGCGCCCGCGCCTTCGGGTTCGACGACGTCGCGGAGCGGGCGCGCGCTCTGGCCAGCAGGCCTTACGCGACCGTCAGCGCGGCACTGCCAGAGGAACTGAAAAGCCTCGGCTACGACGGGTACCGCGGCATTCGGTTCGATCCGAAAAAGGCGTTTTGGCGCGACCGGGCCCTGCCCTTCGAGCTGCAGTTCTTCCACCGCGCGAACCTGCACACGCAGCAGCTGGCCATCCACGAAATCGCGGGCGGGGCCGTCCGGCCCATCGCGTTCGACGCGCGCGACTTCGATTACGGCACGACCGGGCTGTCGCCGCAGCGTTGGGGCGACCTCGGATTCGCCGGCCTTCGCGTGCATTACGCACTGAATACGCCGTCCTACAAGGACGAGCTGGTGGCGTTTCTGGACGCCACCTACTTCCGCGCGCTCGGCCAGGGCCAGCGCTACGGCATGTCCGCGCGCGCCATCGCGATCGACACCATCGGGGCCCAGGGCGAGGAGTTTCCGCGCTTTGTCGAGTTCTGGGTGCAGCGCCCTGCGCCTGGGGCGAGGTCGCTCGTCATCCACGCGCTGCTCGATTCGCCGCGGGCGGCCGGCGCCTACCGGTTCACGCTTAAACCCGGCCAGGACACCGTTGTGGACGTGAAGGCGCGCCTTTACCTGCGCGCCGCCGTGACCACCCTGGGGCTGGCGCCGCTGACCAGCATGTTTCTGCACGGCGCAAACCAGCCGCACGCGGGCGACTTTCGCCCCCAGGTGCACGATTCCGACGGCCTGATGATGGCCCTCGGGGATGGCGCGGTCGGTGCCGAGTGGCTATGGCGGCCCCTGATCAACCCGGCGCAGCCGCTGGTGACCTCGTTTGCAGCGCGCGAGCTGAAGGGCTTCGGCCTGATGCAGCGCGAGCGCCGCTTCTCGAGCTACGAAGACACCGAGGCACGCTACGAGCTTCGGCCCAGTTGCTGGATCGCTCCGCAGGGGCGCTGGGGACCGGGGCGCCTCGAGCTGGTGCAACTGCCGACAGCGAACGAGGCCAATGACAACATCGTCGCCTACTGGGTGCCCGACCGGATTCCAGAGGCCGGCAGGCCGCTGGACGTTGCCTACCGGATGCACTGGCAGGGCGACCACCAGCAGCGCCCGCCCGCCGGATGGGCCGTGCAATCGAGGCTCGGCCACGGTCTGGCCAACGGCAAGGTGGACCCGCGCGAAGTCCAGTACGTCGTCGACTTCGACGGACCCGCACTGCGCGGCCTGGCCGCCGACGCAGCCGTGAAGGCCGTCGTAACGGCAGGCACCAACGCTCAGGTTGTCGAGGCCAACGCGTACCGCAACCCGGCCAACGGCGACTGGCGCATGACGGTGCGCGTGAACCGGCTGCAATCCTCGCAGCCGGTCGAGCTTCGCGCCTTTCTACAACACGGAAACAGGGCTCTGACCGAAACATGGACCACGATCATCCCATCCGGTTGAACGCCACCGCGCTTGCGACAGGCCTCGTCACGCGTGCACGGCGCGCAGTACCTGGCGCAAGCGCGCCCCCGATCCACCGCGCCTCGATGGCGGCACGGCCGTGGCGGGGCTTCGCTCGCAGCATCGGCGACGCCACGTTGGCAGCGCTGCTACGCCCGCGAGCGCGAGGCGTTGCCGGCAGCATCGGGGACGCGGCGCGGGCGCGCCAGGGAGTGCGACGTGGCGGCGCCGACGCGCCCGCCGCGGCGGAGCCGGCCTGGCAGCGTGCCGCCTCCCGCCGCCGTGCGGTGCTGCTGGTTCTGGTCGCACTCTCGGCCGGCGGCGCGACGGCGCTGCTGGCGCATGCGCTGCCGTCGCATCACAGCGGGTCTTTGCGCCTGGTTCAGATCGGCCTGTTTGGCCTGTTGTTCGCGTGGGTGTCGGCCGGCTTCTTCACCGCGATGATGGGCTTCCGCGTACTGTGGCGCGGCGACCGGCACGCGATGTCGGCCGCATCGGCCCGTGACCGACCCATCGGCGAGCACGCGCGCACGGCAATCATCATGCCGATCTGCAATGAACAGGTGTCCGCCGTGCTCGCCGGTCTGCGCGCCACCTGCCGGTCGCTGGCGACCACCGGCGCGGCGCGTCTGTTCGACGTCTTTCTGCTGTCCGATTCCGGCGACCCTGCGATTCGCGCCGCCGAAGCCGCCGCCTGGGCCCAGCTGCGCGACGAATTCGGCGCCGACATCCGGATCTACTACCGCTGGCGCCGGCGCCGAACGAAACGCAAGGCGGGCAACGTGGCCGACTTCTGCCGCCGCTGGGGCCGCGACTATCGGTACATGATCGTTCTGGATGCCGACAGCGTAATGAGCGGTGAGTGTGTGCTGCAACTGGTGCGCCTGATGGAGGCCAATCCGCGCGCCGGCATCCTGCAGACGGCGCCACTCGCCTGCGGTCTGACGACCCTGCACGCACGTTCACAGCAGTTCGCCGGCCGTGTGGCCGGGCGCCTTTTTACCGCCGGCATGCAGTACTGGCAGCTCGGCGAATCGCACTACTGGGGGCATAACGCGATCATCCGCGTCGAGCCGTTCATGCGGCACTGCGCGCTGGCGCCGCTGGCTGGCCACGGGGGCCTGAGCGGCGAAATCCTGTCGCACGACTTCGTCGAGGCAGCGCTGATGCGGCGCGCCGGCTACCACGTGTGGCTGGTGCACGATCTGTACGGCAGCTACGAGCAGCAGCCCCCCAACCTGCTGGAAGAGCTGCAGCGCGACCGCCGCTGGTGCCAGGGAAACCTGCAGAACGCGCGCCTGCTCGCGGAGCCCGGGCTGCACGGCGTGCACCGCGCGATGCTGCTGACCGGTGCGTTTTCGTACCTGTCGGCACCCCTGTGGCTGGCCTTCGTGCTGCTCGGTGCCTGTCTATGGGTCTTCGGCAACCCACCCGCCTTCGCGTCACTGCGCGATGTGCCGCGCGAGCTGGCCGCGCTGTGGCTCGCCACGACGCTGATGCTGGCGCTGCCGCGCCCGATCGGTGTGCTGGCCATCGTGATGCGGCGCGAGCAGGGGTCCTACGGCGGCACCAGCGCGCTGCTGCGCGGCACCTTGCTCGAGGGCGGTCTTTCGGTGCTGCAGGCGCCGGTGCGGATGGTCGCGCACACGCTGTTCGTCGTGGCCGCGCTGACGGGCCTGAAGCTCGATTGGAGATCGCCTTCGCGCGAAGCCGAGGACATCGGCTGGAGCGACGCCGCGCGCCGTTTCGGCTTGATCGGCGCGGCCGCCGCCTGCGTGGCCGGCTGCGGACTGTTGCTGCAGCCTCAGGCCATCGTGCTGCTGCTGCCCACGGGCCTGCCGCTGCTGCTGGCGGTACCACTGGCCGTGCTGACGAGCCGTTCGACGCTGGGCCGGCGTCTGCTGGCGAGTCGCCTGCTGCTCACACCGGAGGAGCAGCCCTCCTCCGGCTTGTTCAAGCTGATGGGATGACCTGCGGCGATCAAAAGAGCGAATCGACCTGCTGGTGACTGGGCGTTGGATCGCCGAAGCCGTCGAACCTTCCTTCCTCGGCGATCAGCCTGGCCGATCGCATGAATGCGCCCCAGGCCGAGCGCGCCAGCGCACCGCCGACGCTGACGCGCCGAACCCCGAGCGCTGCGACCTGCGCGACGGTCAGCTCGCTCGGATGACCGATCAGCAGATTGACGGGCTTCGGCGCGACCCCCGCCACCACGGCGGCGATCTGCTCGCGCGTACGGATGCCAGGCGCGTACAGGCAGTCGGCGCCCGCCTGCGCGTAGGCCTTCAACCTTGCGAGCGTCTCTTCCAGGTCGGGCCGACCGACCAGGAAGCACTCGGCGCGGCCAACCAGCAACACGTCGCCGCCGGACTTGTCGATCGCGTTGCGCGCAGCGCGCAGCCGCGCCACCGCGTTGTCCACCTCGTACAGCGGCCGGGCCGCGTCGCCGGTCGAATCCTCGATCGACAGCCCTGCGATGCCCGTCTCCACGGCCAGACGCACACTCTCGCCGACATCGCGCGGTTCGCGCCCGAAGCCGTCCTGGAAATCGGCGTTCACCGGAACGTCCGTCGCCGCAACGAGCTCGCTCAGATGCGATAAGGCCTGCTCGCGCGTGATGCCGCCGTCGCGCAGGCCCTGCGTCCATGCGAAGCCGGAACTCGTCGTGGCCAGCGCCTTGAAGCCGAGCAACTGAAGGTAGCGCGCACTTCCCACGTCCCAGGGATTGGGGATTACGAAGCACCCGCTTCGATGCAACTCGAAGAAGGCGCGCCGTTTGTCGGAAACGCCGGGTCGTCGTGCGGGCATCGTGGTCACTCCTGGATGGTCGCGGCAGCGCGATTGTGCCTCGAACGTCCCGGAAAAGCGCGCCGTCTCCGATCGTCAGCAGCCGTAGCCCGTACACGGCGGCGGCATGGTGCTTGTCACGACGTCAACGCGGCCGAACACTCCGTCCACCTGATTGTTCGGGCCGGCGGTGTAGAACAGCGCGCCGGTGGGCTGACTGGCCGTACCATTGCCGAATGCCAGCGCCCACAAGCCCGGAACGGCGAGCTGCTTGCCGCTGCCCAGGCTGATGGAGCCCAGGTGGGTTGCCATGGCCGGATCGAACGTGTTGATGATCCCGTCTCCAAAATTGCCGATCAGCAACTTTCCTGCGGCCGACCCGAATCCTGACGGCGCGAGCGCGATCCCCCAGGGAGCATTGAGCGCGCCCGCCGAAGCAAAGCGCTTGACCAGGTTGCCGTTGACGTCGAACACGTTGACGTAGCCGAGTCCGGCACCGAGCGTTTCGTCGTGCGCCGTCGCATCCTGCTTGGCGTAGGTGACGTACAGCTGGTTGTTGATCAGCTGGATGCCGAACGGCGCAAAGCCGGCCGGGATCATCGGGTCCGCAAACGTTCCGGACAGGGTCACCTTTTGGAAGTGCGTATCGAACACGTCGATCTTGGCGTTATGCAGGTCGGTCGCATACAGGTGATTCGCGCTGCCGTTGTTGGCGAGCGCCAGGCCCTTGTAGACCGCGCCGCCGGCTGCGTCGTCGTACGCGATGGTCGCCGTCATACCGCTCACGCTTGCCCAGCCCGTGATCGTTCCGCCCTCACCCGAAAAGATGAACTGCGCCGGCGCCGAACCTGTACTGGTCGTGATGACGAAGTCGGTCGTACCGTTGTAGACCTGGCCGGTCGGATTGGCGGGCCCGTTGGCGCCAGCCGGAATGCTGACCACCAGCGACTGGGGCGTGCCGTTGCCATCGTAGAGGGTCGATTTGTTGCTGTTGTTGTCGGCGATCCAGAAGGGACCGCCGGGGGCGGCGGCCAGGCCCCAGGCGTTCAGCAGGTTGCTGTCGGTATGAGCGGCAGCGATGACCCCGTTCGACGCCAGGGCCGTGTCGGTCATCGCGGTCGTCGGCTGGGCCATCGGACTGCCGCTACTGCCGCCGCCGCCGCATCCGGCCAGGGCCAGGACACAAGCGACACCTAAAATGCTTGCTGTGATTGCACGATCGGAATCCATCGGTGATCTCCCTTGAAGGCGAACGAAATTTTCAAGGTGAGTGCCACCCGCCGATGGAATGGTTCATTGCAACACAAAGCCATTCGGCCTCGCGCCGTTCAGGCGTCGCGCCACCCTCCAAGCATCGGCTATGCCGCGCGTTGAACCATTTGCGCGCGAGCAGGCACAAACACGCACCGGCGAGCTTTCGTACCCGTCGAGGCGACGGCGCCAGTCCTCAAGAACGATCCAGATAGCGCTCACGCGCTAGCGCGGCGCCCTGGGCCAGGGCCTGCAGTTTGCCGAGCGCCACGTCGCGATCCATCGGCGCCATACCGCAGTTGGTGCAGGGGTAGAGCTTCGCCTTGGGAACGAACTGGAGTGCGCGGCCGATGGTATCGGCGACCTCGTGCGGCGTCTCGACCGCGGCGCTCGCAACATCGATCACGCCCACCATCACATCCTTGCCGTCCAGCAGCTTCATCAAATCGGCTGGAACGTGAGAATGACAAAACTCGAGACTGACTCGCTGGATGCTGGACTTGGCCAGGGCGGGGAAAATCGCTTCGTATTGGCGCCACTCGGTGCCCAGGGACTGTTTCCACTCAACATTCGCCTTGATGCCGTAGCCGTAGCAAATGTGAACCGCTGTGACGCAGCCGAGCCCCTGCGCGGACCGCTCGAGCGCGCGCACGCCCCAGTCCGCCGCGTCCTTCATGTAGACGTTGAAAGCCGGTTCGTCAAACTGAATGATGTCGACGCCGTCCGCCTGCAGGGCCAGCGCCTCCTGGTTCAGAAGCGCCGCAAAGGCAAAGGCCATGGCCACCTTGTCGCGGTAGAAGCGGTCCGCCACGGTATCGACGATGGTCATCGGGCCTGGCAGCGTGAACTTGATCTGGTGGCGCGTGTGCGCCCGCAAGAAACGCGCTTCGACGTCGTGCACCCTGCCCTTCAGTGCGACGGGCGCCACCACCTGCGGAACCTCGGCGTCGTAGCGGCCATCACGGATGCCCATCGTGACCTTGTGCTCGAAATCGATGCCCTCGACGCGCTCCAGAAAGCCATGCACGAAATGCTGGCGGGACTGCTCGCCATCGCCAATGATGGAAAGTCCCGCATCCTCCTGCGCCTTGACCCATAGCAGGGTCGCATCCAGTTTGGCCTGCGCCAGTTCCGGCCCTTGCGCCTTCCACTGCGGCCACAGCTTGCGCGTTTCAGAAAGCCAGGCCGGTTTGGGCAGGCTGCCTGCGATGCAGGTCTGGAAGTCCTGGGGCACGAGGTCGCTCCTTGGGTCGATCATCGTCGCGGTTGGGTACGAGCGAAGCGGTCCAGCTGTCAGGGAACGGACGGGATTGTGCCTGAAGGGGCAAGATGAATTGAGTCGAACGCGCGCAGCAGGCCCCGCGTTGTCGATGTTGAGCCGGCCTCCACAGCGACATCGAGAAGCTGCCCATGTCGAACGACCCTGATCGGGTCGCCCGTGATCGGCGCGGCAGCATCGAAGATGCAGGCTGTGACTTGCGGTGCGCGGCGCTCGCCTCTTGACGCTTCACAGCTAGTCCTCAAGAGCGATGTACGCCGCCGCGGGCGGCTGCTAGCTTGACGGCCCTGGTGCGCTCGACCGATCGAGCGCGGCCGATCGCGACGCCTGGCGCGCATTCGCGGCAAGGAAGAATCCTCACGGAACGCCTGCCTGCGCGCGGTGCTCGGCACGCGACGACCCGAGTGCGAGGGGAGGAGTCCATGCCTGCCGATGTTGCGCGACCGCGTGCGCGCGCCTTGTACCTGGCGCTTGCGCTGGTGGGCGGCGCTGTCTCGGCCCGGGCGCAGTCTGCCGCCGCTCTGGCTTCCTACAACGTGGATCGTGCCGGGGTCTCGGTATCGGGCCTGTCCTCGGGCGGCTTCTTCGCGCTGCAGCTGGGCGTGAGCTTCTCGTCGGTCTTCCAGGGCGTGGGCATCTTCGCCGGCGGCACCTACGATTGCGCCGGCCAGAGCAACTACACGGCCTGCATGTACAACGCAACACCGGGCATTGCGCAGTCGATCGCGAACATGAAAAACTGGAGCGGCAATCGGATCGACGACGTCGGCAACATCGCGCACCAGCGGATCTACCTGTTTACCGGTACCAACGACACGACGGTTGGACCGCACGTGACGGACCAGGTCTACCAGCTGTATGTCGGCACCGGACAGTTCGTTTCCGCCGCAAACGTGAAGTACGACAACACCAGCACCGCGGTCCACACCTTCCCGACCGACTTCGACGGCAGCGGCGACAACGCCTGCAACATCTCGACCTCGCCGTACATCAGCAACTGCCATTTCGATGGCGCGGGTGCGGCCTTGCAATGGATCCACGGCCCGCTCAATGCGCGCAACGACGGCACCCTGGGCGGAAGCCTGGTCCGGTTCGATCAGACCGAATTCATCGCCGCCGGGCACGGAATGGATGCGGCCGGCTGGCTCTACGTGCCGACTCACTGCGCTGCCGGCCAGCAATGCCGGCTCCACGTCGCGCTGCACGGTTGCCTGCAGGGATACGCCAGCATCGGGGCCGAGTTCCTGAACAACGCCGGCTATAACCGCTGGGCCGACACGAACGACATCATCGTGCTGTATCCGCAGGCGGTCGCGGACAACTCGGTCCACGCGACGGCCGCGAGCGGGTCGCTGCCGAATCCGAATGGCTGTTGGGACTGGATCGGCTGGTACGGCGCGGATTTCGACCAGAAGACCGGCGTTCAGGCAAAGGCCATCGTCGCGATGGTCGATCGCATCCTCGCCGGACAACCGCCCGCCGGTTCCGGCGGCGGCGTGCCGCCAACTCCGACCCAGGTGACCGTCACCGGTACGACGAGCGATTCGATCACCCTGGGCTGGAGCGCAAGCGCAGGCGCGACCGGCTACAACGTGTATCGCGACGACGGCAGGGTGCAATCGACCATCGCGACATCATTCACCGATGGCGGGCTCGCCCCCGCCACCACGCACAGCTATTCGGTGTCCGCGCTCGATGCGGCGGGCGAAAGCGGCCGCTCCGCCGCGGTCAGCGCCACGACCGCGAGCACCGTGCCGTACTCGCAGAAGGTCAGCGCGAGTGCGCTCGGGCACTACCTCGCCGGGCGGATCACCGTCGCGCAGTATCTGCAGCTCGGACAGGAATACGGCTATCTGGCGAGTTTCACGCTGTACCTGTGCGGCTCGACCTGGACGAATTCACCGACCTGCGGGCCGCTGCACTGACGTTTCCGCGCGCAACGCGAACCCGAGCGCGTGCATCGTCTGCTCGTCTTCGGCAATCGGCCGCACCTCGACGCACCCGAACAGGCCCGCGACTTTTTTTTCGCGAAAGCCTCAGGTCTTGATCGGGCTCCCGCAGCGGGCCAGCACGCTGCGAAGGTCACGCAGCGCCGGGAACACTTCGTTATTCCAGTCCGCGCCCTGTGTGTCGTAGGCCGTCTGCTCGTGTTCCACGATCGACTTATCCTCGCGGAAAATGTTTTCCGTGAACCAGACTACGAAGGGCCACACCAGGTGGATCAGGCCGGGAATCGGCGGCTTCTTGACCGATAGATAGCCATAGGTGCGGTTCGTGCGCTGCTCGGCATCGAGCGGCGTGTAGCACAGCCACACGTCCAGCACCGGGTCTTGCGTCACTTCGATGTCGCGCCCCACCCAGACCTTCAGATTCTGGGCCGGGTAGTCGGTGCGAATGCGCATGTGGTCGCGGAAGTCTTTCCTGGCCTGGCCGCGCTTGCGCACCAGGTCCACGATGACCTGTTCGCCCACCGAAGGTCTGCCTTCGGTTCGGCTGAAACTGTATTCCACCTGTGCCCACTGCTCGCCGTGTTGCCGTCCGATGCACTGCGCCCTGATCGAGCCCATCTGCTTGCGGTGCAGGAACTGGTGGTTCATGTCGAACAGATTCTCGTGCATGAAGGTGTAGTGGCAAGCCACTTCACGATTGAGCCGCCGGGTCTTGTAGTCCTTGCGCTGCGAAGCGCCCAGCGCCGTCGGCAAGCGACTCTGCGCCAGGGCCGAATCGCCGGGAAAGACGAAGATCAGGCCGTCCACCTCGCGCGCGGGATAACTCCTCACGCCGTTGGGGAGCCGCTCCTTGCCCAGGTACGGCACCTCCACGCATTGGCCGCCGCCACCGTAGGTCCAGCCGTGATAATGGCACTTGAGCTCGTCGCCACAAACGACGCCCAGGTGCAGCGGTACCTGACGGTGCGCGCACCTATCCTCCAGCGCAAACACCTGGCCGCTCTTGCCGCGGTAGATCGCAACGGGCTGGCCTGCGAAGCGACGGCCCAGCACCCGCCCTGCCCGTAACTCGTCCGACCAGGCGAGCGGATACCAGTAATCCGGGTGCGCGCCTACCTGCCGCAGATCGAAGGCCTTGGGGGAATTCGCTTGAGCCGGGGCGAGCAGGTTCGAGTCTTTTTCGTACATCGGGCGCTCCAAGTGGAGACAAAGGCGCGGATTGCGATCAATTTGAGACCACTCAGCCTACCTTAAGCGAGTTCCCTCGCAGTTCGGTGGAACACCTGAGTTGACGGTCAGATTTCCGAATCGCGAAGCAATTCGGATTAACGGATTCAGGATGATGTCAAACTTTTCGCCGTGCTAAGCCGGCGCGCCGTGCCGAGGGCATGGCGCGCCGTTCGACCATTACATCTGCGCCGAGGGCTGCAGAACACTCACCCGGTTGCCTTCGGTATCGAGAAAGCCTGCATACAGACCGACGCCAGGAATATCCATCGGTTCCCCGAGGACCTTTCCTCCCGCTTCCCGCACTTTTTTCAACGCGTCTCGAATGTCCGTTACCGCGATGACGATCGACGGATGTTGGCCCATCGGATCCTCAGGTTTCTTGTAAAAGCCACCGTTGATCACGCCAGGCTGTTTCGGACGGCCTTTTTCGTCGGCTTCGGCCGTGGCCACGACAACGTACTCTCCCATTTCCGGGCCCAGCATTTGCGGCTTCCAGCCGAAGGCCTTGGTGTAGAAACCGGCCATCCGATTCCTGTTCTCATAGGGCATTTCAAAATGTACGACGGGGTTCATGGTTCTTCCTTCCTCTCTGATAAACGAACGCCACTGCGCAAAAAACCCTACTTCTTGCGTGCGAACGACATTACCCGGATCCGAAACCGACTGTCATGCAACATAGTCGATTGGAGTGCCGCCGTTTCGACAACGGCCGAATTTATATTTCGATCCTGAACGAGGCGAGTAGCGTCGAAACGCGAGGAGGACTCCCATGCTCGAGGCCATCGTCAGACGCTTTGATGAACCGGACGAAGTGCGGACGTTTGAAAAGGGCAAATTCGACCTGATGCACGTCGGCGGAAAGCAAGTGATGAAGGACCGGAGACCAGCTACGAAAGTGCTGCCTTGCTGCCTGAGTGCCCTTTTCTTTCTCGTATCGACGGGTAACGCGGCGGTTTACTCGGCAACTGGCGCAGTCAACACACTGCACTCAGACGATTCCTCGCGTGGCGTTGATTGGCTTTCTGCCGCTGAGGATCTGGGTCGATGACACGGTGACGGGTCCGTCCGGTTTCTGCTTTGTAGGCTCCATGGAGTAACTGCGTCTCGTTCAGTCGAATCGACTACGTGGTAGCGTCACTACATGTGCGCCTCAACTGCTGCCGTTTGCCGGGCGCACTCGTCCGAGGGTCATTCGAGCTCGCGGACGGTGACTCACTCTGCGCGGCTCTGTTTGCGTGCCTGGCTTGCTTTCCTTCGTGAATGCAAGGGGCGAAGGCAGATGCAAGGTCGCGCGACGCTGGACGCCGGGTCGCAGCGGGATTCTGCTCGGCGCCGCCCATGAGCTTGCGCCCAGTCGAATCTGCGATGTGGGTCGCCCCGTATTCGCGGGCATCGTCGTTTCGACCGGCGCATGGCCCGCGGCGGTCGGACCGTCGTCCGATGCGAGCACGTTGCCGCCCTCGGCCACCAGGCGGCTGACAGATTCCGCAACGCTCGGATTTTTTCTCTTGCCGATGTATGGGTTCATGGTTTCCTCGCAAGGCCTCGGCTTTTCGCCACCGCGTGCTCCCTCTGAGGTTGATGGCGAGTCTGGCAGCAGCGTGCGCGCGGTTCCGCTGCGTGTCTGTGCGCTGGGAGACAAAGCGCATGGAGGTGCATGGACTGTGCACGTGGTGCGATCGTCTCGAGTGGTGCCGCCGGGTTTTCCTCGATCGTCGTATCGCCCTATCGCTCCACAGCCCGAAAATGCAGCGGGTCCCTGAGGTTCTGCAGCTCTCGGTAGTAGTAGAGCGGGCTGGGCCGCCTTCCTTTGAATCTCAGCCTTCTCAGGAATTCAATTTCGTCTCGGGTCACTTGGCCGCTGAGCAAGGCATCTTGAAGGAATTCAGTGAACCCGGGTTCGTCCTCTTGAGGGAGCCCAGGTTCCTTTTCAACGAATTCGAATCTCTTCGGGGTCCCCGGGACGAGTCGGTGGTTCAGCACAAACCCAATGCCGAAACTCGGGAGGTCGACGTCCCAGGATTCGAGCAGCGGGTCCAGGAAAGAAACGCAGCTTTCGGTTGACAGGTGGAATACATCCGTGTCCAGAAATTCCAGGATCGTGACGCGCGTCTGCTTATAGCTTCGGCCGCTGAGCCGGGCTATCGAGCGGAGCCACTTCTCACTTCCGAGCTCCTCTCTCGCGACCCCTTTGATCACATCCAAGAGCTTTTGTGTGACGAGGCGTTCCAGCTCGCCGAAGGGCTGCTTTTCGAAGATCGATCGGACCTGCCATTGTTTCTCCGGTGCGCATTTACGAAGAATCAACTCTCGGACGTCCGCGAACAGCGGCGCGGGCGGGTCCTCGAAACCGCGCTTCAACTCTTCTCTGCGCTGTGCGTCGGCCAGCTTCGCCAGCTTTCCGCTCGGGAGCTCGAGAAATGCCCCGATTTTCTCGTAGATGTCCGTTCGATCAGGTGCTGGGGGCAGTTTCTTCCTCGTCAGGAGCTGGGAAACGTAGGATTCCGTGACTTGAGCCGCCGCTGCCAGGTCCTTTTGCTCGAACCCCAGTTCCTCCAGCCGCTCTTTAATGACCAAACAAACATCCACTCGATGTCTCCCTGGCTTTACTATATTTGGTGAACTAATGAGAATAATCGCAGATTGCGCTTTACAAGGCAAGTTAATTAACCTAATCTAGCTAATGGACTGCAGGGGTCTTCTGATGGTCTGAACTACTAACCGCGATTGTCGAAACGCCCCTTTAGCCATTGCAACCAAGGAAACAACATGTACGCACGTCGAGTCTCGCTGCATCTGAAGCCCAACAGCAGGGCTGAATTTACCCAAAAGTTGGAGACGGACATCATTCCCATGCTTCAGAAGCAGAAGGGCTTTCTGGATGAAATCACCTTCGTCACTCCAACCGGCCAGGATGCGTTCGGAGTCAGCCTGTGGGACAACAAGGAAAGCGCGGAAGCCTACAACCGCGGCTCCTACGCCGATGTGACCAGAATCCTGTCGAAGCTGGTCGAGGGAGCGGCGCAGGTGGATTCCTATGAGGTGTCGAACTCCACTTTCCACAAGATAGCCGCTGCTGCGACAGCCCAAAGCCAGTAGCCGTTTTGTTTGGACAGAGAGCGGATCAAGTCCGCGCTTTGTCTTGGGGGCGAGCTTGGCTCGCCCCTTTTGCTATCTGCTTTGCGGGGGGTCGTGCCAGGGAGTTTGTCTGACGCGGACAGTATCGAGGTCGCCCGCAGAGGTCAGTTCGCTAGGTGATCGCCCTTCGCGACCGCGGTGATCAGCGCGCTCAGTAGGTACTCCATTCCCAGCCGTTGACGTACCACTGGTCCGGTGTCTTCGCCAGGAATTCAATATGCAAATTGCCTGGCGCGGAGGAGCCGGTCCATGAGTAAGTCCATTGCAGAGTCCCTTGTGAGGGCGTGTTGGGGGAGCCGCCGTTGCTTTTCAACGCGGTCCGTTGTGGCTTGCCGAGCAATTTTTCCACTTCTTCGGCCGACATTCCCTGCTTCAGATCGACCGCCACCCGCTCGGCCTGGGCCAGGCTCAGTACCGCAACGGGGCGCAACGACTGTGCGCTCGCCGGTGAAAACCACAGCAACGATGGCAACATAGCCAATAAGAGCATCAAAGCAATCCGCTTCATTTTCGATTCAAATCCTTCAGAGGTTTAATGTCCGCTACCTACCGAATCCTGGCCGGATTTCGCAGCCCGGTCTGTGCGCTGCCGTACAGTCACCGAAATCGCGACCGCATTCATGACGCGGGCCGTGCTAAGCCGGCGTTGCGCGCCCGAGCGCGCTACCACGGTGGCATGCTCAAAGCCGTTCAAAGTTTGCGTCGTCATCCGTAGGTTTTGGGTCTGTGCGCTGACGCACGCAACTGCGACAACCTAAGGGTTCGCAATCGTCCTGCGTACGCCAGCGAACGGATCGACTTCGAATATCTGATTAGCCTTGTGCTTGCCTGGGTAAGCCTTCTGATGGAGAGAATCGAGTGTCCATTGTCCGACCGCGTCCGCGGCTGAATCGCTTGCTCCAGGCGCTGCCGCGCCGCCAATCACAACGGATGCTCCGCGAATGCGAAGCCGTGGAGCTCAAATTTGGCGAGATCCTGTACCAACCCAATGTGCGTATTAGCGATGTGTACTTTCCAAGCGACAGCTTCATTTCGCTGATGATTCCGGTCGATGGCACAGGTAACCTCGAAGTCGCATTGGTCGGCAACGAAGGCATGCTTGGATCGCCACTGATCTTGGGCGTGAATGTATCGCCGCTGCGTGCCGTCGTTCAGGGCAAAGGCCTCGCGTGGCGGATGAGCGGCGTGGCGTTCAGCCGCCAGCTCGGTCGGAGCGCGGCGCTGCGTCGCGGGCTGCATCGTTACCTGCAGGTGCGGATGTGCCAGCTGGCGCGGGCCGCCGCATGCACCCGGTTCCACTTGGTCGAGCAACGCCTTGCCCGTTGTCTGCTCATGACGCAGGATCGCGCGCATTCGGATGAATTCCATGCGACGCACGAGGTCCTCGCCTACATGCTCGGCGTTCGGCGCGTGGGCGTCACCAAGGCCGCGAACGCGCTGCAAACGCGCAACCTGATCCATTATCACCGAGGGGAAATCTCGATCCTTGACCGCGTCGGCATGGAGGCTGCTGCGTGCGGCTGCTATCAGGCCGATCGGGAGACGTACGGCGCCCTGTTGGCCGTCCCAGCTTGATCGCCGACGGGGCGCGCGATCCATCGGCTGCCGACGCGATGGCGGTCGCGGTGCTTCGGGCCTGTGGAAAGTGCCGCAATCCCTGTGCGCCACCGCACCGACGGCTGATGCAATCTTCGATACGCTGGCTAGAGTAGAAGGAATCTCGTGAAACAGCGAATATTCACCGTGCCGGTTCTCGCGGCCGCCGCTTTGGCGAGCGGATGCGCAAGCTGGGATGCGCACGACCGTGGCAGCGATTATCAGTGCGGATATGCAGGTTCGATTGAAGGCCACTTCAGTGCCTTCGCCGATCGCCAAGATCCGTCAAAGTGCGGCGCCGATTATGCTGCCGCCGCTATCGCCCACGAAATCATCACGAAGGGACACGCCATGAATTGGGACATGATTGAAGGCAATTGGAAGCAGTTCCAAGGCCATGTGAAAGAAAAATGGGGCAAGCTGACGGACGATGATCTCGGCCTGATCGGCGGCAAACGCGACCAGTTGTCCGGGCAAATCCAGGAAAGCTACGGCATCACCAAGGATCAAGCGGAGCGGCAGGTCAAACTTTTCGAGGAGATCCACAAGGACTTTCAACCCAAAAGCCAGGCTTAGCAACGCCCGGTCATGGCCGGCAGCTTCGCCTGCAGCGGTGGTGCGAGCGGTCTGGATCGGGGTCTGTGCGCTAGCGGACGCATGGAGTACCCTTGTGCGTAATGACCACTATTCAAAACCCGAGAAGGAACCAGCTGCTCGCCGCGCTGCCAGACGCCGAGTGGCTGCGCTGGGTGCCGCAGCTGGAGCCCGTGGAAATGCCGCTCGGCAAAATCCTCTACGAGTCCGGTAACAAGCTGACCCACGTTTACTTTCCCTCCACGTCGATCGTCTCGCTCCTGTACGTGATGGAAGACGGGGCCTCGGCGGAGATCGCGGTTGTCGGCCGCGAGGGAATCGTCGGCATTTCGCTGTTCATGGGGGGCCAATCGACGACGAGTCGCGCAGTGGTGCAAAGTGCGGGCCAGGGGTTTCGGCTGAAAGCGAATTTGATGATGCAGGAGTTCAACCGGGCCGGGCCGGTGCTGCACCTGCTGCTGCGCTACACACAGGCCCTCATTACCCAGATGGCGCAGACTGCGGTATGCAATCGTCACCACTCGCTCGATCAGCAGCTGTGCCGCTGGCTGCTGTTGAGCCTGGACCGTCTACCGTCCGACGAACTGGTGATGACGCAGGAGCTGATCGCCAACATGCTGGGGGTACGCCGCGAAGGCGTCACCGAGGCGGCGGGCCAACTGCAGCAGGCCGGACTGATCCAATACCGGCGCGGCCACATCACGGTGGTGGATCGCGAGAGGCTCGAGCAGCGCGCCTGCGAGTGTTACGCCGTGGTCAAGAAGGAATACGACCGACTGCTTCCTGAGCAATTGGCGACGTAGCTCGCGTTGCGCGCGACGTGGACGCCCGAGACCAACTCGAATGTGAAACAGAGCTTGCGCAGCCCGTCGAGTGGTGGGACTATTGCTGTGACTTGATGGGAGGTATGGCCGGTAAAGGTTTCAGTGGCCTCTCGTGCCACCTGTTTCCTGCCCCGGATTCGGAAACCCAAAGTCCATTGGCCGACGTTAAACGTCGGCCAAATCACTTTCAGCCCGTTTGCGCCGTTTTTGTTTTCCCCGTCATCGCCACGTGCCGGGCTGCCGGTAGGCTGTGATTGATGGACGTTCATATCATTGAGATCAAGACCGGTAAAGTGGCGGCAGCGATTCCAATCGACCTAACGGAACAGAATCGCATCCCTTCCGAGCCGGAGTTTTTCGCCACAGCGTGGCGATGCGCGGTCGAAGACAACCGTGTCGATCCGGGTCGGCGCGACGATTACAGCTTCCGGTTGGTGCGCTGAGGGCCAAGGAATTCAGCCGGTGCGCACCTGATCGGTCCATACCCTGAAGCTCGTCAACGTGTTGGGGCCGAACGCCCCGTGCCAAGGCCAGAGGCGGCGGAAGGCCTGGCACGTTGATCGCACCAACATCATCAATGCGGATGATCGTCAAAACGCCGGCGTCGCGACCGCGATCCACCAGGCGCGGACCGGTGCGCCAAGGGCCGTCAGGCGCCAGCACTCGCGTCCCGCCCCTGCTCGCGCCAGAAGGACCATCGAACCCAGCTCGACCGGCGAGCGGTCCTCGATCCACAGGGTGCACGGCGAAGCGGCAAATACGCCGCGCCATTGGCTCCCGTCCGTCCATTCCTCGTCGCCGGCGCAGGCGAGGAGTCCCGATCCCCGCGATCGGTCCACCATCAGGTTGAGATCGATGGTGGCGCCCCGTTCGAGCGAACAGGCGGGGGCGAGCGCACCATCGAAACGTAGGGGTTCCCGCCCGATGGAGAGGTGCTCGGATCCCGACGCAAAGCGCAGCGTCATGCCGCCACCCTCGACAAGCACGATCCAGCGCTCAATGCCAGGGAAGGACGAGAAGGGTCCGTCCTGCGCTACCTGCGCAAGGCTGATGCGAAAAAGCCAGTCCTGCGCCGTCGGCCAAACGAGGAGCTCGCGCGTGCACCCACCTCCGTTGCGCCAAGGCTGCGCATGGACCTGGTTCGCATCGACAAGCAATTGATTCACGCACCTCTCACGCTGAGGTACGACCTGACGATTGGGGAGGCTAGCGCCACCTCGCGGGTGTCGCGTTTCCCTGACATTGCGTCTCGCGGCACCTTTCCCGTACGCGTCGCTAAGGCTTGCGGAAAGTGAGAATGAACTGGTCGGTTTTCATGCGGATCGCCGGATCGAAAACTGTTTTGGCGTGATCGTCGTCGGAGTTTCGCAGGATGTCGCTCTTGTCCACGAGAGTGAAGCCCGCGGAGGTGACCTCCTGGATTACTGTCGCCTCATCGATGCGATGCAGCTTTGGCGATAGACTGGCTCCCGTGCCCGGCGCGGCTGCGTGATCGACGATGAAATAGATGCCGCCCGGCTTCAGCGAATTGAATACCAGCTTATTGAACGCCGCCATGTCGACATTCGCATACTTGGGGATATGTAAATCATGGTAATTGAGCGAGGTCCAGAACAGGTCGACTTTCTCGGGTAAGCCGAAGGTGCCGAGCGGCGCCAGGTCCAGCATCACGTTGCTGCGACCGGTCTCGGCCAGAACAGTCTTGGTGGCTTCGATGTTGTCCTTGCCCCACGTGGTGGTCTCCAGCGCATAGACCTTACCTTTGGGGCCGACGATGTCGCTCAACAGGCGCGTGTAGTACCCTCCGCCCGGGAGATATTCGCCGATAACTTGACCGGGCCTGATGCCGGCATGGGCGAGAACTTCAGCAGGCTTGCGAGCCGCGTCCAGTTTGCGATCGCCCGCCGGGCGCGACGGGTCGGCGACCGCCGCAGCGACGTAATCCGGTACGGCACACGATGCGCCGGTCGGCGCCACGATCTGGGCCAAGCTCACCGACAGCAATACCAGCAGCGCGCGCACATTCATCTCGACTGCCCCGGAAAATTACGCAAGTGTTCGTCGAGTGCCGTCGTTAGGCAAGCGCCCTGCGATGAAATGGGCTTTTCGGGGGTCGAAGCGGACGGGGTCGTGATGGAGTCCTCCGAGCTGCGCAGCGAACGAATGCCGCCCCGGCAAGGGGCGGCCCTCGATCAATGCAGGTGGAAGACCTTGTTGACAATCTTCTCGGCTGATCGGATTCCCTTACGCGCGGCAATGCGATGGCACTTGCGGAGCCCGGCCTCAATTCCTATAAGATGGATCGAGGCCCCAGGAGCTACACGGCGCCGACGAACGCAAGACTGACTGGAGCGAGAAGATGACGCTGAAGATCGGATGCGCTTTCGCACTGATGACGTTGCTGGCCGCGTGCGGTGTCATGCAGACGTTCAGCACATCGAAGTACGAAGACGGTGAGGTGCCGCTGCCGAACAACTACAGGGACTGGCCGAAATTCCTGTCGGCGGTGCAGCGACCCGACGTGAAGCAAGTACGCGAGATTTACGTCAATCCAAGGGGTAGCAAGACGCAGGCAGCGCAGCCGTTTGCAAACGGCACGATGTTCGTCATGGAAAACTACGCTGCGGCACTGCGCGGGGATGGCAACCCAGCGCAGGGTCCCGACGGCAAGTTGGTAAAGGGCAATCTGATACGCGTGTTCGTGATGTCGAAGAACGAGGGAAATGGCACGAAGGTGGCGCCGGAGTTAAAAAACGGCGACTGGGTCTATACGTCCTACGATGCCGCCGGAAACAAGACGGTCGATCCGCTCAACGCATGTCGTACATGTCATTTGCCGCTCGCGGGCAAGGACTACGTGCAGCGCTACGACGAATACTTTGCGACCCGTTCAAAGTAGACCGGACAACACTACTTCGCGTCGAATCGACGTGCCGTCCTCCCGGAGCGGCGCCTTTCGAGCCCTTCATACCTCACCAGTCACCAGCACGCTCCTGCGTCAGGCTGGCACGGTAAACACCGTCAAAACGCCGGTGTAGCCGTAGAGCTGCTGCCTCGCGATCTCGCCGCCTGCAAAGAAACCGACCAGGGGTACGTCGCCCAGGGCGTTGCGCACCATTTGCAGCTCGGCGTGCCGCGCGCCGAAGTGGGGGCCGCCGCGGCCCGAGCAACTGACGTAGAGGCCGCCCGTCATGTGATGTGCCGCGCCGCTTTCCACTTCGTCGCGGATTTCCGTCGTGATGCGCACCAGGTCGAGCTGTGCGGCCTTTGCATTGCGCGTGCAAAAGGCGAGGCGCATGCCAGGCACGATCAGCTCGGCGATCGCCAGGACCTGGTGCTGCCGGTCCACGCCCACCAGGTGCCGCACGGCGGTTTCCGCGCCGAACTGTCCGGGCCGCGTCGGCACGTCCACGGCTGCGGTGATCAAGCCCACCAGCGTGCTGGACAGCGCTTGCGCCACCTCGTCATCTGGCGCATCCCGGCGGAGCCCCAGATCCTGCAACACGCAATCGAGCGCGGGCTGGCCGTCCAAGGTGATGGCGAAATTTCGCTCGGCTGCGGTGATTTCGCGCACCGGTCCGATCGGCTGACAGCCCTGAGTCATGCGCGAGACGAGGCCCACTTCGGGGCCGAAGGCCACTCCGGATAGGCCGCCCTCGAGTACGCCATCCGCAATATGGAGTGGACGGTTGCGCGCCGACGACAGTCCACCGAAGAGATAACCGGTGGCCGTTCGAGCGCTCAGCTCGCCGATCAATTCCTGCAAGTCGGGTTCACTGCCGTCGGCGTGGACCAGCGCGGTATGGGCCACGAATCCGGACGCTGCGGCAGGTAGCGGCTGCCGTCCCGAGAACAGCCGGAAGGATTCCCGCGGCAGCGGCGCCGCCATCAGGACCAAGGCCGGCTCGTCGATGTATTCGACGCCGCTGGCGGCCACGCCAATACCCGCCGTGCCGACCCAAGCCACCCCGGGCATGCGCAGGCGCAACTCGTCGAGGATCGCCTCGGCCTGCGGCGCGTAATAATCGCTCAGATAACACCAGCCCAGCGTGAACGAGACGGTTTCGCCCTTCAGTGCGCCACGCGCTTCGACCTGGCTTTGAATTTGCCGCAGGCTTTGAGCCAGGGCCACGCGCCAATCGGCGTGGGCAGCATGAGCCTGCACAAATGAAGCGAGGGGCATGGCCGTTTCCTGGAACGAAGAGCAAACCTGGCGCTGGCCGGCAAGGCCATTTTATATCCGCGCATCGGCCGACAGCGCCCAATTCGCCCCAGGAACTGCGCCGCGTGGGGAGCGGCCAAACGCGTCAGCCTCCGCTCAGCGCCTGGACGATCACAATCTCGTCGGTGGAGCGCAGCGGCTGCGACAGATCGAACACCTGTTTGCCGTTGACGAAAAAGCGGACATGGGGCCGCATGCCGTCCTGCTCGTTGATCATGCGAAAGCGGATGCCCGGGAATTGGCGGTCCAGGTCCGCCAGAACCGCGCCGAGCGTCGAGCCGCTCCCCACGACGACCCGTTGCCCGGTGTAGGACCGCAGCGGGGTCGGGATCAGGATGTTCATCGGCGAGGCACGCTATGCCGGCGCGGCGACCTCCACCGCGTAGATTTCCGGAAGGTGCGCCGCGATGCAGTGCCATTGCTGACCCTCGTCGCGGCTCGCCCACAGCTCGCCGCTGGTCGTGCCGAAAAACAGGCCCACGGGGTCGTTCGTGTCCGACGTCATCGCCTGGCGCTTCACGGTCCACCAGGCCTGACCTTCCGGCATGCCTGCAGCGGCACGCCGCCAGGTCTTGCCGCCATTGCGCGTGACGTACACCGCGGGAACGCCTCCCGGACTGGTGCGCGGCCACACGCTTCCGCCGTCCATCGGGAACACCCACACCGTGTCGGGGTCGCGCGGGTGCACGACGATCGGAAAGCCGATGTCGCCGATCCGCCGCGGCATGCGCCTTCCGATGCGCAGCCACTCGTTGGACGGCCGGTCGAGACGGTAGATGCCGCAGTGGTTCTGCTGATACAGCCGGTCGGGGCTGCCCGGGCAGAGTCGGATGCAATGTGGATCGTGAAACGCCATGTTCGATGCGTCGAAACCCTCGACCACCTCGAGACCTGCGACGATCGGTGTCCAGGTTTGCCCGCGGTCGACCGACTCGTGCACGCCCCCGCCCGACATGGCGAAGTACAGGTGCGCGGGGTCGCGCGGGTCGACGATGATCGAGTGCAGTTTCGGCCCGTCCGGAGTGCCGTCCTGCGTGGTGCCCATCCACTTCCGATACTGCGGATCGTCGTTGATTCCGGAAAAAGGGTCCCATGTGACGCCGCCGTCCTCGGAGCGGAACAGTCCCTGCGGCGACGTTCCGGCGTACCACGAGTCGGGTTCGCTCGCATGGCCGGGAGTGAGCCAGAACGTATGATCCACGGCGCGGCCGGGTTGGCCGGCGGCCACCTTATTGAACGCCGGCGGCCGCACGGCCTCCTTCCAGCTACGGCCAAGGTCTATAGAGCGAAGGACGGTCGGGCCCAGATGGCCGGTCTTTGCCGCCATCAGCAGCGTTCGGCCATCGCGCGGGTCAAGCACGAGATGGCTCACGATGTGGCCGAGAAAATGCGGCCCGTCCGCCCGCCAGCTCTTGCGCCCCGCATCGCCGTGGTACAGCCAGGCTCCCTTGCGGGTGGCCACCAGAACCACCAAGCGGCGTGCCACCCTCGCACGGGGCATGCTTCGTCTTCGTTTGTAGGTCGCCATTAGCCCCCTCCTCATGTGAAACCGCCAATCCATCGGTTCGCCCCTCCTCTAGTCGATTGGGAGGGCGTGATTTCGACAAGGCGATCACTCCCGGATCCGACAGCTTGTGAGTCCGTCCAGTCGGCGATCGCGGCACCGATCTCGTGCGGCGCCGTCCTCCGGTGCATGATGCCCCGCCGGACCGATTTCGAGGTTCGATCGACACTATTCAGCTAGAGCCGAGCGCCCTTCCCCGGCAGCGGCAGGATCTATCGCTGGGAATTCGAGAAAAGAGGCAAAAACTCGAGATGATCCTTGATGGGCCGTAGGCGCGTGGGATGCGCGACGGCGCTATGTCCTGTTTCGGTCGAATTGGCGAAGCGTGGTCGGCTTTCGGCGCAGGCGATGACCTCGTCAATTCCGGCACTCGGGCGGAAGGTAGGGGTACATGGACTTCTCTTCGCTTGGCTCGGTGCGACGCGCAGACCTGGCGGTGCCGCAGGTCCAGACGACGGTCCCGTCCGATCGGGATGCGGCAAAAAGAGCCAAATGCCTTCCGTCCAGGTCCGCATTTTTGGTTCCAGTAATGTCGGCTACCAAAGAGGCGGATGTGGGGCCCTTTGATTTGTACGCGATCGATGGGGCGTCGCCCGAATTTGAGCGGTACTCCCATTCTGAGGTTTTTGGAAAAGCTTTCCCTCGGGCAGCGTACGCCTGCATCAGAGAAGACTTAGCGCGTTCGAGTTCGGCTATTACGGCTGAAACTGCCTGTTGTTCGGATCCGGCCATGGCCGCGCATGCGAAACACAGCGGTGCGGCAATCCATGTTCGCTTCATAGGATCCTCCGCCAAGGACGTGGGGCGGACTCTACTCGCTTCCCGATGACCTCGACGCTCTCCTCATCCGAAAGCAGCCATATCAGGCAGCACCGCGTCCAAGCAACTTTTGCATGGACGCGATGCTCGTCGCCCTGGGTCAACGAGACCCGCGCCGCCGTACGCGTTACGACGCAGTCACAACTGCGGCTCGAGACGCGGCCGTGACGGGGTCATCGGATCACCGATTCGGCAGTTCCAGCTGGCGCTGCGTGAGCGAGTTGCGAATGTTCACGAGGTCGCTGCGGGTGACCGCGTGCTCCTGCAACTTCTTCTTGTCGCAGGAGAAGTTCGCGGCGTCGTTGATGTCGCCCGACCCGTGGTAGACGGGCTCGTCCGGGTACGCACACACCGGGCGCGAGCGGGTGAGATTGCCCGCGGCATCGAACTTCGTCGCCACGATCATGTCCGGCGCCACGCCCTGCTCGACCCACCTGATGACGGCGCTGACCACATGGTGTTCGGCGTCGCGGTACGCCTTCGGCGGTTCGGGCATGCCGCCGCCGACCGAGTTCGGACCGGTGCTGCCGCCGCAGTGGCCGGTGGCCGGCAGCATGAACAACCGGTGGAACTGCCGCACCTTCGGGCCGAACTCGTTGGCGGTTTCCGCCACATCCTCTGGCTCCAGCTCCGCGATCCGCTCGTCGACCTCCCGGCTCGGTAGTTTCTGCAGTTTCTCCCACTGCGTCAGCGCGAAGAAGTAGTCGATCGAGCCGTCCGGCGGCACGACCGAGTCGTTCCAGCCGTGCATCTGGATCAGCTTTCCGCCGCGGCGCGTAAAGCGCCGGATGTCGGGGCTCGGCGCCGCGGTGAGCGGGCTCAGCATGGCCTTCGCGTGGTCGTACACGTCGTCCCAGTTGATGTCGCGGCGCCATTCATAAGGTGGCGTCAGCTCGGAGTAGACGAAATGACCGATGAAGGGACCGTAGCCGCCGTTGTCAGCGAATAGAGGTGACCAGTCCGCCTCGGAACCGTGTTTCGCGCCGGTGTAGCGTTGCTCGGAATCCAGGTTGTTCCAGTCCCGATGGGTCCCGCCATACATCCTCTTGACGACCTCGACCTCGTCCCCGGTGAGCGTGCCGTCGCCGGACGGACCCATTGTTTCGATGTCGAATTTGCAGGCGCGCGGGTTCGTGATCTGCCCGTCGACGAGGCCGTCGTTGGCATCGCAGGCCTGCAGCACGCGCTGTGTGATGGCCGCGCGCTTGACATTGGAAATCGACGGCGGACCAAACGGCGCCGAAGGCGTCAGCGTCTTGCCGGTCCACAGCAGCCACATCAGGAGGTCCGGATAGAACATTGACGGAGCTCCCGAGACGATGCCGTCGAACAGATCCGGATAATTCTGCGCCATCATCATCGCCTGGCGCCCGCCGTTCGAGCAGCCCTCGAAGTACGAGTGCTTCACCGGCTTGCCGAAGTGGGCGGCGGCGAGCGCCTTCGCAACCGTGCCAACCGAGTAGTGCGCGCGCAGGCCCCAGTCCTTGACCTTCTCTGGGTGGCCGAGCGTCCAGGCGGCCGATTCGCCGCCGTCGTGGCCCATGTTGCTTCCCGCGGTGACGAAGCCGTCACCGATGTCCTGCGCGAGACGCGCGTACGGAATGGCTCCGGCGTAGCCGCCGGTACCGTTGACCTTCATGCGCCCGGTCCATTCGGCCGCCGTTTGCGGCAGCCAGACCTCCCACTTGATCTCCGAGTCGCTGGACGGTCGAGCCACACCTTGCACGCGGCAGAGCTCCACCGGCACTACGCTGCCGCTGATCGACGTCCCGGCCGCGACAACCGTTGCCGAGGTCACGGTTGAGTCTTCGGTGGTGACCGCCGCAAGACTGGCGCAGTCGTTTGCCGCATAGACGGAGCTGCACGCTACCGCCAGGCCAAACGTCATCGCACTGCCGATGCCGGCTGCGGGTAGCCGGCGGTAGGTTCTGAGCCCGCCTCTTGTTCTCTGCATCGTCGAGTCTCCTGTGGTTGGGATCCTAACCCCCCGCGAGTTCCAGGTGCAATTCCGCGTGGACGGTTTGGCTTGCCTCGGTTCTACGGACGCATTGGGCGTGTGGCGCGGAGCGCCCGCTTTCGCGGGTAACCCAGGACCGGCATCGGGAAGCCCTTGACGTCCGGTTGGGGTCGACGGCTGCCGGCCCCTGCGGTGACCGGAATTGGGGCGCAGGATTCGCATAGCGAGCCGTGAATCCCCGCTCTCGCAATGGTCGCGACGGCAAGTCATTGATGCCACGGACTGCCCACCGGTTTCTTTGGATAGTCGAGCGTCACTTTTTCGAGCGTGGCCTTGCCGATGTTCGACCACGCCTTCGCATTGAAGGTGAATTCGGCGACAGCGCACGTCGGCATGTCGGCGATCTCGCTTGAGAGGCGGTGCGCGAGCGCGCTCAACTCGGGGTTATGTCCAAAAAGCGCGACCCGCTCCAGCTTGTCTTGGAGCCCGTAAATGACCTCGAGCAGGTCATCCACCGCAGCGGCATAGAGGCGAACATCCACCACAATGTCCTTGCGCTCGTAATCGAGCTTCCTGGCGAAAATCTGCGCCGTCGTGAGCGCGCGCCGCGCCGGACTGGACAGGATCAAATCGGGCTTCAGATCGCGTTTCGCCAACCGCTCTGCCATCTTCGGGGCGTCGCGCTTGCCGCGCTCATCCAATGGCCGGTCTTTATCGGGCAACGCAATGTCATCCCGGCTCGACTTCGCGTGGCGGATGAGAAGTAGCGTTTTCATGCCAGATCCTGTGCGGCCAAGGATACTCACCCCTGTGGATTTGTCGGGCTCGGGGGCAGCGGCAGCAGGCGCGACTTGCCGACCCCTGCGAAAGGTGCCCGATCGCTGCCGAGGGACTCATGAATAGCCAGGCTCGTTCGATAATGTTGGTGTCCTTCAGGTATTCAGATTGAACTCCGGATGCCCGGTCGATCTCGCGATCTCGAGCATGACTACCCGTAAACAATGACGCCGACGACTACAGCGCTGTCGAGCACGATCCAACCTACGCACGCCAGGTAGATGTTCTTGTCGTGCGTCCGGACTCCGTGCCAAAACCAGAGAACGGCCGAAAGGAGATACGCGCTCCACGACAGGAGCGACACTCCGACCGCCTGATGACCGATCCATATGGTCAGGACCTGCGGGAGCGTCATGAGCCCTGTGAAGATGGACATGCTCCCTAAGAGGCGACGCATCGCTTTGTTGGAGAGGGAGGTCTGCAACGCCGGTGTCGTAGGGTTTGGAGGCATATCATCTCCTTGGATCTGAGGGGCGCGGGGCCGTTCGATTCCGCGTTCAGGCATCGAATCCGCGTCCGAAAAGATGGAACGGCGTTTCAGCTGCCTTGGTTATCGACCGCCGAGGGTTTCGAGTCGCTTTTGCGCCCGTTGGTGCGTCTTGCGCATCGAACCGGCATCGAGCTTTCGGGCTGTTCGGCGAAATTGACGTAGAACACCGCGCCGGGCGCAGCATAGGCGTCAACGGATGCGGCGGCGAGGGTTGCCGCCTCCTCGCCGCCGTGGTCGATCATCGCTGCGACATTCTCGCCTGTCGTCTCGAGATGAAACCGCAGGCCGATCAGCCGTCGGCCGATCTGGAAGCTCTGGCCGGGCGCGCCATTTATTCAAAGGGCTCGCAGAATCGCAGGCCCTATGCGGGCCGCGCGGCGCAGGAATTCGAATCGTTTCGCGACTGGGAAAGATTGAACGCCGGTGACCTTGCGTCTAAGATGATTCGGGCGATCGGCGCCGTACCCGCTTGTCGGCGGGGCTTATGACGGTCGACCGCATGGATCAGAGCTCGCAACGATAGGAGAGAGTGCCATGGATCTCGAGGTGGAGCGTGTGGACGTCTGGGCGGCACCCATAAAGGACGAGACAGGCTCGCTGGGATCGCTGCTGAAGGGTTTGCACAAGGCCGGCACGGACCTTCAGTCCGTCATTGCCCGACGCTCCGGCGACATGCCCGGCATGGGCGTGGTGTTTGTGACGCCGCTGCAAAGCGAGCAGGAAACGCGCGCAGCCTCCCAATTGGGATTCAACGTTACCCAGTCGCTGCAGTCGATCCGCATCAGGGGCCAAGATCGGGCCGGCATTCTTTCGGATTTGATGCAGGCGCTCGCCGACGGCGGAATCAGTCTGCGCGGCTTGTCGGCGTCCGTGATCGGTAGCCAGTTCGTCGCATACGTGGGCGTCGACTCGCCCGACGCGGTGATTAAGGCGATCGATATCCTCAGAAGATTCTGAAGAGACGTCGCGTGATCGCAGGCAGAGGAGCTTAGATTGCAACAGTCCAGTACCGCGGGCGCGACCTACTTCCACAAGGTCGTCGATTGCCAGTGGGCGTGCCCGGCTCATACCCCTGTTCCCGAGTACATCCGTCTGATCGGCCAGGGCCGCTACACCGACGCCTACATGATCAACTGGGAGTCCAACGTGTTTCCCGGCGTGCTCGGCCGAACCTGCGACCGACCGTGCGAGCCTGCCTGCCGGCGCGGTCGCGTCGAGGACAGCGGGGCGGCCACGGGCGGCGGAAACGTCGTACGCGGCCAGGCAGCAGGCGGCGGCGCTCCCGAGCCGGTCGCGATCTGCAGACTCAAGCGCGTGGCCGCCGACCACAAGGAAGACGTCACGGCGCGGATGCCCCGGCCGGCTCCAAGTAACGGCAAGCGCGTTGCCTGCGTCGGTGCCGGCCCGGCCTCGCTGACAGTGGCGCGTGACCTCGTGGTGCTGGGGTATTCGGTCACCGTCTTCGACGGCGAGGCCAAGGCTGGCGGCTTCATCCGCTCGCAGATTCCGCGCTTTCGTCTGCCGGAATCGATAATCGACGAGGAGACCGGCTACATCCTCGACCTGGGCGTGCGATTCGAGTCGGGCGTGCGGATCGACTCGATGCGTGCATTGCTGGCGCGCGATTTCGACGCGGTCTTCGTAGGCTGTGGCGCACCGCGTGGCCGGGACCTGGAGGCTCCCGGTCGCCAGGAGGCGGCATCGGGCATCCATGTGGGCATCGACTGGCTCGCCTCCGTGTCTTTCGGACACATCACCAGCGTGGGCGAGCGCGTGATCGTGCTCGGCGGGGGCAATACCGCCATGGACTGCTGCCGCTCGGCACGCCGCCTGGGCTCGAAGGATGTCCGCGTGTATGTGCGCAGCGGATTTGCGGAGATGAAGGCCTCGCCTTGGGAGAAGGAGGACGCGCAGCACGAAGGCATCCCGATCCACGACCTGCACGTCCCGAAATGCTTCGAACATCGCGACGGTAGGCTCACCGGCATGCGCTTCGAGCGCGTGCGGGCGGTCTACGACCCGCAGGGACGTCGGAGCCTCGTGCCGACCGGCGAGCCCGACGTGGTGGTGGCGTGCGATACCGTATTGGTGGCCGTCGGGCAGGAGAATGCTTTCCCCTGGATCGAGCGCGACTGCGGCATCGAGTTCGATCGCCACGGCCTACCGGTGCTCAATCCGAAGACGTTCGAGGCCACGCGGCCGAACGTGTTCTTTGGCGGCGACGCGGCGCTCGGACCGAAGAACATCATCACCGCAGTCGCCCACGGCCACGAGGCAGCGGTATCGATCGATCGTCTGCTCAACGGCGAGGACCCGGCCAAGCGGCCGGCGCCGATGACCCGGATGATGTCGCAGAAGATGGGTATCCACGAGTGGAGCTACAACAATGACGTCTCGGTGGACGCGCGCTCCAAGGTACCGTGGGTCGCGGCCAACAAGGCGCTGGCCAGCATCCGCGTCGAGGTGGAGCTCGGATTTGACGCCGCCACCGCCTGGAAGGAAGCCGAGCGGTGCTTGAATTGCGACGTGCAGACCGTGTTCAATCGTGACACCTGCATCGAGTGCGACGCCTGCGTCGACATCTGTCCGATGGATTGCATCACGTTCACGCGCCTGGGCGAGGAAGAGGATCTGCGCACGCGGTTGAAGGCACCGGCGCTCAATCTGACGCAGGATCTGTACGTCTCGACGGAGTTGAAGAGCGGCCGTGGGATGGTCAAGGACGAGGACGTGTGCCTGCATTGCGGGCTGTGCGCCGAGCGTTGCCCGACGGGGGCCTGGGACATGCAGAAGTTCCTGCTGGAGATGACGAACGCAGGACCGCGATGTCGTGACGTACCCGAGCCGCCTGCCGCGCGAAATGAGGACTTCGCCGCCTCGGAGGCCCCATGAGGCGCATCGAAGCGGTGAATGATTGGGTGATCAAATTCGCCAACGTTAACGGCTCCGGTTCGGCCTCGGCCAACGAACTCTTTGCCAAGGCGGTGATGCGCATGGGCGTGCCGGTGAGCCCGCGCAACATCTTCCCGAGCAACATCCAGGGCCTGCCGACGTGGTACGAGGCGCGGGTCAGCGAGCGTGGCTATCACGGCCGTCGCGGCGGGGTGGACATGATGGTGGCGATGAACCCGCAGACCTGGGACGCGGATGTCGCCGAGATCGAACCGGGGGGCTATCTGCTGTACGACAGCACCCGGCCGATGCCGGCGTCGAGCTTTCGCGAGGACATCCACGTTATTGCCGCGCCGCTGACGGACATCGCCAACACCGCGTACGCGGATCCCCGCCAGCGGCAGTTGTTCAAGAACATCATCTATGTCGGGGTCCTTTCGGTGCTGCTGGATATGGAGCCGGGGGTCTTCGATCGGCTGTTTTCAGAGCAGTATCGCGGCAAGGAGCGGCTGCTGGGCGCGAACGCTCAGGCCCTGCGCCTGGGCCGGGAATACGCCCAGCAGTACCTGGATGCGCCGATCGGGCTTCGGGTGAAGCGGGCCGACCGGGTGGGCAACCAGATCTTCACCGACGGCAACAGCGCCGCGGCGCTCGGCTTCGTCTATGGCGGCGCCACCGTTGCGGCCTGGTATCCGATCACACCGTCGTCGTCACTGCCCGAGGCCTTCCAGAAGTACTGCGAGAAGTACCGCGTCGACTCCGCGACCGGCCAGAACCGCTTCGCGATCGTCCAGGCCGAGGACGAGCTCGCGTCGATCGGCATGGTCGTGGGTGCCGGCTGGAACGGCTCGCGCGCCTTCACCGCGACGTCGGGCCCCGGGATCTCGTTGATGCAGGAGCTCATCGGGCTGGCCTACTTCGCCGAAATCCCGGTGACGATCATGGACGTGCAGCGCGGGGGGCCCAGTACCGGCATGCCCACTCGCACCCAGCAGTCCGACCTGCTGGCGTGCGCCTATGCCTCGCACGGCGACACCAAGCATGTGCTGCTGTTTCCCGAGGATCCTCACGAATGCTTCGAGCACGCCGCCGCGGCATTGGACCTGGCCGATCGGCTGCAGACGCCGATCTTCGTGATGAGCGATCTGGACATCGGCATGAATCAGCGGCTGTGCAAGCCGTTCGAGTGGGACGACAGCCGATGCTTCGACCGCGGCAAGGTGATGAGCGCCCAGGAACTCGAGGCAGGCCGCAGCTTCGGCCGGTACAAGGATGTCGACGGCGACGGCATCCCGTGGCGCACGCTGCCGGGAACCCACCCGAGCAAGGGCGCATTCTTCACCCGCGGCACGACGCGTGACCCCTACGCACGCTATTCGGAGCGCGGGCCCGACTACACCTACAACATGGAGCGATTGCTGCGGAAGTTCCGGACCGCCGCAGCGTTGGTGCCGCAACCGGTGCTGCGTGCGGCGCGCCGGCCCAGCCGGGAGGGCGTGATCTACTTCGGCTCGACCAGCCCGGCGATGAGCGAGGCGCTCGACGTACTAGAGGCCGAAGGCCTGGAGTTGGACGCGTTGCGCCTGCGCGCGTTTCCGTTCCCGGACTCGGTGGCCGAGTTCATCGAGGCCCACGACCGCGCGTTCGTGGTCGAACAGAACCGCGATGCGCAGATGCACGCGCTGCTTGTCAACGAACTTGCGATCGATCCGGCGCGCCTGATTAAGGTGCTGCACTACGATGGCACGCCGATCACCGCGCGGTTCATTGCCGGTGCAATCCGCAAGGTCCTGTCCCGCACGACGACACTTCCGCGGACCGAGCCGCTCACGCAGGCCATAACATGACCTATATCACCAAACCGCAGATGCGCCACCCGTCGCTGAAACCCAACCGCGTGGGTTTCACGCGGCGCGACTACGAAGGCCGCATTTCGACGCTCTGCGCCGGCTGCGGCCACGATTCGATCTCGGCTGCGATCGTGCAGGCTTGCTGGGAGCTCGATATCGAGCCGCATCGCGTCGCCAAGCTGTCGGGCATCGGCTGCAGCTCGAAGACGCCGGACTACTTTCTCGGCGCCTCCCACGGCTTCAACACCGTGCACGGCCGGATGCCGGCGGTGCTCACGGGTGCGAACCTCGCCAACCGGGATCTGCTGTATCTGGGCGTATCGGGCGATGGCGACTCGGCCTCGATCGGGCTGGGTGCATTCGCCAACGCGATGCGCCGTGGCGTACGGATGGCCTACATCGTCGAGAACAACGGGGTGTACGGACTTACCAAGGGGCAGTTCTCCGCCACCGCCGACCAGGGCTCGAAGAACAAGAAAGGGGCGGTCAACAGCGACAGCCCGGTGGACCTCGTGGGCATCGCGCTGCAGCTCGGTGCGAGTTATGTGGCACGCAGCTTCTCCGGCGACAAGGAGCAGCTCGTCCCCCTGATCAAGGGCGCGATGACGCATGGTGGCGCCGCATTCATCGACGTGATCAGTCCGTGCGTGACCTTCAACAATCACGGCGGCAGCACGAAGAGCTACGACTATGTGCGCCAGCACAACGAGGCGGTCAGTCGGATCGACTTCATGACCCCGGGTGAGGAGATCATCGCCGACTATTCACCTGGCGAGATCATCGACGTTCCTCATCATGGCGACACGATGCTTCGGTTGCGCAAATTGCATGCCGATTATGATCCGACCGACCGCTACGCGGCACTGGCGTACATGCACCAACACGCGGCGCGCGGTGAGCTCGTGACCGGACTGCTGTACCTGGACGCACTGGCAACCGACCTGCACGTGGCATTGAATACTTGTGCCACACCGCTGAGCGCGCTCGACGAGGGCTCCCTGTGCCCGGGGTCAGCGGCATTGAAGGGAATCAATGCGGCGCTGCGCTGAGGATCGGCCGGTACAAGACTTGCAGGCGACCCATCAACACACACGAGGAGGTCCCCAATGAGTGAGCGTACGGTCTTTCAGGCGATGTCGCGTCGCCATATCGTCAGCGCCGCCCCCGGCGCCACCGTGCACAACGCGGCCTGTGTGATGACGCAGGCCGGTTGCGGCAGCATCCTGATCATCGACAGCGGCGGCTCATTGCTCGGCATACTGACCGAGCGTGATCTGATGACAAGAGTGCTGGCCAAGGCCCTGGACCCCGCCACCACGCTGGTCACGAAGGTGATGACACCGCGTCCGCAGTGCGTCGGCCCGGAGATGAAGGTCGCCGATGCCGTGCTGATCATGATCGAACGGGGATTTCGCCATTTGCCGGTCGTGAGCGACGGGAACAAGATCCTTGGCGTGTTTTCCGCACGCGATGCGCTGCCGCGCGAGATGAACACCGCCGAAAGCCTGGCCGAATTCAACGACCAGGCGAACGACGCGCTCGGTTGAGTCGAGCGACTCGCGCAATGCCTTGGAGCGCAAGGGATGGACCCAGGCCGAGGCCGCGCGCCGTTGTGGTCTTACTCAGCCCAGGATCAACGACTTGCTGCGTGGGCGGATCAGCAAGTTCTCGCTCGATGCGCTCGTGAACATGGCCGCGGCAGTCGGACTGCGCCTGGCGCTTCATGTCGAAGCGGCGTAATGGCACGGATCAAGACTATGAGCAAGCCTCGGACCGTTTTTCGTTGCTCTGAAGGAAGACTGCGTTGACGCGCAAAGTGACAGCATTGAATCGTAGGCCCGAGGTTGTCGAACGACCTGGCGTGTGACGAGTGTCCCGCAGCCTGCACACCGATCCTCGGGTCATACGCGCCATTCGCAGAATTCTCGATCCGCGAGCGCCGCGTGCCGATAGTCATCGACGTGGAGGCCGGGGTGGGGAGTCGGTCGATCGGTTCGGCGTTGGCCCGTCGTCTGCCGAATCGCAGCCGCCCGCTGCGCCGCTGCGTATCCGAGTGACCGAAGCGGCCGCCCGCCCCGGGTGGCTGCATGCTGCGAGCCGTCGTGACGTGTTGCGGTTCCTGCGCCTGCTCGACCCGGATCTGCTCTACGGCGTTCGCGAGATCGCGCTGGCGCAGGCGCCTGCAGAAGCTGGCGGGACCGGACTGCTTTTCGGGCGATTTGTGTCCATCGGCCGGATCGAACTCTTCGAGCAGCCTGTGCCTCCGTGGTTCGTGCGCGGTCGCTTGCCAAGCGCGGAGACGCGCCGCCTTCTGCACGCCGGGGCATCGGTTCGGGCGGACAATGCGCTTGGAACGACACGGATCGACTGGCAGCCAGCGGCGTTGCGCAAGTTCTTTCTGCGCGAAGTTCTGATGCATGAGCTTGGACACCACAGGCTGCAGCACGATAAAGGCAAGCGCCCCACCCGCATCGCGAGAACGCGCGACCATGAAGCCTACGCAACGCGGATAGCACGCAGGCACGGGGCCGTGCAGGTGTCGGACGGCGTCGACTGGTGACTCCGCCATCGGCGATCCTGATCGGGGACTCGATCGAGAATCCGGGCAACGCTCGCGTCATGATGGCAGCGGCCCGCATGTTCGGCGTCGACTGTGCATTCGCGAATGCGGTCCCGACGGACGCGTTGGCGAGCGACGGCCGAAACGATGCAACCCGCCCGCAAAGTGGCGATTTGCCGCTGATCACGCTGGATGCGGCGGCCGGATACGGCCAGGTAATCGCGTGCGACAACCTGCCTGACGCCCGTGAACTCTATGGGTTTCGGGCGGCCCGGCAGTTCGCGTTGCTGGTCGGTAACGAGCGACGCGGGCTCACGTATTCGAGTCGCCGAATCGCGACGGACGCGGTGCAGATTCCCATGCAGTCGCATCGCATTAATTGCCTGAATGTTGCCGCGGCGGCGGCGGTGGCACTGAACTACCTGACGCGGATCCGGGTCGGCGCGATGGCACGCGTAGCCAATCCGGCATCGCGTCGTCCAGAGGTGCTGCTTGCGGCGGCGACCGACCATGTCGAGCTAGGGAGCGCGATCCGCTCCGCGGCAGCGTTTGGGTGGTCTCGCGTACTCATCGACGACAGTTCCCGGGTCTGGTTCGGTGTGGATCGGATCGTCCGCTCCGAAGGCCGCGCCGCGGCCCGGCGCGCGCGCAATGACATCCGACTGATCCCGGTTGCCGGGCACAGCGTCGTCGATGTCCCCGAAGCGGTCGTCGTAACAGTGGCGTCCACAGGTACACCTTTGCACCGCCTCGACCTTTCGCGCGGCCCTCGCCAGTTGATTGTGATCCCAGACGAAGGTGCAGGCCACGTCGACCCCGTCGCCATCGAACGCAACGGCCGTCGCCTGCGTGTTGCCGGCCTTGATCTGTCGCGGCATTCGTTTCCGTATCACTATCGGCTGATCGCGAGCCTTGTTCTGGCGGAGGTCGCGCGCCAGGTCGGAGCACGTGCCCCGCGCGAGGGGCGCCAAAGAGGGCGGCCGGAGTACATGTTTCAGCTGCCAGTCTCGATGGAGGCGGCCGGGGAATCGATTTCACTGAACGCGCTTGCCTCCTACTGATGATCAGGGCCGCCGGCCGCTCTCCCCTCTCCGTTTCGCGAATGCCGCTCAGCCATGAACCGCGAGTGTGCTGACCTCGCGCGCCATCCACGTCGGCAGGCGCGCGCGCGCGCCGATGAGTTCCTGCAAATCACCCTCGGATAGCCGGCCCGGCAACGTCGCGAGTGCTTCATGTGCACGTTCTCGGCCGAGCCACGCGAGCGCGCGCACAGCGCTCCCAGCTGAACGCCCCGGCAGAATCAACTGCCATGCGGGTGCGTGGCGGAGCTCGATCTCCTGGGCGCCAAGCCGGAGACGTCGACTTGGCCCGGAGGTCCAATAGACCTCGCGCACCGGTACCTGGGTGGTCAGGCCAAGCGCGTTTGCCTCAGCGGCGCCGTTGGCCACGACGGTTTCCCC
>WNFP01000038.1_pt1 | contig 83356 bp, 61 predicted proteins | sample 5400201 | NCBI WGS metagenome assembly WNFP01 (sample SAMN13153355, study PRJNA577476) | soil metagenome | isolation source: 115 cm saprolite under Madrone tree | place: USA:California | collected 2016-06-14
GCCACACCCACGGCGATCACCGTCGCCACGCGGATGCCGGCCATGATCGTTCCGGCCGCCAGCGGCAGTTCAACCTGAAACAATAATTGCCAGTCGGTCATCCCCATACCTCTTCCCACTTCACGCACGGCGGGATCGATTCCGGTAATTCCCGCATACGTGTTGCGGATGATCGGCAACAAAGAATAAAGAGCGAGCGCGGTGATGGCGACACGCTCAGAACGCGCGGCCAGCCAGGGCAAAGGCAACAGGAAGCCGAAGAGCGCGAGGCTGGGAATGGTCTGGACGATGTTGCTGAATCCCAAAACCGGAACCCGGAGCCGACTCCAGCGGGTGATCAGGACGCCGAGCGGAACGCCAATGCTTGTGGCAAGAACCACACCGATGCCGACCATGCTGATGTGCTCCAGCATGGAGCGAAAAATCTCATTGCGGTGCGCGAAAAGAAATTCCCGCAGACTCATAGCGCCTCTCCACTGCGCTGCCCGGCCATAATCAATTCCATTGCTGATTTCAGCACCGCGGTGTATCCGGAAATCACGGGCGCTTTCGATTGCAGAAATTCCGCAGGCGAATAGATTCCCAAAAGCCTGCCTGCATCCATTAAGGCGATTCGCGTTCCCAGCAGCAGGGCTTCCTGCACGTCATGCGTAACAAAGACCACGGTCTTCCCCAGGCGCTGCTGCAGTGATTTAAATTCCCGCTGGATTTCCGCGCGAGTAAGCGCATCGAGCGCGCCAAAAGGCTCGTCCATCAGCAACACAGGAGGATCAGCGGCCAGAGCGCGGGCCATGCCGACGCGCTGGCGCTGGCCTCCGGAAAGCTGATGCGGAAAGCGCCGGCAAAACTGCTCCGGCGGAAGCCCGGTGAGATTGAGCAGTTCCATGACTCTCGCCCGTATTTTTTCTGCCGGCCAGCCCTCAAGCCTCGGCACCAGACCTACGTTGCGCTCGATGGTCATGTGGGGAAAAAGACCCACATCCTGAATCGCGTATCCAATGTGGCGACGCAAAAGAATGGGGTCCCAATCCGTCGTCGATTTGCCTTCCACCAGCACCGTACCTTCCGAGGGAAGCAGCAGACGATTGATGAGCCGGAGCGCGGTGGTTTTTCCCGAGCCGCTCCGGCCCAGCAGCACCAGAGTTTCTCCGGGCATCACGCGGGCATTGAGTTCGGAGATAACGCCGTGGCCTTCCGGTGTGCGCCAGGCCACGTTTGCAAACTCAATGGCAGGACTCTGGTCCAGAAAATTCCTCCTGTGAACGATAGTGGTTACTGTACCTTTCGGCCGCGCGGTTCGCAATGCATACAGAGACACAGTTGCGGTCGCAGGCTGTAAGATGGAAGACCAATGAATACACGCAAGCTGGGCCGCACGGAAATGATGGTGTCAGAGATTGGGCATGGACTCTGGGGCATGGGCAGCTGGCCGGATTCCAGTGATCAGCAATCGCGAGAGGCGCTGCAGCTCTCCGCCGGGATGGGCTGCAACTTCTACGATTCTGCATGGGCTTATGGCGAAGGCAAGAGCGACGGTCTGCTGGGCGAGCTGATGCTGGCCAGTCAGACGCGACTCTTTGCTGCGTCCAAGATTCCTCCACTGAACCGCAAGTGGCCAGCTTCGTCCAGATATGCTTACGGTGACGTTTATCCGGCAGACTACGTTTTCCAGATGGCGGATACGATACGCCACAAGCTGCAGGTGAGCACCATTGATCTGTTGCAGTTCCATGTCTGGGACGATAGCTGGACTAAAGCTGCCGAGTTCGAATTTACCATCGGCAAACTCAAACGCGACGGAACCATTCGCGCTTTTGGACTCAGCCTGAACCGCTGGCAGCCGGAAAACGGACTCCAGGCGCTGCGCACAGGCCTGGTGGATACGGTGCAGGTCGTCTATAACATCTTCGACCAGTCGCCGGAAGATGAGCTCTTTCCGCTTTGCCAGGAGTTAAACCTGGGCGTGATTGTACGGGTGCCGCTGGATGAGGGCAGCCTGGGCGGACAATTCACCGTGAATACAAAGTTTGCGGAAAATGACTGGCGGTCCAGCTACTTTAATCCCAAAAACCTCGCGGAAACACTGGAGCGCGTGGAACGACTGCGCCATGTTATGCCGGACTCGATGACCATGCCGGAAATGGCGCTGCGGTTTGCGCTTTCGCATCCGGCGGTGAGCACGGTCATCGTGGGTATGAGAAGGGACGAACATGTGCACAGAAATGTTGCGGCCAGCAAGGCGGGGCCACTGAATCCTCGATTGCTCTCGGCTTTGCAGGAGCACCGCTGGAACCGGAAGCCGGCCTCGAACCCAACAAGCTAAGAGAGAGGTTCGCCTTATGATTGGCTGATCTTATAACTGGCTGATCCGTGGTTTGGCTTTCTCTTTGAGCGCCAGGCGAACTTTTTCCTCAAGCATCTCGATGGTGAATGGCTTCTGGATAAAAGCGCTGCCCGAATCCAGCAGCTTCTGGTGAAACAGGGCGTTATCCGTATAGCCGGACATGTAAACCACTTTCAGTGCGGGGACAAGTTCCTGCAGCTTGCGGGCCGCCTCGGTCCCGCGCATCCCCGGCATCACGATGTCCGTGACCAGAAGCTCAATCCCGTGGCTATTCTCCTTCACCAGTTCCATCGCTTCATCGCCATGAGCGGCCTGCAGCACGGTGTATCCACGGCGGCCCAGCGCGCGGACAATCATGTTGCGCAGGTCTTCCTCATCCTCGATGACCAGTATGGTCTCCGCCCGGGGAAGGCGCTTGAGCACCACGCTACCGCTCTCTTTTTCTCGGCTGGACGAAGTCGCTGGAAAATAGACTTTGAATGTTGTCCCCCGGCCAGGCTCGCTGTACACGCCGATGTGGCCGCCGCTCTGCTTCACAATCCCGTAAACCATGGCCAGCCCCAGGCCCGTCCCTCTTCCCTCTTCTTTGGTGGTGAAGAACGGTTCGAACATCCTGGCTTTGGTGGCCGCATCCATACCGCATCCGGTATCGGTGACGGCCAGCATCACATACTCGCCGGGGATCACGCCGCGACGGTGGCGGGCATATTTTTCATCCAGTTGTTCGTTATGGGTTTCAAGGGTAATCTTGCCGCCTTCCGGCATGGCATCACGGGAATTCACAATCAGATTGAGCAGAACCTGCTCCACCTGTCCACGATCCGCATAAATGGAAGCCAGCTTTTCTCCGGCATGAAAAACCAAATCCACGTCCTCACCGATGAGCCGGGGAAGAATCTTCGTCAAATCCGCAATCACGGCATTCAGATTCAGGGTTGCGGGCATGAGCACCTGCTTGCGACTGAAAGCCAGTAACTGCCGTGTGAGAGTGGTGGCCCGTTCGGCGGCCGTTTTAATGCGATCGGCATCGTTGCGGCGGGGATCGCTGGCGGAGAATGTGTCCAGGAGCATCCGGATATATCCGCTGATCACGGTAAGCAGATTGTTGAAATCGTGCGCGACGCCGCCGGCAAGGCGGCCTACCGCTTCCATTTTTTGCGATTGGCGAAGCTGCTCTTCGAGCGAGCTCTGCGCGCTCAGGTCTTCAACTATGCCCTCAACCGAGGATGAGCCATCCCCGGCATTCACCACGCGGCGGCAGGACAATCTGACTTTAATGGGAGAGCCCCCTTTTTTCGCCAGAAATACTTCGTCTTCCACGCGGCCAGCGTTACGCAGTTCCTCGATGACGGACTTATACTCCTGCTTGTCCCGGAACAGCACGGAGGATTCAAGTTCCATTACCTGTCCGCTGGTTTCAAAGCCCAGAATTTCCACTAATGCCGGATTGACCGCCTCAAATCTCTCCGCGCCATTGAGGAGAAAAATGCCAAAGGGCGCATTGTTCACCAAAGAGCGGTACTGGGCCTCGGAGTGTGAAAGATCCATGTGCGACTTTTGCAGCTCCAGCGACTTTGTCGCCAGGGTCTCAATGAGATCGAGGCGATGGAGCAGGCGATTCGCCTCCAGTACGCCAAAGGCCACGGCTAAGGAACTGGTAAGGTAAAGACCCTCGCCAAACCACCATGAGACGGACCATGCCTCTCCCGCAGCCTGGCTCAGCACGGCCAGGGTATAAAGAAACAGGGCGAGGGCAAAAAACAGGATGACCGTGTTGCGCTTGCGAAGATAGAGGCTCAGCGCAAAAAACAGCAGTAGTGAAGCCCCTGCACCCTGAATCAGGAATGTTGCCGTCCGCAGCGCCGGCGCATATTGTGTCTGGTGGAACAAAGGCTGGTCGATCAGAAACATAACAACCGCCAGCGCGCAGAACAGCAGCAGCATGAGTAAATGCAGTCGCAGGCCGCTTTCTATCCATTTACGGCACAGATGCCGTGCGCTGTGCCACATAAAAAGAACGACCGTAACCCCACCGAACAGGACCAGCCAGAGCATGGGCGCCGTCCTCTCGGCCAAAAGGTCGGCCGGGCTGTGCATGACAGAAAAAACCAGAGACAGCGTGGACAGTCCGGCAAAGCCCGCGCTCAGGGTCACCAGCGCGGGATGATGAATTCTTTTCGCCTCCGAGGCGAGCCACTTCGCTATGACCAACTGGACGATAGCCGTCGAGCAGCACAGCACCGTGCGCGCGGCCGGGTTATACCATTCGGAGCCAGGACCAGCCAGCAGCGCAAGCAAAATGGCCGTGGGCATGCCCGCGGCAAGGAAGCTGAGAAGCAAAACCGGACGAATGCTCAGGCTGTCCAAAGTTGGAGGAGGATTCACAATTGCGGCAGTGTACCTTTCCCGCAGTGTGAAGCACAAGAAACAAATATAAAAATTAGCTTAATTATTAGAGGCAAGAGAGCCATCAGCCCTTAAAGCCTGGGAGTGGCCTAATAAGTTAATGGCCTGCCCCCTTAATGAATCCTCGTATTTTAATGTTTATTCTAATTTCGTCCGGAATATGTTTGCCAGCCACGACGCGAAAGGTCCCAGAAAATCAAATAACCGGCCAGTGCGCCCACGACCAGAAGAATGATGCCAACAACCCACTCGCCGAAAATGAGCTTGCCAATCCCAAACAGAGAGCAATAGACCAAAAGGCATCCCATGATCCAGTCAAAGGTGTTGCGGGATATATCACGGACTTCAGCAAGCTCAGGCGCCAGCCGGGCAATGGGACGCCAGCCATACACTGAGGGATGGACGCGGCGGTAAAAAGCCAGCAGCTTCTCCTGCGGCTCGGGAGCTGTGAGAAAAGTGGCAAGGAGCCATGCAATCGTGGTGCAGGCAGCGGTGATCAGGGCGGCTTTGGCATCGATGACGACATCATTGCCGGAAAGCGAGACAAACTTCAAAGCCACGGTCACGGCGGCGGCAACACTCATGGCGACAATCTCACTCCAGGCGTTGATCCTCCACCAGTACCAGCGCAGAATGTAAACCGCCCCGGTTCCGATTCCAAGATTGAGCACGATATGCCAGCCCTGGCTGATCGAGGTGAGCTGGCTGGCCACATATCCGCTGAGCAGCACCATGAGGATGGTAAAAAACCGGCCCACGTTCACGTAGTGCCGCTCGCTGCCATCACGGATCATAAAACGGCGATACAGATCGTTGACCAGATACGACGTGCCCCAGTTGAGCTGCGTGCCCATGGTGGACATGAAGGCGGCGAGGAATGCGGCAATCATCAGGCCACGCAGGGCCGGGGGCAGATAATCGCGCAAAACCATCACGTAGCCCTGCTGCGGATATGCGCCAAACTCCGCACTGGGATAGAGTCCGCCATGCGGAGAGTAAACCGCCAGCGCCACCAAGCCGGTGATAATCCACGGCCAGGGACGCAGCGCGTAATGAGCCAGATTGAACCAGAGAGTGGCGCCGAGTGAGTGCTTTTCGTCCTTTGCGCTGAACATACGCTGGGCCACATAGCCACCACCACCCGGCTCCGCGCCGGGATACCATGCCGACCACCACTGCACGCAAAGATAAACCACAAACGCAATTAGTGGGACGGTCCAGATCGAATTTGTGGCCCAGCCGAGATGAAAATCAGGCAGGAAAGCCAGCGGGTCGGCGGTTTGGGCTCCGGTTTGGCGGGTAGCCTGCTCCACGACTTTCAACTGCACCTGAAGCGCGTGCATGCCACCGATTTTTGCCACCGCGACCCAGGCGAGAACGATAACCATGGTCATCTTCAGAATGAACTGAAAGAGATCCGTGACCAGAACGCCCCAAAGTCCGCCAATCGCGGTATAGATGCCGGTAAATGGAATCAAAATGAAAACGCAGATGAGCAAAGCGGTGTGGTTGGGATCGCCAAGTGTGTATGTGAGCAGAGTATGACCGCCGATGCTCAGGTGGACGATGCGTCCCGCCGCAAGCAACGGGCCCAACAGCACAGCAATGATGCTCACCATGGCATTGGTGACCCAGCCGAGGATCAGGCAATTCATGAGCAAACCGAGATACACCGATTTAAAGCCGCGGAGAAATGCCGCCGGCTTTCCGCTGTAGCGAATCTCGGTGAGTTCCACGTCGGTAAGAATCTGCGCCCGGCGCCAGTAACGGGCAAAGAAGAAGACCGTCATCATTCCGCCGAGGCAGAAGCTCCACCAGAGCCAGTTGCCGGCGATTCCCTGAGTGGCGATCACGCCGCAGACAAAAAGAGGGGTATCGGCGGCAAAGGTGGTGGCCACCATGGAGGTGCCGGCCAGCCACCAGGACACATTGCGCCCGGAAATAAAAAATTCTTCCGTGTTGCCGCTGGCCCGCCGCCGGTAATAGATACCGATCAGCAAATTGACGGCGAGATAACCAAGGATCACAACCCAGTCGGTTGCACGCAGCAGCATTCAGGCGCTCCTCAAGTCTGGTTCGATTAATAACAGAGTTTCAGTCGGGATGAAAACCCAATTGCGCGGTAACGGACAGGATATGGCAACACCGCGCTTACTTTTGCGCGGTTTCCCGGCTGCTGGAGTTTTTGCTGTTGAAGTTGAAGAAGCGGCCAATCTCCGTGACTGAGTCGCGAATCTGCTTTCGTCCCTGGCTGCGGACTTCGTCGCTTACGGTTTTGCTGGAGACATCGGAGCCGTCCGACCATTCGTACAGAGCGTCCTTGTAGCCCACGCCGTCTACTACGTAGAGCGAGTGACCGCCATCGCTCAGAATGCCGTACACCGGGGCGTAACTGGAGGCGATCATATACCAGCTTCGTTTATAAGGTGCGGATTCGCCTGCGGTCTCGGTAAACAGAGGGCGGCCAAAGAGTGGGTTCTGCACAATGGGTCTGTGCCCCAGAAGGTAATACAGAGTGGGCGTAATGTCGGTGAGGAAAGTTGGGATGTCCGAATCCATGTGCAGCGAGCGCATGGCATCCGGCAGATGGATGATGATGGGCACCCGCGCTGTCTCCGGCACCAGATTGTAGGCATGACCCCACAGACCGCGCTCACCCAGAGAATCGCCGTGGTCGGCGGTAAGAATCACGATGCTGTTGTCATAGATTCCGGAGCTTTTCAGGAACTGTATGAAGCTGCCAAAGCAATGGTCCATGGCCTGCACGCGCGACGCATAGGGCGCGTCGAGAGAGCCGGGATAGCTTCCATTACCGAGAACCGATCTGTGCTCTTTATTGATGACCGAGACGTGAATGTCCTGCGGCTGCATGTAGGAAAACAAAGGGCGGCCGGAGGCGATGTTCTTTCCCAGCTTATCTTCAAGCTCGCTCAGCGCCGGGCACATTTTGAGGTTCATCGTGCTTATCTCGGAATCCATGTCCGTGACCGATTGCGAGGGGCCCAGCACGGTCTGCAGGATTTCATCGCGAGCAATGATCTGCTGGTAGCCCTCGGCTTCGAGCAGCTTCTGCAAAGAGTTCATGGGATAAAACGGCAATACATACTGCTTGTGCAGCAACATGGTCCCGGTCCAGATGGAGGGCTCGGAAAGGCCGGTTCCAGTGTAATGCGTGAACGCATTTTTGATGACCGCACTCTCGCGGGCAAAAGAGTCTATCGCGGGAGTAAAGCTGATGCGCGAATTGTAAGCCCCAAGATAATCCGGCCGCAGGCTGTCCACCACGATCATAAAAATATTGGGTTTGGACGCGGGCGCGCCAGCCATGTTTTCCGCCAGGCTGAACTCGACCGGGCTGGTATGGGCCGACCGGGGAATGTTGGTGTTCTCCCCGAGAAAGGCGTACAGAGAATCATCTGCCGCTGCCGCGACCGGCGGTGGCGCCAGTGCGCCGCGGGTGAGACGGAAAGCTACGTCGTAATTGCCATACACATCCAGAAAGGCAAAGCCATCCGGCACAAGCTTGTTCGTCGAGGGCGACCAGCGCGGCTGCAGTGCGACCACGACAATATAAAAGCAAAGCAGCAAGCCGGCGGTCACAATCCGTGAGTTACCGGTTTTCCCGCGTGCAGGAAGCGACGTCACATAAAAATACGCAAACAGCGCGGCCCAGAGCAGAATCACAATCAGTTTTTGGAATAAGAATTCCCAGTCGCTCGTCCTGACAACCACCAGCAGCCATGCGCCCAGAGCGGAGCCTGTGAGCAAAACGGCAATCTGAACTGCGCGGGGCGCGTTCGCGAGAAAGCGCATCGGCATGAGCAGCAATTCAAGCGGGGAGTGCATGGGACCGTCATCGCGATGAAAGAGCCGGCCGGTCGTGCCGGAGACGAATACCAGCAGGCTAAAAGCCAGGGCCGAAGCGGTCCAGCCAGCCAGAGCTCCCGTAAACGAGATCGGCACGAAAGCAATTACTTTCAGCACCAGGGAAAAACCGGCGGCAGCGGCCAGGACAAAAAGGAATGCCTGTACGGCCTGGTTCCCGAACACTATGTTCCCTGCGGCGGCGGTGAGGTTCATCGCCAAAAAAATCGCCAGGAACACGGCAAGATGAAAAAGCAAACTCAGGGCCAGGGCCCATGCCCATTGGGCCGGGGAAAATCCGGCGCTGGAGAGCATGGCATAGCGGACCAATGCCAACACCGACGTGAACACCCACGCATACAGACCAGCAAGCAGAGCGGCACGAAAAAGCCGGCTGGGCTCAGAGCTTGCCACCTGACTCCAGACAAAGTTACCGCGCTGCGAAAACCAGTCCAGCACGGCCATGCACAGCAGCGGAGTCAGCGCGATGAAACACAGGTAAAGACTGCTGATGGAATTTTCCAGATGCGTCAGCCAAGGATGAAAGACCAGCCAGACTCCCGCGCCGGCATACACGATGAGAAAAAGTACGCCGGGAACCTCTGGTCTTTTTTCGCGCAGACCGGGAAGCGTAAACGCGGCGGCGAGGAAGGCCATCCAGTAAATATAAGGATGGTATTTGGCGAATGCGGTGACGGAGGGCAGCAGCCCGCCGAGAATAATCTGATGATAAGTAAACGGGACATACGCCAGCAGGCAACAGAGCGAAGTGACCAGAACAAACGCGGCAACCATCAGCCTGGCGAGGATGAAGGCAAAGCGAGAGAGCGTCATTGCTTCCCCGCAAGAGCGTCGCGCTTTGCGCGGAGCTGCTGATCGTCAGGATGTTCTTTCAAAATCCGGTCGTAGTGGCGAATGGCCTCGGGATAGTCGTGCTCTCTCTCGGCAATTTCCGCCAAAGCGCGATGGAAATCCAGATATCCCTCTGACAACTGCACGCCATGAGTGAGGTACTGTTTGGCTTTGGGCAAATCGCCTTCTCCGGAGAAGATCAGGCCTGCCACCAGGAGAGCATCCACATCGTCCGGGGCCTTTTCGAGGCGGCGCAGCACGAGGCTCTTGGCCTGTTCGCGCTTGCCCTCGCGAATCAGCACACGGGCATATCCGGTCTGCAAGTCGGAGTTATCGGGAGATATTTTCAGGCCGCGCTGATAGAGTTCGCCGGCACGGCTGGTCTGGCCGGCCCTTTCGAGCGAATGCGCCAGAAAGAAGATATAGTCCGTGTTTTGCGGATCACGCTCCAGGCAGCGCTCCTGGGCGGAAACAGCCTCCTTCTCTTTTCCCTGCTCCTGATAGGCAACGCCAAGCCGCGCACACGCGGCCGAGGGGTCGGGTGCGCGGTCCAGATACATCTCCCAGTACTCCGTCTCTTCTTTGAAGCGGCCAAGGTGGTTGTAGATCTCCGCCGCCATTTCCAGATAGATGTGATTGCCGGGATACTTCTCATGCAGGCGAAGAACACCTGGCAGGGCCTGCTCGTATTTACCATCGCGAACGAGAGACTTCGACTCTTCCCACAAGCCGCCGGCGTCATCCGCCGAGAATTCCGAGGCCGAGGCCGGGGCGGGATGGAACCAGGGCTTCTCAAGGAAAACCACATACACCAGCACCACACAGAGCGGCATGGCAATCGACAAAAACGTGGTCTTCCCTGATGGCATTAAAACCTATAGTACAACGCTCCCTGCAGAGTGTACTGCCAGAGACTGGAGAGGCCAGCCCGTTCCGATTGCCCTGCTCCGCCGCTGAACTGCAGAGAAAACCTGTTGTGCACGACTTTGTCATAGGCAATGATCCAGCGATTGGAGGAGAGCACCAGGATGTCCTCAGTGGTGCGCGCCTGCGCCGGAGATGCGCCTCTGCTGTAGCGCAGCTCTACATAATCGTGCAGTCCTTCATTGCCGAGGAAGTAACGCGCGGAGAACAAGGCCGTGCCGGAAGTTCCAGGAGCACCCGGCGTCACAAAACCTCTGCCGGTAAACAAAAAGTTTTTGTAGTACTTAGCGAGGGAGAAGGTATAGATATCCACGCCGCCGGTGAAGCCGAGATGGCGATACCCGCCGGAAACTTCATACCCGTGGCCAATATTGTGAAACAGATCGGCGCCTACGCGGTAGCGCGGATAGAGATTGGCGTCGTAAGAATAACCAACGTTGATGAATCCGTAGGTGCCGGGGCGAATGTGGGGATAAAACTCAAGCTCCGTCTGGTAGCTGACCAGCGAGAAGCGGTCGGCGCGACTCACCCGGGCAAGGACCGAACCCAGGGGGGTTGGATCGCTGAAACTCAGAACTGATTCATGCTGTCCGGAGCGTCCGTCACTGAACCAGTCATAGGTATGGCTCACCTGAACTTCCTGCTTCAGAGAATCCACCGTGATCTCACGGTGCATCTGGGCAGCATCTTTATTACGGCTGTCCATGGCCAGAATCTGGTCGAGGACCTTTGTGGCCTCGTGCTCACGATTCAGTTTGCGCAGGGCTTTGGCTTCGGCCAGCATCCACTCAACGTTTTTCGGGTCGCGCGCCAGCGCTTCCCGCGCCAGCTGCTCCGCGTTTTCCGGATGATCGGACCAGAATTCGACGTTCAGCAGGGCGGGCAGCGCGTCTCCGTGGTTGGGATGGGCCGCCAGCACCATTTTGAGCTGCACACGAGCTTCGTCATACCGTCCCTGCCATGAGAGCACGGTGCCGTACAGCGTGCGCGCGTCCGAGTCGTCCTCTTTATCGAGATAATCCTTCAGCAAAGCAAGGGCCTGATCGCGATGCTCCTTGCCGCTGTAAGCCAGCCGCCGGGCCGAAGCCAGTACATCCTCTTCCGCCAAAGCCAGAGCCGGACGAGGCACAAACACCAAAATGGCCGCCAGCACTGCGATGTACACAATGAATCGGTTTACGACTTTCACTTCCGACCTCCTGCGAGAGAGTCTGAAAAATTTCCACCCACCGCCTGTCTGGGCGCCTGGGCGTTGTTGATTCTGATTCCTGAATGCTCCACGTGTTCCCACTTCTGCCTGTTGCGGCCCTTCAGCGCCTGCAGAACTCCGTAAGCGCGGAAGAAGGTGACAATCTGGCGATAGCCAATGTTTTCGATAATGGCGTACATCATGAGAATGGCCACATGCTTCAGCCGCGGATAACGGCGCAGGGTGACCTCTTCGAGGACCACCGATCCCATGGAGAGCAGCGTTCCATAACCGATCGAGAGCAGCAGAAAGATCGCGAAAATCCACCACGGTGTGTGAAAAACAATGAACGAGATGGGCAGGATCACCAGCGTTCCCAGCGCTTCCACCACGCAGCCAATCACCTCAATCAGCAGATGGAAGGGCATGCTGAGCATTCCAGTGGCGCCATACCTCGGATTGAAGAGCATGCCGCGATTTTTCCAGAGCGTCTGGGTCAGACCAAGCTGCCAGCGCCGGCGCTGCCGCGCCAGCATACCCAGCTGCCGAGGAGCTTCGGTCCAGCAGATGGGGTCCGAGGTAAACACCACCTGAAAATCTTTTTTCTCCCGGACCATGTGGCGCCGAATGGCAGCAATCACGTCAATATCTTCGGTCACAGTGTCCGTGGTATATCCGCCCGCGATAATCACCGCTTCACGGTGCAGCAGGCAGAAACAGCCGGAGGCAATAAAGGTAGCATTCATCATGCTCCAGCCGGGGCGGCCAAACAGAAACGTCCGGATATACTCCACAATCTGGCAGCGCTCCAGCCAGCCGGAGGGCAGTGACATTCCCTCCAGACGTCCGTTGCGAAGAGTGCAGCCATTGGCGATGCGTACAATGCCGCCGCTGACGACTACGTTTCCGGCGGAATGGACCACCGGGGCCATCAGCCGGAGCAGCGCATCTCTCTCAATGATGGAGTCGGCGTCCACCGTGCAGAAGTAAGGGCTGCGCGCCATGTTGATGCCGCAGTTCAAAGCATGCGGCTTACCGCCGTGCTGCACCTGAATCACGAAGAGCTCGGGAAATACAGGATTGTGATAGCACGCAAGCGGCTGACCTGTCTTAATACGCTCACGATAGATCAAATCCATGCGCAGCAGGCGAAAGCGCTCGATCAGGCGTCCGACGGTAGAGTCCGTGGAACCATCGTCCACCACGATGACCTCTTTATCCTGGTAATTCAGGTCGAGCATGGAGAGCACGGTCTGCACGATGGTGTCCTGCTCGTTATAGGCAGCAATGATCAGCGCCACCGGAGGAGTCACCGGCGAATCTACCAGGTCGCTGTACGGTTTGCGGGCGGCATACGTGGCATGCAGGGACACTGAATAGAGCGACAGCGTCATCAGAATCGTGTATCCCAGGTTCGCCAGGATGAAATATCCGATCAGCACCAAGTCCGAATACCACACAAGCTGAACCAGAAAATGATGCATGGTACTTATATCCTTCCTGCCGCCGCCGGGGCCGCTTTCCCGGAGCCAATACCCGACTGAAGAATGCTCCGCGCCTTGTCCTGCAGTTGATCGCGCCGGCGACGGGCCAGAGAACGCACGGTAGCCATGAACTGCGGCGTAGGTGACGTGGCCAGCACGTCGAGCAGGTGCACTTTCGCCTTTTGAGCCGTTTCCTGCGCCTGGTATTGCACGTCCGGGGAAGCATTCGCGAGGCGGCCCATGCGAATCTCGCGGACGAGAAGCTCGGTGAGCAGCGAGGTCTTGCCCATGCTCACCATACGGGAACAGACCTGCATCATGAGCCAGGAATCCGGGCCATCACTGCCCAGTACCGGGAGCAACTCGCTGATGATGCCGCCACGCTGCATCTCATCCACGATCTGTTCGCTGGCGTACTGGTCCGTGGTGTCAAGGAAATAAACCGCAAGCTGGGTGCGGCCCTCGCGGCCAAAAGCAGCCAGGGTCTTCACAGCGGCTTCGCGGACCCGCCATTTCGTATCGGCAAGCTTACACACCACGTCGGGAATGAGCGCAGAGTAGTAAGGATCAGCACAGGAGCGCACTGCGTGCAGCCGCACAAACTCGTTCGGGTCCTGAATAAGGGCGCGCAGGGCCACAATCGCGGCCTGGTCATGAAAATGCCGAACCACGCGAGCGCTGCGCGCGCGCACATCCACGGAGCTGTCCTGCTTTGCCTGATCAAGAAACCAGCGACTGATGCTTTCGGGAAAATCCTGAATGCCCAGGGTAAACCTGCAGTTGTCGCAAATCTCGCGAATGGTGTCCACCACCAGGAACCTGAACCGGGGATTGGAATCACCAAGAAAGCTGGCAAACCGCGGCAGTTCCGTGAGGGGATAGCGCACCAGCGCCGTCTTGATCGACAAGACCGGAAGACCATTTGTGCCTTCCACCGCCTGCCGCATCAGTTCCAGCAGTACCGCAACCGCATAGGGTTCGCGGTTCTGCCCCATGGCGGCAACATTGGCGCGACCGACATAGGGAGAAGGATCGTGCTGCGCTTCCTCCATGAAGACATGGGCGAACTCGCCATCCAGCTGGCCAAGCTCGGACACAGCTCTGGCCCGCCTTACGCAGAACAGGCGCATGCCGCGAATCCGCTGGAAGCTTTTTCGCGGAGAAGCAGGCAGCGGCGCACCTTCCACCACATGAGCCACCAACTGGCGGCCACGGCGCCAGCCAAATGCCTCCCTGGCCCACTGCTCGACAAACCCCAGACGCAAAAGCGCTTCCGTCACCATGCTCCGGTTAGCAGGGGTAATTCCATCCAGCAGCATCTCCTGCACCGCATGGCGCCCTGGTCTGCCGCTTACGCCGCGAAGGGTGGATATGGCGAGTTCCAGACTGGTATCAAGATCCAGAAAGCTCCGCACAAGGGCAGCGTGTTTCCGCCGGGTGGCATCTTTTTTCTGGAAATAACGATTGCGGCTTAGCCGACGATAGAAAATATAAGCGACCAGAAGTGTGTCCACTACCAGAACGCCAACCGCGAGATAAAGAACGATCCACAATACTGGATCGGGAATCTTAAACATGGATCACCTCACTAGTCTCTTTCAATCCATATTCACTTTCGGCAAAATGTGCGAAAAGCGTAGCTTTTCCCCGGATTCGGCATGCGTGCCGAGTTCAGCAATATCCGGGGAGCGGCAGGAAGATGGGGGATCTCCCTGCACATAAATTTTTCGTCATTCACTTACTTATCAGCAAAGTGACGAGCACTGCGGCAACTGGCCCGAAGGCGTTGAGGGTTGGAGAAAATTAAATTCGCAACCTGCATTCAATGCACGCTACGAAAACCCTGAAAGCCTTTGCCCCTTGCCCCAAAAATCGAATGATATAGAACTTTAGTTACCAGCAGCATACACCAATCCAGTTACACTGCAAGCTCAAAATGCATGAAGACCGTAAATCAACCTTTGCCGCTGTCCCAGTAAGACGACGAATGTGAAGAAAAACCTTCACAGCCATGCAAAAAAACTTCCTTTTATTCCTGGTTATCGGACAAGCAAAAGCGGTCAATTTGTATCATGATGAAAAATAAAGGGTATTTAATGCAGAAAGCACTCCGGCACAATGCTTAAAGAAGCAACTATTCTTTTCAGTACTTAACCTGTTGATTGTCATTAACGGGTTGGGCTTTGGCGCCAGCGGCGGCGGAACCGGCAGGATGAGAAATAAAAGAAGCTTTCTGCCGGGCATACCGCACCAGCATATCCGAAAGCTCGGTCACATCCAGCGGCTTGGTAAGATACCCTTGCATGCCTGCGGCCAGACAACGCTCCCGATAGCCGAGCAGGGCATGGGCCGTGAGCGCAACAATGGGTGGGGCGGCATGGCCCAGGATCCGCTGGATCTCCTTCGTGGCCTGAAAGCCATCCATGTCCGGCATCTCCAGATCCATCAGAACAAGGTCGTAATCGCCGGTGATGGCCATTTCAATGGCCTTGATCCCATTTTCCGCGTGATCGGTGCTGCATCCAAGGCGCACCAGCATGCTGCTTGCCACTTTCTTATTGATGAGATTATCTTCCACGAGCAGCACACGCAGACCAACCACCGCTCCGGACTGAAAGGTATCGGAAATAGAGGTGCGGTCGGCACTGCCGTTCCTGGCATGGGCGGCAATGCGAACCGGCAGCTCCAGCCAGAATGTGGAGCCAGACCCAGGTTTGCTGCGCACACCTATAGCTCCATTCATCATGCCGGCGAGTTCCCGGCAAATCGTAAGGCCGAGGCCGGTACCGCCAAAGCGGCGTGTGGTGGAACCGTCCGCCTGGGAAAACTTGTGGAATATCTTTTCGAGCTTGTCTTCGGATATGCCGATTCCTGTGTCCTCCACCAGAATTTGCAGACGGGCGGAACCGACAAGTGTGCACGATACGGTTGCGCGCAAGGCAATCCAGCCGGAGCTGGTGAATTTTACGGCGTTGCCGAGAAGGTTCAGCAGAATCTGCCCCAGCCGGACGGGGTCACCCACAATGACCTCGGGAAGATCCGGCGCCAGTTCCACCCGAAGCTCCAGGCCTTTGCTTTCGGCCCGATGCCGGACCACACTGAACAGGGCATGGAGGCAGCCCGCGAGAGAAAACGGCACTTCTTCCAGCGCCAGTTTGCCTGCCTCGATTTTCGAGAGGTCGAGAATGTCATTAATGATGGTGAGAAGGGCTTCGGCAGACTCATAGATCGTCGCCGCATATTCATGCTGTTGCGTGGAAAGAGGAGTATCGAGCAGCAGCTGGGCCATGCCCAGAACACCGTTCATGGGCGTGCGGATTTCATGACTCATGGTGGCCAGGAAATCGCTTTTGGCCTGAGTGGCTTTTTCCGCTTCCCCTTTGGCCAGGGCAAGCTGCGAGACCATTCTGGCCAAATCGCGCTCCTGCTGCTTGCGAACGGTGATGTCCCGCGAGACGCCGATAGTCCCTGCTATGCAGCCGCTGCCGTCATGGTAAGGAAAGATATTGCACAGCCACGTCTGGCCGGCCGAACCGGTGGTCTCTTCCACGGTCACGCTGGCGCCCTGTTCGAGGGCCGAGCGCTCCGCGACGGCAATCTGCTCCGATTCGGAGTGGCCGAACACCTCGGATATGGTGCGTCCAATCACGCTTTCACGCGGCAATCCAAAAGCAATAAGATAGCCGGGGTTGACCATAAGAAACCGGCCCTCCCGGTCCTTTACCCAGACCGCGTCAGCGGTATTTTCAACCACGGAACGTACCAGCGCATTCGCCCCAAGGGTCTCACGGGAAGCTCGCTCCAGAGCGGCAACGTGCTCCTGCGCCTGCATTCTGTAGGTAATGACGCCATATAATACCCGGCGATTGAACTCATTCATGAGCAGAGCAAGAACAACTCCGACAGCAAGCGCGGCAGTGTAATAAGGCGATACGTTCGGCCGGTACTCGAACAGATAAAAAATCCAGCACGACGAAATTACAAGGACAACCGCCGTGAACCACCGGCGTGACACAATCAGGACACTGCTGGAGAAAATAACAAGCAGAAGATTCACGCTCAACTGACTGTCATGAAGCACAATCATGAAAGGAAAGGCGCTGAGCAGGGCCAGAAAGCCAAGCAGAACGCAAACCGGGTTCGCGAATCGCGGAGCTATTTTATTCCGCTGAAGCAGACGATACACCAGCAAAATGGAGAGCGCCACGGCGGTGTCAACTTTCGCGGCCCACCAGGAGTCCGGTGGTTTTAGTACAAACAGATCGAAGATTGAATAAAGAAAAAGGACCAGCGCCAGGACAAAGCTAACAGGACGAACCCGTTCCAGCACCAGTTTGTCAACCTCAACTTGGGCGGGCGTACGGTGGTGCACGAGCTTTTCCATCTAATAGCTATTAGTGTACTGTGCCATAGGATATATGGTCTATCTAAATATCGGACAATGTGCAGATTTTCTTACTTCTCTTCTGACTGGCTATCCACATTAAAGCGAAGATTAAAGCCAGCAAAAATACAATCCAGCAGAATTAAAGCTAAAGGCATATACGAGGACAGAACCCTGAAATGTTCCAGGGAACTATAAAATCTTTGGCCAGTATTGCAACACAAATACTGCACACTTTTCAAGCGAGCGGCAATCCACCTTTCTCCCGTGGCGGATATAAGCAGAGCATTTTTCACTTCAACATATTGCCCGCTACATAATCTGTTGTCAGCATCAAGACTAATGATTGGGAAACAATCTTTATTCTCTTTCGCGTGACTTTCGCCTGACAATCGAGTACCATGCGCGTTTGCGAAAGGGGCCATGGGCGTGGCGACGAGCGCAAACACGAGCATTTTGCCAGGCCCTCTTAAAAATTGAGAGCGGAAAAAACAGTGTGTCTGTGCAGAGCTTCGTGATGCCCGCAGGGTCGCTTGTTTAGCGGGTCGTACCCGGTTTGAAGTGCGCAACCCCTTTAAATATTGGGACTGATTGGGAGTTTACCCCTCTCAACCCCAGTAAAAATTGGGACTATTGGGAGTAACGGGGCAGGGGAGGGGGGCTCCGGGGTTGCACAGAAAAGGGTGCAACGCCGTGCGAGCAGCTCCGGGCGCTATGGTCTTCCGAGTGGGGTTTGCATTAAGATTTCGGGCGTTCGTGTTCATCAACGCCGTGCGAGAGAGTGTCCATGAAGACAACCATCAATGTCACTGTAAATGGCGTCACCCACCAGAGCGAAATAGAACCCCGCATGCTGCTGGTGCACTATCTGCGGGACGCGCTCAATCTTACCGGTACACATATCGGCTGCGAGACCTCACTGTGCGGCGCATGCACCGTGATGCTCGAGGGCCAGGCGGTCAAATCATGCACTCTGCTCGCGGCCCAGGCGGATGGCTTAAAGGTCACAACCATTGAAGGGCTGGCCAGCAGCGGCAATCTGCATCCGGTGCAGCAGGGCTTTTGGGAGCACCATGGATTGCAGTGCGGATTTTGCACACCAGGCATGATCATCGCCGCGGCCCAGCTGCTCGAAAGAAATCCCGACCCCACGGACGAAGAGATCCGGCATGGCCTCGAAGGAAATCTCTGCCGCTGCACCGGATATCAGCACATTGTGCAGGCGGTGCAGTGCGCGGCAAAGAAGATGCAATCCAAAACGGCAGTCACCTCATAAACCAAAAAAGGAAGGCTCTATGGCAGAGAAATACGTTGGCAGGAGCGTAAAGCGCACGGAAGACCCGCGGATGATCCAGGGCCTGGCGCATTATGTGGATGACATCCGGCTGCCGGACACGCTGCACGCGGTTTTTGTGCGCTCCATTTACGCCCATGCGCGCATTAAGAGCGTGGACGTGAGCGAAGCAAAGAAAGCGCCGGGCGTGGTGGCCGTTTATACCGGGCAGGACGTCTCGAAGATTGGGCCGGTTCCCTGCGGCGCGGCCATACCGGACATGAAGCTGCCCGACCATCGCGTGCTGGCCGGCAACAAGGTTTACTTTGTGGGCCATCCCGTAGCCGTAGTGGTGGCGGAAAACAAGTATGCCGCCCGTGATGCCGCCGACCTGATCCAGATGGATTACGAAGAGCTGCCGGTAGTGATGGATGAAGAGAAGGCCGCGGCCAAAGACAGCCCGGTGATTCACGAGCAGTTTGGCACCAACATCGCCTACAAGCTCACCGCCGGCGAGGGCGACATTGAAGCGGCGCTCAAGTCCGCCGACAAAATCGTGCGGCAAAAAATCGTGAACCAGCGGCTGGCGCCCATTGCCATGGAGCCGCGCGGCGTGCTGGCCCGCTACTATCGCGGCGAGCAGGAGCTCACGCTGTGGACCTCCACGCAGATTCCGCACATGGCGCGCACCTCGATTGCCGTGATGCTGGGGATGCCGGAAAACAAGCTGCGCCTGATTGCCCCCGAAGTCGGCGGCGGCTTCGGCTCCAAGCTGAACGTATACGCCGAAGAGGCGCTGATGGGCTGGCTTTCCATGCAGCTCGACCGTCCGGTGAAATGGATTGAAGGCCGGCGCGAGAATATGCAGGCCACGATTCACGGCCGCGGACAAGCTGGCTATATCGAAGTCGCCTGCAAGAAAGATGGGACCATCACCGGCCTGCGCTACAACGTCTTCGCCGACATGGGTTCGTATTTCCAGCTGCTCACGCCCGCCATCCCCACGCTGACCGGGCTGATGCTTTCCGGCTGCTACAAAATTCCAGCAATCCAGATGAACGTGACCGCTACGTTCACCAACAAGGTGGCCACCGACGCGTATCGCGGCGCGGGGCGTCCGGAAGCAACATTTGTGATTGAACGCGCGCTCGATCTGGTGGCAGTGGAGCTGGGACTGGATCCTATCGCGGTGCGGCGCAAGAACTTCCCTGCTCCGTTTGGCGCGGAGAATCCATTCAAAACCGCGACCGGGCTTTTCTATGACAGCGGCGACTACGAACTTTCTCTCAAAAAAGCACTGGAGATTTCCAATTACGACAAGCTGCGCGAAGAACAGAAGCAGGCGCGCAGTGAAGGGCGGATTGTAGGTATCGGCCTTTCCACTTACGTTGAGATCTGCGCGATTGGTCCTTCGTCGGCCACACCCGCGGGCGGATGGGAGAGCGCGACCGTAAGAATCGAGCCTACGTGTAAAGTCACCATCCTTACAGGCGCATCGCCGCACGGTCAGGGACAAGAAACCTCGTTCGCGCAGATCGCCGGCGATCATCTGGGCGTGAACATCAATGACGTGACCGTAATCCACGGTGACACGGCCATTGTGCAGTACGGCATCGGCACCTTCGGCAGCCGGGGTACGGCGGTTGGCGGTACGGCCGTGTACATGGCGCTCGAAAAGCTGAAGGCCAAGGCCACCACGCTGGCCGCGCATCTTCTGCAAACCGAGCCGGGCAAAGTAACTTTTGCCGATGGGAAGTTCACGGCCGAGGGCGGGAAGAGCATAACCATCCAGGAAGTGGCTCTGGCAGCACACCTGGCCAGGAACCTTCCTCCGGACATGGAGCCGGGACTTTCCGCGACATCGTTCTTCGAACCGAAGAACTTTACCTTCCCCTTCGGCACCCATATCGCGATGGTGGAGATCGACCGTGAAACCGGGGAGATCCATTTCAAGCGCTATGTGGCCGTGGATGACTGCGGCAAGGTCATCAATCCCCTGCTGGTGCATGGCCAGGTGCATGGCGGCATTGTGCAAGCCATGGGGCAGGCGCTGTACGAAGAAGTTGTCTATGACGATCAGGGCCAGTTGGTGAGCGGCACGCTGATGGACTACGCGCTTCCCCGAGCCGCCATGATTCCCTGGATGGAGCTGGACCGCACGGAGACGCCCAGCCCGGTGAATCCCATGGGTGTGAAAGGCGTGGGTGAAGCCGGAACCATCGGTGCCACGCCGGCGATTGTTTCGGCGGTGGTGGACGCGCTGGCGCCGTTTGGCATACGCCATCTCGACATGCCGATCAAGCCGGAAGCCATCTGGCGCATCATCAGCAAAAAATCCGCAGGAGCCGCATAAGCGAGGAGATTATGATTCCAGCACAGTTTGATTACATTGCAGCAAAAAGCCTGGATGAAGCGCTTTCCCTTTTGGCCCGGCATAAAGACGACGCCAAGCTTCTGGCGGGCGGCCACAGCCTGATTCCGGCGATGAAGCTGCGCCTGATGCAGCCCAGCGTGCTCATCGACATCAGCAGGATCAAAGACCTTTCTTACATTCGCGAGGAGGGCGGCCAGCTGCGCATTGGCGCCATGACAACGCACTATCAGGTTGAATCTTCCGATCTGCTGCACCGCGTCTGCCCACTGCTACCGGAGACGGCCACTCATCTGGGCGACGTGCAGGTACGAAACCGGGGGACTATTGGCGGCAGCCTGGTCCATGCCGATCCCGCAGCCGACTGGCCCGCCGCGATTCTTGCTCTCGACGCCGAGCTGGTGGTGAAGGGGCCGAAGGGCGAACGCGTGATCCAGTCCGCTGATTTTTTTGTCGACCTGCTGACCACGGCGCTGCAGCCGGGCGAGATTCTGCGTGAAATTCGAATTGCCGCGCCCAAAGGCAAGTTTGGCCAGGCGTATGTGAAGTTTCGCCATCCGGCATCAGGCTTTGCCGTGGCCGGAATTGCCGTGAGCCTGGTAAAAGACGGCGCAGGCAAATGCCAGTCCTCCGGAATTGGCATTACCGGCATTGCCCCCAAAGCGTACCGGGCCAAAGGCGTGGAAAGCGCGCTGAAAGGCTCGGCCTTCGACGATAAATCACTGCACGCGGCCGCATCTCACGCAGCGGACGGAGTGGAGGCAAATGCCGATCTGTTCGCGTCGGCGGAGTATCGTAAACATCTGGCGGTGATTTACACCCGGCGCGCCATTGAGGAAGCGGCGTCGAGGATTCGGTAAGATAAAGCTGCATGAAACTTGAAGGTTCACACATCGTACAAGCCCCGCGCGAACGAGTTTTTGCCGCGCTGACCGATCCTGATGTCCTCGCGAAGTGCATCCCCGGCTGCGAGCAGCTGCACAAAGCCGGGGAAAACCAGTACACCGCCAAACTCTCGGCCGGTGTCGGCTCGATTAAGACCGTCTTTAATGCGACGATTACGATCGAAGAAGTGGTCGTGCCGTCGCATTATAAGCTGATCGTGGAAGGCAAGGCCCAGCCAGGCTTTGTAAAAGGCAGTGGAAGCCTGGACCTTGAAGAACACGAGGGCAGCACCACCATCCGCTACACCGGCGAGGTGAATGTGGGTGGAATGCTGGCCACCGTGGGCCAGCGCATGATCCAGGCGACGGCCAATATGCTCGCAGCCAAATTTTTTGCCGCGCTCGAAACCGAGACAGGCAAGGTAAGCGCGGCATAAATCAAAGCACAGGCGTTCCTCGGACGCCTGTAAAAATTCGGGAATCAGCGCGACGCCCGCCTGCGCTCCGGACCGAAGTGAAGGACTTATTCCGGCATGATGATGCTGAAATGCACAAAGTGTGGACGTCTGCAGGAACTGAGCAGCACGGGCGAGATTGCGTGTAACTGCTCGGAAGAAAAAACCGAGATGATTCCGGCCACTCAGGCCGAGATCACCACCTGGCATGAGCAGGCCACCACGCGCAGCGCGGAGGCAGTCACCGCGCGTATTCTGACTTCCGCTTCCGCGCCCACCCACTCCGTTTTGTCCGGTCTGGGACTGGGCCCGGGCATGGCAGCGACGCAGTCCAAAGACCCCGCGGACAAATACGAATACATGCAGAGCCTGGGCACGGGCGGCATGGGAGAAGTGGTGCGGGCGTGGGACCGCGACCTGCGGCGCTTTGTGGCGGTGAAGCGGCTGAAATCGAGTCCGCAGTCGCGGGACGCAATTTTGCGCTTTGTGCAGGAAGCCCAGCTCACCGGCGTCCTCGAACATCCCAATATTGTCCCCGTACACGATCTGGGCATTGACGCTCAGGGGCGCATCTACTTTTCGCTGAAGCTCATTGAAGGCGAGTCGCTGCGCGGCATCATCGATAAGCGGAAGCAGAATGCCCAGATGTCGTCGGGCGTGAAATACAAAGACGCGTACACGCCGCTGCGGATGATTGAAATCTTCATCTCCGTTTGCCAGGCGGTGGCCTATGCCCATGCCAAAGGCATTATTCATCGCGACATCAAGCCGGAAAACATCATGCTGGGCCGCTACGGCGAGGTGCTGGTGGTGGACTGGGGCATTGCCAAAGTGGTGCGCGGTCCGGAAAACCCGCAGGAACAGGTCACGCTGCCCCTGACCGAACTGGATGCAGTCACGCCGGAAAAATCACTGGATGGCGCGGTTTCGGGAACACCGGCCTACATGTCACCCGAGCAGGCCATGGGACGCATCAGCAGCCTCGATGAGCGCAGTGATATCTATGCTCTGGGATCTGTTCTCTACCACATTCTGGCGGGCCGCCCTCCTTATGAAGGAGGCTCCGCTTATGACGTGCTGCGCCTTGTCCAGCAACGGCCACCGAGAGCACTGGGCGCGGGCAGCGCGGGATTTGAAACGATTCCTCGCGAGCTGAAGGCCATCTGCAATAAGGCGATGGCCCGTGAACCGGAATCACGCTACAGCACGGCGGAAGAGCTGCGCGACGACCTGCAGGCGTATCTGGAAGACCGCCCGGTGAGCGCTTATCCGGACAGCCGGTGGCGCAGCCTGCAAAAGTGGCTTAAACGAAATCGCAAACAGGCCCGCACCATCGCCATTACAGCGGTGACGGCGGTAGTCGTGCTGGCGTCTGCTTATTACGGTGTGCGCGAATGGCGCGTGCGCGGACTGCTGCGCGATGCCCGAACAAAACTGGTGGCATTCCACCAGAGCCCCCTGGCAGCAGGCCGGAACACCGATCCTACGCCGGCCTATGATTCGCTGAACATTGTTCTGCTCGATCTGCAGCGCGCGCTGGACCTGCAACCGGGCCGAAGCGCCACCAAAGCCCTGCTCTCGGACACATACATGGAGCAGTGGCGGCTGGCTATGGGGAAAGAAAACTTCCCTCTGGCGGACAACGCGCAGCGGGAAGTGGTGCGTTACGAGGGCGGCGAACCAAACCGATATTCTGACGAACTGAACGGCTCGGCCATTGTTGCCATCACGCCGGAGCCAGCGGAAGCGCAGCTCTATATTTTCAAGTTTGTGCCGGTAGAGAGCAAAAACGCCAACGGCGCTACGGGATCACGGCTGATCCCCGTTCCCTGGGACTTTCACAAACGCGATGTGATCGCGGCGGCTTTGCAGGCAGAGGCCGTCCGTGCCCAGTCCGGACCAGCGGTGCTGCCGGGCGCACATACGATTTTCAATCTGGCGCCGCCGAGCGAAGCCATGATTCCGGCGGAGGAAGCGCGCAATCTGCGCCTGCCGCCGGGCAGCTACATGGTCCTCGCTAAAAGCCCCAACAAGATCGATACGCGTGTCCCCATCTTTGTTCCCCGCTTCGGACGCATGGAGCAGACCATCCATTTGCCCTCCGCCGAAGAAATGCCGCCCGGCTTCTTTTACGTGGCCGGAGGCACGGCGCGCATTGGCGGCGATTCGGCCAACGCCTTGCCGGAGCGCTCGGTGACGATTGCGCCCTTTTTGATTTACCACGACGAAATCAGCATGGGCGACTACGCCGAATATCTCAAGGACCTGGTGGCCCAGAAGAAACGCGCCGAGGCGGATGCGCGCACGCCGCGGGACTTCGGCAAGAAAGTAGCCATACTGGGCAAAGATGGATCGCTGAGCGGAATCAACGTGACCAAACCCAAATGGTTTCTGGCCTCGGCGGTTCGCGGCATCTCGTTTAGCGATATACAGGCTTACATTCAATGGCGTTCGCAGCGCGATGGCCTGCCCTATCGCCTGCCCACCGAGTTCGAATGGGAAAGCACCTGCCGAGGGGCCGATGGACGCCGTTACTCATGGGGCAATCAGTACACGCCTGGCTTTGCCTTCATTCTGCAGGGCTACAACGATACCGGCGGCGACCGCAGCTGGCACTGGGAAGACTTTAAAGACGAATCGCCGTGGGGCGTACACGACCTGGCTGGAGGCGTGGCGGAGTGGACCTCATCTACTTACAGCACGGCCGCACAACCCGGCAACGCCGAGTACGGGCAGTTTGCCATTCGCGGCAACGCATGGTCACTGCCTCCGGTGGGACTGGAGTGCGCCTTCCGCACGTCGGGCCAGCCGGATTACTTTCACCCAACGATCGGTTTTCGCCTGGCGCTCGATTATCCCGCGCACCAGCCGGTTGTCGCGAATACGGCGGATGCGGGAGAGCATCAGCACTGATGCCGTCAGTAACTTGGATGACTACAGCTTCGGCTCAGGCAGGTTCGTCGTTAATGGAACGTGGCCGCGCTTGTACACCAGAACCGTCCGCTTGAACTCGATCACCACGGTTCCGTCCTGTTTGAAGCCGGTGGTCTTAAAGCGCACGATGCCGGCATTGGGCCGCGACTTTGATTCGCGTTTTTCCAGCACCTCGCTGCGCGAATAGACGGTGTCACCTTCGAAGAGCGGGTTGGACAAACGAACTTCGTCCCAGCCCAGATTGGCCATGGCATTTTGCGAAATATCGCTCACCGACTGGCCGGTGACCAGGGCCAGAGTAAACGTGGAATCCACCAGCGGCTTCTGAAACTCGGTTTGCGCCGCGTAGTGGGAATCGAAGTGAATGGGATTGGTGTTTTGCGTGAGCAGCGTGAACCACACATTGTCGGCGGCAAGAACCGTGCGCCCCAGCGGATGCTGGTACACATCACCCACCTCAAAATCTTCATACACTCGTCCGGTCCAGCCTTGTTTTAGCGCCATGTTTTCCTCAGCAACGAAGACTTCCTCCGCGGAGATTTTCTCAGTGAAGCCCGCATCATCATCAGTACGACCTGGGAAGACCGAGCACGTGCTCGGCAATGTAGGCGAGAATCAGGTTGGTCGAAACCGGCGCGACCTGATACAGCCGCGTCTCGCGAAACTTGCGTTCAATGTCATATTCCTCGGCGAAGCCAAAACCGCCGTGGGTTTGCACAGCGGCGTTCGCGCTCTCCCAGGAAGCGTCGGCGGCCAGCAGCTTGGCCATGTTGGCCTGCGGGCCGCAGGGCTCATGCGCGTCAAACAGCGCGGCGGCGCACGCCACCATCAGCGACGCAGCCTCTACATTCGCGTAGGCGCGGGCCAGCGGGAACTGCACGCCCTGATTTTGCCCAATCGGACGCCCAAAGACGACCCGCTCTTTTGCATAGCGGCACGCGCGCTCCAAAAACCAGCGTCCGTCTCCGATGCATTCGGCAGCAATCAGAATGCGCTCGGCATTCAGTCCGTCGAGCAGATAACGGAAGCCCTTCCCTTCTTCGCCCACCAGATTTTCCGCCGGGACTTCCAGATCGTCGAAGAAAACTTCGGTGGTCGCGTGGTTCATCATGGTGCGGATGGGACGAATCGTGAGCCCATGCCCAATCGACTGCCGCAGGTCTACCAGAAGAATGGACAAACCCTCGGTACGCTTTTTGACTTCTTCGAGTGGCGTGGTGCGGGCCAGCAGCAGCATAAGATCGGAGTGCTCGGCGCGCGAGATCCATATCTTTTGGCCTTTCACCACATAGTGCCCGCCCTTGCGGACAGCCAGCGTCTTCAAATGTGTAGTGTCCGAACCCGTGGTGGGTTCGCTTACGGCAAAGGCCTGCAGGCGAAGGTCGCCGCGCGCGATTTTAGGAAGATACTGCTGCTTCTGCTCCGGCGATCCATGGCGCAGAAGCGTGCCCATGATGTACATCTGCGCATGACAGGCGGCGGCATTGCCGCCCGAGCGATGAATCTCTTCGAGGATGATCGCGGCTTCGGTAACGCCCAGCCCCGCGCCGCCGAACTCCTCGGGAATCAGCGTGGCCATGTAGCCAGCCTGGGTGAGCGCATCCACGAACTCGCGGGGATATTCCCGTTTTGCGTCCAGCTCTCGCCAGTAGGCATCGGGAAAGTCGCGGCACAGCGCGGCCACGGCCGTCTTCAATTCGCGATGCAACTCGGTGCTGAATGCGGATGCCATGCTCAGAGACGTGCCATTGTAATTGCGCCGGAAGCAGCCATCAATCCCGGTGCTGTTCTATGCCCGGCGTCATTATGCAAAACTTGTAAGCGCCAGCGGACGAATGGGCGCGCCGGTCGCGCCGCGAATTTTCAGGGGCGCGGCCACAAAGGCAAACTCATAAACGCGGTCCGCCGCCAGTTGCTCCAGATTGAGGCATTCGAGAATATGAATGCCGCTTTCCACCAGCAAATGGATATGCACCGGCATGGAGCGGGTGGGGATCTTCTCAAAGGCCATGGTGTCCGAACCGGCGGCAAACACGCCCAGGCTGCTGAGCCATTTTGCTCCCGGCCCTTCCGGCCCCGGCCCGTGAAGTTCCGCGGCAAATTTCGCCGGCTCTTCAAAGAAGCGCGCCCATCCCGTACGCAGCAGCACCACGTCTCCGCGCTCGATCTTTATGTTGTGGGCACGAGCGGCGGCCTCCATGTGGGCTGGAGTAATTTCGAAATCGGCGGGCAAAGTTTCCATGCCCTGCTGGCCCGCAATGTCGAGCAGAACGCCCCGGCGCACAATCGGCGCAACCATATCAATCGACAATCGCTGCATGCCTCCGGCATACGACTGCACGCCGGCGACATCTTCTCCGCCGAACAGCTTTCCGCCGCAGGAAAAGTGGCTCAGCGCGTCCATGTGCGTACCCAGGTGGCTGCCCAGCGCCAAAGCGTCCGAGGCAGAGCTGCCGCCGCCCTGCAGCAGGTACTCGCCATGCTGAACGGTCATGCTGAACAGGAATGGCGGATGCACTGGATAATGCGGCATGCCCACAAAATACGGCTGGGCCAAATCGTAGATTTTCGCTTTGAGCAGGTGGCTGAGCAGATCGTTCATGGTGTGTTATATCAAGCCCATGCGTGCGGCAATGGCGAGCTTTTTCCTTTCAATGTGCAGGCTGGCGGCGTCAATCATCTCGTTGTTGTAAACGAACACTCCGCTGCCTCCCTCGGCATCGGCCTGGTTATACATCTCCAGAACTTCCTTTGCGCGGACCAACTCTTCCCGCGAGGGCGTAAACACCCGGTTGATGATCACAGCCTGGTCGGGATGAATGGCCCACTTGCCGTCAAAGCCCATTTCGGCGGAGATGCGGGCATCGTGCTCGCATTTTTCCGAATCGTGGATTTGCAGCGTGACGCTGTCGATGGCATCCACTCCGGCGGCACGCGCGGCAGCCAGCACCTTCTCTCGAGGATAGTGATAGTACGAATACTGGTCGAGCAAACGGCCTCGCGCACCCATGGCGCTCGAATAGTCGAGCACACCGAAGATCAGTCCCGAGACACGCGGCGAGGCGGCGGCAATTGGCTCGGCGTGCAGCACGGCTTTGGGAGTCTCGATCACCACTTCCAGCCGGATTCGTCCTGGCTCGAGGCCAGTGTTTTGCTCAATCTGATTGAGCAGCCGGTCGGCAAACAGAACATCGGCGGCATCGTCCGCCTTGGGCAGCAGGACCGCATCCACGTTGGCGCCCGCCGCTTCCACTACCTCGATCAGATCGCGATAGAAAAATTTAGTTTGAATGCTGTTCACGCGAAAGGCGCGAATCTTGCCCTTGAAGTCGAGGGTCCGCAGGGCATGAATCAGAGTGGCGCGGGCCGCGACTTTTTGCGATGGCGCGCAGCCATCTTCGAGGTCAAACACCACCTCGTCGGCTTCGCTGGCCGCGGCTTTGGCCATCTTTTCCGGAGAGCTGGCCGGAGATGCCAGTTCACTGCGACGAATGGTAATGTTCTTAAGCCGGGCCACGATTTTTTCCTCAAAGTACGCGGCAGAAATTATATACGGGAGGCTTACAATAAAACTGATATGGCACGTGGATGGGAAAGCAAATCGGTTGAATCGCAAATGGATGAAGCTGCCAAAGAAAAACACGGTTCCGAACCTGTTACCGATGCCGAACGGGAAAAGCGCCGCTCACGGGCCGCTCTGGCCCTGAACCTCGCCTATCTGGAGCATCAGCTTGCGTCCGCGTCCAACGAGCGGTACCGGCAATCGCTGGAAATGGCTATGGCTGAGATGAAGCAGAAGATTGCCGCTCTGGACGGTAACTGAAACTACTGAAGCCGGCAACCAGACTTTCTGCCGACTACTGCGTTTTTATTTCATTCCAGCAGCTCCGCCTGCTGGCCGCCTTCACTAAGCAACAAGAACACACGCCCGTTCCTCTAACCCTATAAGTTCCCCACTGCGGCGGGAGAAATTCCCAGACCGCAACTTTCAACCAGGGCCTGAGCTAATGAATGTCTCTCGTTATGCTGCACCATTCGCTGTCTTTTTTATGACCATTGCAGCCAATGTCATTTCTTTAGGGTCCGGTACGGCGCAGCAGCCCGCGACGGCCACAATTTCCTATGAAGGCCAGCGGGTTTCATCCATTGAGATTGCAGGCCGTCCTGATCTGGATCGCCGGCAGTTCCGCGACCTGATTGCTCAGCAGCCCCACACACCTTACTCGCAGCAGAAAGTTGACCAGACCATCAGCGCGCTCAAAAAAGCCGGACAGTTTCAAAAAGTCGAGACACAGATCACCCCGGCTTCGGATGGCCTGCGTCTTCTCTTTGTGCTGCAGCCTGCTTACTATTTTGGCGTTTTTGAATTTGGCAATGCGGCCAAAACTTTCAGCTACACTCGCCTGCTGCAGGTAGCCAACTACCCCAACCAGGAACCTTACACCCTGGGCCGGGTGGAAGAAGCAGAATCCAATCTGCTGGAATTTTTCCACCAAACTGGATTCTTTACCGCCACCGTGGAGCCAAAGCTCCAGACCGACTCCGCGCACGGCATCGTCAACGTCCTCTTCGACATTAAGCTGAAGCGCCGCGCCAAATTTGGCGATATCCAGTTCACCGGCGCATCGCCGGAGGAAACGCGCCGTCTGCAGAGCAGCCTCCGCTCCCTGCGCGCCCGTGTCAAAGGCGCATACATCAAACCGGGCAAGGGCTACTCCCAGGGAAAAATACAGAAGGCCATTGAGTACCTGCAGTCCATACTCGGCAAGCAGCAGTATCTTGCCAGCCGGGTGGACCTTGTTTCCGCGCTCTATGATCCGCAGACAAACAAGGCCGGTGTCACCTTCCAGGTAAATCAGGGGCCAAAGATCGCCATCCGTGTAGAGGGCGCGCACATCTGGAAGCACACACAAAAGAAGCTGATCCCCATCTACCAGGAAAACGCCGTGGATCCCGATCTGGTACACGAAGGCGAACAGGACCTGACTTCCTGGTTTCAGGCGAAGGGATACTTTGACGTAAAGGTGCACAGCACCCTTCAGCGCCAGAGCCCCGATACCCTCATTGTTTACAACATCGACAAAGGCAAACGCGGCAAGGTTACCGGCATTGCCGTCCACGGTAATCACCACTTCAATGACGATGAGTTGCTCACTCACGCCTCTGTCGCCAAAGGGCATTTCTTCTCGCGCGGCAAATACAGTGAACAGCTTGTGCGCAAAAGCGTGCGCAGTCTTCAGGCCCTCTATAACAACGCAGGATACGGCCAGGCCCAGGTCACATCCAGGGTCGTGAACAAAAACGGCCATCTGGAGATTGAGTTTCAGGTACAGGAAGGCCAGCAGGATGTTGTCAGTTCATTTCAAATTGAGGGCAATCATTCCATGGCTGAAAGCCAGCTTGTACCCAAAGGCCTGAATATGGCGCCGGGCAAGGCCTTCTCCCAGCAGCTCATGGAAAAAGACCGCGACCAGATCATGGCTGCTTATCTGGACAAGGGATATCTCACCGCCAACTTCAAAGCCACCGCCACGCCGCTCAAGGACGATCCGCATCAGGTGAATGTGGTTTACAGCATCTATGAAGGACCCGAGGTGCACGTCTCCGCCGTGGACCGCATTGGCGCCATCCACACCCGCCCGGAAATCATCAACAACAACGCCAAATTCACTCCAGGACAACCACTGAGCGAGACCGCGCTGCTCAAATCGGAAAGCCAGCTCTATACCCTGGGAATTTTTGACTGGGCACAGATTGATCCCCGCAGCCCCGTCACCGACCAGGCGTACACCGAACTCCTGATCAAACTGCATGAATCGTCGCGCAACAGCATTGCTTACGGCGTGGGCTTTGAAATCATCAATCGCGGCGGCAGCGTGCCCAGCGGCACGGTGGCCCTACCAGGATTGCCGCCCGTGGGGCTGCCCTCGAATTTCAAAACCAGTGAAACCAGGTTCTGGGGACCGCGCGGCTCCATCCAGTACATCCGTAAGAACTTCCGCGGACGGGCAGAGACGCTGAACTTGAGCGCCTTCGCCGGACGGCTCGACCAGCGCGCCTCGGCCAGCTGGTTCAATCCCTCATTCTGGACCACCATGTGGAGTTCTACAATCTCTCTTTCCGGTGAGCGCTCCACGGAGAATCCCATTTTCACCTCGCGTCTGGGTGAGGGCAGCCTGCAGTTCCAGAGATACGTGAATTCGAAGAAGACCGAATCCGTTATCTTCCGCTACAGCCTGCGCCGCACGAACCTTACCAACCTGCTCATTCCCGATCTGGTGCCGGCATCGGACCGTAGTGTGCGCCTCTCCACGCTCTCTGGTTCGTTCATTCGCGATACACGCGACAACGCGCTGGACGCACACTACGGAATTTATGAAAGCTTTGAAGGCAGCATCATTCCGAGCGCACTCGGCTCGAATACCGACTTTGTCCGTTTTCTCGGCCAGACGGCGTATTACCATCCCGTGCGCTCAAAGCTCGTATGGGCCAACAGCATTCGTCTGGGACTGGAGAGCGCCTTTGCCGGCAGCCACGTTCCTCTGAGTGAGCGCTTCTTCTCCGGAGGCGGAAGCACCCTGCGCGGCTTCCCTCTGAATGGCGCGGGACCGCAGCGCACCATTCCGGCGTGCGGCAATCCCTCTGATACCGCCACCTGTGCGCAGATTCGCGTGCCCGTGGGCGGGCAGCAGCTTGTGATTTTGAATTCCGAACTTCGCTTCCCCATGCCGCTTCCACTGCCTCTGCTCGATTCCAGCAAGCTGGGCGGCGTGGTCTTTTATGACGGCGGAAACATTTTCAACAACGTTGGCTTCCAGAATTTCTGGTCAAACTACACCAACACCATCGGGTTCGGTGTGCGCTATTTGACCCCGGTTGGGCCGGTACGCCTGGACATTGGCCACAACCTGAACCCCATCAGCGGAATCAGCGCCACGCAGATTTTCGTCACCTTTGGCCAGGCATTTTGAACGGGGGCATTTGTGCGCAAACGAAAAATCTTTCTCCGGATTCTCGGCGGACTGCTCGTGCTGATCGTGGGAGCCGCCGTAACGCTGGTCGTGGTGCTCGAGCATAGCCGCTCCTTCCGGCAAAATATTCTGACCCGCGTAGAAAGGAGACTCGGGGAGTCCACCGGCGCAAAGATCGAAATTCGCGATTTTGACCTTCATCTCGCCTCGCTCACCCTGGATCTTTACGGCCTGATTGTGCGCGGGCGCGAAGCCGATCCGTCTCAACCCCTGCTGCAGGCGGATCACGTCGAAGCCGGAGTGCGGATCGACTCCTTCCTGCGCCGCACCTGGCATCTGACGAGTGTCGTGATCGATCACCCCGTGGTCCATCTGGCCGTAAACCAGGCCGGTGAGAACAATCTGCCGCAGGCGCAAAAGAAGAGCACCAGCCAGACCAGCATCTTCGATCTGGCCATCACAAAATTTGTTCTTGATCGCGGCGAAATTTATTACAACGATCAAAAGAGCCCTCTTTATGCTGAACTGCGCGACCTGCAGGTGAATTCGGCTTTTGATCCCGCGCAAAGCCGATACTACGGCGATCTGGCCTATCGCGACGGAAATATCCGTTACGGCGCTTATGCGCCGGTGAGCCACAATCTGAAAGCCAAATTTGCCGCCACACCACAAAAGTTCACCCTGGACAAGCTGACTCTAACCGCCGATTCATCGCGCATTGTGGCGTCGGCATCGCTGGAGAATTACTCCAGCCCCAAAGTGCAGGCCAGCTACGAAGCCGAGCTGGTGGCAGGTGATTTTCGGCGTGTGCTGAAGAATTCATCTCTGCCCACCGGAACCATTCACCTCACCGGCTCGCTCAACTGGCAGAATCAACCCAACCGGCCCATGCTGGAAACAGTTTCTGTCTCCGGACAGGTCAGCAGCGCCGGACTCGATTTCAGGACCCCTGATCTTCGCGCGATGGTGCATGATTTCGGCGCGCGCTACAAACTGGAAGGCGGAAATGCCTTGGTCGAGAATATCCATGCCCGGCTTTTAGGCGGAACGCTCGATGGCAGTCTGACTATCCACGATCTCGCGGGAAAGTCACTCACAAAAGTGCAGGCCGCGCTCAAAGGCGTTTCCATTGGCGATCTTCGCGCCGCTTATCCCAGCCCATCGATGAAGCAGGCGCAGCTCAGCGGAACCGTCAATGCCAGCGCTCAGGCCACATGGGCGAAAAACATGGACAATCTGAAAGCGCACTGCGACGCCCTGGTCCTGGCTATGTTTGGCCAAAAGCCGGCCACACCATTGAACAGCGTGGTTCACGCCGATTACATCGCGGCCACGCAGGAAGTCACCTTGCGGCAAAGCTACGTTCGCACGCCGCAGACCACCATCAATCTGGATGGCACGATCAGCCGTAATTCGCAGCTTCAGGTCCGCATGAACAGCAGCAACCTGCATGAACTGGAATTGCTGGCCGCGAATTTCGGCGCCGCCAGTAAGCCGCAGCAGGAATTAGGGCTTTACGGCTCCGCCACGTTCAACGGCAGCGTCAGCGGCACGACCAAAGATCCTCGCATACGAGGCCATCTCTCCGCTGCCAATCTGCGCGTCCGGGGAAGCTCCTGGCGGGCACTGCAAACAGATATCAGCACCAACCCATCTTCCGCCAGCCTGACCAACGGCGAATTGCAGTCGGCCACCCAGGGTTCCATCCGCTTCAGCCTGCAAACCGCGCTGAAGCACTGGGCGTATCTGCCTTCGAATCCGGTGGCCATCGACGTTTCCGCCTCGCAACTCCAGATCGCCGATCTCGAAAAGCTGGCCAGCATGAATTATCCGGTTTCAGGAATACTGGGAATCAACCTCTCCATTCGCGGGTCGCAGCTCAATCCCGAGGGCAAGGGCAATCTCAATGTGACGAGCGCCAAAGTATCCGGCGAGCCGATCCAGTCGGTAAACCTGGACTTCCAGGGCACCGGCGAAGCAGCCAGCGCCAATCTGCGTATACGGATGCCCGCCGGCGTCACCACGGCGAACCTCACTTACTATCCCAAAACCGAGGCGTATCAAGCGCGGCTCCAGGCCACTGATATTCATATCGAGCGCCTGCAAACCGTAAAGGCCCGCAATATGCGAGTATCGGGCGGCATCACCGTGAACGCCAGCGGGCAGGGGACCATCAAAAATCCTGAACTCACGGCCACGGTGCGCATTCCGCAACTCCAGGTGCAGCAGCAGACAATCAAAGGAGTGCTTCTCGAAACCACGCTGCACAATCAGGTCGCGACCATCGCGCTGAACACCGAAGTTGCCGCCACTTATCTCAAAGCCGCTGGTACCGTGCGCACAAATGTGCCTTACCTGGCCGACCTGCGCGTGGACACCGGACGAATCGCCATGCAGCCGCTCGTCGCGCTCTACTCACCGGCCCAGGCGCAGAATATCAATGGACAAACGGAACTGCATGTCACGCTGCGCGGGCCGCTCAAGGACAAAGCCAAACTGGAAGCCCGCCTCAATATTCCCCTACTGGAAGTGAGCTACAAAGAGCTGCAACTTGCCGCCAGCAAACCCATACTGCTCGACTATAAAGACGGCACGGCCGTGCTGCAGCCCGCGGAGATTCGCGGCACTGGCACGGAGCTGCGCGCGCAGGGGACCATGCCCGTCACCACGCCCGAAGCAGCATCGTTCCTCGTACAGGGCACGCTTGATCTGCGTGTGGCCCAGCTGGTGCAGCCGGATTTGCAAACCTCGGGCCAGATTCAGTTCGACATTAATTCCCAGCGCTACTCAAGCATTGGCTCGAACCTCGATGGACAGATCAAAATTGTGAATGCCAACGTGCATACCGCGTCCTCTCCCGTTGGTCTGGACAACGCCAATGGCGTGATCAACGTAGCGGGCAACAGGCTGGAGATCAGCGAGATTCGCGCTGATATGGGAGGCGGAGTCGTCACACTGACCGGCGGCGCGACATACCGGCCGGACGTGCAGTTCAATCTGGCGCTGGCCACCCAGAATGTTCGTATGCGTTATCCCGAGGGACTGAGGGCCATCATTGGATCGAATCTCGCCTTCACCGGAAACACCCAGACCGCCGTGCTGAACGGGCAGGTGCGTCTGGAGCATGTTTCTTTCACTCCGGATTTTGATCTTTCCGAATTCATCACCCAGTTCTCCGGAGAGTCCGCGGCCGGGCCGCCTTCCAGCTTCGCCCAAAGCATCAAGCTTGACGTGGCCTTGCTCTCCACCTCGCAGATGAATTTGGCCAGCAGTAAAGTAAGCCTGCAGGGCAGCGCCAATCTGCGGCTCACCGGCACTGCCGCCACGCCGGTGATTCTTGGCCGCAGCAACCTCACCGGCGGAGAGATGTTCTTTGCCGGCAATCGCTACGTGATCCAGCACGGCGTGGTCGACTTCCTCAATCCCGTGCGAACTCAGCCGGTGGTCAATCTTCAGGTCACTACTCTTGTGGACCAGTACAACATCACCCTGAATTTCGAGGGGCCGGTGGACCGCCTGATTACTACGTACACTTCTGATCCTGCCTTGCCGCCGGTAGATATCATCAATCTTCTGGCCTTCGGCAAAACCACGGAGGCAGCGGCGGCCAATCCCTCTACCCCCGGTAATATGGGCGCGCAAACGGTGCTGGCTCAGGGGCTGGGGCAGGTCAGCAGCCGGATCGAAAAATTCGCCGGCATCTCCCACCTCGCCATCGATCCGGCGCTGGGCGGGGACAACCACAATCAGGGGCCAAGGATCGCCATTCAGCAGCGCGTCACCAGCAATCTGCTGGTGACCTTCGCCACCGATGTAACGTCAACCCAGCGCCAGGTGATCCAGATGGAATACAAGCTCAACAAGAAGTGGTCAGTAAGCGGCGTGCGCGACCAAAATGGAGGACTAGGCATCGACACCAAATTCCACAAGGATTTTTAAATCACTCACCAAGCTGCACATAGTGACTGTTGGAGCACGGGCATTTCTGCCTCTGCGTGTTCCTGCCATTCTCTGCTGCCGCTCCCCTATCCTGCTCACATGGCTGTGTCTCTCTGGCATTTGCCTGTGCGCGTTCTAAATCTGTACATAGACAGCAAAGGAGCAAATTAAATAAGGAACAAGGATGGAAATTGTCGAAGCAGGAAGCATGAAACAGATGGATATTTAAAGATATAAATCGAAGTGGACCACCAATATCTGTATCCATCGCAAGAAACACGCTATAGTCACAACAACGCGCAGAAGCATTATTGTTTTAGCCCATCCCGTGAATAGGAAAGCGTAAGTGAGGTAGAAGCCCCAGGCGACGCACACATAAACCTGCCCATTATTCACCTGCTATAATCTCCTCGCCAGCAACAGGACATGTTTCCCAAAATGGAACAAGCATGGGAGATTGAGCCGCATTTCTCTCGCTTCACCCTGCGCGTTGCGGCTTCACAATGTTAAAGTTTTCGATCCTGACTATATAAGGGCTTTTTATTTCTTGTTAAGAAGAGGTGCGTATGTCGTCTCGAAGAACTTCCCTGTCTTCAGTATTGTTGAGCATCGCCACGTTGATACCTGGCAGTTTGCCGTTGCTGGGCCAGAAAATGTCAGTACGGTCCGAGCAGCATCATGATGTCTCTCCCGCAGTGCGCAATTTGCCTACGATCATCAAAAACCGGCCAGTTGAACACGAAGCGGAGCCGGTCCGGCGGGTTCCCTTGCCGTCTGGGCTAAAACGAATCGAGGATCCTGACACGGTGCTTCAGAAGACATCAGCCAGCGGTTCAGCTGGCGCGAGTTCACCGCTCACGCCTCAGGTGGGTCTGGGATTCGATGGCATCGGCAACGGAGTATTTGGCTTCGCCGTGAGTTCGGCGCCTCCGGACACCAATGGCGCCGTGGGCCTCACTCAGTATGTTCAATGGGTCAACACCTCTTTTGCTGTCTTTAATAAAGCCACCGGCAGCCTCGTCAAAGGCCCGGTAGCGGGCAATTCGCTGTGGCAGGGCTTTGGTGGCGGTTGTGAATCCAACAACAACGGCGATCCCGTGGTGACTTACGACAAGCTGGCCAACCGCTGGGTTTTCAGCCAGTTTGTTACCAGTTCGCCCTTTCTCCAGTGCGTGGCCGTCTCCACCACGCCGGATGCCACTGGGACCTATAACCGCTACTCTTTTACCTACCCGAATTTTGTTGACTACCCCAAGATGGGTGTCTGGCCAGACGCTTACTACGAAACCTTCAACGTATTCACCTCAACCAGTTTTCTGGGTGCTGATGTCTGTGCTTATGACCGCAATGCGATGCTGAATGGACAGACGGCCACGCAAATCTGCTTCCAGCAGGGGCCTTCCGTGGGTTCGCTCGTGCCTGCCGACCTCGATGGCATTACTCTTCCCCCGGCACGCTCCCCGAACTATCAGGTAACCATGGGAAGCAACGCACTCAATCTGTATAAGTTCCATGTGGATTTCGTTACTCCCGCGAATTCAACCTTCACCGGCCCCACCAGCATCGCCGTGGCTCCTTTCACTGCGTTATGCAATGGAGGCGGCAACTGCGTGCCACAGCCGGGCACAACTACCGGGCTCGACTCCCTGGCGGACCGGCTGATGTACCGGCTGGCCTATCGTAATTTCGGCAATCATGAGTCTCTGGTGATTGACCATTCGGTTGCCGCCGGCTCGAGCGCTGGAGTTCGCTGGTACGAAATTCAAAGCCCGAACGGAACCCCCAGCGTTGCCCAGCAAAGCACCTTCGCTCCTGACGGCAATTTCCGCTGGATGGGCGGCGTTGCCATGGACCGCACCGGAGACCTGGCCGTTGGCTACAGCGTAGCCAGCAGCACCCTGTTTCCCTCCATCGCTTATGCCGGACGAATTCCTTCCGACACGCTCAGCACCCTGGAATCGGAAATCACGATCGTGAGCGGTGGCGGCTCGCAAACCAATGGGCTCACACGCTGGGGCGACTACACCGCAATACAGGTCGATCCCATGGACGATTGCACCTTCTGGTACACCACCGAATATCTGAAGTCCAGCGGCAATTTCAACTGGAATACGCGGATTGCCAACTTCCGTTTTCCCAATTGCGGCGGCACTCCTTTGACCAGCTGGATACAGAACGACAGCCCGCACTTCATCTATCAGGACCAAAACCAGCATCTCCGCCAGCTCTTGTTTGCCAATGGCGCATGGAGCACACAGGACCTCACCGCCCTCACCGGCGCTCCGCTCGCGTCACTGCAAAATGGGCTCACCAGCTGGGTACAGTCCGATGGCCCGCACTTTGTCTATGAGGACGTCAATCAGCACCTGCGCCAGTTCTTTTTTATCAATAATGCCTGGCAGACTCAGGACCTCACTACCACCACCGGCGCTCCCGTAGTCTCACCGCAAAGCTCTCTGAACACCTGGACTGAGCCCAATGGCCCGCACTTTGTCTTTCTGGACCAGAACCAGCACGTCCACCAGCTCTTCTTTATCAATGGCGCCTGGCAGACCGAGAACCTTACCAATACCACCGGCGCTCCCGTCGCCTCACCGCAAAGCGGGTTCACCAGCTGGGTACAGTCCGATGGCCCGCACTTCGTTTTCGAAGACGCAAACCAGCATCTCCGCCAAATGTGGTTCTCCGGTGCCTGGCATACCGAAGACCTCACCAATACCACCGGCGCTCCCGTCGCCACACCGGGCAGTGCTTTGACCAGCTGGGTGCAAGGCGATGGCCCGCACTTCGTGTTTCAAGACACGAACCAGCATGTTCGCCAAATGTGGTTCTCCGGAGCCTGGCATACCGAGGACCTCACCGCCCTCACCGGCGCTCCCGTGGCCGAACCCAACAGCGCTCTCACCAGCTGGGTTGAGGCCTCTGGCCCGCACTTCGTCTATGCGGACGGCAACCAGCATCTGCGCGAACTCCTCTTTGTCAACAATGCCTGGGGCGCCCTGGACCTCACCGCCACCACGGGCGCTGCCGTGGCCACGCCTGGCAGTATGCTGACCAGTTGGATACAGTCCGATGGCCCGCACTTCATCTGGCAGGATGCAAACCAGCATCTCCATCAATTCTTTTTTGAAGAGGTCAATAATACCTGGAACAACGAGGACCTCTCGAATACCACCGGCGCGCCGCCGGCAGAGTAAGTTAGCAGGATTGTTGATAAAAATGTTGTTCCGCTGGCCGGAAAACCGTGTCAGCAAATCAGCAGCACAAACGCGGACCCAAAAGGTCCGCCTTTGTTTGTTTTGGTATAAACAGGTCTCACATCACTTCACAATCATGGCTCAAATTACCGCAGTGATGTCTCCTGGCTGGAGCACGTTACCAACAATCAGATTTCAAGTTTTTGGGTAGCTATTATTAGAATAATATAAGAATTCCAAATAAGTGCTGCGCCCAACTCACCTATACTTTATCTTTAATTTTTCTTCATTTTTCTGCCGTGTTTCTGCAATCACGTGTTAAAGTTCCTGATCCTAATTAAGTACCCGGCTTGTTAATCCCTGTTATGCAAGAGGTACGCATGTTGATTCGAAGAACTCTATCGTCAACTTTATTGTTAAGCATCGCCACTTTGGTTTTCACCGGCAGCTTGCCGGCGCCGGGCCAGACCAGGTCAGTGCGGTCTGAGCTTCATCATGATGTTTCTCCGGCAGTGCGCGATTTACCCACGGCCATCAAAGACCAGCCAGTGGAACAGGAGGCAGCGCCACTTCGCCTGCATCCCCTGCCCGCTGGATTAAAACGGCCACAGGATCCGGACCCGGCACTTCAGCCGGCAACGGCGAGCGGTTCGGCAACTACCGCGAATGCAGCACTGGCGCCCCAGGTAAGCCTGGGATTTGATGGCATCGGGCAGGGAGTGTTTGGCTTCACCGTGAGTTCGGTTCCTCCGGATACCAATGGCGCGGTGGGCCTCACTCAGTATGTTCAGTGGGTCAACACCTCATTTGCTGTATTTAGCAAAACAACGGGCAGTCTCATCAAAGGCCCCGTAGCCGGCAATTCACTGTGGCAGGGCTTTGGCGGTGGTTGTGAAACCACCAATCTCGGTGCTCCCATTGTGCTCTACGATAAGCTGGCCAATCGCTGGGTCTTCACTCAGGGCGCCGGTACCAGCTCGTCCTTTCTCGTGTGCGTCGCCGTTTCCACGACCTCGGACGCCACCGGAACCTATAACCGCTATGCGTTTCCCTACGCGAATGCTGGCCAGGACTCCAGGTTGGGTGTCTGGCCGGATGCGTATTACGAAACATCCAATATGTTCAGCGGAAGCAACTTTGTCGGCGCCGAAGCCTGTGCTTATGACCGGAGCGCAATGCTGAATGGACAGTCGGCAACGCAGATTTGCTTCCCGCAGGGGACTTCCGTGAGTTCATTGCTGCCTTCCGACGTTGATGGCATCACGCCGCCTCCCGTGGGTTCGCCAAACTTTATGATGACCCTGGGAAGCAGCGCACTCAATCTGTTCAAGTTCCATGTGGATTTCGTCACTCCCGCGAATTCAACCTTCATCGGCCCCACCGTCATCCCTGTGGCTCCCTTCAGCCCGTTATGCGGAGGAGGCGCCTGCGTGCCGCAGCCGAGCGTCATAATACAGGCTCCAACCAATCCGCTGGACTCCGTGGCGGATCGGCTGATGTACCGGCTTGCCTATCGTAATTTCGGCAATCACGAATCTCTGGTGGTGAACCATTCGGTTGCCGCCGGTTCCAGCGGGGGGATTCGCTGGTATGAAATTCAAAGCCCCAACGGGACCCCCATTATTCAGGCTCCCATACAGGGCCAGTCTTCCTCAACCGCCGGGCCGTTCATCGCCCAGCAAAGCACCTTCGCTCCTGACGCCAATTTCCGCTGGCTGGGCAGCATTGCCATGGACCGTACCGGAGACATCGCAGTAGGATACAGCGTATCCAGCAGCACCCTGTTTCCCTCCATCGCTTATGCCGGCCGGACTCCCGCCGACCCGCTCAGTACGCTGGAGCCGGAAATCACCATCATCAACGGCAGCGGTTCGCAAACCAACGGAATCACGAGCTGGGGCCATTACAGCGCCATGCAGGTCGATCCCATGGACGATTGCACTTTCTGGTACACCACCGAGTATCTGAAGTCCACTGGCGCTTTCAACTGGAATACCCGGATTGCCAGCTTCCGTTTTCCCAATTGCGGCGGCAGTGCGCTGACCAGCTGGGTGCAGTCGGACGGCCCGCACTTCGTCTTCCAGGACCAGAATCAGCATCTCCGCCAAATCTTTAATGAAGTGTCCCTCAATGTTTGGAACACCGAGGACCTAACCAACACCACCGGCGCGCCTCCGGCCTCAACCCAAAGTGCGCTGACCAGCTGGACACAATCCGATGGCCCACACTTCGTTTACCAGGACCAAAATCAGCATTTCCGCCAGCTCTTTTTTTCGGGCAATGCCTGGCATACCCAGGACCTGACTGCCACCAGTGGCGCACCACCATCCGCGCCCGGCACTACCCTGACGAGCTGGCTGCAGTCCGATGGCCCGCATTTTGTTTATCTGGATGCAAACCAGCATCTGCGCCAAATCTTTAATGAAGTGTCCCTCGGTGTTTGGAACACCGAAGACCTCACCAACACCACCGGCGCTCCTCCGGCCTCAGCCAACAGTGCACTGACCGCCTGGGTACAGTCCGATGGCAGCCCGCACTTCGTCTATGAGGACGCTAACAAGCATCTGCGCCAGCTCTTTTTTTCCAGCAACGCCTGGCATACCCAGGATCTTACTGCCGTCACTGGGGCTCCCCTGGCCACACCCGGCAGTGCGCTGGCGAACTGGGTGCAGTCTGATGGTCCCCATTTCGTCTATGAGGATGCAAACCAGCATCTCAATCAAATGTTTTTTCTGCTAAGCAACAATACCTGGAACACTCAGGACCTCACCGCCACCACCGGCGCTCCCACAGCCGAATTCGGCAGCGCCCTGACCAGCTGGGTACAGTCCGATGGCCCGCACTTCGTCTTTCTGGACTGCAACCAGCATCTCAACCAGATGTTTTTCCTGTTCAGCAACAATACCTGGAACACTCAGGATTTAACCAACACCACTGGCGCACCTGTAGCCACACCCGGCAGCGCCCTCACCAGCTGGGTACAGTCCGATGGCCCGCACTTCGTCTTTCAGGACGGCAGCCAGCATATGCGCCAAATGTTCTTTCTGCTAAGCAACAGTACCTGGAACACTCAGGACCTAACCGCCACTACCGGCGCTCCGCCGGCCGAGTAACAAAACGGATTTCCCGGCCAGCATAAGTTGTCGGCTGACCGGCAAACCGTAGCAGTAAGCAGGCAAAACAAAAGGCGGATCCGAAGGGGATCCGCCTTTTTATTATTTTCGTGCAGTATTTTTTCACGCCTGCCGTAATGCTCGCGGACTCAAATAGCGCAGCGCCGGAGGCGCGGCATTACGTAGCCCAGTCCGCAAGGGCTGGGGAAAATGCAAATTAAGAATTATGAAGCCCCGGAGGGGCGACACAAGCGGCCAGCCTCTCGCGCACAAAATTCGCAATCTCCGGCGTCACATAATCAGGCGGCTCAATCAAAAAAACCGGCCTGTCGGCAAGAGGTTCCAGCGGAACGGAGTACCACTTCGGTGTGTACTCCCTGCGATGCAAAATAATGGCGTCAGCCCGGCCAAGAAACTCGGCGGCGGAAGCCTTGAAATCTTCGGTTCCCGCATCCAGCACACTCAGATACAGGTCCGGCTGGATAAACCGCAGAATGCTGTTCGATTCCATAATCACATTCTCGGCGCCGGCAATTTTGCGCTTGATGTCCGGCATGGCCTCGTCCAGCCTGCCCTGCCGTGTGCGTACCCAGATCGAGCGCGCCGCGCCCGCGACCAGAAAGCGCGAAGTATCGCTCTCGCCGCTGGTGTCTCGCTCATCACTGATGGCGCGAAAGTGGTCGTCACCCGTGTCGCAGTCGCAGGGTTTGCCGTCCGCCGAGCAGACGCCATGCCCGAACTGCGTGATTTTGAGGGCGGTCCAGTGGAATTCAGGCAGAGCGGCGATCAGACCGGCAACCACGCTGGTCTTGCCCACACTGCGGGAGTGCCCGCCTATCACCACTACGGCCATATGCGTATTCTCTCACCTTTTCAGTAGAGTGGAGGCGATCCTTCCGGCCGGGTCTTCCAGCGGCGATGCACCCACAGCCACTGCTCGGGACACCGCGTGGCATAGCTCTCAATCACTTTGGTAAACGCGGCGGTGTTGGCCACGGCATCGGCTTCGTCGTTGCCGGTACGAATGAGTTTGAGCGCGGGATCAAAGCGGACCTTGTATTTGCCCAGCGCCTTGTCCCAAATGGTAAACGCCGGGACCACGGCGGCATCGGTATGCAGGGCCACCCGCGCCACTCCGGTCGCGGTACAGGCGGGCACTCCGAAGTAGTCCACAAACGCGCCCTGCGGCGGCGTCATGTTGGTGTCCATGAGGATGCCCACCACCTCTCCCCGGCGCAGGCAGCTCAGCAGCGCGCGGGCGAAGTTCTGCTTGGAGACTGTCCGGTTTCCATGCAGGGTGCGGTAGTGGTCCACCAGCGTATCTATATAAGGATTGTCCAAAGGGCGCACCACCACGTTGATAGGATATCCGTGCAGCGAGTGTACGAACGAACCAATCTCCCATCCTCCCAGATGCGCCGTGAGCAGCAGCACGCCCTTGCCGCGCTCCAGAGCACCGGCGAAATTTTCAAAACCATCGTAAGTGGCAACCGGGGAGGCGTTGTGCCGGGTATAGCGCGGAAACAGGCAGCATTCCGCCAGCTGCCGGCCCAGACTGAGGAACAGGCCGCGCAGAATTCGCTTCTTTTCTTTTACGCTCCGGCCGGGAAAAGCGATCTCCAGATTGCGCAGCCCCGTACGGCGCAGGCGGCCATGCACGGCATAGACCACCATCCCCAGCCCCATGCACAAAGCGCGCACGAGAAAGCGGGGCAGCACGCGCATCAGGCGCGCCACAAGCCAGACAGGGAGATATTCAAGCCGGTATCGCATGTGTCAGTGTGAGAACCTGCGACGGTAACACTCAGGGAAAAATTATTCAAATTGGGGCGTTGCCGCCAGGCCGAAACGCGGCTTTAGCTCTGTGATTTTTCAGGGACTCCACCGCAAAAATTTATCAGGCAAATTTGTTGTCTTTTTACGTGTCATGGAGCTATAGTCATCCCACAGTATCCCCCATGCAGTACTAAAGCAGCCTTCATAAACTCAGGATAGCGGAGGAGAGCAATGCAAAAGGCAAAAGCGCTTTGGTTTACTCTGGTTTTCACCGCACTGCTGTTAGCGGCCGCTCATGGACAAACCGATTACTCCACGGCCACGCTGAAGGGGCGAGTGCTCGATCCGCAAGGCGCCGTGGTGGTAAAGGCGGTAGTCACGGCCACCAACACCGGCACCGGCATTGCCAAAACCACCCAGTCCGGACCGGACGGCAGCTATCAGGTTCCCGCGCTGCCGCCAGGCGTCTACACCGTTATTTTTGAGGCCCCGGGCTTTGGCAAAGTTGTCGTAAAAAAACTTGAGCTTTCCGTAGGCCAAATCCTGGTCTTTGACGCTCCCTTAAAAGTGGGCGGAGTCAACGATTCCATTGAGGTAGGCCCGGACAGCGCGGTCCTCATCGCGGTGGAGCAGAGCCAGCAGGCCGACACTATCAATACCATTGGGATTGAGAATCTGCCCAACCTCGGCCGCGCCTTCACCTATAACGTGTACACGCTGCCCGGCGTGAGCAATGCGGACGCGCAGCACCAAAGCGGCCAGACTCCGGGGTTCACCGGATATCTGACCAGCGGATTTTCCGTGGGCGGAAGCAATGGCCGCAACAATCTCTCCACCCTCGATGGCGGCGAAAATGATTATGGGACCGGCGCGTACCGGGTCACCAATCTACCTGTGGACGCGATTCAGGAGTTCCAGGTAAACCGCAACGGATTTGCCGCGGAGTTTGGCTTTACCAGCGGCAGCGCCATCAACGTGGTCACCAAAAGCGGTACCAATCAGTGGCATGGCAGCGGCTTTGGCTATTTCCGCGATCAATCCACTTCGGCGACAAATTTTTTCAACGGACTTGCCGGCAGTGGCGTCTCCGGTCACAAGGCCTTCAGCCAGAATGTCTATCTCGGCGACACTCTGGGCGGGCCGATCGTTCCCAACAAACTCTTCTTCTTCACCGCCTACGAGTACGGGAGGATCGATACGCCCTTTTTCAACTTCCCGCTCTCCGATCCCCGCGTGCAGGGGCCGAGCACCTCTCAGACCAGCTATGTGAAGGCCCTCAAGGCCTCCGGTGACCCTTTTCTGGTGGGCTTCGCCAACGGAATCACTCCCGGACTAACGCCGCTGAATAATCCCTCGCTGAACCGGATTCTTACGCGCGATAACGGCATCTTCAACGAGCCCGACCGGCTGCATAACTCCATTGTCCGCTTCGACTATCAGGCCAGTCAGCGGGATTCAGTGAATCTTCGCGGCATCTATGCCCACAACGATTTCAAGTCTCCGCTGGGATTTATCAACAACGGCACCAGTGACGGTTATGGCCTCTTCGCCCGGGACTTCAGCGTGCTCACCACCTGGACCCGTACCATCAGCTCAAAAGTGGTCAACCAGGCCCTGTTTCAGTTTGCGCGCAACCGCAATGACGCTCTGCCCAATCCCTTTGTCGGAGTGAATTTCAGCCTCGGCAGTGACACCGGCATTTGCGCCGCCGGCCCTGCCGGGACACCCTCATGTGGCAGCCCCTCGCTGGTGCCGTATGTCGGGCACCAGTGGCGTTTTCAATTCGAGGACAACATCACCTGGAGCCGGGGCGCGCATACCTTCAAGTTCGGCGCATCCTACCGGCCCGCGAACTATCGCGTGGAAAACGATCTGTGGTTCAACCCGCAGTTTGACTTTGCCGATGGCGCCGTTCCCCTCATCTCGCTCGCGCCCGCGGCCGTGCAGGGCCACCTGGTGGCCTTCAATCTCACTCATGGATTTCCCGCCACCGGGCCGGTCAATACCAACCTGAGCGGGCCGCAGTCTTTCGCCTTTGGCGTTCCCGTGGACGTGCTGGCGGGATTCAACAATCCCGTATGGACCGGCTGGGGACATTACTTTGGCAGTTATGTTCAGGACAGCTGGAAGATCAGCCGGCGCCTCACCCTAAACGCCGGTGTGCGCCTCGACTATGACGGCGAACCAGCGCCCATCGGCGGCAGCTTTTATGCCTCGCCCCGGCTGGGCATCGCATGGGACCCCTTTGGCGACCACAAAACTGTGGTACGCGCCAGCGGCGGCACATTCGTGGCCCCGGTGCCGATACTGATCCCCTCCTATGGATCGCTGCTCGACGGCTCCGGCAGATATATCAACGAGGTGCTTTCCGTGCTAAGCCCCACCGATCCCACCGTGGCCAAACTGTGGGGACTGGGCGTAGCCAAAGGTGAACTGCCCTTTGGGCATCTCACGCCAGCCGACTTTGCCGCGGTCGGAATCAACACCACAACTCCCGGCGCGTCCGTGGGCTACAGCGTGGCTCCCAATTACAGAAACCCCTACACCATCCAGGCCGCGCTGAGCGTGGACCGCGAACTGGCCAAAAACCTCTCGCTGGAACTCGGATACAACATGTATCACGGCGTGCATCTGCAATTGCCGCTCGAAACCGCATACGCGGCGATCGCGCCGGGAAATCCGCTCTGCCCCACGCCTGCCTGCATCGACCCCACCGGTGGGCCGTTATATGCGCCGACCACGGGACAGGCGCAGCACACAGCGTACACTTCGATTGGCAGCTCCATTTATCACGGGTTCACGTCTTCCCTCACCAAACGCTTTAGCGGCGGACTTCAGTTCCAGGTCAATTACACCTGGAGCAAGAGCATTGATGACGTGATTGACTTCTCCAGTTTCCAGAACTGGTTCCGGCCCAGCCGCCTCGACCTCTATCGCGCGACCTCGGTGTTCGACGTCCCGCATATTCTGGTGGCCAACGCCATCTACCAGACACAGTTCAAGCCCGGCAGCGGAAATGTTCTAAGCAGCATCCTGTCCGACATCTCGATTGCCCCGTTTGTTACTATCCGCAGCGGACTGCCTTATACGGTCCGCACTCCGGCCCTGAACAACAAGCTCAATGGCCAAATGCTCGACAACAACTTTGCCACTCCATTCGGCGCGCCGCGCGACGCCAATCGCGGACCGTTTTTTACCACCACCGACCTGCGGCTCAGCAAATCCTTTTTCATCAACCGCGAGCGCGGCGTCAAAGTGGACCTGATTGCCGAAGGCACCAACGTATTCAATCGCGTGAACTTCGACAAAGTGAATGACGTGTTTCCCATCACTTACAACGGACCATTCACCGGCCTGCAGGGGGTGAAGCCGCAAAGCACGGCGGACCTGGGAACGCCGCTGGTCTTCTCCCATGCCGACAAACCACGACAGGTGCAGTTTGGATTGAAGATGGCTTTTTGAAATCGTGTAAGAGAAAAAAATAAGAGGAAAAACCTAACACAAATTCGCCGCGATCACGGTCCAAAGTCACGTTGACTCTGGCCGGGAGCAGCAGATATAGTTACGCTATTATATTCCTGGATTTCCTTCGCTCGGCGACGTGAATCCCAGAGGCCTTTAATAATGAAAAAACTGGCATTACTCCTGGTTCTTGCCTCGTGTTCGCTGATGATGGCGTCCACGAATGGCGCCATGCTGATTGGCGCGGGCAAAGTCCAGGTAAACGGGACGGCGACTTCAGGCACTTATACCGTATTTCCCGGCGATCAAATTCAGACGGCTGCCGACAGCTCCGCCATGGTGAAATCTCCGGTGGCAGTGGTTTCCATCGCCAGTGAGTCCGCCATTCAATACCAGGGCAACTCCGTCACCTTTGAGCATGGCAGCGTTACGGTAACCGCGCCCAAAGGCGCGGACGCCCATTTTGGCAAGCTGGTGATTTCCGCGAACCCCACGCACCCGGCCCGCTTCCAGATGGTCAGCCTGAACGGTGTGGACCGCATTGCCGCTCTGGAAGGCTCGCTCAGCATCACCGATGGCATTCACAAAACCACACTGGACGCCGGTTACATGATGACCACCGTGGCCGAGCCGCCGCCTTCCAGGAAAGCTCCGGCAGGCCAGGTCGGAATTCCCGGCTGGGCCATTGTTGCGATCACGGCTGGCGCTCTGGGCGGTGTCCTGGGCGGTTTGGCGGTTTCAGGAGCATTTACCAGCGCAACCAGCCCGCACTAATTACAGCAAACAGATATTGAAAAGCGCCGGCAGAGTTCCGGCGCTTTTTCTTTTCATCGCAACGAACTATCTTTTGAAACAATGATCGACATTCACTGCCACATTCTGCCCCTCACCGACGACGGCGCCGCTTCCTGGGAGATCGCCGGGCAGATGTGCGACCTGGCCATCGCCGACGGCATCACTCACATCGTGGCCACGCCGCACGCGAATTCGCGCTATCACTATGACCGCGCTCTCCACGCGCAACAGCTCGCTCTTCTCGCGGAGAAATCAGAGGGCAGGCTGCGTTTCAGCCTGGGGTGCGACTTTCATTTGTCGTATGAAAACCTTGAACTGCTGTTTGCCAATCCGAGCGCCTTCGTAATCGGCAATACGAATTATCTGCTCATTGAGCCCAGTGAATACGGATTGCCGCCGGCCTTCGAGCAGTTGCTGTTTCGCCTGAAGACCGAGCTGCGGATCACGCCCATCCTCACGCATCCCGAACGCTACGCCATGCTGCAACGAAGTCCGGAAAAAATAGCGTCATGGACCGAGGCTGGCTGCCTGGTCCAGATCACCGCCAACTCACTCACTGGCGACTGGGGACGCCGCGCCAAAGATATGGCCGTGTGGCTGCTGCAAAAAAAGCTGGTACACATCATCGCTACCGACGCGCATGACACAAAGCATCGCCCACCGAAGCTCTCCGCCGCGCGCGATTTCGTCGCCGCCAAAATAGGGGCGGAAGCGGCCACGGCCCTGGTCGAGACCAATCCGCGAATCGTGGTGGAAAACGGGCCGTCAGCTTCGCTGTTCTGGGCTCCGGCTCGGTAACGCCAAAGCCCAAACTGACCATCCCCGCGTCACACAGACTGGGTCATACTCCGGACGAAAAAAACGAACGCGCTTCAAAGCCAAACGGCCTTTCATCGGCGACCCCGAAGGCGCGCTCCAGCGCAAGACCAGCGCGCCCCAGCGTACCTTCATCGAACAGCCGCCCGATCAGCGTAACTCCATGGGGCACGCGGCGGGGCGGTGAAAATTTCGGCAGCGGACGGCTGGGGTCCGGGGCCCAGTCACTGCGCGCTTCGCCCACTTCGACAAAGCCCGCGCGCAGGGTCAGCGAAGGATGTCCGGTAAAGTTGGTGATGGTGAGCATCTCATCGCGCAGCGAGGGCACCAGCAGCAAATCCACCTGCGAAAACACGCGCGCCATCTCCATGGCTACTTTGCGCCGCAGGCGGTCGGTCTGCACGAAGTCCACGGCGGAAAGAAAGCGCGACTGGCGGAAGAGATTGGGCCAGGCGTCCGGGGTCTGCACCTTGAGCTTGTTCAAGTCTCCACTCAAAGTCAGCTCTTCAAACGCGGCGGCGGACTCGGCAAACAGAATCAGATTCAGCGAGTCATACGGCCAGTCCGGTATGGAAACCTCCACCGGGACCATCCCCACCTTTTTCACCGTCTCCAGCGCGGCGCGGTCCACCTCGGTGGCGGGGTTCTCCTTCATCCAGTTGGGAAAGTAACCAACCCGCAGCCCTTTTACGTTGGCTTTCGCATCGAAATCGAGCCGGCTGGGAACACTGGAAACATCGCCCGCATCCGGGCCGGAAATGGCGTGCAGCACCAGAAGAGCGTCTTCCACATTGCGCGTCATGGGGCCAAGCTTATCGAGCGACCAGCAAAGCGTCATCGCGCCGGTACGCGGTACGCGGCCATACGTGGGCCGCAGTCCGGTGATCCCGCAGCGCATGGATGGGCTCACGATGCTGCCGCCCGTCTCACTGCCGATGGAAAAGCCCACTAAGCCCGCCGCCGTGGCCGAGCCTGGCCCGGCGCTCGAGCCCGAAGAGCCTTCTTCCAGCAGCCAGGGGTTCATCGTCTGCCCGCCAAACCAAATGTCATTCAGCGCCAGCGCCCCCATGCTCAGCTTGGCCACCAGCACCGCGCCAGCGTCGTTCAGTCGCTTCACCACGGCGGCATCTTCTTTGGGAATCCGCTCGCGGAACGGCTCCGCTCCATACGTGGTGGGAATGCCCGCGGTATCGAGCAGGTCTTTCGCTCCCCACGGAATACCGTGCAGCGGCCCGCGATATTTGCCCGCGGCAATCTCCTCATCGGCCTTTTTGGCCTGGGCCAGCGCGAGGTCCCGCGTAACGGTAATCACGCAGCGCAGTTTGGGGTTGTACTGCTCCAGCCGCCGCAGATAAATCCGGGTGAGCCGGTCGGAGGTGATCTTACGCCCTTCGATCCAGCGCGCAAGTTTCGTCAGAGGAGCAAAGGCAATGTCATCGTCTTTAACAGGAAGCTGCCCCGCATCCACCTTGCTGCGGATGAATTGCTCGCGCTCCGGACCAGCCTTCTGTCCCGGCAGCACCGGGTCCCAGCGCGACCAGGGCGCTAATGACGATTCCAGATCAACCTTGTGCGGGCCGATGCGCCGCTCATATACAGGGGCCAGATTGCTGCGCCAGCTCGTCGCGGCCATCTCCCGGTCCGGCGCGCTCAACTGCACCTGCATCAGCTTCTCGGCTTCATTGAATGTAGCCGTGGACACCTCCGGCCCGACCGGTGTCGCCGTGCCAAACGCGGGTGGCGCGCCGGGCGGCGGCTCCGCCGGCTTCTGCTGCTGGTCCTGCCCCTGCCCCACCACGGCTGTTGCCAGCAGTCCCAACGAGGTATTCACAAGAAATTCTCTGCGCGATTTTGGCATCTCTTCCTCCGAGCCAGTAATTGTACCTGCGGAAAGTAAATCTGCGGTGGTTGTGCCTGCGCAAAAAAAATATCTGCGGAACCAAATGGAAAAGCAGAGCGATTATCGTCTTTGTACTCCAGAGAGCCAGTACACTCCCGCATTCGCCTGTCACCCGATTGGCTCAGTCCTTCTTCAGCTTGCCCGCGCGCGTCAGAATGCGCCGCACCTTTTTGGGTGATACCTTCAGCCGCGCGGCCACCCGCGAAACTTTCTTTCCTTCGCGCTCCCACACCCGGGGAATTACGATCTCGGCAAACTGCTCGGTCATCTGCTGGAAGGTCTTTTCGCCGGTAATGCCCTGCGACCAGGAGCGCAGTAGCGGATCGATGCTGCCCCTGGGCATGGTCTTTTGCTTCAGCAACTGCAGCAGCTCCCCCAGATCGTCATGATCGGGCGATTTCAGGACGGAAGCAGCGCGGTCGTAACAGTACTTTGCGTCTTCCTCATCGCCAATGGCAGGATTGCACGCGGTCAGCCCGCGCCACACCCAGGCGCGCGCCAGCAGACGCTGGTTCTGTGTATGCCGCGCCGCCTCCACCGCGTCGCGGGCATAGTTGCGCGCGGTTTCGGCCAGCTCCCACTGGGCATTGCCTTCAATCTGCTCGTCAAGTCCGGCGTTGGCGATGGTGCACTGCAGCATACGAGCGCGCGCCATCAGGATGGAATCCTTCTCTTCCCGTCCCAGTTCATAAGCCTGCGCCGCCTGGGCCGCAGCAGCGTCCAGGTCGCCGCTATCCATATACAGCAGGCCGCGGTTTTCACAGGCGCTGCCGATACCGTGATGCAGCCGGTGATAGCGGTAAATCTCCTCTGCCTGGTCCAGATTGGCAAAGGCCCCGGCGCGGATCTTCTCGTACTGTTCCCAGTGACTGGGCCGTGGACCGGAAGGCGCGGCGCCTTTACTGCTCTTTTTGCGGCGTTCCGTCTCGGCGTCGATTTGCCGGCTGATCTGTGCCGCGATCAGGCGCTGCACATAAGCGATATTGACCAGCGAGCGCGCCAGATTGCGGTGCCGCGAACTTCGCGTTTGGAAATGCTCAATGGCCTGGGTAAAAAATTTCAGGGCTTCGCTGTAACGGCCCTGACGGCGAATCATTCGTCCATGGGCGGAGTAGATGTTGCCCAGGGTAATGTGGTCGTCCGTCTCGCGCAGCACCTCTTCCGCCTGGGACAAAATGCGCGTGGCTTCGCGGTGATGTCCTTTTTGAAACATCAGCCAGCTTTCGAGCACGCGCATCACGGCGGCCATGCGCTCGTGTCCCAGAGCTTCAGCCGCGGAGCGTCCGCTTTCCGCCTGCTTCAGCGCCTGATCGTACTCGCCTTTTTTGCGATGGCAGCGCGCATTCCAAAAATGGACGATGGCCGCCAGCTCGCCATCCGTCAGTTCGCTCTCCATGGCCAGCACCAGGTCGAAGTGGCGCAGCGCATCGTCCGGCTGATCGCGCAGCAGAAAGAGAAGCCCCTGGGCGGCGCGCAGCATGAGATAAGCGGAAACCGGCAGCTCCCCGCGCTGGCTCTCCGGAAAACGCGCCAGAAGTTGCTCAATCAACTCTGGCTCGCGATATCCAATGTCAACCCACTGGGCCACACTGCACACCAACCCAGATGCATTAGGCTGCGCGGGATCAAGTGAGGCGAACAAGTGCGCGTGAGCATCCAGCAGCGCGATGCCGCTGCTCACCTGGCGAAGCACCAGATGCTGCCTGAGGTCGGCAAGCAGTTTGTCCGGAATCACCGAGCTTTGTTTAGCAAGCGAAGCTGGCTTCACAACCGGATCATAGCACCGCTTTAAACCCCGATAATCTCTCCACTGTCCGTCACGTCCACGCTGGCGGCGCGAGAGACCCTGGGCAGTCCGGGCATCAGCATCATGTTGCCGGCAATCACCACCACAAAACCCGCGCCGGCGGAGAGCGAGGCATCGGTCACATTGAGCTGCCAGCCGGTGGGCGCGCCCAGAAGCTTGGGATTGTCGGAAAGCGAGTACTGCGTTTTCGCGATGCACACCGGCAGCTTCGCAAAGCCCCAGTCGGCAAATTGCTGCAGCTTCCTCCGTGCCCTTTCGCTGAAGGTAACGCCGGCGGCGCCATAAACCCCATGCGCCACTTTCTCAACTTTACGGGACAGCGAATCGTCGAGTTCATACACGGAACGAATAGAGGGATTCGGGTTCTTCTCGATGGTCTCCACCACTTTTTCCGCCAGGGCCACCGCGCCGGGTCCGCCTTTGGCGTAAGCCTCATGCGTGGCATGCTCCACGCCGTGCTCGTGGCAGAAGTCGGCCATGCGCTGCAGTTCGTCCGCCGTGTTGGTCGGGAATTTATTGAGCGCGACCACCACGGGCAGGCCAAAGCCCTGCAGGATTTTGATGTGCTGCCCCAGATTGGGCAACCCGCGCTCCAGATCGCCCTCGCCCTGGTTGCGCAGGCTCTGTACCGTCGTCACCAGAACGGCGACCGAGGGATTCATGCCCAGCGAACGGCGCACGATGTCCATATACTTTTCCGCGCCCAGATCGGCGGCGAAGCCAGCCTCGTTGACCACGTAATCGGCCAGGCGCGTTCCCATCTCCTGCGAGATCACACTGCTGGTTCCATGCGCGATGTTGCCGAAGGGGCCGGTATGTACCATAGCGGGCGTTCCCTCTGTGGTCTGGACCAGATTCGGCAGCAGAGCTTCATCGAGCAGCGCCATCATGGCGCCGGTTGCGCCCAGATCGGCGGCGCGAATCGGCTTCCCGCCGCGAGAGACGCCCACCACGATTGCCTCCAGACGACGGCGCAGATCGGCGCGGCTGCTGGCCAGCGCCATCACCGCCATCACCTCCGAGGCGGCGGTAATCACAAAGCCGCTGGCGCGCCCCGGCGAATTCTTCTCAATCCCCACGGTGATGCGGCGCAGTGCCCGGTCATTCATGTCCATGGCGCGGGACCAGGTGATGTGATCGGGATCAAGATCCAGATCGTTGCCATGAAACAGATGGGCGTCCAGCAGCGCCGCGAGAAGATTGTGCGCCGTGGTAATCGCATGAAAGTCGCCGTGAAAGTGCAGATTGATTTTCTGGCTGGGTTCAATCTGCGACATGCCGCCCCCGGCAGCGCCGCCCTTCATGCCAAACACCGGCCCCAGTGAAGGCTCGCGCGAAGTGATGATCGCCCTGCGGCCAATGCGCTCCAGCCCCTGCGTCAGCCCGATGGAAGTTACGGTCTTCCCTTCTCCGGAAGCGGTGGGCGTGGTCGCCGTGACCAGGATCATTTTTCCCCGCCGGGGAAAGCCCGGGTCGGCCAGAAGCTCCAGCCGAATCTTGGCCCCATATTTTCCAATGGGCTCAAGATAGGGTTCAGGCAGTTGCAGTTTGCCGGCAATGGTCTGGATGGGTAAAAGATTTTTGGACATGGTGTCATTAGACATTGCGATCAGGAGTGTAAATGAAACCGGTTATTCAGAGTATGTTATTTCTTCTCTGCCGGATAGTGATACTGACAAAAGCGAAGAGCAAAAGGTGAGCAGCCGAATACCACTTTCTCGTAACCCATTGCCCAGGTGAAATGACTCAGCCAACAAGGTAATTTTGACGCTCCGCGATCCCCAAATGCCCCTCAGGCAAGTCAATAATTGAGCAATTTTTTATAAGTAAATGCCCATCAGAAAGTAAAAGCAGCAGATTGGTGTTTGGTGCCCCAATTGCACTGCGTATTGGCGTGCAGGGAAAACAAAAAATGATTAACCGTTCAGTGATTTTCCTGCATCTTAATCACAGCGCGCAGTCAGCGCTTGTAGAAAGAGTGGTTCCTTGCCAAACATTATGACGCTCTGCCCATCGTCCGGAGCTGTTTCTGTTCCGGTTATTGCCCGCAAACAGAGCCAGCGCGTGCAAGTCGCGACTCTCCCCAACCCCGGCATGACGGAATCTGAAATTATCGCCAAAGCCCAGGCCGGTGATGTGGCCTGTTTTGAGCTGCTCTACAGCCGGCACAAAAGGCGCATATTTTCCTTGTGCCTGCGCATGGTGCGCGATTACACGCAGGCCGAGGACCTGACGCAGGAAGCCTTCTTACAGCTTTATCGCAAAATCGCCCTGTTCCGCGGCGAGTCCGCGTTTTCCACCTGGTTCCACCGCCTCGCCGTGAACACAGTACTTATGCACCTGCGCAAGAAGACCCTGCCCGAGGTCTCTCTTGAAGAAACTCTGGAGCCGCGCTTTGATGAGAGCGCCCCCAAAGAGTTTGGCGGACCCGATCTCGCTCTCACCGGCTCGATTGACCGCATGACCCTCGAGCGGGTGATCGGCGACCTGCCGCCCGGCTACCGCATGATTTTCATTCTCCACGACATTGAGGGCTATGAACACAACGAAATTGCGACTATGCTGGGATGTTCCATCGGAAACAGCAAATCGCAACTGCACAAAGCGCGAATGAAACTGCGCGCCCTGCTGGCGGCTGCTGGCAAAAATGGTGTTCAGCCTTTACCGGCCGCAACGAAAGAAAATATCGAGGAGCCCTACGCCAATGCAGCATAACTCGACCATCGGAGTGCTTCGCCCCCAGGAACGGGAGTCAAAACCACAACCATCCACGGATGGCAGCGACCAACTGGTCGATGCCATCCGCAAGGCATGGTTTAAAAGCAGTCAGCCGCCGGCGCGCACCGCACAGGCGAAGAGTGACACCGCCAGGACCGGACCGCAGAGAGTCTGAAGACGAACTCGCACTTTACAATAATCCAGATATTCATGCGCTTTGCTCCAGCAACGGCCGTCACCGTTACAAAAATGGCATAAACAATCACGCTCGAGCTCGGAATCAATTTGGGGCAACGACCGAGCACACTGCCAACACAAATGACAAGCTGCTGACACCCAGTAGTTTGCCCTTTTCGTCCGCGTGTCCGAAGAAAGCACAAAAAGAGCCGACAAGGGAGATTACAATCCCGAACACAGGCCATCCAAAATAAAATATCGGCGACCAATTCAAAAGAAGGTTCACAAGCCAGCAAACATAGGTTGCATAAAAGAAGCAGTCTACGCAAAATGCAAAGCTAACTTCTGCGGCGCCCCTCGAATGCCTGACTCCATCCCGCCACACCTTTGCAAGCAGTAAAACCGACGGCGTGGCCAGAAAGAGAAAACGGTATGACAAATTTCAATATCCAGGGATAGCTTTGCACCAAATACCTCTTTATGAATCCTGGCTGCAGAATCCAACTGCCGGTCTTTACGGATCAGAGTGTATCTTCAAAATTACCTGAATTGTGCTGAATCATGTTGCTGACTTCATCACGCAACCTCCAGCTCTTGAATCGCGCCCAGCCCGGAAGGCACCCCACCCCAGACCAGCATCCAAATGAACAAGTGCCAGTAACAACAGGCAGAGTGCCGGCTTCAGAGACATCTCCAGCGCCCACTCCTGCGTTCACACTGGCTGAGGCATCACCTGAAAACTCCAGTGAATGATGTCCTCACGAAAGGAGACTGCGTATGCGTAACCTCACCATGGCTGGCCTGATCGGACTCACCATTCTCCTGGGCAGCGCCAGTGCGGCGGCCCAGCAGGCGCCTTCGGGCTCATATCAGCAAACCTGCAGAGAGATCGGTATGAACGGCAATACCCTCTTCGCCACCTGCCAGGACACCGGCGGCAACTGGCGCTCTTCTCAGTTGCCTGAGGTCCAGAGCTGTTCCAGCCAGATCGTCAACGACAATGGTTCGCTGCGCTGCGAGCGCAGCGGCAACTGGCGAGGCGATCGTGGCGGCGACTTTGATCGCGACCGCGACAATGGCCGTTCCCCCGCCCGGCGAGACGATGATGATCGCGGGCCTTATGGCAATGGAAACGGAAACTACGGGAACGGGCAATACACTGGCCAGTATGGCGGGCCGGACTTTACCGCCACCTGCCAGGACATTCGCAATAACGGCAACCGGATTGACGCACGCTGCCAGAAGCGCGATGGCGGCTGGCGCAACACTACCCTGAAGAATGCCGACCAGTGCAGAGGGCAGATCATCAATGACGATGGACGCCTGCGCTGCGGAGCCGGTGTAAGCGGAGGCTATAACGGACAATATCCAGGGCAGTACGGCGTGAATGGCGGGCCGGGCGGCGACTATGTCCGCACCTGCCGCGACATTCGCAACAATGGCAACCGGATTGACGCCACCTGCCAGACCCGCGATGGCGACTGGCGCCGGACTACGCTTGAGAATATCAATCAGTGCTCCAGCAGCATCGTGAATGACGACGGTCATTTGCGCTGCGGACGCTGATTCGCTCCCACCCCGGAATCGAGGCCGTAAGGGCGCGCTATTTCGCCAGCGCGGCTTTTGCGGCTTCGATGCGGATTTGTTTGAGCAGCTCCGCATCCGTCGGAAGTTCGGCTTTGGCGGCGGGAAACTGATTGGCGCTCAGGATGTAAGCCACAAGGTCCGCATACCCGGCTGGCGTGAGGTGTGCGGGATTGTCGCGGGGCATGGTGCGGCTGATTTTCTCAAACAGCGCATTTACCGTGCGGCCATTCCAAGCTTTCTGAAAATCTTTGCCGACCAGTGCGGGAGCATCATCATCGTCGCTGCCGCCGCCATTCAGGCTTTCCCCATGGCAGGCGGAGCATTTGCTGTAATACAGCGCGCCCCCGCGTTTGGCCTGCTCGCTGGAATAAACTCCGTCCCATACCGACCGGGACGCGGCAGAAGCCTGTGGTTGAGACGCCTGGCTAGCGGGCGCCCGATGCGCGGCCGTCAAGGCAGCCAGGCAGAAAACTGCAAACAGGGTGAATTTTCCCTTCATACGCCCTTTACTCAGACAGCAATGAACCGAATGCCTAATTATAGAATTATGAGGCCCTGGCCGTCCTCTAAAAAATACCTGGGCCTGACGTAAGGTACCGCATTGCTCTTATCCGCACGATTAGTACAATCTGGGCTAAGGTTGGGCCTTGTCATTGTCATCCGAACTCGGACGCGTGTGCGTGGTGCTGTCCGCCCCGCGCAACCCGCTGAATATTGGCGCGGCGGCGCGGGCCATGAGCAACTTTGGTTTTCACGATCTGCGCGTCGTCAACGCGTGGGAGGTCTCCTTTCGCGAGGCGCGCTCCGCCGTGGGCGCTCCCGATTTGCTGGCCTCCGCCACGGAGCACCACAGCCTGGCAGAGGGCGTGGCGGGCTGCACTTTGGTAGTTGGGACCACCGCGGGCCACAACCGCGATTTGCAGCACACGCTGCGTTCACTCAGAGCGGGCGCGGGGATGATCCACAAACATCTGGCAAAGAACAAAGGCAATTGCGTGGCTCTGCTCTTCGGCTCGGAAAAGCGCGGCCTTTCCAATGCCGATCTCAGCCACTGCCACTGGCTCATGACCATTCCCACTCGCGAGGAGCATCTCTCCATGAACCTGGGCCAGGCGGTGGCGGTATGCCTTTACGAACTGGCGCGAACGCCGGCGCCGCGCATTGGCACAAAGGCAGCCAGGGCCGCCAGCATTGTTCCGGCGTCGGCAGAAGATCTGGAACGCATGACCGCCCTGCTGATTGAGGTGCTGCGCGCCAGCGGTTACATCTCCGCGCAGTCTGCCGAAGAAAAGATACGGCGCATGGTCTACCGCCTGGACCTTACCGCTCCTGATATTGAACTCTGGCTGGGCATTCTGCGGCGGATTGCATGGAAGCTGCACTCTCTCTGATTCCCTTCGCAAAGGTTTGCAATACAATCCTTCGTTCGGCATAAATTGTGGTATCCGCGCCCAGTCCGGCGCGATTCGAGGCTGTCGGGATGGCTCAGACAAGTTTTCAGGAAAAGATGGGCACGCTGCGGACGCTGGTGCAACTGGCTGCGCCCTATAAAAAACGTTTCATCATCATTGCCGTGCTGGCGCTCCTCGGCACCGGCGCCGATCTGCTGCAGCCTTTGATCTACCGGGCAGCCATCAATGACGTGGCCGGTCTGTTCATGGAGCGCCCCGCAACCGCCGAGAAAACTGCCGCGCCGGAGCAGCCAGCCCCAGTCCAGGCCACGCCCCAGTCCTCAGCCTCGCGCTTGTCAAGGACCAGGCTTCCGCACCGCCATGGCTTTATCGCGCCACGCACGCGCCAGCAGACGCTCGATACTCTGCTCTGGGCGGTCCTGTGGCTGCTGGTCATCAGCGTGGCCGGACATCTCTTTTCCCTCGCCGCCGACTACCAAAGCACCGTGGTGGCCACCAACGTGGAAGCAGGTTTGATCCAGTCCACGTTTGGCCATGTGCTGCGCCTTCCACTCTCTTTTTTCAACCGGCGGGCGAGCGGCGGGCTGGCCAAAAGGATCGACCAGTCGGACCAGGTCGCGCCTATTGTCACGGCTTTTTCGCAGCAGATCGCGCCAGAGGCGCTGCGCATCGTAGGCATCTGCGCCATCATGCTGACGCAAAGCTGGCGGCTGGCGCTCACCGCCATGGCCGTTCTGCCGCTCTATTTCATCATCACCCGGCAGGCGGCGCGGCGGCTCGAATCCGGCATGGCCGAGTACTACACCATGTGGGAAAACGTCTCGGCCCGCATACAGGACGCTCTGGCTTCCATCAAAACGGTAAAGCTCTCCGGAGCCGAGCCGCGCGAGGTCGGCTATCTGAAAGGCGCTTCGCAGGAGGCTTATGACGACTATCTGCAGCGCAGCCGCCTGGCCAACGTCTATTTGTTTTTGCAGACCACGCTCAGCAACATCAGCAAAGCCCTGGTGCTGGGCTATGGCGGATGGATGGTGCTCGACCGCAAACTCACGCCCGGCGACGTAGTCATGTTCGTGGCCTACCTCGACCGCCTCTTCGATCCCATTGACTCGCTCAGCAGCATTGCCGTGGGCCTGCGGCAAAATCTGGCCTCGCTGAACCGCGCCATTCGCCTGCTGCGCACCGGCCCCGAAGAGGCCGCCGGCCTGCCGCTGCAGCCGGGACCGGGCAAAGTAGAGTTCAGCAATGTGCGCTTTGGCTATGCCCAGCAGCGCGAGGTGCTGCAAGGGCTGGACCTGATTCTGGAGCCAGGCAAAATCACCGCGCTCACCGGACCTTCCGGAGCGGGAAAAACCACCACCGCCGACCTGCTGCTGAAGCTGTGGGAGCCGAGTTCGGGCGAGATCCTCATCGATGGGCAGCCCTTGTCACAGCTCGATCCCTCGTCCGTGCGCCGGGCAATTGGCATGGTGGCCACCGATGGCGCAGTCTTCCGGGGAACGCTGGCCGATAACATTCGCTATAAACGCCCGAATGCAACCGACGAAGAAGTCCACGCTGCGGCGCTGGCCGCGGGGCTGGGCAACACGCTGGAGCGTCTGCCGGAGGGTCTGGAAACCGAGGTGGGCGAGCGCGGGCTGGGGCTATCGGTAGGCGAGCGCCAGCGCCTGCAGATTGCGCGCATTCTGGTGGACCAGCCGCGCATCCTGGTCATGGACGAAGCCACGGCCAACCTGGATTACGCCACCGAGCGCGAGGTAAAGCAGGCTCTCAGCCGCCTGAGCTATCGCCCCACCATGCTGGTGATCGCCCATCGTTACACCATGGTGCAGAATGCCGACCATGTAGTGGTGCTGGACCAGGGCCGCATCGTGGAGCAGGGGCCTCCGGAGCAACTGGTGGCCGCAGGCGGATGGTTTGCCAAACTGGCGGCGCGTGCGGGAGCTGGGGCAGGGTGATCTCTCCGATCTCATTCGGTCGGGTAGCCCCTCGATTTCGTTAAATTCGTGATTTCCGCGTGGTTCCCACAGGTTTCGCCGATGTTTGTGACCCTCTCGACAAACCAAGGGGCCCCGCTTTGTCGTGGGGAATAAACATTAAAAAAGCTGGCACCAGCTATCCACTTACTGAAAGCCCTTCCAGCCATTGCCGCATGGTTTTCTCGAGCACGTCGTGCTCTTTCTCTCCAGTTTCAAGAATCGTCCTTGTAAGCCGGAAATCATAGAGAGACAGAATCAACATACGAGCGGCTGTAAAACCACTGACAGTTTTCGTCTTACTTCGCCTGGTTTCGCGGTCAATCGCGTCAGCCAGGAGCTGGATGATTTTCTGTGTCCGGCTGTGGGCTATTGCCCGCCATTTTTCGTTTTTTGATAGTGCCGCCTGCATCAGCAGCCGGGCGGACTGCTCGGGCAACGACGAATACCATTTCCGTACAGCGTCCATCGCCAGGACGGAAAACTTCTCGTGCTTTTGCTCGTGCTCATAAATAATGAGCAAAAACTGCGCCGGATCGAGAGTGCTGTTCACGGTGGCGAGCAGTGTTTCCTCAAACAGTCTTTCCTTGGTTTTGAACAGCCGATACACCGATGGCTCGGCCACTCCGGCTTTTTTGGCGATATCGCGCGTGGTGGCCCCGTAATAGCCATAATCGGCAAATATCGCAGCCGAGGCTTTCACAATCTGCTCCGTTATATCCCTTGACATCTGCTTTTAAGCCAGCGCTCCTTGTCCCTCACCCGAGACAGGAAGAATAAACCGCGGTGTGCCGCATGTCGAGAATGAAAAAGCACAGGGAACTGCCTGCGACAACGCCGTAGTTGCAGCCACCCTTACTGGAGAGACCAAATTTCGCTCCGCAGTTTCAAAACTATGGCCGTGTCCACCATAGACGACCTGACATGGAGCAATGTCAAAGCCATGTGGCTGCAGGTTGATACGCATTTGTCTGTCACGACAAGAGATTTTAAAATTTTAATGTGTATGGAATGGCTGTATAGTGTACATCCAACAAGTACACCATAGATTTATGTTACATTCGAGGCTGCTTCAAAACTTCGACCGAAAATTGATCTAATTAATGGAGCGTATGAATGTCCAATACAATTCGCAGAAGCAATTGGTTAGTTAGTGGCGTTCTTGTTTGCTGCTTTCTATTTCTTGCCGGATGTACTCAAACAACAAGCACCAGCGCCGGAGTAAGCCAGAAGCAGGGTCCATTTATCACGATAACTCATACAATTGTGTGGGACCCACCGGGAAGTTATCTCGCCGGCTTTGACACAACGCAGGCGCTTCTTAACATTTCAACAACAAATGCAGCGATCTCCTCTACCACTGGCAATGTTACAGTTACCGTCAAAGATCTTACGACAGGCCAGAACGCCGGGCAACAGACATTCGGCTATGTGGTAAATGGCAATAGTATTTATGCCCAGGACCCAACCGCCGTGCATAATTGGTTCCAGCAATTTACAGGTTACGCCAATATAGAAGTCACTGCGGCAGTCGACGCCACAATGCAAACCACAAGCGCCGGTTCAGCCTCTTCCACTGGCAGCGCCCAGTATCAGGGTGTAACCTATGGCAGTGCAACAGTGGGATGGGAATACACGCCAACTACAGGCGGTGGTACATGCCAAACCCGTATTTGCCCAAATCAATAGCAAATTGTAATATTGCGACCAATATTTAAACCACCACAAGGGGCCGTTGGGAAAGGGATAATTTTGAATGAAGCTTTTTAGCCTGTTGACAGTCCTGATCCCGGTTGCCCTAAGCGGCTGTGTTCATTATCGTTACGATATTCCCACTGCCATGCTGCAGGCCCCTGACGTTGAGGTCTGGGCAGTCAACGTGCAAAAGTCTGATTCCGGATATCGCACGCACTCCATAACCAGACTCAACGGCAGCCATTCGGTGTCCAGCGAGCCTGACTCTGTCATTGCCTCTGGCTCCACAGAAGAGTGGCAATGGGAAGTACGCGCCGTTTCGTCGCTTTTGCCATCGTGGAGAGCATGGCAAAACGACAAAAAGGTACAGCAAAGATCCACCAGCGATGACTGGGGACATCCCGCGGCTACATGGGAACAGGCATTTGCGCGCGCATCGAAAATCAGCAGGTATTTGCTGGGCCGGAGACCACTGCCGGCGAAACTAACTCTGTTGCTGGTGCCTGAAGGCAGCGCTTATAAAAAGGATTTTGCGCAAACAGGAACAGATTTTGTCCCGCTCACTTTTGCCTTTTATTATCCTGTCGCTGCCACTGAATCCGATGCACTTACAGCCAGCCGCTTCTCTTCGCTGATTGATGCTGTTTCCCGAGCTATGTACGAATATCAGCATGTGCTGACCGAGACGCAGGTGATTCAGCCGACCGGGAACAATGAAACCGACAGGGTGATCAATAACGAAGCCCTTAGCCACTGCTGGTATGACGCAATTTTTCTGGGACTCACTTCAGGAACGCACACAGAAACGGAATGGAAGCCCTCACCAGAAGCCCTTCTTGCCAGCAGTTCCGGCCACACCACCTCACTCGAAACGGGAAATCAGGCGGAGACAGGCAGTGAGCAGCGCAGATATTCCGATGCGTACCTGTGGGGAAAGTACCTGGCGGCAAAAAGCATTTCCGGCTATCTTCGGGAAAAAGGCTTTGCAGAAGCCAGAGTCCGGAGCAATAACCCTGAAGCAATGAATGCCGTTTTAAGTGCGTGCCGGTCCATGACTCAGCATCCACTTGATCTCACAGTCTCGGCTTATCCTCCATCAAAAGTCGAGAATGTCCCCTTCTTTCCGCTTGTTCCGCACGAAGATAAGTAATCCTCGGCGGCCGCCCGTGTATTTATTGATTGCTTCTATTTATAAAAGCAACATATATCTTCCCTCGACGACTCATATTTAGCCCTTCCACGCACGCAATTCCGTACAAGCTCCAGGTTTCAGAATTTTAATGTCTCGCAAATGCGCCATGCCTATCATGCGATTAGCCGCGCTTGCGAGCGCCGGCAAATCACCCTTAAAAAAGGAGTTTTTCGTGAAAAAAAATATTGTTCGTCTTGTGACTCTCTTTGTCTTCGTTACGCTGGCGAGTGTCGTCCCGACACTCGCCGATGGAGGCACCCCGGCACCATCGATTTGTGCGCCACGCGTTATGTGTCAAATGATTAGATAATTACGAACTTATGAGTGGCTGGTTTAAACTGGCCACTCATGCATAAGTTCATGGAAGTGGTGTATCCGTGGATCCCGGCCATATTACAGTTTGTACTGGCCGTCCACATGCTGCGCGGGAAGCTGCACCGCAATTTTCGCTTCTTTTTTGCCTACACGCTTTTTTCTGTGGTTGCCACAGCCATTCGTCAGGCCATGATAGCGCATAACCCCTATTACACTATTGCTTATATTTTTACGTACTGGTCTACAGAAATTACTTACTGTATCCTTGCTTTGGGCGCAATCAGCCAGGCTTTTAAAAGGATTTTTTTTAGTTTTTACAGAATCTCTCGCTTGTTTCGTTTTGTCCTTCCCGCCAGTATTGTCCTGATAATTACGATTGCGTGTTATAATGCCGTTAAATACCCTCTGCCTGCTTACCGCGTTTTTGCTCTCATCTATGCCATTGAGTTAAATATCCATTGGTTAGAGTTGGCACTACTTCTTTTCATAGCCTTACTTGCAAAGGTCCTGAACGCCAAAGTGCCGCAATATGAGTTTGGCCTGCTTTTGGGATTTGGGATTTCATCCGCGTCCATCATGGTCGCTTATTTGCTATTTTACGAATTCCGGACAAAACACGAAATATCGTTGCGCTACATCTCTACTGTGGGATATTTGGTGGCCGTAATCGTTTGGCTTTACTTTTTCCTGAAGCCGCAACCGCAGCGAGTGAAAGTGGCGGCGGTGGACGTGGAAAAAATGGCTGAGTTGATGAAGGTTCAGCTTGAAGCCGTCAACCGAATGCTATCGTGGAGCGAAATTCTGTCCTGGATGCGAAGGCTGTTCTGGAGACGAAAAGATGATTCTTGAAAACCCGCTTGCCTGGGTATGCGTTGGAGTAGCCGTATCGCTTCCTTTGAAGGCCTTCCTGAAATCGCGCGCCCTATTTCGCGAACGCAGTATGGATGACGTGTTTCCCTTCCTGCGCCCGCTTGACCCGGAGAAACTGCAGAAGTTATTCGATCCCGAAGAGGAGCGCCTCCGGCCCTTTCGCATGTCGGATTATCGCTACCGCCGCGAGCAGCGCGTACGCCTCGATCTGGCGCGGGAATACCTGCACCGCATGATCCACAACGCCGAAATTGTTCAGCAATGGGCCGGCACCGAATTCATCGACTGCGCCGACTTCCCCGGAGAGTATGATGAGGCGACCATGCAGCTTATTTGTGAACAGGCTGCCATGTTCCGCATCGCCGCGCATGTGGTCCTTGCGAAGATCTGGCTGTTTGGCCTGCTGCAAAATCTTGAAGCGCTTCATCTCGCACCCATCCCAAAGATCGCGCCGCTGCGAAGGACCGGCTCGGTCAATTTGCTGGAAATCTATGCGCACCTCAAAGACTCCGCCGCTCTGCTGGCGTTCAAAAACTACGGCCAGGAGTTTTGCGACGAGATGAATTCACGCATGTAGCCCGAGCAGTTCCGGTTTTCCGGAGAGAAACAGATTCTTCGTTGCGAGAAGTCATCTGTCGTTTATACTAAAAAATTTCTTTGCACTATCGCTTGCTCCCATCCCAGGCCGTATTCCCTCCCATTCCTGATTTCAAGCAGTAAGCGCGAAGCCCTGGTCTGAGCATTTCTAAAATGCCTTTGCCATCGCTAAGCCATTCCATTCCATGGGCAAGAGTGTTAGTAAAAATATATATTTACAAAAGCAGTTGCTAATATATATTTCTTCCTGCACTGATATACACGCAGGGCGCGAGAATGCGTAATTTCCCTCCTCAAAAGGGAGAGAGTGCCGTGAGGGCGGGCTTTTGTCGCACTGTGCCCCATACAAAATTTACGAGTTACAGGTGACAAAGCCCGCCGCGGCATTACAGGATTCACTCTGTTTAGGAAAGAACTATGGTGATTCGTTTCAGCAGCCCGCAGGAAATTGAGATGAAGCGGGTGGACGAGCGTAAGAAGATCGAGGAGTTTTGGCGTTGTTTCAACAATGCCTCCGCCAGACTTTTGACCGGCACGGATGATGCGCTGCTGAGGAAGGAACTGCGCGAACATCTGTTGGCTATCCATCCCGGTCTGCTCCTCGATGGGGATCGACCTGGAGGGGGGTAGGCAGATTCCAAAAACCCGGTGCTTTACCACTGATTTACACGGATGAACACTGATAAGGCAACCCCAAGACACAGCCCGGTGGTTGTGCTACATGAGTCTGGGTGCGCCACCAGGTGTGTAAAAGGCGAAATGATTGCACGGCAAAAGCTATGAAGGCTTTTTGGCCCCGCCCGGCGCTCGTTTTGCCATCATGGAAACCAGCGCGGAGACGCCGCGAATGGGGACCAGGCGCTGGATGGCATCGATGCGGCGGGCGTCGGAGCCGATGAGAATTCTTGGCTTGTTGTTCAGTATGCCTTTCACGATGACCCGCGCTGCTTCTTCGGGCGTGGTCGGGGTGATCTTTTTGAAGCGCGCCTTCAGCTTCGCGGCTTCCTGCGCATTGGCTTTTTCGCCCAGGCGCGCGTTATCGGCAATGGCGGTGCTAATGCCTCCGGGGTGGACGCAGGATACGCGAATGTTCGTATCTTTCAATTCATAGCGCAACGCCTCGGTAAATCCGCGGACGGCAAATTTGCTCGAAGCGTAGGCGGTTTGTCCGGGAGGGCCGATCAGGCCAAAGACGCTGGAGACATTCACGATGTGGGCTTCCGGCTCGCGCTGCAGCAGGGGCATGAAGAGTTTGCAGCCGTAGATGACGCCCCAGTAGTTGATGCGCAGCAGCCACTCCATGTCTTTGAGCGAGACTTCGGCAAAGGTGCCGTGCAGGGCGACGCCCGCATTGTTGATCAGCAGGGACACACGGCCAAAATCTTCGCCCACTTTAGCCGCGAAAGCTTCCACGGCGGCGGGGTCGCCGACATCGACCGTGTAAGTCCGGGCGGTGGCAGAGCCGAGCAGGCGGCGCGTCTCTTCGAGGCCGGCGGCGCTCACGTCGGCAAGAGCGAGTTGCGCTCCGGCGGAAGCCAGTTCCGTGGCCAGGGCGCGTCCGATACCGGAGGCCGCGCCGGTGATTACCGCAACCGCGCCGCGAAGTTCTTTCATGGAGTCCTCCCCCTGTGAGAAAAGCGAAAGTCTAGCACGGATGGATGGAAAATGAATCACGATTCATTATTGACAGACCGGCCATCAGCCAAGGAGAATATCCCGCGTGCCATCCTTAAGCTATAAGCTCGCTTCCATCACGCTGCCCGATACCGAGGGCAATTTGGTCCGTTTGGGCTCTTTGTGGGCGGAAAAGCCGGCAGTACTGGTTTTTCTTCGCCACTGGGGTTGAATCTTTTGCCGTGAGCACGTCGCGCAGTTGCGCGAACATGAGCAGGCCTTTCGCGACAAAGGAGCACAACTCGCCGCCATCGGGCTGGCAGATATGAATTATGCACGCCTGTTTCGCGAAGAAAGCGGTATCCGTTTTCCGCTTTTGGTCGATGACATGCGCCAGGCATTCAAGGCGGCGGAGCTGGGCAAAGCATCGCTGATGCATCTGCTGCGCATGGACAACATGCGCGCACGCAAACGCGCCAGCTCTGCCGGACATCGCCAGCACAAGCTGGGGAAGAACCCTTTTCAACTCGGCGGCAGCTTCGTTTTTGCTCCGGGAGATGTGGACCGTTTTGCCCACATCAGCCAGACGTTTGGCGACAACGCCGCTACGCAGGACCTGCTGGCTGCCATTCTCTGAGAACCATTCTCTGAGAGCCAGCCAGGATTGAAAAGCGGTGTTTCATCTGTCATGCTGATGAGTACGATTTTACAATCTTCACAGCGTGCGTGAGAATCCATGACCAAAGAAGAAATCATCCGCAAACATAAGCAGTATCTGTTTCCTTCCATTACCACTTATTACAACGATCCGCTGGTGACCGACCATGCCTCCATGCAGTACGTATGGGACGTGGAGGGCAATAAATATCTGGATTTCTTTGGCGGCATCGTGACCATCTCGGTGGGCCACGCCAATCCGCGCATTACCTCGAAAATGAAAGCGCAGATGGACCGCCTGCAGCACGCCTCCACCCTCTTTCCCAATGAAGCCATCGTTGCTTTGGCGGAAAAGCTGGCGCAGATCACGCCGGGCGAGATCAGCCAGAGCTTCATCAGCAACAGCGGGACGGAGGCCAATGAAACCGCGGTGCAGATCGCGCGTATGTACACTGGCCGGTATGAAGTCGTGGCGCTGCGCCATGGATACAGCGGACGCTCGCAACTGGCGCAGTCGCTTACCGGACACAGCACGTGGCGTAAATCCCTGCCCGCGGCCAATCATGGCGTGGCGCACGCCCTGAATGCTTATTGTTACCGCTGTCCGCTGGGCAAGACGTATCCGAGCTGCGACGTGGCCTGCGCCAAAGACGTGGAAGCCGTGATTCAAACGGCAACGTCAGGGCAGATCGCGGCCTTTATCGCGGAACCGATCCAGGGCGTCGGCGGCTTTATTACACCGCCGAAAGAGTATTTCAAGATCGTCTTCAAGATCGTGAAGGATTACGGCGGTCTTTTCATCTCCGACGAAGTGCAGACGGGCTGGGGCCGCACCGGCAAACGCTGGTTTGGCATTGAGCAGTGGGAGGTAACGCCGGACATTATTACTTCCGCCAAAGGGCTGGCCAACGGAGCACCAGTGGGCGTGACCATGACGCGGCCGGAGATCGCCGCCAGCTTCCAGGGCCTGCAGATTTCCACTTTCGGCGGCAATCCGGTTACCTCGGTCGCCGCCAAAGCCACCATTGACCTGATTGAAGAAGACCACCTCATGGACAACGCCCAGGTAATGGGCGATTACTTTCGCCAGGGTTTGGAGTCACTCCAGGGCAAACATGATTTGATCGGCGATGTCCGCGGCATGGGCCTGCTCCAGGCGCTTGAATTCGTAAAAGACCGCAAATCGAAAGAGCCAGCTCCACAGGAAACCAATCAGTTTATGGAAGAGTGCCGCAAGCGCGGGCTGCTGGTGGGCAAAGGCGGACTCTACGCAAACGTAATTCGCATGTCTCCACCGCTGAACATCGCCAAAAGCGATGTGGATGCAGCGATCGGCATCATAGACCAGGCACTGAGCGCCATCAAGCCAGCTCTGGCCGGCGCCGCCAGCCGTTAATTTTCCAGTGACCGGGCCAGTCTGGCCGGTCACTCGGCAACAACCGGGAGAGTCTCTGCATCTAACACAGGGTCTTCTTCCGGAATTCTGAACTTGTTTTGGAGCGATCGAGTGAAAAAACTTTTTCTGCTTATATCTTTCTTATTCTTTCTGATAACTGCCAGCGCCTTTGGGCAGCAGGTGGACGGCGCTTTCAGCGTCAGCACACTGACTTCTACATCCGCTGCTGATGCAGGAGTGAATTTTCAGCCGCAGTCCATTGGCGGCGGATTGTTCCCCGGTTTCAGCGGCGACTTTCTTTTTTGGCATAACCTGGGCATAGGCGGCGAGGTCAACTGGAGAGCGAAGCAAAATGTGTACCAGGGCGTGCAGCCCTTTCGTCCTATTCTGTATGACTTCAATGCCGTGTGGGCGCCGCCGCTGGGAAGAAAAACATCGAAAGCCTCAGCCGAACTGCAGGGAGGATTCGGCGGCACCAGCACGCGCTTCTATCAGCCGTTCTTTAACTGCAACTTTTTCTCCTGCACGGACTTCAACAGCGTGAATCATCTTGCCGGACATGTAGGCGGCGGCATCCGCTTTTATGTCTGGCACAATGTATTTCTGCGCCCGGAAGCCCATTTTTATTTCATCCATAACAACAATGAATTCAGCGGCCCGGTAGCTTCCCGATTCGGTGTGGCGCTGGGCTACTCACTGCGCAGCAACAGCGACTTTTAAATTTCCTAATAACTCTTCAACCTCCAATAGAACGTAAAACAGGACCCGCTTCGCGGATCCTGTTCCTAAAAGCTCTGCTGTCTTTTCCTCTTCTTTAATTTTCATTCCCGTTTAAGGAAATCTCTCAAGTGCCGATTTTCTGACTTATTCACATTTATGACTCAGCCTTGCCAAAACGGAGATTATCTTTTTACCCGCGGTTCTCCAGCATGGCGGCATCATCAATCTGATTCACGATGGCCGCTTTAAATTCCAGATCAGTCTTACAGCCGCAAATCAGGCAGGACTCTTCATCAGTTCCAAACTTCTCCAACTGGCCCGCGACGTAATCCAGGGCTAGTCTGGAAAACCCGGGAATAACCATGCCTCTCGCTGGCAGTGCGCGGGTATCTTCAGTGCAGCTATTTATGGCCGCAGGACATCATGGACAATGTCCACAATGCGCTGGGTGCGCCGGTCAAGGATCAGAATATCGACTCCGAGCGTGACCCGGCGATAAGTATCGGGAAGACGCGGCAGGCGGCGCTCCAGGTCATCGGGAAATGGCTGCACGCGCTTCTGCAGTCCAGGAGGCAGAGTGCCATCGCGCTCTAAATGTTTTTGCAGCCCCGGCGGCAAATTGCCATTGCGTTTGGCCAGTCCCGGAGGAAGACTGGAATTGCGGTCGCGATAGTAATCGCGGATGAGATCGCGATCATGCACCCGGAAGACTATCCGGATTCCGACTTTGCCGTCGCGCCCCTGATCGCGGTCGCTGTCTTCATCGTCATCATCCTGCGCAGCGTGCTTGTTATGGCCCTTGCCATGTCCGTTGCCGTTACCATTCCCGTTGCCCTGGGCAAGGGCCGCTGGCACAAGGACCATCATCAGCCCGCACACTACCGTGAAAAAAAGTCGTTTCTGCATGAAATCACTCCCGACAAACACATTGCCTCACAGCAACATTACTCTTAAATCCTGTCAGGTCAATGACACAACAGGGAGTGTCCCTTCGCAGTGACCCGGCTTAATGCCCTGCCACGTCCTCCCATTCCTGCTGCCCGCGCGCCTGTATGGCTGGTAAATCCTCCGCCAGAATAAAGCGCTGCCGGATCAGCTTCTTCGTGGCTTCGGTGTACTGGCTCATGTACTGCTCGCGCGACTTATACCGCTCGGCAACCGAGGGGCGCGGATCGCCGGACTTCTGCCGCTCCTGCGCCGTTTTCGCGAACGGAATATAAGACCCTAAAAAGCTTACGCGCTCCCGTGGCGCGCCAATACCGGGATCGCGCAGGTTCCATCCCGTGTAAGTCGCCAGCGGGGCCTGCAGTTCCGGCAGTCGCACTCCGCCCAGATCGTTGCCGTCGGAATCGGGCTGTGGAACAAGGCCAGGAAACGACTTACCCACTTTGGGCGGCTCATTGGTGATGATCCCCAGTTCCCATGGCGAACCAAAGTTGAGATGGTAAGCAAGGTTCATCTCGTGCGGCACATTCACTCCCGGAATTTTCGGGAACACCCACGATGACAGCGGAACCAGGGTCTTCTCGGAGATCTTCGGATAGACGCTTGCCGGCGGCTCTGTTCCATTGTTTACCCACTCATTCATATCGGTAATCAAAGCGCGCCAGAACCAGCGAATGGGGTTGGCATTGTGTCTTTGCTGCGCGGTGTAGTCAGGATTTCCCGGCGTCGACTTCTGCGGTGGAAACGCACCGGAAAAGTGCTGCAGACCGGCAAGGAAATAGATCCGGGTATTTCCCGCAATGGGCGCGTCTTTGGCCCCATCCACGGAAGTATGAATCAGAGCGGCGGCGCGCCCCCAGTATTCATACGACGTATTGGTGTAAAAAATATTCGGCGCGGTGTGCGACTTCGTTGCGGCATCGAGCAGTCCCGCGCTCTCGCCGGTTTCAGGATCGGTCTGCGGCAGATCGGTGAATGGAAACAGGTCGGTGGGATAGAAAATGCTCGACATCGGCTGCGAGTCGCGCGAGGGCTGGGCAAAGCGATGATTGAAGCTGCCGCGTCCCGCGCCGGCAACGTGGGCGATCATCCCGTCGATCACCTGCCGTCCCTCTTCATCGGCATTGAAGTCCTGATACAGAAAATGGCGGAGAAAGCGTCCCGTCTGCGAAATTCCCACCGCATACACGCGATGCACGGGAGCCACCGCCTGCGGATCGTACTTGAGGAATGAGAGGAAGTCGCGCACCGCGGCCAGCCCCAGCCCCGCAACGACCGGGCTTCTCACTTCGTAGACCATTTCATAAATCCGGCCTGGCTCAAAACCTTTATCCAGGTGAACAAAATGAGGATCGGCCACCAGCTTGCCATCCACCTCGTGGGAAAAACTCCACTCCGTGCGGGGAATCACCTGCCGCGGCCCCTCGCGCGTGTCGCGTACCGAAAGAATATTCAGCAAATCCGCCGGTGTCTCCACCGGGTAGCTCACGCCGCCATTGGGACCTAAAAGAATGTGGCCCAGCGGCATATCGGACCGCTTCTCCGCAGTGGTGAAATCCGAACGAGTTATGCCGTGGATCGCCCCCTCGGAGCCATGCGCAAGGGCCGATTGCAAAACCAGATTTCCGTCGCGCGCCTCAACATCGGACTCCCAGCCAATCCAGGCCACCGTGTATCCCTGGCGCATGAGAAAACCGTCGCCGAACTCCGCTGCCTGGTTCCCGCCATTCACAATCCGCAAAATACCTTTTCCACCGCGATTGGAAACCTCGAACAGCACCGCGCCGTTGCCCTTGCTCATGTCTTTGGGCTTGATCAGGTAAAGGTCGGCGACAAATTCAACTTCGCGCCGCACATCGCGCTTCGCCAAATCAAGGTCCACAATCTGCCGGTTGTGGACGTTCAGAGGATCGACGGCAAAATAAACCTTGCCCTGAATTTTTTCGTAAGGGCCGGCGGCCCCAAACGGCTTGCCGTCATTGATGTCGATCCGGGAAGTAATATCCACGCGCAGCACGCGGGCGCTGGCGGAAGGGACCAGGCAGGCACTGACCAGACAGGCAAGTAATATGGCGCGAGTAAAACGCATAGAAATCCTCCGCTGGGACAAGAAATAAAACAACCGGAAATATTACGGTAAATGCGGCGCAAGCAACAGCCCCTGGTAGCCTATAGGGGTAGAAGGTCTTTTTTTAAGGCTATTCTGCTGGCATTCAGGTTTTCTGAAATCGGTTAGCGGTTAAAGAATCACCGGTACTCTCAGGCATCCGGCTCAATCTGCGTTGATCTGCGTAAATCTGCGGCAAATTTTCTGGCGCAGAGAAACTCAATCTTCTGTCGTCCTGCATGGAGAGTAACTCTGATGATATAAACAGGACGCGGAGGCAAACATGAAATTTACGCGAGTTCTGCTGTTGCTGGCTGCTGTCTCGGTCACGCTTCATGCGCAAAAGAAAGAACAGGACCGGCTCCAGCATTCCGGTGAAGTCCTGCAGGAAATCATCAACATTCCCGATAATCTTCCCAAACCCGTACTGGACCGCTCTGACTGCGTGATCGTACTGCCCTCGGTAAAGAAGGGCGCCTTTGGTGTTGGCGCCAGCATTGGACGCGGGGCCATGTCGTGCCGCAGTGGCGCTAACTTTACCGGGCCTTGGGGCCCACCCGCCATGTATGCCCTCGAAGGCATCAGCTTTGGATTTCAGATTGGCGGCCAGGCGACGGACTTCGTTCTTCTGGTCATGAACAATCACGGAGCGGAAATGTTGATGAAGAGCAAGGCCAAGCTGGGTGCGGACGCCTCCGCTGCCGCCGGTCCCGTGGGCCGTGATGCCGAGGCCGCCACCGACATTGCTCTCCATGCCGAAATACTGACGTACTCGCGGGCCAAAGGGCTCTTCGCCGGCATATCCCTGGAAGGGTCAACCCTTCGTCCGGATGGCAGCGCCAACAACAACCTTTATGGGCACCAGTTGAGCGCAAAAGACATTCTCCGCGACCACAAGGTGGGCACACCTGCCGCGGCCCATTTGATGCTGAGTACGCTGGAAAAGGCATCGCCGCGCAACAAGACGGGAAACAAAAAGTGACCGTTTTGAAAATGAGCGGCGCTCAACGGACGGGCTGGAAGCTCCGGTTCCAGGCTCTGTCTGTTCCGGACTGTAAACATTTCCTGGCAGTTCATAATGCGCCGAAAAGTGCGTGTGCTACACTACTCTTTTCAATCAGATACGCTAAAACGTTCAATGCTCTTATCTAAAGAATATGTTGGGTATTTGGCCCGGCAAATAACGCAAAAACTGATTGGCGGCGAGTTTATTGAGACCAGAGATGTCCCTGGCGTCTCGGAAGCTCTTAACCTGGCTTTGCTCGAAGAACTGCAGCTGGAAGACCGCATCAATGACGAAGTCCGTCTCATCCTTGAACAGTATCAGGATGAAATGCAGCGCGCTGGCGCCAGTTATCAGGAGATGTTCAAGAAGGTAAAGGGCGAACTGGTGCGGAAATATAAGGCGGTGCTGTGAGACTCTCGCGCGATAAGGTGAACAAACTCGCACACACCGTGGCGGACGCCCTGGCTGGAATGGGCCAGGTGGATTTTGTCGAAGACCGCAACAGCATCCGCATGGAAGCTCGCCGCCTGCTCGAAGAACTTCTGAAGCAGGAAGAGAAGATCGACGTTGCCGCTCGCCAAAAAATCGAGAGCCAAAAGCGCACCATCGTGGAAGGCACTCAGGAGTGGGACATTCTGTATCGCAAGTACTACAACGAGGAAGTAAAGAAGCTGGGGATCTGACCTGGCGCTTACTGTAAGCGCTGCCGCTCCTGCGGCGTCATCTCCGCCCACATACGATTCAGATTGTTTTCGAGGCGGCGGTTCTCCGGCTGCTGCTGCCGGGCAACGTTAAACCACTGATACGCCTTGACCGGGTCGCGCCGCACGCAGTGTCCACTGGCGTAAAGAGCGCCCATCTGGATTGCCGCGGTCGCATCATCCTCTTCGGTGGCAGCGCGCAGGTAGAGCAGCCCCTGTTCGCAGTTTTGCCGCACGCCCCGGCCCTGCAGATACTGCTGCGCCCGCAGCAGGGCCGCACTGGGTTTTTGTCGCGGACTGCCGGCTGATTCGGTGGCAGGCCCGCCCGGTGACTCTTCCGTGCTCTGCTCTTTTTGCGCGGCTTTCTCTGGTGTCTTTACCTCGGATTTCTCTTCTCCTGATTTTTCTTCCCCTCGCGATGCTTCTCGCTTGTTATCCCCCGGCGGGCTCTCTGCTGCAGTATTCTGCATGGCCGCAGCCGAAACCGGCGCGGCTCCAGGTGGAACCGGCGTGGGCAGACGGCTCGCGCCTTTGGGATTGGGGACAGTCGCTGGATCGGCTTTGGGCATCTCCGGAGATTTTCCGCCGTCCGACTGGCTGGAGCGCCACTGAAAATAGATGAGTCCCAGAATGGCCAGCAAAAACAGCAGCAGAAGCATTTTCCGGACTCCGCCCCGGGAAGCGTGCTCGTCTTCGAGCAGATACGTGGCATTGTGTGATGGCTCTGCACCCAACCCCAGAAACGACGGGCCTCCAATTGAAGTAGTATGCACCCGCTCGCTGCCCAGTTCCGGTTCGCTGCGCAACCGCTGCTGGGCAAGCACAGGCTTCGCGGAAACCTGTGTTGCAATTGCGGTAGCGCTCGTGCGCTGGGCAATGGCAGCAAGCTCCGGCCCGGGAAGTCTTGCATTGGCCGTGGCGGTGGCGCGCACCGGCGTTACTGCGCCGCCTCGGCGCTCCTGTACCCGATGTTCCACGCGATTACCGCACAGGCCGCAGAATTTGTGCCCGGCCTGGTTGGAGTGTCCGCAGGAAGGACACTTCTGTCCTCCGCTCTGGAGAACCCGCCTGTCCGCCATCCGGCGTTCAAAGCGAACACCGCACATGCCGCAGAATCGGTTCTCTGCCTGATTTTCCGTGCCGCAGAAACTACATATCATGGAGACCTGACTTCCTCCTGGACGCATTTTTTCGTCAGCAACTCTCTAAGTGAGATGTAATCCGCGAAAAATGTGCTGTAAACAAAATGCCCTGGTCTTGAATACAGGTCTTTGGCGCCGGGGCGGATGCGAGATAATCTCTTGGAGAAGTGCTTTCTTCCGAACAAATTTCGCAGGCAGTGACTCAGGCCGCAACCGAAGCTGGATTTGAGCTTTCTGGCGTGGCGCGCGTGCAGGAGCAGGACTTTCCCGAACTGAACGCCTTTGTGGAGTGGATTGAAGCCGGCCACGCCGGAGAAATGCACTACCTTGAAAGACGTACGGAAAGCGGAGAGCTGAAGCGTGCGTCGGCGAAGAATGCCGCACCCTGGGTACGCTCCGTAATCGTCTGCGGGCTCAATTACAACACCGGCCAGCCGTACTCAACCCGCGTCAGCGACGCGTCGCGCGGATGGATCTCCCGTTACGCCTGGGGCAGCAGGGATTATCATCATGCCCTGCATGAACGGCTGCAAAAAGTGGAAGCCGCGATTCGCGATTTGTCGTTGCAGCACGATCTGCCGGTGCAAACGCTCAGTTACGTGGATACCGGGCCGCTGGTGGAGCGCGTCTATGCCCGCTACGCCGGCCTCGGCTGGATGGGCAAAAATACCTGCCTGATTCACCAGAAGCTCGGTTCGTTCTTCTTTCTCGGCGTGATTCTCACCTCCCTGGAGCTGCCAGCCGCGCTTCCGGCTGCGGACCGCTGCGGAAGCTGCACGCGCTGCATTGACGCCTGCCCCACGCAGGCCATCATCGCTCCCGGCAAACTGGATGCACGCCGCTGCATTGCGTATCTCACCATTGAAAAGCGCGGCGAAATACCAGCGGAGTTTCGCGATGCCGTAGGCCATCACCTGTTTGGCTGCGATATCTGCCAGGATGTCTGCCCCTGGAACAACAAGCCGGGCAATGCAATGCCAACCTCCGCGCCGGAGTTTCAGGCCCAGCCGCAAATGTTCCATCCTGACCTGCAGTGGCTGGCCAATTTGGACGAAGAGACTTTTCGCCTGAAATTTCGTGATTCTCCGGTAAAGCGCGCGAAATATGCCGGACTCAGGCGAAATGTGGCCGTTGCCATGGGCAACAGCGGAAATAAAGGCTTTCTTCCGGATCTGGAAAAAATGTCCACTGATCCTGATTCGGTGGTGGCGGAACACGCCCAATGGGCACTCGACAAGCTGCGCTCCAGCTGACAGCAGAGTTGTCTAGTAGCCTGTTGCAGAGTAAACGTTACTTGTATAAATGCCTCTAATCTTGAGTGACCAGCAACTGCATTTTGCTCACCGACAACCAGCGTTTTGGAACTGAGCCGGATAGCCCCAGTCGCGGTCTTTGCCTGCCGGGTATGTGTTTCGCGCCATGTTGATCCTGCTGCTGGCAGAAGGCGTCTCGTACCACTCCATCAAACTGCGGCTGGGAACGACCGCGCCCACCATCAGTCACTGGAAGAGACCACAAAGTCACCCGCAGAGTCTGGATCAGCCCAATGGGAGTTGAGTTAAGCGAGTTCCTGCCAGCCAACCCGTCTGACGCCCGAGAAAAACCTCAGGTGCCGCCTTCGGCCCCGTATGCCCCATGTTCTGATTTCTCCACGAGGAGTGTCACGCCAATCGCTTCGGGCAATAAGTCTTTACTGCTTAGTCCATTGGACATGGCTCGATCTCGAGCCTCCCAAGTCCATTCATCCTGCACCAAAAGTGAGCAAGAATCTTTTTCTGTTTAATGAGCTCTTTTGCCAACTAATTCCGCTTTAGTTAGTGAGGATAACAAACATGCAAAATTATGGATGGGATGTAGTGTATGCCTGCTCCGGCGAGTACATCAACCGGCAGCTGGCAAATAATGCCGGACAATTGATCCAGTCATTCACCTACGAGGACTCGGCCATCAAGCTTTCAGGGCAGTTCGGTACATGGCAGATTGTTCCAGGCGGCAGCGGTCCGCTGTTGCAGTTTGAAACGCCGATCACTTCGGGGCAGGTGTATTTCAAGCAGTTCGACGAAACCGTTTCGCTGGATGGTGTCATTCCTCTGGTGCAGATGCAACTGCAGTTGCCCAAGGGGGGGAGCCAGCAAGTTGTACGTACCCTGATATTCAACTGTGCAACTGTGGGGAACAAGGCAGGTGATACCACGCCGGGCGCGGTCACCGTCATTAATCCGGATACGTCCGGCATTCTCGCTGGTCATCCCAAGGCAAAGCCGCCTATATTGCCCATTGCAGCAGCGGCGCTGGCAGCTGGGCTCGGCAGTGTTTTTGTGCAAAACGCGGATCAGTTGAATTTTGTTTTTGCCAACATGCTGCCTGTGCCAACAGGGCAAAATTCTGACTGGCTGATGCCGGTTAATTCGGCCTACGCCTATCAGCAACCGGTTGACAATTCGCTCGGCGGGATTGCCATTCTGGGTATGCTGAGCAACAGCTCCATCAATACCTTGCCGCTAACCTTTGATACCAATTTGCTGTTGGATAAGGACTTCGGCTTCATTCTTTCCAGCCAGGCATTCACGCAAAACGTGATCCTCCCATCGCTACCAGCGTCGTTTCAGGGCAACTGCAATGTGAATGACTTTACCATGAATCCGGATGGTTCGATCACCATGGCGGAAGGCTTCAACTTGAATTCGGTCAGAGTAGGACTAATCGACTACACACCCAATGTGACAGCCGTTAACTATCAGATTGATGACAATTCCATGCGTTGCTACGTGGCGACCAGCACGAATATTACCGGGTTGACAGATGCGTACGTGACCAACTCTGTCACGTCAGACAATGTTTCTGCGTTTGATGTGTCCACCCGCACGCTGTCTTTCCAGCAAGACCCTAACATGTCGACCACGCAGGATTCACATATTCCGTGCTGGGAAACAGTGGTGGGTGGCCTGACGCTTGGAATCATGAATGTGGTGATTGAAGCGATCAGTCTGGCAATTGAAAATTCAGTGGGTGGTTTGACGTCATCGAAGACAGCGCAGTCGCTGGGCAGCCTGGCGCCTGGCTTGGTTAGTTGGAGCGGTCAACAGAACATCACGATTAATGCAGGCGGGCTTAACGATAACGTGTACATGCAAGGCTCGCTTATTTGAAGTGGTTACTGAATCTGAAAAATGATCTGGAGGATCAAAACAATGGATACCTTAGTAGCACAAGCTGTTGCCACGACCGATAGCTCGGTCAACACATTTGGCTGGGACACCGCGTATATCGCGTCGTTTCCCGTGATAAACAACGCCATCATCGCACAGAAAAGCTACCCGGCCGAGTTCAACTATACGGACGCAACGGAAATTGTCATCGCTGGCCAGTGGACATCGTGGCAGCTGACACCGGGTGGCGCCGGGGGCGACGTGCAAATGGTGTGTACGGTCCAGTCCGGTACGGCGACCGGCGCCCTGAGCGGCGATCTCACTGATTCGCAAGTGGTAATACAGGTGAATCTGAAGACGGTGGCTGCGAATGATCCGGTCAATGACCCCACAGCCAAAACCGGCTCGGGAGCCAGCCAGGCTCTGGTGGTGGATACCGCTGGCAAAGGATTGGATCCGGCGGTTTCCATTATTTCCTCGAGCTATCCGAATGTCACAAGCCAGCTCCTGAAGGATATTCTGGACAGCGTGTTCAAAGATTATTTCACAGCAAATATTGGTGAGTTCAACCATGTCTTTGCGGTGATGAACCTCAATGAAGTCGCCGATCAGGACGGCTTCCAGTGGCTGAAACCAACAGCCTTCCAGTACGCAGTGGCATCGCCGGAGGACGGTTCGATTGCAAACAGTGCGTTCGGTCTGATTGCCATGGTGCAGGGGCATCCGGTCGATCCGACAATGCAACAAGCGGTGGACGTGCGCGCTCTGCAAAACTTGCCCGCGGGGGCGAATTCGGCTTTTGTCATTAGTGAAACCATGGTGGCGCAGAACATGCTGTTGAGAGGCGCAATCGCAACTATTCAGGGTTCGGCAGCTTCCGATTTCGGTTTCAGTGCTGACGGTTTGTCGGTGACGAACGTGAATGATGTGCTTTGGGGTAACTTCCAGACGGCTGATAACGGCGTGATCAGCCCGAGTATCTCAGCGAACAATTTTGTGATGCGCGCTGATGATACATATGTCTATCTGGAGATCTCCGATGCGCAGTACGAGACATCACCAGGTGTTACCGTGCATATGAACCTAACGCAGAAGTTCACCTACAACACGGTGCAGGCGCAGAACGGTAACTACGTGTTCATCCCTGACATCACCGGATTTGGCAATCCGAGCATCACCGCCAACGTGAGTCTGTCAGAAGGCTTGCAGATCACGGAGATTGTCCTGGGCGCTGTTGCAGCGATTGCGGGGGTGGTGTGCATTGTAAGCGGCATTGGCGCGGCGCTTTCTGCATCGGCTGATGTGGCGGTGGATACTGCCGCGAACACGGCAGATATTGTCATGGATGCGGAAGATGTCGCAGCGGCTGTGGCGGAAAACCCTGCAGAGGCAGCCGCCGAGAATGATGCGGGTGCCGAAGCAGCTGACGCCGGCGCTGCCGATCCTGGAAATGCCGGTCTGGTACAGAATTCTGGCATTTTCACGTCCACCCAGTTTCGGTTGGCGATCGGTCTTGTCGGCGCAATTGCCGGCTCGACTTCCGGTTCGATCAGCCTCGCCAAGGCAATTACGCAGCAGGATTACGATAACATTCCTGCCTTCAACACCTTTGCGGAAAATTGTTTTGGTGCATCGGTGTGGCCGGGCTTATCAGATTATCAACTGATATCTGCAAGCTTCCGCAGCAGCTTGGTGATGGCACTGGCAATGGATGCCGGCAGTTAATGTGTTAACACCAGGACGACGGTGGTGCGCGTTGCACCACCGTCGTCCTGTGCGTGTGTCGTTTTTCCTTAACTAAGTAATCACTCATGTTCTTTGGAGACCTGGCCGGACTAGGGCAGTCATGTTAATGTCGCCTTCGATGCAGAATGCGAGGCAAACATGGTCGGTCCTGCGGAAACATCCGCGCTTTCCCGTCGATCTGCTTGTGGTCCTCAGATCAAGTTCTAAATTGTATGGCCGTACGCGCGATGTGAGCGAGGGTGGACTGGGTGCTACGATTCCCTCTGATCTTCGGCTGGGCACGGTGATGGAGCTGGAATTTCAATTTCCCAATGCCCAGGACTCGATTTGTCTGGATGCGAAAATCGTTTATCGCCAGGGGTTCCAGTATGGCTTTATGTTTATTGCGCCCACACAGCCGCAAATTGAAGCCATCCGCAAAGCCACTCGCCTGCTTCCGATTCTCCGCTAAATTTTTGCCTGTAAAGCAAAATCCCCTCGCGGCAGCAAGGGGACAGGATAATGTTGTAAACGCTGGTTAATTTGCCGCGCCACGCAGGACATTGGCTGCCGAAAAGCCTTTGGGGCCCTTCAACAGTTCAAATTCCACGGTTTCGCCCTCGTTCAGTGTCCGGTAGCCGTTCTCCTGGATGGCCGAAAAATGAACAAACACGTCTTCCCCTGTCGTTAGCTGAATAAAGCCATATCCCTTGGCTCCGTTAAACCACTTTACAGTTCCTTTCTCCTTCACAAAGCAGCTCCTTTCGCCTCTTCTTTCGATCAATCTCTCCGTTGCAATCCTGCAGAGAGAAAAAGCGCGGCCCCGGACATGCAGAGTTCCTGGCGGGTTGCTCACGCACTCCATCCAGGCGGCCATCTGCCGGCCCAGAACTTTGCCCAATGTTCCCATAAGTGTCTTCCCTGGGAGGTGCACGCATAATATTCAGGAACTCTGGATTTTGTAAAGGATTATTTATTTGAGAAATCCAGGAACCCCTTGGCGTTCCGTCTGTCCCCATCGTGCGGAAATGTCCGCCATGGCATGGCCGGCAATTTTTGATACGATCTTGGGGAACCCCATGGAACCACAATCTGGAATATCCGGCGGAGCCACCGCTGCGGCGCCAGCGCCGGAGCCGGCTCCCGAATTGGAACAAATCGCCACTGCATATCTGGTCCGGCCGTGGAGAACTATGCTTCGCGAGCAGGGACTGCCCACGCTGCGCTACCTCACGCACACTGAGGCGCACACCTTCGCTTTTTCCGTGGCCGCCAATGCCATTCTCTCGTTCGTTCCGTTTATTGTGGTCATGAGCTGGCTGATTCGTGGGCTGCTCCACTCCCGGCTCATGTTTGAGGTGATGAAACAACTGGTGATCGATCATCTTCCCGCAGGCCAGCATGTGGTCGCCGCCATTCTCAGCAATACCGGCGGGCATGTGAAGATTGCCTCGGTTTTTCTCCTGCTGATCACCTCTTCCGGAGTTTTTTTGCCTTTGGAAGTGGCCTTCAACCGTATCTGGGGATTCCCTAAAAATCGTTCTTACCTAAGCAACCAGATTGTCTCCCTCGGACTGGCGTTTGCCTGCGGACTGCTGGCGCTGATTTCCACGGCGCTGGCGGCCGGCAATGAATATGCCCTGCAGTCACTCATGCTGGGCCACACGCAAAACCTGTTCTTTGCCGTTACCTTTCTGTTCGTACGCAAAGTGCTTTCCGTTGTGACCGCTATCGCCATCTTCTTTCTGATCTACTGGATACTGCCGAACGGAAAAGTCCCCGCCAGAAATGCCTTTGCGGCGGCCTTCGCCATCGGAGTGCTGTGGGAGTTGGCCCAGTACGTCTACGTGCTTGTTCTGCCCTTGCTCAAATTTCCCGAAGTTTACGCCGGCTTCTCCGCCTCTGCCACGCTGATGTTCTGGGCCTTCATTACCGGACTCATGGTCCTGGCCGGCGCCAGCCTTGCCGCCACGCCTCCGGCGGGACAGGAAGTGAACGAGTAGAAGCAAGCCGAGGAAAGAGCGTATACGCATCTTTTTTGACATTTCCCTGCAAATCTGGCTGCCACTGCCGTTCACCATAATCTGACCATCGTCACCCACAATGTTGCCGATTTCACTGGCTGCTCCGTGCCGGTCCTAAATCCCTGGGAAACATGATAGGGAAGGCCCCGCGACTTTGTTTTCAGGCCTTTTCCAGGTCAAATGGGAAAGAAAGAATTGTATCGGAGTGACGGGAGGTGGCGGGAGATGGCGGGAAACGGCGGTTTGGCGTGCGTTTGCTGGAGCTACAGCGCGTCGGTCGCGGATTTTGGCTGGAGTGGCGCGGCGGAGTTATGGCGGGTTGTCACAGCGTAAGTTGTTGATTTCAGGTTGTGGTTTAAGGCCTGAATGCCAGTCCAAGTGCCAACAGGTTTTAATAATGGATTAAATTGGGGTATTGCCGCATTAATGGCGGGGTTAAAGTCCACTGACATAAGCAGATTACATACAAATCCCACTGACATCCCACTGAC
>WNFP01000169.1_pt1 | contig 82818 bp, 74 predicted proteins | sample 5400201 | NCBI WGS metagenome assembly WNFP01 (sample SAMN13153355, study PRJNA577476) | soil metagenome | isolation source: 115 cm saprolite under Madrone tree | place: USA:California | collected 2016-06-14
CCCGGGACAGCGATCACCTGCCGGATCGGCAAGCCGTAGCGCAGCGCGAACTCGAAATCGCGCTCGTCGTGGGCCGGCACGCCCATCACCGCCCCTTCGCCGTATCCCATCAGCACGTAGTTGCCGATCCAGACCGGAACCGGCTCTCCGGTCAAGGGGTGCGCCACCTCAAAGCCGGTCGGCACTCCGCGCTTTTCCATCGTCGCCAGTTCCGCCTCGGCCACGCCGCCGTGCCGGCACTCCTCGATGAAGTCGGCCAGCTTCCGGTCGTCGCGGGCCAGCCGCAGCGCCAGCGGATGCTCGGCCGCGAGCGCGACGAAGGTCACGCCCATGACCGTGTCAGCCCGGGTCGTGAACACCCGCAGCAGCCGCGCTTCGCCGTCGATCCGGTACGGGAAGCCGAAGTTCACCCCGACACTTCGCCCGATCCAGTTTTGCTGCATCAGTCGCACCTGGGGCGGCCAGCCATCCAGCCGGTCCAGCGCTTCCAGCAGCTCGTCGGCGTAGCGGGTGATCGCCAGGTAGTAGCCGGGGATCTCGCGCTTCTCGACCGGCGCTCCGGAGCGCCAGCCGCGGCCGTCGATCACCTGTTCGTTGGCCAGTACCGTCTGATCCACAGGATCCCAGTTCACGATCTGCGTCTTGCGGTACGCGATCCCTTGCTCCAGCATCTTCAGGAACAGCCATTGATTCCAGCGGTAGTACTGCGGCTGGCAGGTTGCCAGCTCCCGCGACCAGTCGAACGCGAGGCCCAGCGGCTCCATCTGGGCCTTCATCTCGGCGATGTTGTCGTAGGTCCAGCGCGCCGGCGCGATGCCCTTTTCCATCGCCGCGTTCTCGGCCGGAAGGCCGAACGCGTCCCAGCCCATCGGAGTCATCACGTTGTCGCCGCGCATCCGGCGCACCCGATACATGACGTCGTTCAGCGTGTAGTTGCGCACGTGGCCCATGTGCAGCTTGCCGCTCGGGTACGGCAGCATCGAGCACACGTAGTACTTGGGCTTCGGTCGCCCGGCCGCATCGCGTGCGTGTTCGCGCGCCCGATAGGCGTCGATCGACCGCCAGTGGGCGTGGGCCGCGGATTCGATTTCCTGGGGAACGTATTTGTCGCGCACGGAAAATGGCCGCCAGCGGAAAAGGCCACGGCGCTCCAAGCTCGGATTCTATCCACGCTCGCCCGCCTGCGGGCGCCGAAGCGCCCGGCAATTCGGCGGGCAAGCCCGCCGAAGCACGAAGTGCGAAGGCGGGCGGCGCTGCGGCGTCGACCGGGACCACTTAAAATGAGCACCGTGCAGCGCTTTCTCGAGGGTCTTAATCCGCAGCAGCTGGCGGCGGTGACCGAATCGACCGGGCACGTGCTCGTGCTGGCGGGCGCGGGCAGCGGCAAGACGCGCGTGCTGACGACCCGGATCGCCTGGCTGATCCACGGCGGGCACGCCAGCGCGCTGCAGATCCTGGCGGTCACCTTCACCAACAAGGCCGCGCGCGAGATGATCGACCGCATCGGTGCGATGCTGCCGATCAACCCGCGTGCGATGTGGATCGGAACGTTTCACGGGCTGTGCAATCGGCTGCTGCGGCTTCACCATCGCGACGCCCAGCTGCCCCAGGGCTTCCAGATCCTGGATTCGCAGGACCAGCTGGCAGCGATCAAGCGGATGCTGAAAGCGGCCGGCGTGGACGACACGCGCTGCCCTCCGCGCGAGCTTCAGATGTTCATCAATAGCGCCAAGGAAGCCGGGCTGCGCGCGCGCGAGGTGGAGGTCAATGGCGGGCGCGACCGGTTGTGGGTGGAACTGTTCGAATCGTATGAGCGCCAGTGCCAGCGCGAAGGGCTGGTCGACTTCGCCGAGCTGTTGCTGCGCAGCTACGAGTTGCTGTCGCGCAACGAGCCGCTGCGGAGCCATTACCAGCAGCGCTTCCGCCACATCCTGGTGGACGAATTCCAGGACACGAACGTGCTGCAGTACCGGTGGCTGAAGCTGCTGGCCGGCCCGGGGAGCAGCGTTTTCGCGGTCGGCGATGACGATCAGTCGATCTACCGGTTTCGAGGCGCTCATGTCGGCAACATGGCCGACTTCGAGCGCGAGTTCCAGGTCTCACAGGTGATCAAGCTGGAGCAGAACTACCGCTCGTACGGCCATATCCTGGAGGCCGCCAACCGGCTGATCAGCCACAACGCGCAGCGCCTCGGCAAGAACCTGTGGACCGCGGAGGGGCAGGGCGAGCGCCCGGTGCTGTTCGAGGCCGCCTCCGACGGCCTGGAGGCATCCTGGATCGTCGAGCAGGTGCGGCACCTGAGCGATGCCGGCCTGCGGCCATCCGACATGGCGATCTTGTATCGGTCGAACGCTCAGTCGCGCGTGCTGGAGCACGCGCTGTTCACCGCGGCGGTGCCGTATCGGGTGTACGGAGGCCTGCGCTTTTTCGAGCGGGCCGAGATCAAGAACGCGCTCGCATACCTGCGCTTGGCGAGCAATCCGCACGACGACGTGTCGTTCGCGCGCGCGGTGAATTTTCCGGCGCGGGGCATCGGGACCCGCACCCTGGAACAGTTGCAGGACGCCGCTGCGGGCGCGCAATGCAGCCTGTACGCGGCGATCGGCTCGCTCGCCGGCCGGGCCGGCGCGAGTCTGGCGCAGTTCGGGCGGCTGATCGAGGCGCTGCAGTCGGCCGCGTCCACCCAGAGCCTGCCCGAGCTGGTGGCCTCGACGATCCAGCAAAGCGGGCTGGCAGCGCACTACGCCGGCGAACGGGAAGGCCAGGAGCGCCTTGAGAACCTGGAGGAGCTGGTCAATGCCTCGACCAGCTTCGCGGCCGAACAGGGCTACGCCGCCTCCGCAGCCGGCGCCGCTTCGGCGGCCGAGGCTGGGGCCGCTTCGGCGGCCGAGGCCGACGCCGAGCAGGCCGCCTTCGCGGCTGGGGCCGCTTCAGCGGCCGAAGTTTCGCCGCTCACCGCGTTTCTCGCGCATGCATCGCTGGAAGCGGGCGACAACCAGGCGGGTCAGGGACAGGATGCCTTGCAACTGATGACGGTGCACTCGGCCAAGGGCCTGGAATTCGATGCGGTGTTCATCACCGGCCTGGAGGAGGGCCTGTTCCCCCACGAAAACAGCCTGAGCGAAGGCGGCGGCCTGGAGGAGGAGCGCCGGCTGATGTACGTGGCGATCACGCGCGCCCGCAAGCACCTGTTCGTGAGCTTCGCGCAGGCCCGACTGCTGCACGGACAGACGCGCTACGGCATCCGCTCGCGCTTCCTGGATGAACTGCCGCCCGAGTCGGTGCGCTGGCTCACGCCGCGGCGCAGCCGGATGCCGGAGCCGGTGCCTTACTGGAATGCGCCGGCGGCGCCGCGCGGCGCGATGAGCACGCAGGCTGCCGCCGTCGCCCACCACGGCTTCCAGGTCGGGCAAAGCGTGCGGCATCCGAAATTCGGCGACGGCGTGGTGATCCGGCTGCAGGGCGCGGGCGGCGACGCCAGAGCGCAGATCCAATTCGGCCAGGCGGGAATCAAGGAACTGCTGCTGGCGGTGGCGAAGCTCGAGCGGGCTTGATATGGTTTCGATCAATGCCGCTTTCTTAGATCAGCGCTCAGACACCTGCTGATCAACCGACGCCACCTCGACGATCTGCGTGTACATCCGGAAGATGCCGCCCTGGGCGACGGCCAGCAAAGCGAGCGACAGCGGCGCGATCAGCACCGCCACAACCTGCGCGGGCGCCAGCAGGCTGACGATCGCGGCCATCATTACGGTGGTAAGCGCACCGGCGCCGAGGACGCCGCCGATGAAGGTCAGCAGCGGCCAGCGATTGCGCCAGCAGGCAAAGAAACTGTAGAACATCGCTTTGGGTGCCGTCAGGTGCTGCCACCCGACCAGCGGCGGCGCCAGCCACATCGCCATCAGTACCGGGGTCGACAGGGCGATGCGCAGTGCGAGCAGTCCCGGATGCACCTCGACCTGGGGCGGCTGGTTCGGCCCCGCCACGATGCTGATCGCGCGATCCATCCCGGTGGCCTGCCCGATCGCGATCAGCGGCACCACGATCAGTGCGTTAATGACTCCCAGCATCAGCAGTTGCCGGCGCGTCTGAGGATCGCGCAAGCCATCCACGTAGACAGCGACACCGGGAATGCGGCCGGCGTCGGCCGCACGGCACGCCGCGATCAACCCGAGCGAAGCGATCGGCGCCAGTACGGCCGCGATGGCCGGGCCCACCCGCGGCACCGTCGACGGCAGCCATACGATCAGCAGTCCGGCTGCCACCGATCCGAGCAGCGACAGCGGGTTACCGCCGAACAGGCGCAACCCGTCCCGAATCCAGATCAGCCCATTGCGGGCGCCCAGCACCCGGATCTTCATCGCGTTTGACATTCAGGGGCCCGTATCAAACCCAGGGCAGGTCGCGTTGCCGGATCCGCAGGCGCAGCATCCGCTCGAATCGGGCCGGGTCGTGGGGCTTGAGCAATGCGGCAGGACGCGGCAGATGCAGGTCATACAGCCTCGAGATCCAGAACCGCAGCGCGGCGGCACGCAGCACCGTTCGCCAGGCCTTGTGTTCCATCTGCGTGAGAGGGCGGACTTCATGGTAGGCCTGTAGCATCGCCCGGGCGCGCGGCTGGTCGAACGACCCGTTGTCTCGATCCACGCACCAGTCGTTGACGGTGACGGCCAGGTCGAACAGCCAGATGCTGCAGGCGGCGAAATAGAAGTCGATCACGCCGCCCACGTGGTCGCCGTCGAACAGCACGTTGTCGCGGAACAGGTCCGCGTGAATGGGCCCGGCCGGCAGACGCTCGAACTGCGGGCTGCGGACGAAGCTGTCCTGGAAGATCACCTCCTCGGCCATTTCCTGGAACTGGTCCTCCGGAATCAGCGGCTCGAGCTTCGGCAGCGCGCTTTTCCACCAACCGATCCCGCGCAGGTTCGGCTGGAACAGAGGAAAGTCGTGCCCCTTCCGGTGCATGTTCGCAAGGAATTGCCCGACCTGGGCGCATTGATCCGCGGTCGGATCGACCACCGCGCGGCCCGGCAGGCGGCTGACGATGGCCACCGGCTTGCCGCGCGCTCGGCCCAGCAGGCTGCCCTGGAGCGTGGCGGCCGGCTCCGGAACCGGCAGGCCGCGCTGGGCCAGGTGCTTCATCAGGCCAAGGTAGAACGGCAGATGCTCGGCGTCCAGCCTCTCGAAAACCGTCAGCACGAACTGGCCTTCGGTGGTCGAAAGGAAGAAGTTGGTGTTCTCGATTCCGGACGGGATGCCTTCGAAGTCCGTCAGGTTGCCGACCGAATAGGTGGCGAGCAGCGCAACGATTTCATCGCGCGTCAGCGCGGTAAATACGGCCATGGCACGGTCGAGAAGGAAAGCCCAGGGGCTGTCAGAAATCGATCCGGAAAAAGCGCGGTACCGACAACTCCTGATGAGGTTGCAACAGCGTCGTGCCCGGATCCTGATCGTCCAGATGAGTCATCGAGTAGTGATAAGTGAAGCCGGCCGGAGTCACGATGATCTCGGCAACGCGCCGCCCGATCCGCTTTTGCTCGATCTGCACGTCACGCTCGGGTTTTGGCGGCGCCGGCGGTGCGGCCGCGGCGGCGTCCTGCGCCCCTGACTGCGGGGCCGTCGGCGGCCCGGCCGTGGGCGGCGGCTGGCTGCCGGCGGGCTGGTCGGATTCCGGGCTGATCGGCGGCGGAAAATCGTCGGCGCAGAAGCCGGGCGCCGCCAGCAGCATGGCCGCAGCGGCAGCGCAGGCACAGCTGCCGCTCGGCGCCAGCGCCCGCAACGCCAGCGCACCGACACGCCGGATCTTGCGCAGCCAGCAGGTCAGCCCCATGTCCGTATTGTACGTGCCGGCCGCCGGATTGTTGACCGGCCGCGCGGCGCCGGGACATGGTGCGGTCACAGATAGAGCAGCTGCTCCCGCTCCATGTCCGTCTGCAGGAACCCGCGCGCCTCGTAGAAGTCGAAGATCGCGTCCACGACCTGATCGGGGGTCTCGACGACCTGCATCAAATCCAGATCGTGCTGGTCGATCATGCCGTCGGTCACCAGCCTCTGGCGCATCCAGCCCAGCAGACCCTCCCAGAATGCCGCATCGACCAGCACGATCGGAATCCGGCGGCCCACCTTGGTCTGAATCAGCGTGAGCGCCTCGCTCAGCTCGTCCAGCGTGCCGAATCCGCCTGGCATCACGACATAGGCCGCCGCATACTTGACGAAGGACACCTTGCGCGCGAAAAAGTGCCGAAACCGCAGCGAGATGTTCTGGTACGCGTTGCCGCACTGCTCGTGCGGCAGCTCGATATTCAGTCCGACGCTGGGCGAACGCCCGCCGAAAGCACCCTTGTTGGCCGCCTCCATGATGCCCTGTCCGCCCCCGCTCAGGACCGCGAAGCCGGCGTCCGAGAGTCTGCGCGCGATCTGGATTGCGAGCTCGTACCGCGGCGAGCCGGCGGGCGTGCGGGCGCTGCCGAAGATCGACACCGCCGGGCGGATTTCCGACAACCGTTCCGAGGCCTCGACGAACTCCGAGATAATTCCCCACATCTGCCACGACTCGCGCGCCTTGACCGTGGTGGCACGGTCCGGAGTCGCGATTGCGCGCAGGGTCGGGATATTCTTCTGCCGATCGGTCATGGTGATCTCCTGATGCAAACACTACTGCTGGTGGACGGCTCCGGCTACCTGTACCGCGCGTTTCACGCGATGCCGGATCTGCGCACCTCGGCCGGCGAACCGACCGGGGCGATCCGCGGCTTCATCGCGATGCTGCGCCTGCTGGCTGAACAGTCGCCGGCCGAGTATCGAGCCTGTGTGCTCGACGCCAAAGGTAAGACCTTTCGTGACGATCTGTTCGCAGAATACAAGGCCAATCGCACTGCGATGCCCGAGGATTTGGCCTCCCAGATCGGGCCGATCCGCGACGCGGTGCAGGCGCTCGGCTGGCCGTTGCTGGAGATCCCTGGGGTGGAGGCCGACGACGTGATCGGCACCCTGGCCGAGCGGGCGCGCCGCGAAGGCCTTCGCACGGTGATCGTCAGCACGGACAAGGATCTGGCGCAACTGGTCGGCGACCAGGTGGAGCTGCTGGACACGATGAGCCGCGATGGCGGCCCGCCGCGCCGCTTCGATCGGGAGGGCGTGATCGCCCGCTTCGGAGTTCCTCCGGAACGCATCGTCGATTATCTGATGCTGGTCGGCGACAGCGTGGACAATGTTCCGGGCGTCGAAAAGGTAGGGCCGAAGACGGCCGCGCGCTGGCTCAACGAGTACGGCTCGCTCGACGCTTTGCTGCAGCAGGCCGACTCGATCGGCGGCGCCGCCGGTGAGAACCTGCGAAAGGTGATCGGCTGGCTGCCGACGGCGCGCTCATTGATCACCGTTCGGACCGATGCGGACCTGTCGACCCAGGTGCCGACGCTGCAGGCGCTGCAGGCGCGTGCGCCCGATCCGCAGGCGCTGCGAAGGCTGTTCGAGCGCTTCGAGTTTCGCAGCTGGCTCAAGGAAGGAGACACGCTTTTCGGGCCCGCCTTCGCGCTGGGCGCGTCGGCGGGCAAGCCCGCCGGAGGGTCCGGCGCGGACGCGGGCCCGCCCGCCGAAGCGCGCAGCGCGAAGGCGGGCGAGGCGGCGCTGCACGCGCCGCCGCCCGTGCGCTACGAGACGGTACTGACCGAACCGCAGCTGGACCAGTGGATCGCGCGGATCGAGGCCGCGCCACTGACGAGCCTGGACACGGAGACCACGTCGCTCGATCCGATGCAGGCGCGCCTGGTCGGCATTTCGCTGTCGGTCACGGAGCACGAGGCCTGCTACATCCCGCTCGCGCACCGCTACCCGGGGGCGCCGGAGCAGCTCGGGCTGGAGCGCGTGCTCGAGAAGCTGCGCCCATGGCTGCAATCGCCGCGCCATCCGAAGGTCGGCCAGAACCTCAAGTACGACGCGCATGTGCTGGCCAATCACGGCATCGCGCTGGAGGGCATCGAGCACGACACGCTGCTGCAGTCGTATGTGCTGGAGTCCCATCGCGGGCACGACATGGAGGCGCTGGCCGAGCGGCACCTGGGACGCCGCACGCTCACGTACGAGCAGGTGTGCGGCAAGGGCGCGCGCCAGATCGGCTTCGACGAGGTCAGCATCGAACGGGCGACCGAGTACTCGGCCGAGGACGCCGAAGTGACGCTGGCGCTGCACCAGGTGCTGTGGCCGCGCGTGCGCGAGCACGATGGGCTCAGGTTCGTGTACCAGTCCATCGAGATCCCGCTGTCGCGGGTGCTGTTCGCGATGGAGCGCACGGGCGTGCGGGTCGACCCGGTGCTGCTGACGGCGCAGAGCCGGGAGCTCGGCGAGCGGATCGCCGCGCTGGAGGCGCAGGCGCACCAGCTGGCGGGCCAGCCGTTCAACCTGGGTTCACCCAAGCAGATCGGCGAGATCCTGTTCGGCAAGCTGGGCCTTCCGGTGCAGAAGAAGACGGCGAGCGGTGCCCCCAGCACCGATGAGGACGTGCTGGAGAGGTTGGCCGCCGACTTTCCGCTGCCCAGGACCTTGCTGGAACACCGCGCCCTGTCGAAGTTGAAGTCCACCTACTGCGACAAGCTGCCCGCGATGATCCGTCAGGACACGGGCCGCGTGCACACGACCTACGGGCAGACGATCGCGGTCACCGGGCGCCTGGCTTCGTCGGATCCGAACCTGCAGAACATCCCGATCCGCACCGCCGAAGGGCGGCGCATCCGGGAGGCGTTCGTGGCGCCGGCCGGATCGCACATCGTCTCGGCCGACTACTCGCAAATCGAGCTGCGCATCATGGCGCACCTGTCGGACGACGCCGGCTTGCTGGAAGCGTTCGCGAAGGGGCAGGACGTACACCGCGCCACCGCCGCTGAGGTGTTCGGCGTGCGCGTCGACGAAGTCAGCGCCGATCAGAGGCGAACCGCCAAGGTGATCAACTTCGGGCTGATGTACGGAATGTCGGCGTTCGGTCTGGCAACGAACCTGGGCATCGGCAGGGACGAGGCGCGCGGCTACATCGAGCGCTACTTCGCGCGTTATCCGGGTGTGGCGCGCTACATGGACACGACCCGTGCGCTGGCCAAGCGCCAGGGCTATGTGGAAACCGTGTTCGGACGTCGGCTGTGGCTGCCCGAGATCAACTCGCCCAACGGCCCGCGCCGCCAGGGGGCCGAGCGTGCCGCGATCAACGCGCCGATGCAGGGAACCGCCGCCGATCTGATCAAGCTGGCGATGGTGGCCACGGCCGAGTGGCTGCGCCGCGAATCGCTGGGCACGCGGCTGATCATGCAGGTGCACGACGAGCTGGTATTCGAGGTCCCGGATTCCGAGCTCGAGCGGGTGCGCGCGCGCGTTCCCGACCTGATGTGCCACGTCGCCTCGTTGAAGGTTCCCCTGGCGGTCGATATCGGCGCCGGCCGGAACTGGGACCAGGCGCACTGACGTGTCCTCGGCGGTGGCCGGCGAATTGCGGTGCGACCTGCTGGTGGCCGGCGGCGGCATCAACGGGGCGGCGATCGCACGCGACGCGGCGGGCCGAGGGCTGAGCGTGATCCTGTGCGAACAGGACGACCTCGCCTCACACACATCATCGGCGTCGACCAAGCTGATCCACGGCGGCTTACGTTATCTCGAGCACGGCGAGATCGGCCTGGTGCGCAAGGCGCTGCAGGAGCGGCAGCTGCTCTTGCGCACGGCGCCGCACCTGGTGCGGCCGCTGCGGCTGGTGCTGGTGCACGACGACACGATGCGGCCAGCCTGGGTGTTGTGGTCCGGGCTGTGGCTATACGACATTCTTGCCGGCCGCTCCGACCTGCCGGCGTCCCGTCGCGTCGACCTGGCGAGCCATCCGGCTGGACAGGCACTGAAGGCCGGCTATCGGATTGGATTCGAATTTTCGGACGCGTGGACCGATGACGCGCGACTGGTGGTCACGGTGGCCATCGATGCGAGGGACAAGGGCGCGCGCATTTTCACTCGCACGCGCTTGACCCGGGCACAACGGGACGGACTGACGTGGGTCGCCGACGCCGCCCGGTCGGACCGGAGCGAGGTGCGAATTTTCGCCAAGGCGCTGGTCAACGCGACCGGTCCGTGGGCCGGCCGTTTCCTGCAGGACGTGTGCGCGGCCGGATCGGCGCGCCGGCTGCGGCTGATCAAGGGAAGCCACCTGGTCGTGCGCCGGCGCCTCGGGCATCGGTTCGCCTACGTTCTGCAGTCCGCCGATCGGAGGATCGCCTTCGCGATTCCGTACGAGGACGATTTCATGCTGATCGGCACTACGGACGTCGAGGTGCACCAGGAACCCGCCTCCGCGCTGCGCGCTACGGCGGGCGAGCCTGCCGCCGCACGGATCGACGCGGCCGAGACCGATTACCTGTGCGGGCTGGCCAACCGGTACCTGAAGGAGCCGATCGGGCCGGCCGATATCGCATGGACCTTTTCCGGCGTGCGGCCGCTGCTCGACGACGGCGCCGGCCCGTCGGAATTGACCCGGGATTACGCGCTCGAACTGGATCAGGCGGGCGCGCCACTGCTGACGGTGTGGGGCGGCAAGGTGACCACGTTCCGGACGCTCGCAGAGCAGGCAGTGGATCAGCTGGCGCCCGCGCTCGCGTGCACCCGCGGCGGCTGGACGCGCAGCGCGCTGCTGCCGGGCGCAGACCTGCCGCTGAAGCGGCCGGGCGAGGAACCGATGGCCGGATTTTTCGCCGCATTGAGCGCGCGTTACGACTGGATGCCACCCGGCGTACTGCAGCGGATGACGTGGGCCTACGGCAGCGGCGTGCTCGGCGCGCTCGGGTCGGCCCGGCGGCTAGCGGACCTGGGCGAGCCGATCGCGGACGGGCTGTATGAGGCGGAACTCGAGTACCTGGTCACGCGGGAGTGGGCCGTCCGCGCGGACGATGTGCTGTGGCGACGCTCCAAGCTCGGCTTGCACCTGTCGGCTGAAGGGCAACGGCGCGTGGCCGACTGGTTGGAGCGGCGGGTGCGGACCGCCGGCGTCGAGGCTTAGCTCGGATCAGTCTCGACCGGCGTTACGGCTGAAACGCCGGCCGGACGCCCCGAAATCGGGGTGAGTTTTCCCGAAGCCACACTGCCTCCGGTCAATTCCGAACCTGACCGACAACGTGGAGTCTGACATGAGCAGCGAAGCCCGATCGAGAAATCTGACGATGCATCTTTGCATCACGTTTGCCGTGCTTGGCGGCGCGGCGATCGTTTCGGCCGGCAGCGCACATGCTGCCAGCACCAACGGCTGGTACACGCAGGAGCAGGCGCAGCGTGGCCAGCAGGATTTCAACAACTACTGCGCAGAATGCCACCGGCCCGATTTGACGGGTGCTGCGGGACCGGCTCTGGCCGGCGATGCGTTCCTCAGGCAGTGGGGCAACAAACCGCTGGGGGACCTTTTCAGTTTCGAGCACTCGAACATGCCCGCCACCAGTCCCGGCTCGCTCCCCGACGATACGATGTGGACGATCACCGCCTTCATCCTGCAGAAGAACGGCTTTGCGGCCGGATCGACTGCCCTGAACCAGCAAACGGGAGCGAACCGCACGCTGGTCAAGTGAAGCGTCGGGTTGCCGATCGCCGCTGCGCGCTTCGGCGGGCAAGCCCGCCGAGGCGCAGCGCGAAGGCGGGGCGCTGGCCCGTATCGACGACCGACTACAGCGTCAGCGTCAGGCTGGAGAGCAGCGCGCCCGGTACCCGGGTCGATTCGACCGAGCGCTGCCCGTAGGTGCTGCGGCTCTGGATCCACTCGCGCTCGCGCGTGAGTGCCAGCAGTTCGCTGCCGAGCATTCGGTAGAGCGAATCGTCGAACCGCATCACGTTCAGCGGCGCGGCGATCCGTCCGCTTTCGACCCAGAACGTCGCAAAGCGGGTCATCCCGGTGATCCGGCACGAGGACCGGTCCGAGAAGTTCAGGTACCAAAGGTTCGCGACCAGGATGCCCCGATCCAGCGTGCCCAGCGTCTCCGACATCGGCAAGGTGCCGCCATCGAGGTCCGCCGACTGCATCGATTCCTCGTCGCAGGCTCCGTTGGCGACGAGGCCGTATTCCTTGGCCGTGCGCGCCGACACCAGCGCGCCCGCATGCGCTCCATCCTTGATCAGCGCAACCTGAGGCGGGCGCGCAAAGCCGCTGTCGTCGAACGACGGCGCCAGACCTTCGGTCGTGTTTTCCCGCAGCGTGATCATCGGGGACAGCGCCGCTTCGCCATCGACCAGCTTTTGCAGTGAGCTCTGGCGGGTACGCTGGCTGCGTCCCGACACGCCGTCCCAGCTCAACAACCCGGTCAGCTCGTCCATCGCCGCGGGCGTCAGGTAGGCGCGATACTGCCCCGGCTCGATCGCGCGCGGGTTGACGGCCAGGAATTTGAGCTGATCGCGGGCCGACTGGATGCGCCGGGCCACTTCCTGTGCGTTCCAGGTCTCGGAGGCATACGTCGATTTGACGGCCTTGTCCTTCGCGTCCTGGTCGCCGCCCAGGTAGACCGACCAGTCCAACTGGAAGCTGTCGACCCGGTGCCAGTTGCGCTGCCCCAGCGAGTTGGCGAAGCCCCGCAACACCGGGCCGCTGGCGAAAATGCCCACCAGGTCGGCGCCGGCGGCGGCGGCGATCACACAGTCGACCGCCTCCGTCGCGTCGGGCAGCCGGCCGCGGCGCTCAAGGTTCGAACTGTTGACTTCGGTTGCGTACAGCAGCAGCGGATCGGCCGGCAGCGAAGGCAGTTCGGAGCGCATTGTCCCGATCGCCGCCCGAATCGCGTCGTGGTCGGACGGCTGGTCGAATGAGGCCGCCAGCGTCGTGTGCAGGCGCCGCCCCCGGTCGATCAGCGTCAACCGCAGGTAGGCCTGGGTCACGCTTCCGGCCTGACGTACACGCGCGTGGTTGAAACGGGCGAAGTCGGACGTCTCGCCCGCAAAGTTGGCCAGCAGCGTTTCGGTGCCGCGCAGCTGTCCGATCGCGTAGTCGGCCAGCTCGAAGAACCGCTGCTTCATGCCTCAGCGCTCGGCACCGAACACCGCCACCGCGGAGAACTTGCAGGCAGGACTGGCATGCCCGACCCGGATCAGCTGATTGGGCTCGCCCTTGCCGCAGAAGGGTGAACCGAGGACCTGCACCGTCGAGGCATCGCCGACCATCGCCAGTGAGCGCCAGAAGGTTGCCGAGATGCCGCGGTAGTTCGGATTTCGAACCACTTCGGCCAGGCGCCCGCCGCGGATCCGCTGGCCCCACTCGCAACCGAACTGGAACTTGTTGCGCGAATCGTCGATCGACCAGGATGCGTTGGTCTGCATCAGCATGCCGTCGTCCATTGAAGACACGATCTGCTCGAACGTCGAGGCACCCGCCTCCAGGTTCAGGTTCGACATCCGGTCGATGGGCGGGCGATTCCAGCTACTGGCCCGCGCCGTGGCCACGCAACCGTCCCAGCTGGCGCGGGCCATTCGCTGGCGCGACAGCGCGCCGCCCAGCGGCTGGATCAGCACGCCGTCGCGGATCAGGTACTGGCGGTGCGCCCGACTGCCCTCGTCGTCGTAGGCGAAGGTCGCGAATTCCTCCGCGCGCGTCGGATCGTGGGTAACGTTCAGCAGCTCGGAGCCGTACCGGTAGCTTCCGAACATGTCCGGCGTCACGAAGCTGGTCCCCGCGTAATTGCGCTCATCGCCCAGGATCCGGTCCAGCTCGAGCGGATGACCGATCGACTCGTGGATCTGCAACATCATCTGGTCGGGCATCAACAGCAGGTCGAATGTGCCGGTCGGGCAGTTCGGCGCGGTCAGCAGCTGCAGCGCCTGCTCCGCGGTCTGCCGTCCGGCGCCCTTGAAGCCGCTGCGTTCAGCCACCTGTCGTGCGCTGCCTTTCTGGCAGAGCCCGTTGTTGCGGCCGCCCCACGATCGAACCTGGGTCAGTTGCCGATCGCTCGCGACCACGTGCAGCGCCGGTACCGCCAACTCGTGCTCCTGGAAAATGTCCTCGCCGTTTGCGGCCGCCAACAGCTGGCGGGAGCGGATCGTCCACAGGCTGGCCTGCCAGTCCACGATCCGGTCATCGATCCGGCAGTCCGCCGACTCCCGCCGAAGCAGCTCGATCCGCTCGGCCGGCGTCCAGTCCGGTCCCGATCCGCCGTTCGCGTGGAACTTTTCGGTCATCGCCAGGCGGGGCGGGGCGTTCTCGAACACGGTGCGTCCGCGCGATGCGCGCGCCCACTGGACCGCGCGCTCGGCCGCTGCCTTCAGGCCCGCCTCGCTCAGGTCGCTGGTGGCCGCGTATCCGACGCCATCGCCCCGGGCCACCGTGACCATTGCACCCCGATCGGTCGACCGCGCAACCGGCTCGGGCACGTCGCGGCGTACCGACGTCAGGATGGAAGACTCTTCGACGATCCGGATCGTGCACTGGTCGATCGCAGGCGCTACCCGCCTGAACCGCCGCGCAACTTCCTGAAGATCGGGCGATGACTCCATCAGAACGACATTCCACGCGATCGGCATGACCGCATACTTGCGGATGATACCGATTGGCGGGATCTATACTGCGCCGCTGCTACCAGGGGAAATTGCCTGATGTCCGACCGCGACGAGCCCCAGCTTGTGACCGTGCCGGGGTTCAGGTCGGGATCGGCGGCAAACATGGACTGTCCTGACGACACTCCCCGCGAGGCGAGCACGCCGGGTGCGGCGTGTTGACGCTGCTCCTTATCGTCCTGGCCAATGTGGTCTCCACGCTGATCTCGATCAGCCTGGCGGCCCTGCTGAGCTTCCGGCTGCTGTCCGGGGTTGTCGACAAGATGGTGTCGATCGCCGCCGGCGTGCTGCTGGCCACCGCGCTGGTGCAGCTGCTGCCGGAGGCGATGGGCTCCAATCTGGAGCCGGACACGTTCGGATGGGTGTTAACCGGCGGAATCGTCGGTTTTTTCATCCTCGAAAAGCTCACGCTGATCCACCACACGCACCATCACGAAGGCGACGAGCATCGGCACCCGCACGGCTACGACGCGCAGGAAGCCGGCCGAGGTGCCTGGCCGATCCTGGTGGGCGATGCATTCCACAACTTCGGCGACGGAGCCGTGATCGCGGCCGCGTTCTTGCTCGATCTGCGCGCCGGCGTGCTGACTACGTGCGCGGTATTCGCGCACGAGGTGCCCCACGAGATCGGCGATTTCATGATCCTTTTGAATGCCGGGTTCGTCCGCCGGCGCGCATTCATGTTCATGGTGATCTCGGGCATGTCGGCCGTGCTGGGCGGGGTGACCGGCTATCTGCTGCTCGATACGTACCGTGCGCTGCTTCCGTATACGTTGCTGATTGCCGCGGCCAGCTTCGTGTACATCGCGCTATCGGACCTGCTGCCCGAGATGATGCGCCGCAAGCCGCTCAGCGACTCCTTGCCCGAAGTGGCCCTGGTTTTGTTCGGCGTGGCGCTGGCGGGCCTGGTTCGCGCGGTGTTCAAGGGAGCGTGAGGGAAGCCTGAGGGCAGGCTTGAGCGCGTCCCGGTTTATGGGTCGGCGCCGACCGCAATCGGGCGTGTCGGATCGCTGATCCATTGACTCCACGAGCCCGGATATAGCCTGGCGCCGCTGATGCCGGCTCGCTGCATCGCCAGCAGGTTGTGGCAGGCCGTGACACCGGAGCCGCATTGGGCGATCACGTGCGTCGGCGAGCGTGCGCCCAGCAGCGCGGCGAATTCGGAGCGCAGCTGATCGGCCGTCTTGAAGCGTCCGTCCGGCTGCAGATTCGACTGCCAGAAGCGGTTCACCGCTGCCGGGATGTGGCCGGCGACCGGGTCGATCGTCTCGTTGCGGCCCGCGTATCGATCCGGCGCGCGGGCGTCGACGATCAGCCATCGCGGATCGGCGCGAGCGGACTGGACCGCATCGATGTCCACCGGCTGCTCCAGCGGCGTTGAGCGCGCGAAGCGCCCCGGCGGGGGGCTGGCCTGACCGGTCTCGATCGGGATTGCCGCCTCAAGAGCGGCTTGCCATCCGCCATCGAGCAGTGCCACCTTTTCGTGGCCCAGCGAGCGTGCCAGCCACCAGAGCCGTGCGGCATGCGACCCTGAGGTGGCGTCGTACGCGACAATTTGAGTGTCCCCGTCGATTCCCCAGCGGCGCAGGCGCTCGGCCAGCTGGTCCGGATCCGGCAGCGGGTGCCGCCCCGAGTAGGGTGTCCTGGGGCCCGACAGGTCCCGATCCAGATGCGCAAACACAGCACCCGCGATATGGCCTTCGGCGTACGCTTTTTGGCCCGCTTCGGGGTGCAACAGGTCGTGACGGCAGTCGATTACGCGCCAGTCGGGACTGCCCAGATTCAGGCGTAGCGTATCTACGTCAACCAGCGTGTTGTAGGGATGGGCGCGCGGCATCGGCCTTTCGTCCTGAAGTGTGTGTAAACGCAACGCAAGTCGTTGACCCGGCTAGGGCGATCCGGGCGATGAACTAAAATAACTTAACGGGTGCTCCGGCACCTCGCAAGGCCCGCGATTCTTGCGTGGCCAAAAAATGAAATGGGTTCCGCGCCCTGCCGGGAGCGGCCGAACGGATGGGTGAATCCATAACCTGCGCCTCGGTCGAAGAGCTGACCTTCGAGCAGGCGCTCGATCAGCTCGATCAGTTGGTGCGGCGGATGGAATCGGGTGAGCTGGGGCTGGATGAATCGATCGCGGCGTACCGGCGCGGAGCGGAATTGGCGCGCTACTGCCAGGGTAAGCTGGCCGACGCCGAACAACAGATTCAGAGACTCGACGAGGGCGTGCTGAAAAACTTTTCTCCGGATGAGACTTCGGACCCCGCAACGTGAGCGTGGCTTCCCTTTCAGCGCGGGCTGCCAGCGTCCCGCCGGCGGCTCCATTGACGGATTGGATCGCGGCCCATCAGGCGCGTTTCGAGCGGTTTGTCCACGGCTGCCTGCCCGCTGAGGAGCGCGAACCGCCCCGTCTGCATGCGGCCATGCGCTACGCGGTCCTGAACGGCGGCAAGCGGGTGCGCCCTGCGCTGGTGTACGCGGCCGGCGAGTTCAGCTCGGCGACCGATGCCGCGCTCGACCCGATCGCCGCTGCCATCGAATTCGTCCATGCCTACTCGCTGGTGCACGACGACATGCCGTGCATGGACGACGATGTGCTTCGGCGCGGAAAGCCCACTGTGCACGTGGCCTTCGACGAGGCCACCGCGATGTTGACGGGCGACGCGCTGCAGGCCGAGGCGTTCATGGTCCTGGCCAATGCCCCGGTTGCGGCCGATACCTGCGTCACCCTGATCCGCGAGCTGGCGCAGGCTGCGGGAACGCAGGGGATGTGCGGCGGACAGGCGATCGATTTGGCCGCGGTCGGGCGGCCGATGAACGCCGCCGAGCTGGAGACGATGCACCGGATGAAAACCGGCGCACTGCTGCGCGCCTCTGTCACTATGGGAGCCGCTGCCGGGCGAGTCACGGCCATCGAACGGATCGCACTCGAGCGCTACGCCGACGCGATCGGGCTGGCCTTTCAGATCGTCGATGATCTGCTCGACACCGTGGCCACGTCGGCCGAACTCGGCAAGACTGCGGGCAAGGATCTGCGGCAGAGCAAGCCGACCTATGTGTCGGTCCTTGGGATCGAAGCGGCGCGGCGTTGGGCCGAGCGGCTTCGGCACGAGGCGCACGATGCGCTCTCGACCCTCGGGACCGAAGCCCACCCGCGAACCGTGCGGCTCAGACAACTGGCCGACCTGATCGTGCAACGCCGGAGCTGATTGTGTACAGCCTGTTGCAGACCATCAACGACCCGACCGAACTGCGGCAGCTCGATCGAAGCCAGTTGCACTGCCTGGCCGAGGAGCTTCGCGCGTTTTTGCTCGAATCGGTTTCCAGGACCGGCGGGCACCTCAGTTCCAACCTGGGCACGGTCGAGCTGACGATCGCGCTGCATTACGTGTTCAACACCCCGGAAGACCGGATCGTGTGGGACGTGGGGCACCAGACCTACCCGCACAAGATCCTGACGGGCCGCCGCGATGCGATGCGCAAACTGCGGCAGGCCGACGGCATATCCGGCTTCCCGCGCCGCAGCGAGTCCGTGTACGACGCATTCGGCACGGCCCATTCGTCGACTTCGATTTCGGCTGCCCTCGGGATGGCGATCGCGGCGCGCGATCGGGGCGAGAACCGGCACGCGATCGCGGTGATCGGCGACGGAGCGATGTCGGCCGGCATGGCGTTCGAGGCCTTGAACAACGCCGGAGTCGCCGACAGCGTCCGCCTGCTGGTCGTGTTGAACGACAACGACATGTCGATTTCGCGGTCGGTCGGGGCGCTGAACCGCTACCTGGCGCGCCTGCTGAGCGGAAAGTTCTACGCCGCCGCCAAGCAGGCCGGCCGGCAAGTGCTGAAGCACGTTCCGCCGATGCTGGAGCTCGCCCGCAAGCTGGAAGAGCACGCGAAGGGCATGCTGGTTCCGGGCACGATGTTCGAGGAATTCGGGTTCAACTACATAGGGCCGATCGACGGGCACGATCTGGACGCGCTGATTCCGACGCTGCAGAACATCCGTGGCCTGGCCGGGCCCCAGTTCCTGCACGTGGTCACGCGCAAGGGGCAGGGCTACAAGCTGGCCGAGGCCGATCCGGTGCTGTATCACGGCCCCTCGCCATTCGACCCCAAGATGGGGTTGCAAAAAAGTGCGCCCGGAAAGCCCACCTTCACCCAGGTGTTCGGCGACTGGCTGTGCGACATGGCGGCGGCCGACTCGCGGCTGGTCGGGATCACGCCCGCGATGCGCGAGGGCTCCGGCATGGTGCGCTTCGAGCGGCAGTTTCCGGATCGTTACTTCGACGTCGGAATCGCCGAGCAGCATGCGGTGAGCTTTGCGGCCGGACTTGCGTGCGAGGGGCGCAAGCCGGTCGTTGCGATCTACTCCACGTTCCTGCAGCGCGCCTACGACCAGCTGATCCATGACGTGGCGATACAGAACCTGCCGGTGACGTTTGCGCTCGATCGGGGCGGCCTGGTCGGCGCCGACGGCGCGACCCACCACGGTGCGTTCGACCTGTCGTACCTGCGCTGCATCCCGAACATGGTCGTGATGGCCCCGAGCGACGAGAACGAGTGCCGCAAGATGCTGTCGACCGCGTACCTGCACGACGGGCCTGCCGCCGTGCGCTATCCGCGCGGCGCAGGCGCCGGCGTGGCGGTCGAGCGCGGCCTGGAGGGTCTGCCGATCGGTCGCGGCGAAATCCGGCGCCACTCACGCGCTGCGCGCGGGAGCCGCATCGCGATGCTCGCGTTCGGGCCGCCGCTTCACGCGGCGCTGCGTGCGGCCGAGACACTGGACGCGACGGTCGTGAACATGCGGTTCGTGAAGCCGCTGGATACGGAGTTGCTGGCGCAGGTGGCCCGATCGCATGACGCGCTGGTGACGGTGGAAGAAAACGTGGTGATGGGTGGCGCCGGCAGCGCGTGCGCCGAAGCGCTGTCGAGCCTGGCGATCGAGCGGCCATTCCTGCATATTGGGCTGCCGGACCGCTTCATCGATCATGGCGATCCGGCCGGGCTGATCGCCGGCGCGGGTCTGGACGGATCCGGGCTTGAAAGTGCGGTTCGCGACCGATTCGGCGCGCTGCTGCGCGAAGCGCCGCGGGTGAAGTCGATCGCTTAAGTCGATCGCTTAAGTCAGCGGCGGCGCGGGACCTCGTCCCACAGATCCTTGCGTCGACTCGGCGCGTGCGACGCATCGTAGATCGCCGCCATGCTGCGCACCGGGCGTTGCGGCGACAGCCACCGGTGCACACTGGCCAGCAACATCAGCTCCGACATCGCCTCGGGCGCAATCGGAGTGCCCGATCCGTCATCGAGCCAGAGCCTTTCGAAATACTGGTTCATTTCCGGGTGACCCCAGAGCAGTGTGACCGCCTGGCTGATGTCGGGATGAAAAGCCTCCAGCACCGAGGGCTGGACCGACGGCGCGTGCGGATCGGTTCGAACCGGTCGTGCACGGTCCCGCGCCTCGGTCAAGTCCGCGCTTTGGCGGCCCAAGCTTGCGATCGACCGGTGGTAGGTGTCGTAACGCGTTTTCATATCAGCGCGAAGGGTAATGCAAATGCCTTAAGCTTTGAAGTAATTTGGTTCCAGACGAGTTTGTAATATCCGTGATCGCCATGGCGCCCCAATAACAGGCATTATACATACCAAATAGATAGTATAAAGTTTTTCTACCCTGTCACTAATCGGCGATGGCCGCCCGCTGGTCCGGATTCGATACATGCCTGCCGAACTCCAGGCGAACGCCTCGCTGAACGCTCTGAATGCGTTTGGAGTGAACGCCACGGCCGCTTGGCTGGCGCACGTGCAGTGCGAATCGGACCTTGCGCCAGTGCTGGCGGATCGCCGAGTGGCCGGGTGGCCCCAACTGGTGCTCGGTGGGGGGACCAACATCCTGTTCGCGTCGGATTTTCCCGGGCTGGTGGTGCGGGTCGGGATACCGGGACTGCGCGCCGCCGGTCAGACCGGCGATAGCTGGTTGTTCGAGATCGGCGCGGGAATGGACTGGCATCACACCGTGCAGTCGCTGCTGGAGGCGGGGTTTGGCGGGCTGGAGAACCTGGCCCTGATTCCCGGCACCGTCGGGGCCGCCCCGATCCAGAACATCGGAGCCTATGGCCTGGAGATCGCCGAGCGCTTGCATTCGGTACGTGCCTGGGACTGCCGCGGCCAGGCGGTCGTGCAGATGGATGCCGCCGAGTGCGGATTCGGCTATCGGGACAGCGTGTTCAAGCGCGAATACAAGGGCAGCCGGATCGTGCTGTCGGTCACGCTGGCGCTGCCCAAGCGCTGGCAGCCCGTGCTGGGCTACACCGAACTGGATCGCGAGCTGAAGGCGCTCTCGAACCAGACGCCGTCGGCCGGTGAGATCTTCAACGCGGTGTGCGCCATCCGCCGCCGCAAGCTGCCGGATCCGGCGCTGCTGGGCAACGCGGGCAGCTTCTTCAAGAACCCGATCGTCACCCGGGAGAAGCGCACCGAGCTGATCAGCCATTTTCCGTCGCTGGTCAGCTACGCGTTGTCCGGCGGGCGCTTCAAGCTGGCCGCCGGGTGGCTGATCGAGGCGTGCGGGATGAAAGGCGCGAGCCGGGGCCGCGCGGCGGTCTACGATCGCCAGGCGCTGGTACTGGTGAACCGGGGCGGCGCGACCGGCCGCGAGATCCTGGACCTGGCATCCGAGGTGCAGGCGCGCGTGGCGGAGAAGTTCGGCGTCGTGCTGGAGCCCGAGGCGGTGATCGTCTGAGGCGGACCTGCAGGCCGGTAAGATCGATGCCACGATGAGCAGCATCCTGCTGTCCCTTCCAAAGGGCGAGCGTGTCGGTATCGCGTTCTCCGGCGGACTCGATACGTCGGCCGCGCTGGCATGGATGAGGCACCACGGGGCCATCCCGTGCGCCTATACGGCCAACCTGGCCCAGCCGGACGAGGCGGACTACGAAAACATCTCGCGCAGGGCCCGCCAATACGGGGCCGAGGTCGCCCGCCTGGTCGACTGCCGCGAAGCGCTGGTGCACGAAGGGCTGGTGGCCTTGCAGTGCGGAGCGTTTCACATCAGCACGGCGGGGCGAACCTACTTCAACACCACGCCGCTCGGCCGCGCGGTCACCGGAACGCTGCTGGTGAAGGCGATGCAGCAGGACGGCGTTTCAATCTGGGGCGACGGCTCCACGTACAAGGGCAACGACATCGAGCGTTTCTATCGGTACGGTCTGCTGGCCAATCCGGCGCTGCGGATCTACAAGCCCTGGCTGGATGCGGACTTCGTGCGCGAGCTGGGCGGTCGCAAGGAAATGAGCCAGTGGCTCGCCGCGCGCGGCCTTGCGTACAAGACCAGCGCCGAGAAGGCCTACTCGACCGACTCGAACATCTGGGGCGCCACCCACGAGGCCAAGCAACTCGAGTTCCTGGACGAGGGCCTTCGGATCGTGCAGCCGATCATGTCGGTCAAGCACTGGGACGCCGCAGTCGAAATCCGGCCCGAGGAAGTCACGATGCGTTTCGAGGAAGGCTTCCCGGTCGCGCTGAACGGCCAGGCATTCGGCGACCGGGTGCAACTGGTGCTCGAGGCCAACCGGATCGGCGGCCGGCACGGACTGGGCGTCTCCGACCAGATCGAAAACCGCATCATCGAGGCCAAGAGCCGGGGCGTGTACGAAGGGCCCGGCATCGCGTTGCTGCACATCGGATACGAGCGCCTGCTGAGCGCGATCCACAACGAGGGCACGATCGACAACTACCGCACGCTGGGCCGCAAGCTCGGCCGCCTGCTGTACGAGGGTCGCTGGTTCGACCCGCAGAGTCTGATGCTGCGCGACACGTTGCAAAAATGGGTCGGCTCCGCGGTGGCCGGCGAGGTAACGGTCGAGCTGCGGCGCGGCGATGACTACACGATCCTGGACACGAAGGGGCCGCATCTGACGTACCAGCCGGAGCGGCTGTCGATGGAACGGGTCGACACCGAAGCGTTCTCGCCGCTGGACCGGCTCGGCCAGCTGCAGATGCGCAACCTGGACATCCTGGATTCGCGCCAGAAACTGGCGGTCTATGCGCGCGCCGGCGTGCTTTCGGCCGGCACCGGCACCGCGGGACTGCTCGAGTCGAACGAGCCGGGACAACCGCGCGACAGCTGATCGGGAATTGCGGCCCGCGAAAGGGCCGCCGCCTTCACGAAGACGGCGGCTTCAAATCGCTCGTGCTTCGTCCCCAGAGCTCAAGCGGATTTCCGACCGTGCGCCGCAGGAAACTGCGCGCCATCGCAGCGGTGACCGGATCGTCGAACGAAACGCTCTGGGCATATTGTTGACCGGCCAGACGGTATAGCCAGAATCGGCGACGCACGATGATCGGGGTTGAACGGGAAGACATCGTTGCGCCCGGTCGCCGCTCGCTCGTCAAGCCATATCCCTGGCAGGAACGTCGATCACCAGGGCTTGCGCCAGCTGCTTGCGCCGCTTGGCGCTGTTGCGGCTCGTCAACAGCGAAGTGATGCGCTGGTCGACCGTCGCCGCGGCGCCTTCCGGAACCCGGCCGATCGCCCGCTGATGATCCAGGTTCTCGAGCAGGTTGAGCAGCTGCTCCTGGCTCAGCGACTGCAGCTTCTCATCGGACCAGTCCAGGCGCATCGGCGCATGGAAGGTCGGCTTGCTTGCACCGGCGGAATTACGCATCTGCTGTCCTTTCTGGTGATCCCGTTAGGTGGTCGCCTGAGGGGCGTCGGCCCATGCGCGCTCGGCGCGCTGCTTCAAGGCAGTGTTCATCGCATCGAAGCCGGACTTGCCCCGCAGCCGACGGCGCTGATTGAGCAGCGGGACCATGATTCCCCGCGCCTGTTCGCCATGGTGGAACCGAACGCCCCCCTCGTCGAGCGGTTCGATCCGGAATCGACGCTCCGAGGAAAACAGCCCCGGCACCGTCCAGCGCTCCCGCCAGCGCAACTCGCGAGGTTCGCGAACGCGCACGATCGTCGAGCGAATACTGACGTCTTCGCCCTGCGGCGATCTGAGGCTGATTTCGATCTCGGCACCGTTCGAGGGCCGGCCGAGGACCCCGCGAATCAACGGATTCCACCGGCGGTAGGTACCAAAGTCGGCCAGAATGGCCCAAACAAGCGACGCCGGGGCTCCAATATCGATGTACGTTTGAACTTCCTGCATCAAAGAAGTATGGACCCAGGAAGCGCGTGCATGCGGTTCCGGGTCCATGCCCCAGATATCGAGACGGGAATGCGGTATCGGCGGAATTCAAGCCCGCAGCCGCAAAATATATCGCTCGACACGCAGTGGGGAAGCGCGTAACTTAGCCGGGCTTTCGTTGAAGTTTCGTATTTCCTCCGGTCCTTCCTGACCCGCCGCAACAGAATCGCCGCGGCGTATCTCAGGTTTCCCCCAGGTACACGTTTCTTGAGCGTTGGCTCGCTGCGAGGCGTTCTCGCGGTCGATTACTTTTTCATTCACTTTTCAAGGTACGAAAAAATGGCAAGTGGCACCGTCAAGTGGTTCAACGACGCTAAAGGGTTCGGATTCATCACGCCAGAAGATGGCGGCAAGGACCTGTTCGCGCACTTCTCCGAGATTCGCACCAGCGGCTTCAAGTCGCTGAGCGAAGGTCAGAAGGTGGAGTTTGTCGTCAAGCAGGGCGCAAAGGGCCCGCAGGCGGCCGAGATCCAGATCGTCTGACCGGCAATCGAACAGGCAGGAAAGGGTGCGGCCGCTGCGCCGCGCTCTTTCTTGCTCCTTCCGCGCCGCGCATTGCGCGGGCGCGGTCGCCCTGCGGGGACGCGGACCCGGGCCAAAGCCCGGCGCCGCCCTTGCCGGATGGGCCGGCGCGTGCCAGCTGATCCGTTCCTTTTCACCCCGGAGGTGTCGTCATGGCGAAAGAAGAACACATCGAAATGAACGGAGTCGTCAGCGAAGTGCTGCCCGACTCCCGGTTTCGAGTCACGTTGGACAACGGACACAAGCTGGTCGCCTATTCCGCAGGGAAGATGCGCAAGCACCGGATCCGGATCCTGGCGGGCGACAAGGTTTCGCTGGAACTGTCGCCCTACGACATGAGCAAGGGGCGCATCACGTTCCGCCATATCGATGAGAGGCCGCCGTTCGCCGGACAGCGGCCCAGACGCTGATCGCGGGGATTACTCGACGTCGCGGCCCAGTCGCAGGTACTCCTGCAGCGGCGTTTTCACGTGCAGGCGGTTTTCCGCCTGATCCACGATTCACCCCAGCTTCAAGCCGTGCGGCCGCACCAGCAGGTGCCAGTCCTGGTGTTCCTCCTATTGGACCTCGAAGCCGAGCAGCAGGTACTCCAGCAGCGCCTTTTGCACGTGCAGGCGGTTTTCCGCTTCGTCCCACACGGCGCTCTGCGGCCCGTCGATCACGTCCGCCGACACCTCCTCGCCGCGATGCGCCGGCAGGCAATGCATGAACAGCGCGTTCGGGTTCGCGGCGGCCATCACGCCGGAGTCGACCATCCAGTGCGCGAACGCCTTGCGGCGCGCATCGCCCTCCGCCTCGTATCCCATGCTGGTCCACACATCGGTCGTGACCAGGTCGGCGCCGGCCGCGGCCTGGCGCGGGTCCTGGCACAGTGTGAGATGCGGCCCGCGCGTGATGCGGGCCGGATCCGGGCCGTAGCCGGGCGGGGCGGCGAAGTTCAGGGCGAACCCGAGCTGCTCGGCGGCCTGCACCCACGTATAGGCCATGTTATTGGCGTCGCCGATCCACGCCACGGTGCGGCCCTGGATCGGCCCGCGCAACTCCAGGAAGGTGTAGATGTCGGCCAGGATCTGGCACGGGTGGTATTCGTTGGTCAAGCCGTTGATCACCGGCACGCGCGAGTTATTCGCGAAGCGCTCGATCTTGGACTGCTCGAACGTGCGGATCATCACGATGTCGACCATCCGCGAGATCACGCGCGCGGTGTCCTCGATCGGCTCGGCGCGGCCAAGCTGCGAGTCCCCCGTGGTCAAGTGGATCACCGAGCCGCCCATCTGGTACATGCCGGCCTCGAAGGACACGCGCGTGCGGGTGGAGGCCTTCTCGAACACCATCGCCAGCGTGCGGTCGGTCAGCGGCTGGTACGCCTGGTAGCGCTTGAACCGGTCCTTGATGATGCGGGTGCGGGCGAAGACGTGCTCGAGCTCGGCGCGCGACAGATCGGAGAACTCCAGAAAATGGCGGACGCGCTCAGTCGCCATCAGGCGGCGATGCGCGCCTGCTGCGCGCCGGTCAGCGCCGTGAGGCGGTTGCGTTCGGCGGCCGTGAGTACGCGGATGCTCGGAAAATAACCCTGGTAGACGACGCCGTGCAGCTCGACCTTGCTCTGCACGCGCAGGTAACGGATCAGGAACTCGACGATGTTGTCGGTCACCAGCTGGCCGGGAACCAGAACCGGGATGCCGGGTGGATACGGCACGATCTGATCGGCGCAGATGCGCCCGAGCAGCTCCTGGTTGGGCTGGTCGTTGTCGTTCAGCAGCGGGACCAGTTCGCCGCCGCAGTAATAGGCGTCGCGCGGCAGGTAGACCAGCTCGGTGAAGGGCGGCAGGTCGGGGGTGCGGTACAGGCGCCGGGGCGTGCGCTTTTCGCGCGCGATCCGCATCAGCGCGTCGTACAGGCGCGAGCACTTCGAGCGCGTGGTTCCGATCGTCAGGAGCAGCGTGAGCGTATTGACGGTCGACTTTTCCACCGTGATGTTGAACCGTGTGAACAGCTCCTGCTGCAGCTCGTCGACCGTCATCCCGCACGAGGAAATATCGACCGTGATCTTGGTCGGATCGAGCCGGATGTTGTCGTTGCGCACTTCCTCCGGCAGCAGGTCCTCCAGCTCGAGCACGCGGAACACGCCGGTCGAGTTGATCTGCTGGCGCAGCTCGGAGGCGAGCATCAGCGTGCGCTCCAGCAGCTTGTAGCCCTCCATCACGGCCTGCTTGCGACCCACGTCCAGGCTCGCGATCAGGCTGTACATCGGGCTGGTCGAGGTGTGCATGTTGAAGTTTTCGCGGAAGATGTGCTCGCGAAGGGCCGGATCGTTCACGTGGATCATCGCGGCCTGCGAGAACGCCGACAGCGTCTTGTGCATCGACTGCGTCACGTAGTCGGCGCCGGCTTCCAGCGCGGTGGGCCGCAAGTCCGGATGGAAGCGCGCGTGGCCGTACCAGGCTTCGTCGATCAGCACCTTGATGCCGCTCGCGTGGGCCGCGTCGATGACCGGTTTCAGGTCGTAGCGCAGGCCGTCGTAAGTGCACGAGGTCAGCACCAGAAGCTGCGCGTCCGGGTGCTCGCTGATGGCGCGCAGGATCGTGGCACGCGGCACCGGTCCGAACACCCCGTACTGACGGTTTACGCTCGAGTCCATGTACACGGGCTGCGCGCCGGACAGCACCACGCCGTGATGGACCGATTTGTGGCAGTTGCGATCGAGCAGCAGTTTTTCGCCCGGGGCGATCAGGGTCTGCAGGATCACCTTGTTCGAGGTGGAGGTGCCGTTGGTCGCGAAGAAGGTCTTGCGGGCGCCGAAGGCCTTGGCCGCCATCTGCTGCGCCTCGGCGATCACGCCGGTCGGCTCCATCAGCGAATCCAGGGCCTTGGCCGACACCGAAAGATCGGCGTCGAACACGTGTTCGCCCATGAATTCGTAGAAGTCGTTCACCCACGGGCTTCCGCGCAACGAGTCGCCGCTGGAATGGCCGGGCGTATGCCAGGCGTCCTTGGCGGCCAGCACGTAGGCGCACAGCGCGTCGTAAAACGGCGTCCGGGCCCGCTCCGCGATCTGCGCATTCAGGATCCGGTACATGCCGCGATAGTCGCGTTCCTCCCGGTAGAAGTAGCCATCGACGGCCTCGGCGAACAAGGTGTCGACGACTTCGTCCTCGCGCTCTTTCTCGATCAGGATGTACAGGTCGAGCTCGGGCCGCAGCGCGGTGATCTTCTGCACCAGCTTCAGCGCGCTCACCTGCAGAGTGCGGGACGGCTCGCGCCCTGGCGGGGTCTTGCCGTTGCGGGTGCCGTTGCGCTGCTGCCGGCGCGGTCCATCCTCCACCGCATACAGCTTGTCGTCGACGATCACGACCTGGATGTCGCCGTCGCGCTCGATCAGCGCCAGCCCCTCCTTGGCGGTCAGTGCCCCTGTGAACGAAATGCCGAACGGGTTGTCCAGCGATCTGGCCGCGGCATTCAGTCCCTTCAGCAGCTCCTTCAGGATCAGCGGTTCATCGTTGATCACCAGAACCTTGGAGGTCGGTTTGGCCATGGCGGGGCGGGCACTCATGCTGGCCGCAAGGGTACTGAAGGCGATTGGGGTTTTATGCGCGAATTGGTGCCTAAACGCAAGCGATACCGCGCGGTTGACAGGCAACCGCGCAGCCGGACGCAGGAAACTGGTTCAGGGGACAAGGGACCGCTGACCGGCAGCGCAGTAACGGGCTGGCAGGCGGCGTGCCACGGTCGGTCGGCCCCCGCAGGAGCTGGCTCGTGGCTAAGCCATCGCTTTGATGGCGGCCGCCAGGCGACTCTTGTTGCGGGCCGCCAGGTTCTTATGGACCACTTTCTTGTCGGCGATCGAATCGACCACGCGGGTGGACGCGCGCAATTCCGCCGTCGCCGCCGCCTTGTCGCCGCCGGCGATGGCTTTTCGCACCTTCTTGATCGCCGTGCGCAGGCGCGAGCGCAACGCCGTGTTGTGCTGATTGCGCACCCGCGCCTGGTGGGATCGCTTGCGGGCCTGCTTCGTATTCGCCATTTGTCCGTCTTTCGTCCGGAGCTTTCCTCGGTCGATTTTCTTCCTGGGCGCCGGGCGCAGGAAGCGCTAAATCTTTAAACTTTACCACACCATCCTTCGTTCCCTACGAGCGGCTTCGACCGTTCCGCCTGCTTGAAGCGTCCTGCCTTGAATTTGCTGCGCGCCACGGTCGCCGTGAGCGGACTGACCCTTGTGTCCCGCATCACAGGGCTGGTGCGCGAGGTGCTGATCGCGCGCATTTTCGGCGCCGCCAGCGACATGGATGCCTTTTCGGTCGCGTTCCGCCTGCCGAACCTGCTGCGGCGCCTGTTCGCCGAGGGAGCGTTTTCGCAGGCCTTCGTGCCGATCTTCGCCCACACGCAGTCCACCGGCGGCTCGGAGCGCGCCCGCGAGCTGCTCTCGCATGTGGCCTCGGCGCTGTTCTGGACGGTGCTGGCCGTTTCGGCGCTCGGCGTGGTGGCCGCCCCGGCCCTGGTGGTGCTGATCGCCAGTGGTTTTCTGAAGACGCCGCCCGTGTTCGACCTGGCCACGCTGCTGACCCGGTGGATGTTCCCGTACATCCTGTGCATGTCGCTGGTTGCGTGCGCGGCCGGCGCGCTGAACACGTTTGGCCGCTTTGCGGTTCCGGCAGTCACCCCGGTGCTGCTGAACGTATCGATGATCGCGCTCACCGTGCTGGCGGCGCCGCATGTGCATCCTCCCATCCTGGCCCTGGCCATCGGGGTACTGCTGGGCGGCGTACTGCAGCTCGCGATCCAGGTGCCCGCGCTGGCACGCATCGGGATGCTGCCGACGATGGTCGGGCTGCGGACGTCGCTGGTCGATCCGCAGGTGCGGCGAGTGCTGCGGCAGATGGGGCCGGCCGTGTTCGCGGTTTCGGTCGCACAGGTGAGCCTCATCGTCAACACCGCGATCGCCTCGCACCTGGGTGCGGGCAGCAACGCATGGTTGTACTTCGCCGATCGCCTGATGGAGTTTCCGACCGCGCTGCTGGGCGTCGCGCTGGGCACCGTGCTGCTGCCCAGCCTGTCGCGCGCTTTCGCCGACGATCGGCCCGAGCAGTACAGCCGCCTGCTCGACTGGGGGCTGCGGATGACGTGCCTGATGGCGTTGCCGGCGATGCTGGCGTTGGTGCTGCTGGCCGACGGAATGATCGCGGCGCTGTTTGCAGGAGGTCGTTTCGGTGCGCACGACGTCACGCAGACCGCCACCGCGCTGATCGGATACGCGGTCGGCCTGATCGGGCTGATCGCGATCAAGATCCTGGCCCCGGGGTTCTACGCGCGTCAGGACATTCGGACCCCGGTGAAAATCGCGGTCGTGGTGCTGGTCGCCACCCAGCTTGCGAACGTAGCGCTGGTGCCCTGGCTGCGCCATGCCGGCCTGGCGCTGTCGGTGAGCCTGGGTGCGTGCGCCAACGCGGCGATGCTGCTGTTCGGTCTGCGGCGGCGCGGTATTTACCACCCGTCCCCCGGCTGGGCCGTTTTCTGCGGCAGGCTGCTGCTTGCGCTGTGTGCGCTGGCGGTGCTACTTTGGCTCATCCGCACCTACCTGCCCGTGCCGAGCCAGGCTTCCTCGTTCGCCGACCGGCTGCTGTGGATCTCGGCGGTGGTCGGTGCAGGTGGCGCGCTTTACATTTCGGTGCTTTGGCTGGTCGGCTTCAGATTGCGCGACTTCGTACTGCGTTCCTCATGAACCTGCCCTGCGACGCCTTTTGCCTCCTCTCCCCCTCTGCGGAGAGGGGCCGGGCTTCGCCCGGCTACGCCGGGGGTGAGGGTCCCACGTGATCTTTTCCACCTAACTTGAAGCGTTTCGACGCCATCACCCCGCACGACCCGGCTCCGGCTTTGCTGGAGAGCGTGGCGGCGCTGACGCGGCTGGTGGATCGCGACAGTCAGCCGGAGGAAGTCGTTCGAACCGTGCGCGGCTGGGGACAGCGGCTGTGCGGGCGGATCGCACCCGATGCCTCGGTCCTGAACCGGCTGCGGATGCTGAACTTCTTCTTCTTCCAGGAGCTCGGTTTTCATGGCGAGCGCAGCGGCGGCGATTGGGCCGATGCGGGCTGTCTGCACCGGGTGATCGAGCGAAGGGCCGGAATCGCGTTGTCGTTGTCGATCCTATACATGGAAATCGGCCGAGCGATCGGACTGAAGCTGGTCGCGCTCGAGTTCCCCGACAGCTTCCTGGTCAAGCTCGTGTGCACCGGCCGCGTACTGGTGATCGACGTGTCGGATCGCGGCGCGACGCTGTCAGTGCAGCAGCTGCAGTCCAGGCTCGCTTCGACCTGCGGCGACGCCGATGCCGACGAAGGATGCGGCGCGCTGCAACGCTTGCTGCGCGGCGTGCCGGAGGACGATATCCCCGTCCGGATCCTGCGGGCACTCAGGCTGCGGCACCAGGCGGCGGGCCGGTGGGCCGAAGCGCTCGCCGTTCAGTCGCAGCTGGTTGAGCTGCGGCCGGGCGAGCGCGAGCAGCTGCTCGATCGTGCCCGCCTGTACGAGCGGCTGGATTGCCCTCGCGCAGCCGCGCTCGATCTGCTGGCGTGTCTGCGTCTGGATCCGAACACACCGGACGCAGGCTCGATCCGGCAGCGGTGGGCGCGACTGCAGGAGCAGGCCAGCCGCCTGAACTGAGGTTTCAGCCCAGCTGGCGCAGCATCGCTTCGGCGCTGCTCACTTCGAACTTGCCGGAGGCCTCGACGTTGAGCTTTTTAACGACCCCGTCCTGAACCAGCATCGAGAAACGCTGGCAGCGCATGCCCAGCCCGCCGGCGCGCAGGTCGAACTCGAGTCCCAGCTTGCCCGTGTACTCACCCGAGCCGTCGGCCATCATCCGGATTTTGCCGCCGACCTTCTGGTCGCGTCCCCATGCTCCCATTACGAACGCGTCGTTGACGGAGAAGCACCAGATTTCGTCCACGCCCTTGCTCCTGAATTCGTCGTAGTGGCGTGCGAATCCGGGAACATGCTGGGCCGAGCAGGTCGGCGTGAAGGCGCCGGGCACTCCGAACACGACGATCGTCTTGCCCTTGGTCAGCTTGTCGATATCGAACCGGTTGGGGCCGATCGAGCAGCCCGCCGTTTCGACTTCGACGTATTCCTGGATCTGGCCACTGGGCAGCCGGTCTCCGATCTTGATGGTCATCGTTCTCGCTCCTGTTGCAGGGTGGTCGCGCAGCCAGTTTAGACCGGCACCCGGCTCCAATCCGTAGACAAGCGCAGGTGTTTGCCGAACGGGCCGTCAATCGCCGATCGCAATGCCTTCCCGCCTGGGATCGGCGCCGCCGATCCATCGGATCCCGCTCCGAGGCGATGCTGGCCGTGCGGCGGCGATCGCCTGCAGCCCGCTCGTCATCGGGATCTGGACCACGGTATGCCCGCGCGCCTGCAGAGCCTGCACGAGCGAAAGCTCGAAACGGTCCGCTTCCAGCTCGGTCGGGCCGTTACGGCTGCCGAAGTTGGGCAAGGCAATCGCCTGCTGGGCATCCAGTTGCCAGTCCAGCAGGCCGACCAGCGTCTTGACCAGATACGACGTGATCCAGGTTCCGCCCGGCGATCCCAGGCTGGCAACCAGCTGGCCACCCCCACGATCGAACACGAGCGTCGGAGACATCGACGACAGCGGTCGCTTGCCGGGCTGTACACGGTTGGCGATCGGCGCCCCGCCCGCCGCCACCTGACCGTCGGGGTCCTGGGCGCGGGGCGTGAAGGAGAAATCGGTCAGCTGATTGTTCAGCAGGAATCCGCGCACGAAGATGCGCGATCCGAACCCATCCTCGATCGAGGTCGTCATCGCAACCGCGTGACCCCACGCGTCGACCGCGGACAGGTGCGACGTGGCTGGCCTGGGCGGCGAGGAGTCCGGCGCGAGGCGGGCACCCGGCTCGCGCGAGGGACCCGGCTCGGCGCGCCCCATGCTGCGTTCGCCGATTCGCCCGGCACGCCCGGCAAGGTAGCCCGGGTCGAGCAGCGCGGCCGCGTCGACGCGCACGAACTCCGGGTCGGCCAGGTACAGGTTGCGGTCTGCGAATGCCAGCCGTTCGGCCTCGCTGATCAGGTGGATCGCCTCGGGCTGCAGCATCAGGTCGGGGCCGCGCTGGCGCGGTCTGAGCGGCTCGAGCTCGAAATGGCTCAGGATGCCGAGGATCTGGGCGGTCACGATGCCGCCCGATGAGGGCAGCGGCATTCCGCACACGGTCCAGCTCCGGTAAGGGGCGCACACCGGCTCACGTTCGCGCGCCCGGTATCCGGCGAGGTCCGCCTCGGTGATTCGGCCGGAGTGGTGTGGTTCGCTTCGCGCGGCGCGCACCAGATCGGCCGCGATCGGGCCTCGGTAGAACGCGTCGGCGCCGCCTGCGGCCAGCGCGCGCAGCGTGTCGGCCAGCGTCGGATTTTTCAGCAGCGTTCCGACCGCAACCGCGTTGCCCTGCGGATCGTAGAAATACGCGCGCGCGGCCGCATCGTTGCGCAGGCGAGTCTCGCGCTCGAGCAGCGCGTGCAGCCGAGGTGAAACCCGAAATCCCTGCTGCGCCAGCTCGATCGCCGGCTCGAACAGCACGGGCCACTTCAAGCGCCCGTGCTCTCGATGGATGAGTTCCAGCATCCGCACCACCCCCGGGACTCCCACGGACAGGCCGCTGGCAGCGGCGTCCCGGAACCGCAGCGGCTTCCCATCCGGACCGATGAACTGGTCCTCGGTTGCGGCCATCGGTGCGGTCTCGCGACCGTCGTACGCCTGTACCCGCTGTCCGTCCCAGTGCAGCACAAACGCGCCACCGCCGATGCCGGAGCTTTGCGGCTCCACCAGCGTCAGCACCATTTGCATGGCGATCGCGGCATCGACGGCCGAGCCGCCCTCGCGCAGGATCTTCAGCCCAGCGCGCGCGGCCAGCGGATTGGCCGCGGCCGCCATCTGCTTTTGCGCCGTCGCGGCCGGCTGAACCGCCTGCAGCCCGGTCGCAGCCTCGGGCGGCTGCTGGCCTGCGGCCGGCGCTGCGCCGAAGCACAGAACTGCCGCAATCCCCAGACCCAGCCGGATCGCCCGGCCGCCGTTACTTCGGCTGAAGTCGGAGCGCGCCATCCAGACGGATCGTGGTGCCGTTGAGCATCACGTTTTGGACAATGCTGCGGACCATCTGCGCGAATTCAGAGGGTCGACCCAGCCGCGCCGGAAAGGGCACCTGCATGGCGAGCGCCTGCTGCGACTCGGACTTCAGGTTGGACAGCATCGGCGTCTCGAAGCTGCCCGGCGCGATGGTCACGCACCGGATCGCGTGCCGGGCCAGATCGCGGGCGATCGGCAGCGTCATCGCGACCACGCCTCCCTTGGAGGCCGCATAGGCCGCCTGTCCGATCTGCCCCTCGAAGGCTGCGATCGACGCCGTGTTCACGATCACGCCGCGCTCGCCGTCGTCCGCCGGCGCCCCGTGCGCCATCGCCTGCGCGCAGACGCGCGTCATGTTGAAGGTTCCGATCAGGTTCACGCGGATCACACGCTCGAAGGTTTCCAGCAGGTGGGGGTGGTCGCGTCCCACGATCCGTTCGGCGGCCAGCACGCCGGCGCAGTTCACGAGTCCCCGCAACGGTCCGTCTTCCTGCGCAGCCTGCGCCACCGCGTGCGCATCCAGCTCGGACGTCACGTCGCAAGGCACATAGCGTGCGGCCGGTCCGCAGTCCTCGATCAGGGCCTGGGCGGCCTCCTGCTGCAGGTCCGCGACGATCACGCGCCCGCCTTCCTCGACCAGCATCCGCACCGCGGCGGCGCCCAGACCCGAGGCACCGCCCGAGACGATGAACACGTTGTCGCGTATGTGCATGACCGTCGAGAGATGTAAAAGTCAGACAGAGAAGATCATAAGGGACCCTAATCCCCAACCCCTCTCCCGCGAAGCGGGAGGGGTCGGGGTGAGGGCTGCGCGAGAGGGGCGGGGGTGAGGGCAGGTTAACGGGCGTGGGCTGCGATGATGGGCACGATCAGCAGCGCCACGATGTTGATGATCTTGATCAGCGGGTTGACGGCGGGGCCCGCGGTGTCCTTGTAAGGATCGCCGACCGTGTCGCCCGTAACCGCCGCCTTGTGCGCGTCCGACCCCTTGCCGCCGTAGTTGCCCTCCTCGATGTACTTCTTCGCGTTGTCCCAGGCCCCGCCACCGGTGGTCATCGAGATGGCCACGAACAATCCGGTCACGATCGTTCCCATCAGGACGCCGCCCAGCGCCTCGGGTCCCAGCAGCAAACCGACCAGCACCGGAACCAGCACCGGCAGGATCGAGGGAATCATCATCTCCTTGATCGCTGCCGCCGTCAGCATGTCCACCGCCCTGGAGTAGTCCGGCTTGGCCGTGCGATCCATGATCCCCTTGATCTCGCGGAACTGGCGCCGCACTTCCTCGACGACGGCGCTGGCCGAGCGGCCCACCGCCTCCATCGCCATCGCGCCGAACAGGTACGGGATCAGCCCGCCGATAAACAAGCCGATGATCACCAGGTGGTTCGACAGCTCGAACGTCAGGTGGTGTCCGGCTTCATCCAGCGCATGCGTGTAGTCGGCAAACAGCACCAGCGCAGCCAGCCCGGCCGACCCGATCGCATAGCCCTTGGTCACCGCCTTGGTCGTGTTGCCGACCGCGTCCAGCGGATCCGTGATGTTGCGAACCGCCTTGGGCAAGTCCGCCATCTCGGCGATTCCGCCGGCATTGTCGGTGATCGGCCCGTACGCATCCAGCGCCACGATGATGCCGGTCATCGACAACATCGAAGTGGCGGCGATCGCAATGCCGTACAGGCCGGCCAGGTGGAACGAGGCGAAGATGGCCGCGCAGATCGCCAGCAGGGGCCAGGCGCACGCCTTCATCGAAACCGCGAGCCCGGCGATGATGTTGGTCGCATGGCCCGTGGTGGAGGCTTTCGCGACGTAGCGCACCGGTGCAAAGTCGGTTCCGGTGTAGTACTCCGTGATGTACACCAGTGCAGCCGTCAGCGCGATTCCAACCACTGCGGACAGGTACAGGTTCCCGAGCGACAGGTTGGCAGCGGCCGCGGCTGGCCCGAGGATCCAGCGCGTGACGAACCAGAACAGCACGAGCGCAATCGCGGCCGCGACGATCAGTCCGCGGTACAGCGCGTTCATGATCTTGCCGCCTTCGCGCGCCCGCACGAAATAGCAGCCGACGATCGACGCGATGATCGAAACGCCCGAAAGCGCCAGCGGATAGATGACCCCTGCGTCCGTGCCCGGAAAGGCCGAGGCGCCGACCAGCATCGTGGCGATCACCGTGACGGCGAACGTCTCGAACAGGTCCGCCGCCATGCCCGCGCAGTCGCCGACGTTGTCGCCGACGTTGTCCGCGATCACGGCCGGATTGCGCGGATCGTCCTCCGGAATTCCGGCCTCGACCTTGCCGACCAGGTCGGCGCCGACGTCGGCGCCTTTCGTGAAGATGCCGCCGCCCAGCCGGGCGAAGATCGAGATCAGCGAGGCGCCAAATGCAAGGCCAACCATCGGACGCAGCATCGCGCGCAGATCCCAGGCCGAGTGGCTCGTCTGCAGGAACGCGTAGAAGCCGGCCACCCCGAGCAGCCCCAGGCCGACCACCAGCAGCCCGGTGATCGCTCCGCCGCGGAAGGCGACGTTCAGCGCCGCGTTCAGTCCCAGCGTGGCGGCCTGAGCGGTGCGCACATTGGCACGCACCGACACGTTCATTCCGATGAATCCGGCGGCGCCCGAGAGCACTGCTCCCAGCACGAATCCGGCAGCGGTCAGCACACCGCTGGGCAGAACGGCCGCGATCAGCACGGCCAGCGCCACGCCGACCATCGCGATGGTCCGGTATTGGCGGCTCAGGTAAGCCTGCGCGCCCTGCTGGATGGCGGCGGCGATCTCCTGCATCCGAGCGTTGCCCGGGTCGCGCTTCAGGATCCACGAAATCGAAACTGCGCCGAATACGACGGCAGCTCCGCCGCACAGCAGCGCAAGGGTCAACCCCGACATGCGACTCTCCTTATTGTGTTTGAGTTCGTATTGAAATTTCTCACTGGTCGAGAGCGTCGAATACCCGCTGACGCACTTCCTCGACCGTGCCGATTCCGTCGACCCGGCGGTATACCGGTGCGCCCGGCTCGCCGCTGGCGGCCCAGGCGCGGAAGCAGTCGACCACCGCGCGCGTCTGCGAGTGATACACCTGCAGCCGATTGCGAACCACGTCTTCGCGGTCGTCTTCGCGCTGGATCAGGGGATCGCCGGTGATGTCGTCGCGACCGGGGACCTTGGGCGGATTGAATCGAACGTGGTAGGTGCGGCCGCTTGCCAGGTGCAGGCGACGACCGCTCATCCGTTCGACGATGTCGGCATCCGGAACTTCGATTTCGAGCAGCACTTCGACCGCAATTGCGGCCGCGCGCATCGCCTCGGCCTGGGCGATCGTGCGCGGAAATCCGTCCAGCAGATAGCCGTTGGCGCAGTCGGGCTGCTTCATCCGCTCGATGACCAGGCCGATGATGATTTCGTCGGACACCAGCTCGCCGGCGTCCATCGCACGCTTGGCTGCCAGCCCCAGCGGGGTGCCGGCCTTGACCGCAGCCCGCAGCATGTCGCCGGTGGAAATCTGCGGTATCGAGTAGCGGGCACAGATGAACCCGGCCTGGGTTCCCTTGCCGGCACCCGGTGGGCCGAGCAGAATGACTCGCATTTCCCGACGCTCCCCCTTGGTGCTTGCATTGCGCCCCTGCGCTGTTTTGCTCCGCTGGCTGTTCTTCTGAACCACGGGCCGGGCGGTCCGAGTTTACCCGGAACGCGCGGCGCCTACGGTTTCGGCGGCGCCGGCCAGCAGCGCTCGAACGCGGGTCAGATCCTCCGGCGTATCGACTCCCGGCGGCAGCGACGCATCGACTTGCAAGACCGCGATGCGCGACCCATGCCACAGAGCCCGCAGTTGCTCCAGCTTCTCGGCCCGTTCGATCGGAGCCGGGCTCAATTGCCGAAAGCGCTGAAGGAACCCTGCCCGGTACGCGTACAGGCCGACGTGACGCAGCGCCTGCAGGTCGGCTGGCCATTGATCGCCGGCCCGGCTCCCGCCTTCGCCCTGCGGGCTTCGGCGGGCTTGCCCGCCAGCGCTGCCAGCTGCAACGGCGAAATGTTCGCGCGACCAGGGAATCGGGGCACGCGAGAACAGCAACGCCAGCCCGGCGGCGTCGGTGACGACCTTGACGACATTCGGATCGAAGAGTTCCTCCAGGCGGCGCAGCGGATGCGCGACCGTCGCGATGTCGCATTCGGGCCGCGCCTGAAGCAGGCGCGCGACCGCACCGATGGTTGCCGGGTCGATCAGCGGTTCGTCGGCTTGAACGTTCACGACCACGTCCGACGCCTGAAGACCCAGCTGCTCGGCGGCCTCCGAGAGCCGGTCGGTGCCCGATGGATGTCCGACCCCGGTCAGAATCGACTCGACTCCGTGCTGCCGGCACGCGGCCAGAATGCGCACATCGTCGGCGCACACCACCACGCGGCTGGCCCCGCTGGCGGCAGCCTGCCGCGCGACGCGGACCACCATCGGCACTCCGGCCAGATCGGCCAGGGGCTTTTCGGGCAGGCGGCTGGAAGCCAGGCGCGCCGGAATCAGCGCAATGAAATCCGGCACGGGCAACTGAGCGCTCAGCGCCCGGCGCGCTCGTCTTCGTCCAGACGCCGCGCTTCGCTTTCGAGCATGATCGGGATGCCGTCTCGGATCGGGTAGGCGAGGCCGGCTGGACGCGAGATCAGTTCCTGCCGATGCCGGTCGTACTCAAGCGGGCTCTTGGTGACCGGGCACACCAGGATGTCAAGCAGCCTCGGATCCATTTTGGGCACCCCGCAGTCGCGTCTCGATCAATTCCGTGAGTCTTTGGTCCACGAAGGCACGCAACGGCACGACCCACAGCCGCTCGTCGTGCGCCAGCGTGCGATCGGCTCGACATTTTACGGCGTCTTTTTCCGTGATCAGGATCCCGTCGACGCCGTGCCGCGGAAAAGGATTGCGCCGATACGCGTAGTGATCGGGCAGCGCCAGCGTCTTGAATCGCAGGCCACGGTCTCGCAGCATCTGGAAGAACGATTCCGGAGTACCGATCCCGCATGCCGCCATCAGCCTCAGGTTGGCCTGCGCCTGCCGCCGTACCAGGACATCGAGCGAGCCCCGACGTTCGGGTTTGGCCAGGCAGTAGGTGTCCGAGACTTCGGTGCGCAGGAAAAAGAACGGCGAATAGATCCGCACTGGATGCACGCGCCCGTTGAAGACCACCGCATCGACGTCGCGCAGGCGGCGCGGCGGCTCGCGCAGTGGCCCGGCCGGCAATAGCCAGCCGTTGCCCAGGCCCCGCCCGTGGATCACGGCGATCTCGAAGTCGCGCGCCAGGCGCCGATGCTGCAAGCCGTCATCGGACACCAGCACATCGCAGGTCGGATGCATGCTCAGCAGCAGCTTCGCTGCCGCGACGCGGTCACGGCCGATCCCCACCGGCACGCCGGTTGTGGACGCGATCAGCAGCGGCTCGTCGCCGCACTCGGACGCTTCGCTGCCTTCGGTGACCAGCCGGGCCTGGTGGGCCGTGCCGCCGTAACCCCTCGAAACGACTCCCGGGTGCCAGCCGCGCCGCTTCAGCAGCGAAACCAGCTCGATCACCAGCGGCGTCTTGCCGCTGCCGCCGGTATACAGGTTGCCGATCACGATGACCGGAACCCCGACTCGTTGGGGACGTCTCAGCCCGACCCGGTATGCCCCCACCACCAACGCCCGGCCAAGGGCGTACAGCAGGCTAAGGGGCCACAGCAGGCGGGCGATCAGGCCGCGCTTTTGCCACATCCTGTTCACCCATCCGTGAAATTGCACTTGCACGGGTCGGTCATAGCCGCTCAGCGTCCCGAGGATCGCCGTTGGGTCGCAAAGCTCAGGTGCGTCACGCCCGCCAGGCGCGCCGCCTCCATCACCGTGACCACCGCCTGGTGCGGCGCCTGGGCATCGGCGTTGATCACGATCAGCGGCGCCGCGTTGCTCTGCGCGGCAGCGCGCAGCAGCGCCGACAACGACTCCGGATCGGTCATCGGCACCACCGCCTTGTCGATCGCGAAGCGCCCGTCGGCCGTGACTGCGACCTGGATTTCCTGCAGGCGCGTCTGGGGCCGGTCGGCATCGGCCGATGGCAGCTCGATCTGCAGCTGCGTGAAGCGCGAGTAGGTCGTACTGACCGCCAGGAAGATCAGCACCACCAGCAGCACGTCGATCAGTGGGATCAGGTTCAGCTCGGGCTCCTCGATGAACGCGCGGCGAAATCTCATGACAGCTGCCAGTGGCCGACCGGTTCGAACCGGGCTACCCGTCGCTCCGCTTCATCATGCTCGACCCCTGGTTATACAGCGCTTCGACCAGCCGCTGCGCCTGCTGCTCCATCTCGACCAGGAAGTCGTCAACGCGCGTGCGGAAATGGCGATAGGCCAGCACCGAGGGGACTGCGACGATGATGCCGAACGCCGTGCTGTACAGCGCGACCGAAATGCCCTGGGCCAGCTGCTGCGGGTTGGATCCGGCTTGCTGCGACGCGAAGATATCGATCATTCCGACCACGGTGCCCAGCAGCCCGAGCAGCGGGGCGGTGGAACCGACCGACCCGAGCAACGTCAGGTAACGCGACATCTCGTGTGCGGCGCGCGCGCCGGCCACTTCGATCGTGCCGGCGGCGATCTCGCGCGGCTCACGCTCGCTGCGCAGTCCGGCAGCCAGCACGAAGCCCAGCAAAGAGCTGCGCTCGAGCCGGGCCATCACGTCCGAGGTGATCTGGCGCCGTGCGTGCAGTGCCAGCACGTCCTGCAGCAGATTGGAGGGCAGCACCCGCGAGCGCCGCAGTGCCGCGCTGCGCTCGATGATCAGCGCCAGCGCGACCACCGAGGCAAATATCAACGGCCAGATTGGCCAGCCGATGGCTTGAACGATCGCGAACAAGGTGAAGCCTCCGAAAAGCGAACCAACGGGCGCGGCCGGCCCGAAGCACGGAAGCGCGCAGTTTACTGAGCGCTCCCGCCGTGCCGGGTCGCCGGGATGACCCGCCCACGGGATGTGGACAGATCTGTGGACAAATCGTCTAAGCTGCGTCTGCGCAAGGGGCCAGCGGTCGCCAGCGATCGGTGCTTAAATCGAAAGCATCTTGAAAAAACATTTAAATTCATGTAGTTGCGGCTCCGCGTTCGGACGGCATCGACCGTGCCAACCGTAAGTCCTTGAAACACCCCGTTTGTGGACACTTTCCCGCCGCTAGCCGGCATGCCGCCTGGCTCCGATCGGGCAAACCTCGATCCGGCGCGGGTTTGCCTGTCGGTCTCCGAGCTGAACCGCGCCGTTGCTCGATCCCTGGAGGGAAACTTTGCGGCGGTGCGGGTTCGCGGCGAGCTGGCGTCGCTGACGCGGGCGGCGAGCGGGCACTGGTATTTCAGCCTGAAGGATCGCGCCGCGCAGGTACGGTGCGTGATGTTCCGCTCGCGCAACGTGCTGGTGGATTTCGTGCCGCGCGAAGGCGACGAGCTGGAACTGGTGGCCAACGTCGGCCTGTACGAGGCTCGCGGAGAGTTCCAGCTCGGCGTCGAATCGATGCGGCGGGCCGGTCAGGGGCAGCTGTTCGAGCAGTTCCTGCGGCTGAAGGAGCGGCTGGCCGCCGAAGGATTGTTCGACGAAGCGGTCAAGCGCCCGATACCGCGCGTGCCCTCGCGCATCGGGGTCATGACGTCGCTGCAGGCGGCTGCGCTGCACGACATCGTGACGACGCTGCGCCGGCGCGCTCCCTACGTTCGACTGATCGTGTACCCCGTGCCGGTGCAGGGGCAAGGCGCCGGCGCGCGGATCGCACGGATGCTCTCGATCGTCTCGGCCCGGGCCGAGGTCGAGGTCGTGATCCTGGCGCGAGGGGGCGGCTCGATCGAGGACCTGTGGGCGTTCAACGAAGAAGTGGTGGCGCGCGCGGTGCGCGCCTGTGCGGTGCCGGTGATCGTGGGAGTTGGACACGAATCGGATTTCACGATCGCCGACTTCGCGGCCGACCTGCGTGCGCCGACTCCGACCGCGGCGGCGGAACGGGCCGCGCCCGATCGGGACGGGCTGCTGCAGTCAGCGCTCCACCGCTGGGCGCGCGTGCGGCAGCTCACCGGCGCGCGGCTGCGCGCGCACACTCAAAGACTGGACTTCGCGCTGCGGGCGCTCGCCGCGCCGCGGGCGCCGATCCGCGGCCTGCAGGCGCGGCTGGCCAGTCTGCGCGCCCGGATGGCGATGGTCCGCTCCGGCCTTCTGTCGGCGCGCGCCGCGCGGGTCGCTGCGCACGCGCGCGCGCTGCAGGCGCTGGATCCGCACCGGGTAATCGGCCGCGGTTACGCATTGGTGCGCAACGAGCACGGTCAGCTCGTGACCGACTCGGGCCAACTCAGATCGGGGCAGCCGCTCGAGCTCGAGTTGGCGCGCGGTACGGCCCAGGTGCGAGTCGAAGCGACGCAGCCTTGATCGGCTGCGGTCGCGTGCTTTTGCGAGCGGCGCAATTGCGGCATTGTGGGTGCTGTCCCCGGTTTGACGTGCTAGATTCCCGGCCGCTCACCTAGATCCAAGAACTACGGGGGGAATCATGGGCGCGGTATTTCAATCGCTTGGACGAACGGTTGTCGCCGGTATCGTCTTGCTGGTGGTCATCATCGTGCTGGTCGGAGGCACGACCAGCAGCTGGATCCACGTCGATCACGCCTGGTCGACGTTCTTCATGCGTTGGCTGCACATCCTGTCCGGCGTGATGTGGATCGGGCTGCTGTGGTATTTCAACTTCGTCCAGATACCTTCGATGCCCAAGATCCCGGACGAGCAGAAGCCCGCCATCAGCAAGGTGATCGCGCCGGAGGCGCTGTTCTGGTTCCGCTGGGCCGCCCTGTCGACCGTGGTCACCGGTCTGCTGCTGGCGGCGATGAACGGCTATATCGCCCAGGCGCTGGGCCTGAGACCCCCGTTTCACCCGATCGGCATCGGCATGTGGCTCGGCTTGATCATGGCGTTCAACGTCTGGTTCATCATCTGGCCGAATCAGAAAAAGGCGCTCGGTATCGTGACGGTCGAACCAGCGGAAAAGACCAAGGCAGCGCGCCTTGCGACGCTGACTTCGCGTTTCAACACGATGGCCTCCATCCCGATGCTGTACTGCATGGCCGCCCAGTCGCACGGCGGCTTTTGAATTCGCCCGCCCCTGTCCCACGCCTAGTACGAAAGGGGCGGGGGTGAAGCGTCGGGGATGGGGCTGAGCGGGCGCGGAGTGTGTGACCGGGTGCGGTGGAGCGAGGTCAGCACGCCCGAGCCCCCGTCACTGGCGAAGGGCGTAACGCGAGCGGAACCGCACCCGGTCACACTCCGCGCCCCGCTCAGCCCCATCCCCAAGCGGGAGAAGGGGCCGGCTGACCCGGACTACTTTGGCGCGCCGGCCGGTACCGGCAGCCCCCCGATGACCGTCTGGCCCGGCTTCAAGCCGCGCTCGGCGAACCAGCCTCGGTCCATCTCGAGCGCAAACGCGACCTCGCGCCGTGCACAGTGGAGCTGGTCGGTTTGGGCCTGCATCTCTTCGATGTTCACGATGCGGCCGTCCGCGTCGATGAACGCCACCGACAGCGGTATCAGCGTATTGCGCATCCACATACAGGCCTTGAAGGCCGGATCGAATATGAACAGCATGCCGTGATTGGGCTCCAGGCTGCGGCGGTGCATCAGCCCGAGCTCTCGCGACGCGTCATCCGTGGCGACCTCGGCCGTGATCAGGTGCACGCCGGCCGTCAGCGATCGCGTGGGCAGCACGCGGCCGCCCTGCTGCGCGCCGGCCGTCAGCGCCGCCAGCGCCGCGGCGATCAGCGCGGCGGTCAGGCTTGCCAGGCGGGTCGGATTCATCGACGTCGACATAGTAGGGTTGCGCGGTCAGCGAGCGGACGCAGCAGGATATCGAAAAGCGCCCGCCTTCGCGCTGCGCGCTACGGCGGGCAGGCCCTCCTCCGCGCTGCGCGTTCGACGGGCAGGCCCTCCTCCGCGCTGCGCGTTCGACGGGCAGGCCCCTCCATGCTGCGCGCGGGCTTGCCCGCCGAAGCCCGCAGGGCGAAGGCGGGCTAAACTGATCCGCCCCGTCACGCGGCGCCGTCGGTGCTCATGAGCAGGGGTTCGCGCGCATCGACCGCCGCCTCCGGAGACGTCATGTTCGAACACATCCAGATTCCCGCCCAGGGCAAGAAGATCACCGTCAATGCCGACTATTCGCTGACGGTGCCGGACAACCCGATCGTGTCGGTCATCGAGGGCGACGGTACCGGAGTGGACATCACGCCGGTGATGATCAAGGTGGTCGATGCGGCGATCGCGAAGGCGTACGGGGGCCGGCGCAAGATCGCCTGGATGGAGTTGTACGCCGGCGAGAAGGCGACCAGGGTGTACGGGCCGGACGTGTGGCTGCCCGAGGAGACGCTGACGGCGTTGCGCGAATACGTGGTCTCGATCAAGGGGCCGCTGACCACGCCGGTGGGCGGCGGCATACGCTCGATCAACGTTGCACTGCGGCAGGAGCTCGATCTGTACGTGTGCCTGCGCCCGGTGCGCTACTTCCAGGGCGTACCGAGCCCGGTGCGCGAGCCCGAGAAGACCGATATGGTGATTTTCCGGGAGAATTCGGAGGATATTTACGCCGGCATCGAATACGAGGCGGAGAGCGACAAGGCGCGCAAGCTGATCGACTTCCTTCAACGCGAGCTGGGTGTGCGCAAGATCCGGTTCCCGCAAACCTCGGCGATCGGGATCAAGCCGGTTTCGCGCGAGGGCACCGAACGGCTGGTGCGCAAGGCGCTGCGCTACGCGGTGGATCAGCAGCGCAAGTCGGTGACCTTCGTGCACAAAGGCAACATCATGAAGTTCACCGAGGGAGCGTTCGCCAAGTGGGGCTACGCGCTGGCGCAGCGCGAGTTCGGCGCCACGCTGCTCGATGGCGGCCCGTGGATGAAGATGCCAGCGCCGCACGGCGAGGTGGTGGTCAAGGACGTGATCGCCGACGCTTTCCTGCAACAGATCCTGCTGCGGCCGGCCGAATACGACGTGATCGCCACGTTGAACCTGAACGGCGATTACATCTCCGACGCGCTGGCCGCGCAGGTCGGCGGCATCGGCATCGCGCCGGGTGCGAACCTGTCCGATTCGGTGGCGATGTTCGAGGCAACCCATGGCACCGCGCCCAAGTACGCGGGCAAGGACTACGTCAATCCAGGGTCGGAAATATTGTCGGCCGAAATGATGCTGCGCCACATGGGCTGGGGCGAGGCGGCCGACCTGATCGTGCGGGCGATGGAGACGACCATCCAGCAAAAGACGGTCACCTACGATTTCGCGCGGCTGATGTCGGGGGCCACCCAGGTGTCCTGTTCCGGATTCGGTCAGGCCTTGATCGCCCGGATGTAGGGGTTCCGGCCAAAAAAAGAGCCCCTTGACGGGGCTTCTTTTGCGACGCGCGCTAGTCAGCCGTTCGGTGTGATATTCGAAGCTTGTTTGCCTTTCGGCCCCTGAACGACTTCGAAGGCCACTTTTTGGCCTTCCTTAAGCGTCTTGAACCCACTCGCCTGGATTGCAGAGAAATGGGCGAACAGATCTTCTCCCCCGTCGTCCGGTGTGATGAATCCATACCCCTTCGCGTCGTTAAACCACTTCACTACACCCGTTGCCATTGGTTTTCCTTCTCCCAGCCATAGACCCAGCCGAGGCGGTCAGCCGCGCGATTACCACCTCTCCCTCCTCAGCGTGCTTGTCCCGCCTACTGCACCGGCCGGGGCCGGAGCGTCGCACCACGCCTCGGGATCCGAAACGCGTACGGGATTGCGGGATTTTTCGGACAATGCGGGTTAGCGTCAAGACCCGTCAACGAGGTGCTTGCGCGCTCGATTGCGGATGGCCCGTGCTCCCGGTTGGGGTGCGCATATCGCTGGAAAACGCCTGGCTTGGGGGCCGAAACGCGGGCATAGGGAAGGTCCCCGTTATTTAAAACTGCGGACGTGGCTCAGCAGGAAAGCGCATGCGCCTGATCCTCGGCAAATGGCGCGCTTTCGTGCTCCAGATCGGCGCTCCGAGGGCTCCGAAGCAGCGCGGATTTCACTTATGATTGTCCGCGTAATGCCCAACGCCGGGATGCGCTGAGTTTTTTACAATGCGCGTATGAGCCATCGGATCGGCGAAGGAACGGTGGTCGAGAAGCAGGCTTCTCGGGTAAAGCCACCGCCGATGTACCAGGTCGTTCTGCTGAACGACGATTTCACTCCTATGGAGTTCGTGGTGGGTGTGTTGCAAAAGTTCTTCGGCAAGGGGCGCGAACAGGCCACCCAGATCATGCTGAAGGTCCACCATGAAGGACGCGGGGTGTGCGGCGTTTATCCGAGGGATCTGGCGGCGAGCAAAGTCGAGCAGGTTTGCAGCTATTCAAGGCAGCACCAGCACCCGCTGCAGTGCGTGATGGAAGAAACATGATCGGTCACGAACTGGGAGTTACTCTGCACCAGATCTTCGTCGGGGCCCGGCGGGCCCGCCACCAGTTCATCACGGTCGAGCACCTGCTGCTCGCACTGCTGGACAACCCGTCGGCCGTCGAGGTATTGCGCGCCTGTGCCTGCCCCATCGAGGACCTTCGCAGCAGCCTGCAGGACTTCGTGTCTGCTCACACGCCGGTTATGTCGCAAAGCTCGGAGATCGACTCGCTGCCCACGCTGGGTTTTCACCGCGTGATCCAACGCGCGCAGATGCACGTGCAGCCCAGGTCGAGCCGGCAGACGGAAGTCACCGGCGCCGACGTGCTGGTGGCTATCTTCGGCGAGAAGGACTCGCACGCGGCGTACTACCTGCACCAGCAGGGCGTCACGCGGCTGGACCTGACGACCTGCATCTCGCGCGGAATCGCCAGCGCGCAAGGCGAGGGCGGGGCAGAGTCGCCGGGAGAACAGGATCGCAAGGGCGAGGAGTGGTTGGACCGCCTGATCGAACAGCAGCGCGACAGCGAGATCGGTCCCCTGATCGCGCAGGCCGTTGCGCAGGCCCGTCAGGCGCGACAAGAATTCGTCACGGTCGAGCATCTGCTGCTGGCCCTGCTGGACAGCGCTTCCGTGGCGCAAGTGCTGCGGGCCTGCGCCTGCAATATCGAGGACCTGCGCAAGGGGCTTCAGGGTTTCGTTTCCGACCGCTCGCCGGTTCTGCCGCCGGGCTCGCAGGCCCACACCCAGCCTACACTTGGCTTCATGCTGGTGGTGCAGCGGGCCGTGATGACCCTGGTCGCGCGTGGCGCCTCCAACGGCCAGGAGGAAGTGACCGGCGTCCAGATGCTGCAGGCGATCTTCGGCGAAAGCGACTCGCAGGCCGTGTACTGCTTGCACCAGCAGGGCGTCATGTGGCCGGACGTGTCGAAGGTAATCGGCCCTGGGGGCATCGGCAAATTCGAGCAGGTTTCTAGTCATTCAAGGCAGCACCAGCACCCGTTGCAGTGCGTGATGGAGGAAGCATGATCGCGCAGGAACTGGAAGTCAGTTTGCACATGGCCTTTGTCGAGGCCCGACAGGCGCGACACGAGTTCATCACGGTTGAGCACTTGCTGCTGGCGTTGCTGGACAATCCGTCGGCCGCCGAGGTGTTGCGCGCCTGTGCCTGCAACATCGAGGACCTGCGCAAGAGCCTGCAGAATTTCGTGTCCGACAACACGCCGGTGCTGCCGCAGAGTTCGGAGGCGGACACCCAGCCGACGCTGGGCTTTCAGCGCGTGATCCAGCGGGCGATCATGCACGTGCAATCGACCTCCAACGGCAAGAAGGAAGTCACCGGCGCCAACGTGCTGGTGGCTATCTTCGGCGAGAAGGACTCGCACGCGGTGTACTACCTGCACCAGCAGGGTGTCACGCGGCTGGACGTGGTCAATTACATCTCGCACGGCATCACGAAGGCTCCACAGGGCGAGGAAAAGGCCAAGTCGCAGGGCGATCAGGACTCCGACAGCCCCGAGGGGCGCGAGCAGAGCTCGCCGCTGGAGCAGTACACGCAGAACCTGAATCTGCTGGCACGCGACGGCAAGATCGATCCGCTGATCGGCCGCGAGCCGGAAGTCGAGCGTGTGATCCAGGTACTGTGCCGCCGGCGCAAGAACAATCCGCTGCTGGTGGGCGAGGCAGGGGTCGGCAAGACCGCGATCGCCGAGGGCCTGGCGTGGCGTATTTTCAAAGGCGAGGTGCCCGAGATCCTGGAGAAGGCCACGGTGCACTCGCTGGACATGGGCGCGCTGCTGGCCGGCACCAAGTATCGCGGCGACTTCGAGCAGCGGCTGAAGGCCGTGCTGAAGCAGCTGAAGGCGAGCCACAACGCGATCCTGTTCATCGACGAGATCCACACGCTGATCGGGGCCGGATCGGCTTCGGGCGGCACGCTGGATGCGTCCAACCTGCTGAAGCCGGCGCTGTCGACCGGGCAGCTGAAGTGCATCGGGGCGACCACGTACAACGAGTACCGCGGGATCTTCGAAAAGGACCACGCGCTGTCACGACGCTTCCAGAAGATCGACGTGTCCGAGCCGACCGTGCAGCAGACGATCGAGATCCTGAAGGGGCTGAAGTCGCGCTTCGAGGAGCATCACGGGGTGAAGTACTCGACCGGCGCGATCACCGCGGCGGCCGAGCTGTCGGCCCGCTACATCAACGACCGGCACCTGCCCGACAAGGCGATCGATGTGATCGACGAGGCGGGCGCCGCCCAGCGGATCCTGCCGCTGTCCAAGCGCAAGAAAACGGTTGGCAAGAACGAGGTCGAGGACATCATCGCGAAGATCGCGCGGATCCCGCCGCAGACCGTGTCGAGCGACGACCGCACCCAGCTGAAGAACCTGGACCGAAACCTGAAGAACGTGGTGTTCGGGCAGGATGAGGCGATCGAGGCGCTCGCCGCGGCGATCAAGATGGCGCGCTCGGGCCTGGGGCGGCCCGAGAAGCCGATCGGCGCGTTCCTGTTTTCGGGCCCGACCGGCGTGGGCAAGACCTCGGCGCGCCGCCGGGCTACGTGGGCTTCGACCAGGGCGGACTGCTGACCGAGGCGATCTCCAAGAAGCCGCACTCGGTGCTGCTGCTGGACGAGATCGAAAAGGCGCACGTGGACATCTTCAACATCCTGTTGCAGGTGATGGACCACGGCACGCTGACCGACAACAACGGCCGCAAGGCGGACTTCCGCAACGTGATCGTGATCATGACCACGAACGCGGGTGCCGAGGCCTTGCAGAAGGGCTCGATCGGCTTCAGCACGAATCGGATGCCGGGCGACGAGATGGCGGAGATCCGGCGCATGTTCTCGCCCGAGTTCCGCAACCGGCTGGATTCGATCATCAGCTTCCGCGCGCTCGACGATCAGGTGATCCTGCGCGTGGTCGACAAGTTCCTGATGCAGCTGGAGGAACAGTTGCACGAGAAGAAGGTTGACGTCAGCTTCAGCGACACGCTTCGAAGCTACCTGGCCAAGAAGGGCTTCGACCCGGTGATGGGCGCGCGCCCGATGGCGCGGCTGATCCAGGACACCGTGCGCCGGGCGCTGGCCGACGAGCTGCTGTTCGGGCGTCTGGCCAACGGCGGCAAGGTCGACGTCGACGTCGACGAGAACGGCGGCGTGAAGCTGGACTTTCCGCCGGCCGACAACGGCGACGCGCCCCAGCCGGAGCGTGGCGAGCCGGTGCTGTCCGAGTAGGTGGTGCCCGTTCTGCGCGCGCTGCCGGGCGCGCTGCTGTGCTGGGCCGCGCTGCTGGGCCCGGGCGCGGCCTGCCTGGCGGCCGACGTGGCCGCCGAAGCGGCGGCAGCCGCGAAGCCGGCGCCGGCCGAGGTGGGCCTTTGGCAGACCATCAGCGACAAGACCGGTAAGCCCGAGGGCTACATCCGCATCACGCTGGTCGGCGACGAGCTGCGCGGCGTGATCGAGCGCGGCATGCCGGGTGACGACCCGAACGAGCTGTGCACCAAGTGCCCGGGCGAGCGCAAGAACCAGCGCAAGATCGGAATGACGATCATCACGGGCCTGCACCGCCAGGACGACCGCTGGGGCGGTGGCGAGATCCTGGACCCGGATAGCGGCACGCTGTACCGCTGCCGGATACGCGCCGTCGATTCGGGACGCAAGCTCGAAGTGCGGGGCTACGTCGGGATTTCGCTGCTGGGCCGCACGCAGACCTGGCGGCGCGCAGAGTAGAGGACTTCAGAGCGTGGCCGCCCGCAGCAGCGCGGCGGTGCTTTCTGTCCGCTCGCCGCTCATCCTGCATCTTTTGAACCGAGGGCTCGATAGACGGCCGCGGTTCGGGCCCGGCGTAAGCTTGAAGGCAAGCCCCGCAACGAGGGGCCTGCGTGCGTGCGGACTGCCGACATCACAAGGAGGCCACGATGAGCAATCACACCTACAAGCTGGTCGAGCTGGCGGGCTCGTCACCGACGTCGATCGAAGACGCGGTCCAGAGCGCGCTCGGCCGGGCTTCGAAGACGCTGCGCAACATCCACTGGTTTCAGATCATCGAGACGCGCGGCAGCGTCGCCGGCGGCAAGATCGAGCACTGGCAGGTGATGCTGAAGGTCGGCTTCACGCTCGAGGAATAGCTTGCCTGTCGCCGGCGGCCGATCGGGAATAGTCGGCCTCGACCGGTTCGATCTGCTCCGTCAGCAGCTGCCGTACAAGCTCGTACTCATGCTCGAGTTCCGGCAGCATCGACGGGGCGTCGAGGACTTTGCCGGCTCGCACGAGATTCTCGATTTCCTGGCACAGGTGCCCGAGGCGGACCGCGCCCAATTCGCGGCCACAACCGCGCAGCGAGTGAGCCGCGAGGCGGACTTGGGGCGCGTTGCCCGATGAGGCGGCCAGGCGCAAGTTGGCCAGCGTGCTCGGGGTCGTTTCCAGAAACAGGCGGATGACCCGGTCCGCAAGGTCCGGGCCGGCGCTTTTCAGCGAACGCACCGCATTCAAGCGGCTCGGATCCAGATGCTCGCTCGGCGGCGGCTCGACCTCGACCACGGGGCCCGCCTCCGCGCTGCGCGCTCCCGCCTCCGCGCTGCGCGCTCCCGCCTCCGCGCTGCGCGCTACGGCGGGCGAGTCGGCGGGCAAGCCCGCTTCGGTGCTGCGCGCGGGCTCGCCCGCCGTAGCGCGCAGCGCGAAGGCGGGCATCCATCGTTGCAGCACGGCCCGCAGCGCGTCGAGCGAGAACGGTTTGCACAGGTGGTCGTCCATGCCGGCGGCAAGACTCGCGTCCCGATCGCCCTGCATCGCATGGGCGGTGACGGCGATGATCGGAATGTGGGCCGGGCGCCCATCGGCCGCGCCACCGCGAGCACTGCGCTGCGCCTCGCTGGCACGGATCGCCGCCGTCGCGGCGAAGCCGTCCATCTCCGGCATCTGGCAGTCCATCAGCACCACATCAAAGCGTGACGCCGCCAGCGCTGTGACAGCCTCGGCCCCGTTGCCAACGATGGTCAAGTCGCAGCCGATGGCCTCGATCATGTGCTGGGCCACCGCCTGGTTCACCGGGTTGTCCTCGGCCAGCAACACCCGTCCCCCCAGGCCAGGCGACGACGGCGCCGTCTCGCCGGTATCCGTCACCAGCGTGACTGCGTCGCGCAGGGTCTGGCCGATGCGGCGGTACAGCTCCAGGCGGCGCACCGGCTTGGCCAGGTAGCAGCGAATTCCCAGGCCCCGGGCCGCTGCGCCTTCTCCCTCCGAATGCAGCGAAGTCAACATGATCAGCGGCAGCTGCGCGATCCCGGGCTCGCGCCGGATGGCCGCGGCAAGGTCCAGTCCGTCCATGTGGGTCATCTTCATGTCCAGGATCGCCACCTGGTAGGGCCGCCCGGCTACGGAGGCGGCGATGGCCGCCTGTAGCCCCTGCTGTCCGTCCGGCACGGCATGGACTTGCATTCCGGCCGCCTGCGTCTGCTGGCACAGGATCTCGCGATTGGTCGGATTGTCCTCGACGATCAGCAATCGCACGCCCCGCAGGTCCGGTACGGCGGCCGTCATCGGGAGATCGGCCGCCGGGCGCAGCGCAAGGCTGAAGCGAAAGGTCGACCCGAAGCCTGGCACGCTGGCCACCGTCAGCTGTCCGCCCATCATCTCGATCAGCTGGCGTGAAATGGCCAGGCCAAGCCCGGCACCGCCGTACTTGCGCGTGGTCGAGCTGTCGGCCTGAGAAAAGGGCTGAAACAGGCGTGACAGTACGGCCGGCTCGATTCCCGGCCCGGTGTCGCTGACCGTAAACGTCAGTTGGAAGCACTCGGAATTGGACCCGCCTTGGCGCGCTGTGCGCGCTCCCGCCTGCGCGCTGCGCGCTACGGCGGGCGAGTCGGCGGGCAAGCGCGCGAGCGGGACTGCGGCCTCGGACCGGTCGACCTGCACCAGGACCTCGCCGCTCTCGGTGAACTTCACGGCGTTCGAGACCAGGTTCACGAGCACCTGGCGCAGCCGGACCGGGTCGCCCCTTGCGTGCGCCGGCGCGGTCGCCGCGAAGCGGCACAGGACTTCGAGCCCCTTGCGGTGGGCGGATTCGGCCACCAGCTCGGTGACATCCTCCACCAGCTCGCGCAGATCGAAGTCGATCGTCTCCAGCTCCATCCGGCCGGCTTCGATCTTGGTGAAGTCCAGGATGTCGTCGATCACGCGCAGCAGCGCCTCTCCGGAACTGTTGACGGTCTGCACGAACCGCCGCTGCTTGTCGTCGAGCTCGGTCTGCATCAGCAGCTCGGTCATGCCGAGCACGCCGTTCATCGGGGTTCTGACCTCATGGCTCATGTTGGCCAGGAATTGCGACTTGGCCCTGCTGGCCGCTTCGGCGTCCTCCTTGGCCTTGGTCAGCTCCGAGGTGCGCGCGGCGACCTCCTGCTCCAGGTGCTCGCGATGGCCCTGCAGGGCCGCGTCGCGCGCCTGGATCTCGCTCAACATGTTGTTGAAACCGTCGATCAGGACGCCGATTTCGTCGCGGTTTCCCGCCGGGGCGCGAAGCGAGTACTTTCGACTGACCGACACCTCCTCGGTCATCGCGGCCAGGTTCAGCAGGGGCTGCGTGATGCCGCGGTGAGCGCGGCGCGACAGCAGGTACGCAAGCAGCAGCGAAACCATCCAGACGATCCCCGCAGCTCCGATATCCCAACGCAGCTGCCGGTACCACTGCCCCAGGCCGTAAACGGTCTCGACCTGGCCGATGGTCTCCTGATCGAGCCGGATGGCCGCGTACACGCGCAGCTGGCCCGAGGAAAACGCGTAGCGGATCGGCACCGGCGGCGCGCCGTCCTCGCCGTACGGCACCAGCGCGGACAAGGAGCCCGGGTCGGGGACCGCGGTTGCGAAGGAATCGAGGCCGGCCCTGGCGAACAGCGCGAAGGTCTGACCCTTGCGGTCCAGGATTCTGGCTGCCAGCACATTGGGCTCGACGCCCAGCGCCGACAGGGTCTCGCGTGCCGATTTGGGGTCTCCGAACGTCAGTGCGGCGGCGCTGTTCTCGCCGACGACCTGGCTGAGCGAGGCCACTTTCCTGACGATTTCGTCGCGCAGCAGGAAGACTTGATAGCCCAGCACCAGCGCAAAAAGCAGCAGCACCGCCACGCCGCTGGCGACGAGTTGCATCACGGTCAGCTTGCTGCGGATGGACAGATCGCGAAACGGGGTCTTCACTGGCCGTCCTCTCGGGCGTCACGCCGAACGATCTTCGCAAGTTTCAGGAGCTGAGAATTGATTTGCAGCGAAGCGCTGCGGGCCTGTTCCAGGTTGATGGAAAACTGGACGTTGTTATCGATGTTGTACAGGCCGATGACGCCGCCGGCCTCGGCAAAGCGGTCCACGTCGCTGACCGTCAGGACGCTGGCGCCCGAGACCGCGCGCAGGACAGATCCGAGCCTCGCGTGCTCCGATTCCGCGATGAACAGGATGTGGCACGACCTGGCGCTCTCCAGGCGAACCTGCCGCCGCACCTTCAGTTCGCGCCCCTGCGCGAGCTTGTGTTCGATCGTATCGAGTGCCGGCCCGAATACATCGTCGCCGATCACGCACAGGATCAGGGGCGACTGAGCTTGCCCGAACGCCTCCGCCGGCCATTGCACGAACTTGGCGAAGTTGTACATGAAGGCTGCCTTGATCTCGTACTCGGCCAACGACCGGGCCCGAACAGGCTGCCCGCTGGACATGCTCAAGACAGCACAGAGTGCGGCCAGCAGGGCGGCCATCCGGCGCCGACGGGCGAGCGCGAAGGCGGGCGTCGCGACCACCGCCGGTGCTCCCTTCCGAGGATCGTTCCGGGTGAACAAAATGCGCCACTCAAAATGTGTAGGTCAGCTTGAGCAGGAAGCTGCGCCGGGGCTGCGGTATCGAATCGAGCCCCAGATTGGAGAGGGCGGCCGAGGCGGGGTCGGCGTATTTCGTGTCGAACAGGTTGTAGACGCTGAACGAAGCCGTCAAGGACTGCGTCAAGTTCGGGTCGACCAAAGTCAGGTTGGTCACCGTGTGTCCGGCAACCTCGCCTTCGGTCGATCTGCGGCGGCTCATCGACTGCACCTCCAGCCCGGCCCTGAGCGAAGCCACTGGAATCGGGCTCGTGAAGTTCAGCTTGGCCAGATGGCGGGGCGCGTTGAGCAGGATCGGGTCCATGCCAGAGTCCCGGGCGTTCAGGTCCTCGGCCAGCTGATAGCTGTAGCTCGCCCGCAGCCGCCCGCCGTTGTCCCACGCCTGCTCGGCCTCGAACTGGGCGCCGCGCGACTGGACCCGGCCGACGTTGCGAAACTGCAGCAGGGCGTTGGCCGGATCGGGAACCTCGTCGATCAGGTCGCTGATGCGGTACTGGAATGCCGATGCCGTCAGGCGCAGCTGGTTGTGGACGAACTGTTCCAGCACGATTTCGGCGGTTCGAATGCGCTCGGGTTTCAAGGCCAGGTTCGGTTCCTGAACGTTGGCCTGGCTGGCGAACTGTTCCCAGGCGCTGGGTGCCCGGTAGGACGAGCCGTACAGCAACTTGATCGAGCGGCTCGGATCCGGTGTGTAGATCAGGGCCAGGCGCGGACTGGTCACGCCGCCCGAGAGCGGTTCGATATCGTGCCGCAGCCCGGCGTTGAAGATCAGTCCCGGGCGCACCGTGTATTCGTCCTGCGCGTACAGGCCGATCCGTTTTGCGCTCTGACGGCTGTCGACGTACTGGACGAACGGCTGCTGGTCGTAGTTGAACTGATCGCGCCGGTACTCGTCGCGGTAATCCACGCCGGCGACGATCTTGTGGGCGTCGAGCGGATGCGCGCGCAGCTTGAGTTCCGAGCCCCACCACTGGGCGCGGGCACCATCCTTGTTTTCGATCGCCTGGCCGCTGACAGGATCTGCGTAGGGAAAGTTGCCGTCGTACGGGTAGCTTCCGTAGTTGGCCCGGATGTTCAAGTCCAGTTCGTGCCCCAGGTCACGCTCGTACTGCACGTCGACGAAGCTCTGGGTGTCGACCGTATAGGCTCGTGGGTCGAGGAATTGGGTGCCGGTCGCGTAGCTGGCGGCGGCGGCTCCCTTCTTGCGGGTCGAGTACGCGGCCTCCACGCGCAGGCCTTCGTACGAGTATTTCGCGAACGCGCTCTTGTACTCGTCGTAGTTGATGCCGGAAGCCGTGCCCTGGGTCAGAGCGGGATTGGCGGAGCCCGCAAAATGCAGGTCCTCGCCCCGGCTCTGATAGCCGGTGGCCGACAGCAGCAGTTCGGCCCCGCTTTCGAATTGCCGGCCGTAGGTCACCCGGCCCTTGCTGGTTCCGAAGTCGCCAACCTGGACCGAGGCCTGTGTGCCGCCGAGCGACTTGGCGGTCTTGGTGATCACGTTGATCACGCCGAAGAAGGCGTTGCTGCCGTAGACGGCCGAGCCGGGCCCGGGCACGAACTCGACGCGGTCGATCAGATCCACGTCGAGCAGGAAATCGGTACCCAGCGGCGCCGTGTTGTAGACGCTGTCGTTCGCGCGGTAGCCGTCGATCAGCAGCAGCACTCGCGAGTTGTAATCGCCCGGTCGTCCGAATCCGGACACGCCTATGTACGAATAGATGCTGTCGTAGCGAACGTACAGTCCGCGGATGCTGCTCAGGATGTCGGCCAGGGTTCGATACCCGTACGCCTTGATGTCGGCCGAGGAGATGACGGTCACGGCGGACGGCGCTTCGCTGCGCTTTTGAGGAAAACGTGAGGCCGTTTCCACGTCCAGATTCATCAATTGTTCGAGGTTCAGTCCGGTCAGGTCACGGCCCGATTCATCGTCCGATTCGGCCGCTCGCGAGGCTGCGCAAAGCAGGGCGGCGCACAGCATCGCACCGAACCTCCGCCGGGGCAGCGACGATGCCAAATGCCTGATCGCAGCAACTGCAGCTTGCATTGTGACTCCAGCGAATTCGTTGTGCGTGGCGCGAGATGCCAGCCCTGGTCGCAAAGGCGCGACCTCGAATCGCGGGGTGGCCTCGTCATACTGGCGAAATGCGCCGGAGGGCGGCAGCCGGAAAAGCCGTTGCTTTCAATGCTCTAAGGAGGTAACGGTCCGGCCAGGCGCGGCTGAAGAGCCTGCTGCTACTCATTGCCGGCGAAAATCGACCGGCGTTTTGATCAAGGTCAGGCGGCCCGATGCCGCCGGCGGCGCTCCCTCGGCTGCGTAGGGCTTGTCCGACCTGTGCGGCTCGACGGCTTACCACGCGTTGACGATTGCTGGACGCACTTTTGGCACTCAAGATCCTGTTTCACACACCAATTCGTTCAATTCGAACAAGCCATGGGTCCAATTGAGCAATCGGCGGGCAAGCCCGCCGTAGCTGGCGAAGCGAGCGAAGGCGGGCCCGGCGCGCTGCTGTTGCACGGTCTGGCGGGCAGCCCGGTCGAAATGCATCATCTGTCGCGGTGCCTGCGTCAGGCCGGCTTCACCGTGCACGTTCCGGTCATACCGGGCTACGCGTTCGGCACGCGTGCCGATCCGTTCGATACGGGCGCCTGGGAGCAGTGGGTCGCTTATGCGAGCGGCGCGCTGGACACTCTGAGTCAGCGGCACGGGCGGATCTACGTGGCAGGGCTGTGCATCGGCGCCGTGCTGGCGCTTCGCCTGGCGATCGTGCGTCCCGAGCGGATCCGCGCGATGTCGCTGATCTCGACCACGCTGCACCACGATGGGTGGGCCACGCCCTGGTACCGCAAGGTGGTACGGTTGGCCGGTCACACTCCGCTGCGGCGGCACGTGAAGCTGCACGAGCGGTTTCCGTACGGCTTGAAAAACGAACGCTTGCGCCAGCGCGTTGCGCGGGCAATGCACACCGAGGGCAGCTCGGCCGCCGGGGCCGAATTCCTGCCCCTGTCCGGGATGCACCAGTCGTACCGGTTGAGCTGGGCCGTGCGCCGCGACATCGGTCTGGTGACGACGCCGTCCCTGGTGCTGCACGCGCTCGACGACGATGTGGCGAGCACGCGCAGCGCCGAGTTCGTGGCGCGCAACATCGATACGCGCGAGGTGCGGACGGTTCTGTACCGGGAGAGCTATCACATCCTGACGATGGACAACGACAAGGATGCGGTGGCCGACGAAACGATAGGATTCTTCCAGCGTCACGGCGCACAGGGCTCGTCGCGGCAGCAGCGGCGCAACCGGAGCGAACGGCAGTCTGCGTTGCCCCCGGACGCGCTTCCGCCCGATATCAACACCTGGATGCCGGGCTTCGGCCCGGAGCCGGCCACCGACGACGCCCGGAAGGAGCCGCTGGACCTGGAGTTGCCCAGCGGTGTCGCTCAGCTCTGACTAGCGCGCACCGGTGCTGCCGAAGCCGTCTGCGCCGCGCTCGCTGATCTCGAAGGAATCGACCAGGTTCAACGCGACCTGAACGACGTGAATCACGACCAGTTGGGCGATCCGCTCGAGCGGCTGGATCGTGTAGGCGTCGCTGCCGCGGTTCCACACCGACACCATGATCTGCCCCTGGTAATCGGAGTCGATCAGCCCGACCAGGTTTCCGAGCACGATCCCATGGCGGTGTGCGAGACCCGAACGCGGCAGAATCACGGCGGCGTAGCCGGGGTCAGCCAGGTGGATCGCGATCCCGCTAGGCACCAGTGCCGTGGCGCCGGGCCCGAGCGGCAGGGGCGCCTGGACGCAGGCGCGCAGGTCCAGGCCGGCCGAGCCGGCCGTCGCGTAGGCGGGCGCCGACTCGTGCAGGCGCGCGTCCAGGATCTTGACATCGAGCCTCATCGATTGAACGCGGGCAGCCGCGCGGCGATCTCGGCCACGATCCGTCGCGCCTGTTCGAGCTTGTCGGCGCGCGGCAGCGTCACGCTCGAGCGCTCATCGACCAGGATCAGCTCGCAGTCGTCGGCGCCGATGGCGTCCTCGGCCCGGTTGGCCACGATCAGCGGCAGCCTCTTCGCGGCCAGCTTGGCCCGCGCCTGCTCGACCAGGCGTTCGGTCTCGGCCGCGAAACCGACGCAGAACGGTGGCGAGGGCAGCGCGGCGACCGCCGCCAGGATGTCGGGGTTGGGCACGAATCGCAGCGTCACCGCCTCGGCCGGCGTCGATTTCTTCAGCTTGGCCGGGCTCGGCTGCTCGGCGCGCCAGTCGGCGACGGCGGCCACAGCGACGAACACGTCGGCGCTGGCGGCATGTGCCATAACCGCGTCTTGCATCTCGCGAGCCGTGGTCACGTCCAGCCGTCGCACGCCGCGCGGCGTCGGCAGCCTGGTCGGCCCGCTGACCAGCGTCACCTCGGCGCCGGCCTCCCGCGCCGCGCGCGCGATCGCATAGCCCATCTTGCCCGAAGAACGGTTGGTGATCCCGCGCACCGGATCGATCGGCTCGAAGGTCGGCCCGGCGGTGACCAGCACCCGCCGCCCCTGCAGGCACTTGGGCTGGAACGCGGCGATCACCTCCTCGACGATCTCGAGCGGCTCGAGCAGGCGCCCGCTGCCGACCTCGCCGCAGGCCTGGTCGCCGGCGGCCGGCCCCAGGATCACCGCGCCGTCGGCTTCGAGAGTCCGCACGTTGCGCTGGGTCGCCGGGTGCTCCCACATCTCGACGTTCATCGCCGGGGCCACCAGCAAGCGGCAGCTTTCCCGCTGCCGCGCCAGCGCCACCGAGGACAGCAGGTCATCACACAAACCCTGGGCCAGCTTCGCGATGAAATGGGCGGTGGCCGGCGCCACCAGCAGCGCGTGCGCATCGCGCGACAGCATGATGTGCCCCATGGCCTGGTCCAGGCGCTCGTCCCACAGCTCCACGTAAGCCGGCCGGCCGGTCAAAGCCTGCAGCATGATGGGCGTGACGAAGTGCAGCGCGCCGTGGGTCAGGATCGGCTGCACCTGCGCACCTTGATCCTGCAGCCGGCGCGCCAGGTCGCAGGCCTTGTAGGCGGCCACGCCCCCGGTGATTCCCAGAAGTATCTTGCGGTCCCGCAGGTCCATCAGTCCAGGCTCGTCACCGTCAGGCGCTGCGCTCAGCCCGAGCGCCGTACACGCAGCAGCTCATCCAGGATCAGCAGCGCGGCGCCGATCGTGATCGCGCTGTCGGCCACGTTGAACGCCGGGAATTCCCATTGCCGGTAGTGAAACAGCAGGAAATCGATTACATGGCCGTGCAACAGGCGGTCCAGCACGTTGCCCAGCGCCCCGCCCAGGATCAGCGCCAGCGCGCCGGAGAACAGCCGTTGCGATCCGTGCCGCGCCAGCATGTACAGGATGAACAGGCACGCGGCGATGCCCACGACCGTGAGCGCGTGCGCCTGCCAGCCCGCGCCCCCGTCGAACATCGAGAAGGCCGCGCCGCGGTTGTGCGCCAGCACCAGGCTGAAATAAGCTGTCACCGGCCGCACGTCGCCCAGATGAAAGGCCTTCTCGATCACCATTTTGCTGAACTGATCGGCCGCCACGATCAGAAGCGCGACCCCGAACCACGGAAGCAACCGCTGCCCCCATCCGCTGAAGCGGTCGGTCACCATCATGCGAACTCCCGAGTCTCGCCGGGGCCGAACAGGTTGCTGACACAGCGAGCGCAGATCGTCGGATGCGCCGGATCGATGCCGACGTCGGCACGATAGTGCCAGCAACGCTCGCACTTGGCGCGCGCGCTCGGCACGACCTCGATCCGGTGCGCGGACTCGCCGTCGGCCCGGTGCAGCGTCGCGCGACTCGTGATGGTCACGAAGCGGAGCTCCTCGCCCAGCGTGGCCAGCATCTCGTACCGGTCGCCGCTCGCGTACACGTCGATCTCGGCCTGCAGCGACGAGCCCAGCCGACCCGCCTCGCGCATCAGCTCGACGCTTTTCAGCACGTCGGCGCGCAGTGCGCGGATCCGGGACCACTTCGCCAGCAGCGCCTCGTGGCCGGCAACCGGGGGCAGCTCGTGATAAAGCTCGGTGAAGATCGTGGCGTCGCCGTTGCGCACGAACACCTTGAAGGCCTCCTCGGCGGTGAACGACAGAAACGGCGCCATCAGCCGCAGCAGGCTGCTCAGGATGTGCCAGAGCGCGGTTTGCGCCGAGCGCCGCGCGGCCGAAGCTGCGCCGGTCGTGTACAGGCGGTCCTTCAGGATATCCAGGTAGAACGAGCCGAGGTCCTCGGAGCAGAACGTCTGCAGCTTGGCCACCACCGGATGAAACTCGTAGCCCTCGTAGTGCGCCAGCGCCTCGGCCTGGAACTGGGCCGTGAGCGCAATCGCATAGCGGTCGATTTCGAGCATCCGCCCGATCGGCACCGAGTGCTGCGCGAGGTCGAAGTCGCGGGTGTTGGCCAGCAGGAAGCGCAGCGTGTTGCGGATACGGCGATAGCCTTCGACCACGCGCTTCAGGATCTCGTCGCCGATCGACATCTCGCCGGAGTAGTCGGTCGCGGCGACCCAGAGCCGGATGATTTCGGCGCCCAGTCGCGAGGCCAGTTCCTGCGGGTCGATCCCGTTGCCCAGGCTCTTGCTCATCTTGCGGCCCTGGGCGTCGACCGTGAAGCCGTGCGTCAGCAACGCCTCGTAGGGGGCGCGGCCGTCGATGGCGGCGCCGATCAGCAGCGAAGAATGAAACCAGCCGCGGTGCTGGTCCGAGCCTTCCAGGTACAGGTCGGCCGGGTAGCCGAGCTCGGCCGCGTGCGAGCCGCGCAACACGGTGCGGTGGGTCGAGCCCGAGTCGAACCAGACGTCCAGGATGTCGTTGATCTTCTCGTACTGCGAGGCCTCCTGCGGCCCGAGCACGTCCTCGGCGCGCGCGCGCGACCAGGCTTCCACGCCGCCTTGCTCGACCAGTCGGGCCGCGCGCTCCAGCAGCTCGAGCGTGCGCGGATGCAGCTCGCCGCTCACCCTGTGCAGGAAAAAGGGCAGGGGCACGCCCCAGTTGCGCTGGCGCGAGATGCACCAGTCGGGGCGGTTGGCGATCATCGCGTGCAGCCGCGCCTTTCCCCAGCTCGGATAGAACGCGGTGGCTTCGACCGCGCGCAGCGCGGTCTGGCGCAAGGTCTCCCCGACCGTCTCGGTCTGCATCACGCCGCGCGTGTCGGTGGTGGCCCCATCCATCCGGACAAACCACTGCGACGCGGCTCGATAGATCAGGGGCGTCTTGTGGCGCCAGCAGTGCATCGTGCTGTGACAGATCGTGGTGCCTTCTTCGGCGCTCACATAGGTTCCCAGCATCACCGGCGCGTGGCGGCGGTAGCCCGGATGCAGCTTGGCGAGCGGATGCCCGAACTCGACGTTCTCGAAGTCGGCACCGCGCGCGGTCGCGACGATGCGGCCCTTCAGACCGTAGCGTTTCAGACAGGCCTGCACCAGCGCTTCGGCCAGGATCAGCAGGCGGTCGCCACAGTCGACCAGCGAGTAGGCAAGTTCGGGATGGAAATTCAGCGCCTGATTGGCCGGGATCGTCCACGGGGTCGTGGTCCAGATCGCGGTGGCCACCGGCTTGTCGAGCACCGTCACCCCGAACGCCGCCGCTACCTGGGCGTGTCCGCTATCGGCCAGCGGAAACGCCACGTCGATCGCCGGCGAGTTGCGGTCCGCGTACTCGACCTCGGCCTCGGCCAGCGCCGAGCCGCAATCGAAGCACCAGTTGACCGGCTTCAGCCCCCGGTACACGAAACCGCGCTCGATCATCCGGCCGAGCGTGCGGATCTCGTCGGCCTCGGTCTTGAAAGTCATCGTGCGGTAAGGATTGTCCCAGTCGCCCAGCACCCCCAGGCGCTTGAAACCCTTCATCTGCAGCGCGATCTGCGCGGTCGCGTGCGCTCGCGCCCGCTCCTGGACCTCGGCGCGCGGCAGGTTCTTGCCGAACTGCTTTTCGATATGGATCTCGATCGGCATGCCGTGACAGTCCCAGCCCGGCACGTACACCGCGTCGAAACCGGCGAACGACTTGGACTTGACGACGACGTCCTTCAGGATCTTGTTGACCGCCGTGCCCAGGTGTATCTCGCTGTTGGCATACGGCGGCCCGTCGTGCAGGATGAAGCGCGGCGCACCCCGGCGCGCGGCGCGGATCGCCGCGTACACCTTGCGTTCTTCCCACTCCTTGACCCATTGCGGCTCCCGCTTGGGCAGGTCGCCGCGCATCGGAAATGGGGTCTGCGGAAGATTCAGCGGGTACTGCGAGCCAGGCTTCGCCGATTCATCGGCGGAGCCCGGCTCGCCCGCCGAAGCCGACTTGTCGGCGACGGCGGGCCGCGGGCCCCGGCGCTGATTGTCGTTCACGCGGTGGCCCCGTCCAGAACGGCCCGCGCCTGGTCGGCGTCGCGCCGGATGGCCGCGGTCAGCTCCTGGATCGAGTCGAAGCGCGCCTCATCGCGCAACTTCTGCACGAACTGCACCCGGATCAGCCGGCCGTACACCTCGTCCGAGAAGTCGAACAGGTGCACCTCCAGCAGCCAGCGCCCGCTGTCGTCGATCGTCGGCCGCAGTCCGACGCTGGCCACGCCGGGCAGCGTAGCCGACCCGATGCCCTGCACGCGCACCGCGTAGATCCCGTGCAAGGCCGGGCGCCGATGTGCAACGCGAAGATTCAGCGTCGGAAAGCCGATCTGGCGGCCCAGCTTGGACCCGTGCAGCACCCGGCCGCTGATCGCGTACGGGTGTCCGAGCAGGTCGCCTGCCAGCGCAAGGTTGCCTTCGCTCAACGCGGCCCGGATCCGGGAACTGGACACGCGCTCCCCACCAACGAGCACCGGGGCGATCTGCTCGATCGTGAAGCCGCCGCCTTCGCCCGCGCTGCGCAACATCGCAACGTCGCCGGCACGAGCGGCGCCGAATCGGAAGTCGTCGCCCACCGCCAGCCAGCGCGCACGGCAGCCCTCCACCAGGATCCGCTGGATGAACTGCTCCGGGCTCAGCGAGGCGAAGTCGCGGTTGAAGTGCTGCACGAGCACCCATTCAATACCCGCGCTGCGAAGGCCTTCGATCTTGTCGCGCAGGTTCGCGATACGCGCCGGCGCCTGTTCGGGTGCGAAATATTCGCGTGGATGCGGTTCGAACGTCATCGCTGCGGCAACCAGGTTGCGCTGGCGGGCCACCTCGACCACGCGATGCAGCAAGGCCCGGTGCCCGCGATGGACGCCATCGAAGTTTCCGACCGTCAGCGCGCACGCGCGCCGCCCGGCAACCGGGGGCAGCCCATGAAAAACGCGCATCGTCCGCATCGAGTCGGCAGCCGGATCAAGTCAACGTCACCGCAGATTATAGGGCGGTCATTCGGAAACTCTTGATTTTCTTGAGCTTTCGATGTGGGCAGCGCACCGTCCGCGTACAATGCCGCGCGCGATTCAGCGCGCGATGCCCGCGCAAATGTAAGCCTGCGATGACCTCCGAGTGCAAGTCAATCGTCTGCCTGATCTCCGGGCGCGGCAGCAACCTGGAGGCGATCCTACGGGCGGCTCGGGACCAGGGCTGGCACGCCGACGGGATCCAGGCGGCAGCCGTCGTGAGCAACCGGCGCGAAGCGCGGGGCCTGGAGATCGCGCGCGCCTACGGCGTGCCTGCGTCGGTGGTGCCGCACGCGCAGTTCGATACGCGCGAGTCCTTCGAAGCCGCGCTGTCGGAGGCAATCGACGCGCATCAACCGGCGCTGATCGTGCTGGCCGGCTTCATGCGCGTGCTGACGGCCGGCTTCGTGGCGCGCTATCGCGGCCGCCTGCTGAACATCCACCCCTCGCTGCTGCCTGCTTTCCCGGGGCTGGATACGCATCGGCGTGCGCTGGCCGCGGGTGTGCGGCTGCACGGGGCCACCGTCCATTTCGTCTCCGATCGGCTGGACGGGGGCCCGATCGTTGCGCAGGCCGCGGTACCGGTGTGGCCGGACGATTCGGAGGACGTGCTGGCGGCGCGCGTGCTCGAGCAGGAGCACCTGCTGCTGCCCCGCTGCGTTCGCTGGATTCTGGAGGGCCGCGTGCGCCTGCAGGGCGATCGCGTAGTGGCCGAAGGCATCGCGCCGCAGGACCTGCTGGTGTTTGCGCGCTGATTGGGTGATGGATGAGCGATTTTCGAGTCAACCCGGTGGAGGTCGACAGCCTGGCGCGGCTGCTCTCGCGCCTGCTGCGCTTCGAGGGGCCGGCCGATGCGACCATGTCGCGCCATTTCAAGGCGGACCGGCGACTGGGGCCGCGCGAGCGCAGCGTGGTGGCGGAAGCGGCGTTCGACGCCCTGCGGCGCCTGGCCACGTTGCGCTGGATGATGCAGACGGCCGATCCGCTGCGAGCGCCGCATCTGGCGGCGTTGATCGAGCTGGCCCGCCTGCACGGAATCGACAGCCTGGGGCCGCGCCTTCTGCGCGGCGACGAGCGCGCGGTGCGCGGCGCGCTGTCGATCGACTTCGCTCTGGCGCCGCCGGCGGTGCGCGCCGAGCTGCCCATGTGGCTGTTCCAGAAAATCACGGTCCAGTATCACGACGCCCAGCCGTTGCTCGAGGCGCTGGCTCAGCCTGCCCCGCTCGATCTAAGGGTGAACACGATCAAGGCCGACCGTGACACGGTGCTGGCCGAACTCAGGACCGCATTGAAGTCGAACCGGCGCGCTGACGGCGGTCCGGATGTGATGGCAACGCGCTACAGCCCCGACGGCATCCGCTTGCGCGACAAGCCCGCGCTGATGCGCTGGCCCATGTACAAAGACGGCCGCATCGAAGTGCAGGACGAGGGCAGCCAGCTGGTGGCGCGGCTGGCTGCGCCGCGGCGCGGCAACATGGTGGTCGACTTCTGCGCCGGAGCCGGGGGCAAGACGCTGGCGATCGGCAGCCTGATGAAATCGACCGGGCGCATCTACGCGTTCGACGTGAACGCCAAGCGGCTGGCCGGCCTGGGTCCACGCCTGAAGCGCAGCGGGCTGTCCAATGTGCATCCGATCGCGATCCGTGCCGCGGGCGATGTGCGCGTGAAGCGGTTGGCGGGAAAAATCGATCGCGTCGTGGTCGATGCGCCGTGCAGTGGCAGCGGCACGCTGCGACGCAACCCCGACCTGAAATGGCGCTTCGACGAAAGCGAGCTGGAGCGCCTGACCGGACTGCAAGCGGAGGTTCTGCACGCCTCGGCTCGGCTGGTGAAGCCGGGTGGGCGGCTCGTGTACGCGACCTGCTCGGTGCTATCGGTCGAGAATCAGGATGTGGTGGGCGCCTTTCTGTCGGAGCATCCGCAGTTTGCGGTGGTGCCGGCCGCCGAGGTGCTGCGCGGCCAGGGTATCCAGGTTGACGAGGCCGAACGCTTCGGCCCCTGGCTCGTGATGCTGCCGCATCTGCACGACACCGACGGGTTCTTCGCGGCCGTGCTGGAGAGGGGAGCTTGAACAATTCGCCGCTGCGCGAGCTGCTGGAGGCGCTGGCCGAGGGGCTGGCGAGGCCGCGGCACGCGTGGGAGGCGGTCGTGATCGCGGTGGCGATCGCGGCCGCCTGGGGTCTGGGCCGAACAGTGCGCTACCGGGTCGAGGCGCGCCTGAGCGCGGCCGCGCGCGACAAGGTGCCGCTGGACGTGCTGCGCTTCTCCGTCGAAGGCGCGCGGCGGCTGGCGTTTCCGGCCACAGCGCTGCTGCTGCTGTGGGCCGGGGAGCTGGCGCTGCGGCTGGCCGGTCTGATCGGCAGCACGGCCGATGCGCGTCTGCTGCGCCTGGCGATGGCGCTGGTGGGAGCGCTGGCGCTGGTGCGCCTGCTGGTGTACGCGATGCGGCGAGCGTTGATCAGCGTGGCGGTGATCGCCCCGTTCGAACGCGCGATCGCGTTCACCGCCTGGGCCGTGGTGGCGATGTACGTCACCGGCGTGCTGGCCGACGTGACCGACTGGCTGCAGGCCACGCAAATCCCGATCGGCAAGACGAACGTGTCGTTGTGGGCGGTACTGACGTCCGTGGCTGCGACCCTGGTCAGCCTGCTGGCCGCAATGTGGCTCGGCTCGCTGGTGGAAGCCCGCCTGATGAGCGCGCCGGGTCTGGACCTCAATGTGCGCGTGGTACTGGGGCGCATCGCGCGGGCCGTGTTGATCCTGGTGGCCGTGCTGGCAGCGCTGGCCGTGTCGGGCATCGACCTGACCGTGCTGTCGGTGTTCGGTGGCGCGCTGGGAGTCGGCCTCGGGCTGGGTCTTCAACGGATCGCCAGCAACTACGTGAGCGGCTTCATCCTGCTGCTGGACCGCAGCCTGCGCATCGGCGATCTGATCTCGGTTGCCGGCGCGGTCGACCGGTACTACGGAACGGTCACCCAGATCAGCACGCGCTACACGCTGCTGCGCGCGATGGACGGCACCGAGTCCGTGATACCGAACGAGTTGCTGGTGTCCGCGCCGGTCGTCAATCATTCGCTCAGCGATCGGCGGGTGCGCGTCGCGGTCCGTATCTCGATCGCGTACGAATCCGACCTGGACTTGGCGCTGCGCCTGGGCGAACAGGCGGCCCGTTCGACCGAGCGGGTTCTCGCGGATCCGCCGCCGGGTTCCCTGCTGGTGGAATTTGCCGCCGACGGCTTGCTGCTCGAGATCGGCTTCTGGATCGAAGATCCGGAGCAGGGACGGATGAACGTTCAGTCCGCCGTTGCGATTGCCGTCTATAAGCTATACGCGGACAGGGGAATTACACTTCCGTACCCTCGCCGCGATATTCGGATTCTGGACGGCGGCGGAGCGATCCCCTCCCGCAGCTGAGGTTGACGGTCCCAGAGAAGGGCCAGAATCGCCCCCCCTTTCGACAAGGTCTGCCCCGGAGCGGCAGGTACAATTGGGCTATCGGAGCAAGCGCCGCGTTGAACAGGCGCAAGGGTGCGCGGTTGCACCCGGTTGGCAGGAGAAGATTTCCAAGGTGTCACATTCCGGGCACGTGCGGAGCGCGTGCGGCCGCGAACTTTTCAGGAGATTGAATGCAGCTGGTGCTCGAATTCCTGGACGGGGGACTGCTCCGTTTGAACTGGTTTGAACTGGTCCTGGTGACGCTGGCGCTCACGCACGTCACCATCGCCGCCGTCACCATCTTCCTGCACCGCTCGCAGGCGCACCGGGCGCTGGACCTGCATCCGATCCCCAGTCACTTCTTCCGCTTTTGGCTGTGGATCACCACGGGGATGGCGACGCGCGACTGGGTGGCGATCCATCGCAAGCACCACGCCCGGTGCGAGACCGCCGAGGACCCGCACAGCCCGCAAGTGAAGGGCTTGCGCACCGTGCTGTGGCGGGGCGCCGAGCTGTACATCGCGGAAAAATCCAACACCGAAACGATCGCCCGCTACGGCCATGGAACGCCCGACGACTGGCTGGAACGGCACGTGTATTCGCGCTGGAGCTGGCAGGGGTGCGGCGTGATGCTGGTGGCCGATGTTGCGTTGTTCGGCGCGGCCGGCCTCGCGGTGTGGGGCGTGCAGATGATGTGGATTCCGTTTTTCGCGGCCGGCGTGATCAACGGCATCGGCCACTTCTGGGGCTATCGGAACTTCGACCATCCGGACAGCAGCGCGAATATCGTTCCGTGGGGCGTGTTGATCGGCGGTGAGGAGTTGCACAACAACCACCACACGTATCCGACCTCGGCCAAGATGTCGACCCAGTGGTACGAATTCGACCTGGGCTGGTGCTACATCCGGATGCTGCAGTGGCTCGGATTGGCCCGGGTGTTGCGGGTGGCGCCGGTGCCGCGCCTGAGCGGGGCGCGTCCTGCGATCGATTTGCAGACGCTGCAGGCGGTCGTTTCGAACCGGTATGACCTGCTGGCCCGCTATGCGCGGGCCACCCGGAAGGCTTTTCACGGCGAGCTGATGCGGCTGGGCCTGTCGGCTCCCGAGTACGCACGCTTTGCAGGGCTGAAGAAGTGGCTGACGCGCTGGTCGGCGGCGATGCCGGAAGCGCATCAGCAGACGCTGGCCGAGCTGATGGGCCGCAGCGGCGTGATGAAGACCCTGATCGAGATGCGCGACGAGCTGGCGGTGACCTGGCAGCATGCAGCGTCCTCGCGCGACGAGATGCTCAGCCACCTGCAGCACTGGATTGCGCGCGCCGAAGCCAGCGGAATCCAGGCGTTGCAGGAAGCAGCAGCGCGGATACGCAGCTACACGCCGTCAGCCGCGCACTGACGCCCCTCACTTCGGACACCCTCACCCCCGGCCCCTGTCCCGCTGCGCGGGCGAGGGAAGTGCTTAGCCCGGGAGCCCGTTACTCCGCAGCGCCGCGTTGGTCACGCGCAGGCGCACCCAGCGTTTCTCGTCTTCGAGCCAGAAGCGCCGGTACTGCAGGTTCGGCAGGAAGCGGCGCTTCGTCTTGTTGTTCGCATGCGATACGTGGTGCCCGACCATGGGCCGCTTGCCGGTTACCTGACACACCCGAGCCATGCCGTCGCTCCCCACTCGTTCCAGCAACGCGTGTAGATTGCCTCCGCGCAACCTCTAATGATATCCGAAGTGCGGCCGCGCCACGGCCACCGCCGATCGGAGCAGCTCGGGGTTGTCCGCTGTCGAAGCCGGTTTACGTCTGTCGCTTCATTGTGGGGAGGGAAAGCATGAAACGTCCGCGTTACGTCGCCATCGTCGCGCTCATTTGGTTGATTGCCGGGCCGGCGGCCGGTCAGGAGTCCGCCGCCGCCCGCCTGAACGCGATCTTCTCCGATTACTGGGAGTGGTATTCGGCTCAGATTCCGGAGCTGGCGACCTTTCGCGGAGACAACCGCTTCAACGATCGGCTGACGGATGCTTCGGCCGAGGCGGTGGCGTCACGCAAGGCCTACCGTGCGGAACTTGCCGCGCGCTTGAAATCGATCGATCGGACGCAGCTGGGCGGCCAGGATCGCATCTCGTACGACGTGTTCGCACGCGAGCTGGGCAGCGCAGCGCGCTTCGACGCGATTTTCGGAAAGCTGCCTTTCGGCGCGACGTTCGATGAATGGTCGCCGGTCAACCAGTTCGACGGGCCACAGTTCTGGCTTCCCCAACTGGCGGCGGCGACGCCGTTTCGCACGGTGGCCGATTACGAGGCGTACCTGAAGCGGCTCGCGCAGATACCGCGCCAGCTGCGCCAGCTGCAGCAGCGCATGCAGGCAGGCATCGACACCGGTTGGCTGCCGCCCGGGGTGTCGCTCCAACGCGTGCCCTCGCAGCTCGATGCACACCTGAATGCCGACGTGACCCAGGTTCCGCTGTACCGTCCGTTCACGCAGTTTCCGTCGGATATTTCCGCGCCCGATCAAAAGCGCCTGGGCGAAGCTGGCCGCAGGGTACTGGCCGACGACGTGGTGCCCGCGTTCAAGGCGCTGAAGGACTTCTACCAGTCCAGGTATCTGCCGGCGGCGCAGGCCCGCAAAGGCATCGGCGCCTTCGAGCTGCCCGGCGGCGCCGAGTACTACGAGGCCAAGATCTCGGAAATGACGACCACCTCGATGAAGGCGCGCGAAATCCACGAATTGGGCCTGCACGAGGTGGCCCGGATCGAGTCCGAGATGAACGACGTGATCCGTCGCAGCGGCTTTTCCGGCACCCGGGAGGAATTCGCCCGCTTCCTGCACGAATCGCCGCAGTTCTACTACTCGACAGGCGATGAGTTGCTGGCCGGGTACCGCGACATCGCCAAACGCGCGGACGCCGAGCTGCCGAAGCTGTTTGCCGAGCTTCCAAGGACGCCGTACGGCGTGCGTGCGGAAGAGGCATTCCAAGGAGACAACGCCGACCACTACGTCCCGAGCGCGGGCGACGGCTCGCGCGCGGGCTTCTTCGAGGCCAACATCAACAACGTGAAGATGCGGCCCAAGTACGACATGGAGGACCTGATCCTGCATGAGGCCGTACCGGGCCACCACCTGCAGATCTCGCGCGCCCAGGAAATCAAGGGGCTGCCCGAGTTTCGCAAATACACCTGGTTCGTCGCCTACGGGGAAGGATGGGCGCTGTATGCCGAGAGCCTGGGCGACGAGATGGGCTTTTACAAGGATCCGTATTCCAAGTTCGGGCAGCTTTCGGCCGAGATGTGGCGCGCCTGCCGGCTGGTGGTCGACACCGGAATGCACGCGTCCGGCTGGAGCCGGCAACGCGCCATCGACTACATCAAGGAACACGCGCTGATCAGCGACGACTATGCGGTCGCCGAAATCGACCGCTATATCGTGTGGCCGGCCCAGGCGCTGGGCTACAAGATCGGGGAGTTGAAGATCAAGGCGCTGCGCGCGAAGGCCAGGGCGGCACTCGGGGATCGGTTCGACCTGCGCCATTTCCACAACGCGCTGATCGACGACGGGCCGTTGCCGCTCGATGTGCTCGAGGGCCGGATCGACGGGTGGATCGCGTCGCAGAAAGTGGCGCACGCCGTCAGGTAGAAAAGATAACGCCGGGCCATCAGCCCCGGCCCTTTACAACAGGCCCAGCTCCGCGAACGACACGCTGTCGGCGGCGGCCACGATGATGTGGTCCAGCACCTGCACGTCGACCAGCTTCAGCGCGTTTTGCAGCTCGCGCGTCAGGATCTGATCGGCCCGGCTCGGCTCCGCGACGCCGGAGGGGTGGTTGTGCGACAGGATCACCGAGGCGCAGTTCAGCGTCAGCGCCCGCCGGACCACTTCGCGCGGGTAGACGCTCGTTTGCGTCAGCGTGCCCCGGAACAGCTCCTCGCAGGCGATCAGCCGCTGCTGGGCGTCCAGAAACAGGACCGTGAACACTTCGTGACCGATGCGCCCGAAGCTAAGCCGCAGGAAATCCCGCACCCGCGCCGGAGCGTTCATTACCGGACCCCGCGCCAGGTCCTGGCGCAGCATCCGCTTGGCGACCTCCAGCACCGCCTGGGCCCGCGCGTGGTGCCTTGCGCCCAGGCCAGCGACCGCCTCGAACTGCCTGCGCGGCGCGTGCAGCACCCCGGCCAGCCCGCCCAGCTCGGACAGCGCGAGGCGAGCCAGTTCCAGCGTCGAGGCGCCCGCCGATCCACTGCCCATCAGCACCGCCAGCAGCTCGGCGTCGCTCAGCGCCTGCGCGCCCTGGGCGAGCAGGCGCTGGACGGGCCGTTCCGACGCGAGCCAGTCGCGGCCGGTCACTGCGCGCGGCATCAAGCCGGTCTCCTCGATAGAATGATCGTGTCGCAAGTCGAACCCAAGTGGGCCGTGGCGACAAGGCTGTCAGCGGGAGTCGGCCGCGCCCAAATCGAGCGGCCGGGCAGGATCGGAGGCGCGCGCAATGATGGAAATTCTGTTGGCCCAGCCACGCGGCTTTTGCGCTGGCGTGGACCGGGCGATCGAAATCGTCGAACGCGCGCTCGAACGGCATGGCGCGCCGATCTACGTTCGGCACGAGATCGTCCATAACACGCACGTGGTCGCGCAGCTCAGGTCCAAGGGCGCGATCTTCGTCGAGGAGCTCGATGAAGTGCCGATCGGTGCGACGCTGGTCTTCTCGGCGCACGGCGTGTCGCGCGCGGTGCGCGAGGCGGCGCGGCGGCGGGGGCTGAACGTGTTCGACGCAACCTGCCCACTGGTCACCAAGGTGCACGTCGAGGTGGCCAAGATGCGTGCCCAGGGGCGCGAGATCGTGATGATCGGTCACGCCGGCCACCCCGAGGTCGAGGGCACGATGGGACAGGCCGACGGCGGCATTTACCTGGTCGGCACGCCCGAGGATGTGGGACAGCTGCAGGTGCGCGACCCGGAGCGGCTGGCCTACGTGACGCAGACCACGCTGTCGGTCGACGATGCTGCGCAGGTGGTTCAGGCGCTGAAACGGCGCTTCCCGGCCATCGCGGAGCCGAAAAAGGCCGACATCTGCTACGCGACCCAGAACCGGCAGGATGCCGTGAAGGCGCTGGCCGCCCAGGTCGACCTGGTGATCGTGGTAGGCAGCCGCAACAGCTCGAACTCGAACCGTTTGCGCGAAGTCGCGGAGCGGGTCGGTGTGTCGGCCTATCTGGTCGAGGATGCCCTCGGCGTAGATCCGCAGTGGCTGGTTGGGCACTCACGGATCGGGCTGACCGCGGGCGCCTCGGCCCCGGAGCTGCTCGTGCGCGAGGTGGTCGAGCGCCTGCGGCAGGTCGGCGCTCGCGAGGTGCGCTCGCTCGATGGCGTGATCGAGGAGGTCGTCTTCCCGCTGCCCAAGGGGCTGGGAGGGACCTCCGGCACAGAGAGCGAAGCGCATTATGCGGTCGCCGATGATTCGACCTGAAATTCGGCCTAAGACTGGGCCGGCAGCGCCACGTCCGCAGATCGACCCCCAGATCGACCCGCAGGTAGACCAATTCATCGACGCGGTCTGGCTCGAAGACGGGCTGGCCGAAAATTCTCTGGCTGCTTATCGGAGCGACCTGCAGGATCTGGCCGCGTGGTTGCGACCGCGCCGGCTGGCCGAGGCCGACGAACAGGCGCTGACCGCCTACCTGGCGGCCCGCCACGGCAGCACTCGCGCCTCCACCGCGAACCGCCGGCTCGCGAGCCTGCGGCGCTTCTATCGATGGGCCATGCGGGAAGGGGCGATCGGATCCGACCCGACCTTGCGGCTGGCAGGAGTGCGCCGTGCGGCCCGCTTTCCGAAGCCGATCAGCGAGGCGCAGGTCGATACGCTGCTGGCGGCCCCGCAGGGCGAGTCGCCGCACGCGCTGCGCGATCGCGCGATGCTGGAGACGCTGTATGCGACCGGGCTGCGCGTGTCGGAGCTGACGGCGCTGCGGATGGTCGAGCTGTCGCTGGCCGACGGGCTGGTGCGCGTGGTCGGAAAGGGTTCCAAGGAACGGGTGGTGCCGATCGGCGAAGCGGCCCGCGACGCGCTGAGGCGCTACTTGAAGAGCGGGCGTCCGGCTCTGCTGCGAGGGCGCAGCTGCGATGCGGTGTTTCCGACTGCGCGCGCCGCCGCAATGAGCCGGCAGATGTTCTGGAAGCTGATTCGCCGCTACGCGCACACGGCCGGCATTGTTGCGCCGTTGTCGCCGCACGGACTTCGGCACGCCTTCGCGACCCACCTGCTGAACCATGGCGCCGATCTGCGCGTGGTGCAGTTGCTGCTCGGCCACGCAGACATCTCGACCACGCAGATTTACACCCACGTGGCCAGCCAGCGCCTGAAAGAGTTGCACGCCCGCCACCACCCCCGCGGATGATTGTCCTCGCCATTGTCGGCGGCTATCTGCTCGGCTCGCTGCCGTTCGCGGTACTGGTGAGCCGGGCGCTGCGACAGGCCGACCCGCGCACCTACGGGTCGGGCAACCCCGGCGCAACCAACGTGCTTCGCGGCGCGGGCCGTATGGCGGCAGCGCTGACTCTGATCGGCGACGCCGGCAAGGGCGCGCTGGCAGTCGAGCTCGGCCGCAGCATGGGCGACGCAGGCGAAACGCTGGCGATCGCCTGCGGTGCCGCAGCGTTCCTCGGGCACCTGTTCCCGGTGTTTCTGCACTTCAGGGGTGGCAAGGGGGTAGCCACCTTTCTCGGCGTGCTGCTTGCATTCGAGCCGTGGCTGGGACTGGCCTGCGGCTGCCTGTGGCTGATCGTGGCGGCGGCGAGCCGCTATTCCTCGCTCGCGTCCCTGAGCGCGGCAGTTGGTGCTCCGGTGCTGCAGGGCCTGTTCGCTGGCCCCGACGTGCGACTGGGGGTGGTGCTGGCGATGGGTGCGCTGCTGGTATGGCGTCACGGTGCCAACATCGCAAAGCTGCGCGCAGGCACTGAGACGCGGATCGGCGCCCAGCCCTCACCCCTGGCCCCTCTCCCAGGGGGAGAAGGGAGTTCGCAGCAGGTCCCTTCTCCCGCGCGAGCGGGAGAAGGACAGGATGAGGGTGGTTAGCGGCTCGCGGTCTTCGCCCCTGCTGCGGACCCGATCGATTCCAGCGGCCAGCGCGGGCGCACCTCGATAGGCGCAAGCGGATCCGCAACTGCACCACGCTCGAGGCCGGCCCAGCCGGCCAGCGCAATCATCGCGCCATTGTCGGTGCACAGGTCGGGCGGCGGAAAGAAGACCTCCGCGCCGATGCGGGCCGCCTCGCTGGTCAGGCGCTCGCGCAACTGGTGGTTGGCGCTGACGCCGCCGCTCACGACCAGGCGCGTGTGACCGCACTGTTGCAGGGCCTTGAGCGACTTGACCGTCAGTACGTCGACCACCGCCTCCACAAAACCCAGCGCGATGTCCGCGCGCACCTGGTCGCACAGGTTGGTGGCGCGTCGCACTGCAGTCAGCACGGCCGTTTTCAGGCCGCTGAAACTGAAATCCAGATCGCCACGGTGAATCATCGGGCGCGGAAGCGGCACCGCCCCGGGCGTGCCGAACTGAGCCAGGCGCGACAGTGCCGGGCCGCCCGGATAACCAAGGCCGAGCAACTGGGCCGCCTTGTCGAACGCCTCGCCAGCGGCGTCGTCCAGCGTCTCGCCGAGCAGCCGGTAGCTTCCGATCCGCTCGACCTGCAACAGCTGGGTGTGGCCGCCGGACACCAGCAGCGCAACGAACGGAAACTGCGGAGCCGGATGCGCCAGCAGCGGCGACAGCAGATGCCCTTCCAGATGGTGCACGCCGATGACCGGCTTGCCCAGCGCATAGCCGAGCGCCGATCCGATGCTGCACCCGACCAGCAGCGCCCCGATCAGCCCGGGCCCCGCGGTCACCGCGATCGCATCGATGTCCAAGCGGCTCAGGCCCGCGCGCGCCAGCACATCCTCGATCAGCGGCAACACTCGCCGGATATGGTCGCGCGAAGCCAGCTCGGGCACCACGCCTCCGTAGGCCCGGTGCAGGTCGACCTGGCTGTGCACCGCGTGCACGACCGAGCGGGTCGCGCTGTCGAATATGGCGACGCCCGTTTCATCGCACGAGGTTTCGATTCCCAACACCTTCACAACCGCACCGACTCCCGGGTCGCTGTCCTGGTCACCGCGCGGTGGCTGCGCGGTTCGCACACCGGCCCATTTCGTTTAGACTGCCGAGTTCGCAATTTAACGCCGACCGGGAGCGTCGGGGGACACATCGGAGAACCTTCCAGCACATGCCCACCATTCGCGTCAAGGAGAACGAGCCTTTCGAGGTTGCGTTGCGCCGCTTCAAGCGGACGATCGAAAAAAGCGGGCTGCTCACCGAGCTGCGTGCCCGCGAGTTCTACGAGAAGCCCACCGCCGAGCGCAAGCGCAAGAAGTCGGCGGCCATCAAGCGGCACTTCAAGCGGTTGCGCAGCCAGATGCTGCCCAAGAAGATGTACTGACCGTTGAGCCTGAAGGAACGGATCAGCGAGGACATGAAAGCGGCGCTGAAGGCGCGCCAGAGGGAGCGCCTGTCCGCCATCCGGCTGCTGATGGCAGCCATCCAGCAAAAAGAAATCGACGAGCGCAAGCCGCTCGATGACGCCGCGGTGATTGCGGTGACCGAACGCCTGATCAAGCAGCGGCGCGATTCGATCGAGCAGTTCCAGGCGGCCGGCCGCACCGATCTGGTCGACAAGGAAACGGCCGAGCTGGAGCTGCTCAAGCAGTACCTGCCGCAGCCGCTCTCCCAGGAGGAGGTTGCGTCCGCCATCGAAGCCGCGATCGCCGCGACCGGCGCCAGCGGCCCGCAGGCGATGGGCAAGGTGATGGCCGCCCTGAAAGCCCAGCTGGCGGGCCGCGCCGACATGACGCGCGTGTCGGCGCTGGTCAAGGCCCGACTCGGTTCCTAGCCCGCCCGCTGCGGCGCCCTCGGATGAACTCTGCAATCCGATTGGCGATAATGAGCGCGTGATCGAGCAAGGCTTCATCCACGATCTGCTGGCGCGCGTCGACATCGTCGACGTGATCGGGCGCGCCGTGGCACTGAAAAAGGCCGGGCAGAACTACCTGGGCTTGTGCCCGTTCCACGGCGAAAAGACGCCGTCCTTCACGGTCAGCCCGTCCAAGCAGTTCTTCCATTGTTTCGGCTGCGGCGCGCACGGCAGCGCGATCGGCTTCCTGATGGATCATCGGGGCCTGGGCTACGTCGAGGCGGTCCAGGAGCTGGCGCAGATGGTGGGCCTGCAGGTGCCGCGCGAGGCCTCGCGCGATCCCGCCGCCGGACAGCGCCGTTCGCTGCTGGAGGCCAACGAGGTCGCGTGCGCGTTCTACCGACGCGAGCTCAAGCGCAGCCCCGCCGCGATCGAATACCTTAAATCGCGCGGCTTGACCGGCGCGACCGCCGCCCGCTTCGCGCTCGGGTACGCGCCGGACGACTGGCAGGCGCTCAAGTCCGCGTTCGACTCCTACGAGGAGGCCCGACTGGTCGAGGCGGGCCTGGTGATCGAAGGCGACGGCAAGCGCTACGACCGCTTCCGCGGCCGCGTGATGTTCCCGATTCGGGATCGGCGCGGCGCCGTGCTCGGATTCGGCGCGCGGGTGCTCGATGCCTCGCAGCCCAAGTACCTGAACTCGCCGGAGACGCCGCTGTTCCGCAAGGGGCAGGAACTGTACGGGCTGTTCGAGGCCGGCGAGGCGATCCGGGTCAAGGGCCGGGTGCTGGTGTGCGAGGGCTACCTGGACGTGATCCAGCTCGCTCAAGGCGGTTTCGAGGAATCGGTGGCGGCGCTGGGCACCGCGATCACCTCCAAGCACGTGGCCACGCTGCTGCGGCTGACCGACCAGGTGGTTTTCGCGTTCGACGGCGACGCCGCGGGCCGCACCGCGGCGCGCCGGGCGCTGCATGCGACGCTGGCAGTGATACCCGATACGAAACGGGTCAGCTTCGCGCTGCTGCCTCAGGGCGAGGATCCCGACAGCCTGATTCGCAGCCTGGGCGCCGAAGCGATCGAGACCGAGCTCGCGCGCGCGCTGTCGCTGTCGCAGTGGTTCCTGAAGTCGCTGTGCGAAGGCGTCGATATCGCGCAGCCGGAGGGGCGGGCGCTGGTGACGGCTGCGGCGCGCCCCTTGCTCGAGTCGATGCCGGCCGGCGGGCTGAGGATGCAACTGGTGCGGTCCCTGGCCGAAGTGGTCGGCACCGCCGCCGCCGACCTGGAAGCGCTCTATGGGCTCGCGCCGGTGCGCAGACTGCCGGCGGCCCGACCCGGCCCGCGAGCCGGCTCCGGAGCAAGGCCGGTCGAGAGCCTGAAGTCGCAGCTGCTGCGCCGGCTTCTGGCCTATCCGGAGCTCGCCCGCGAATTCGGGCCGGCTCTGGCCGATCTGCTGGGACAAAGCGGCGAGCCGGTGGACCGGCAGATCGCCGAGGTCCTGTCGGTGGCCGCCGCCCATGCCGGTTCAAGCTGTGCCGCCCTGCTGGAAGTGCTGGGCCAGAGCGAGTTCGCCGACCAGTACCGGGCGCTTCGGGCGCGCGATTTGCAGCTGGACGACGACGTGGAGGCGGTGCGCGAGGAAATGCGGGACGGAATGCTGGCCATCGAGGAAGCCCGGGTCCGTACCGAGCTGGACGCGCTGAAGCCGCTTCTGGAGCAGGAGCTCTCGGACCCCCTGCGGGAGCGCACCCGGGTGCTGCTGAGCCGGCTGAACGAGCTGAAACACCAGCGCGGCGCGGCCCCACTGGTAAGGCCTTGACTATCGTGGTAATATATCCGGCTATTCCGCGTACGCGCGGAACTTCGAGGGCGCCAGGCCCTCGTGCTGCGGGCTCGCCCGACGGGCGCATGCCGCGCAAGCAATTGTGGCGTTCCGTACGCCTCGGCAGTTTGAATTGTTGGGTACCGCCTGCATGTTAGGTGCGTATGGCTCGCACGGGGTGCGAGACGGAACATGGGGCGATTGAACCGGATGATTCCGGGTCCCCGGCAATTGCATTCGATTCGGGTTCAGGTGCGTTAGTGAGGCGTCGGCGCGTCCTTTGATCGGCCGGCGTGGTCCCGTCCAGACAGAAGGCAGGTGATCAATGACTCAGAAAAAGGCTCCGGTACAGCTGAAAAGGGCGTCTGAAGAGAAGTCGTCTTCGGGGGCCGGCAAGGCCGGCGCCAAGAACCGCAAGGTCGAGCTGAAGCTGCACGCGGCCAGGCCGCATGCCAGCAAGGTCGAGCCGAAGAAGGCGGCCGTCGCCGTCAGGCCGTCGCCGTCGGCCCATCCGGTTGCCGAGAGCGCCGCGGCCCGCGCGGGCCGGCGTACGAAGGCGGTCGAAAACGAACGCTCGACGCTGGCAGGCGAGGCCGGTGACGGCGTGCCGGAGGCCCGCGACGACGCGGTCGATCCGGGCGTGCAGGTCGCCGACCGGATGAACCCGAAGCAGCGCGCCAAGGACCGCCGGGCCAAGGAACGGGCCCTGAAGGAGGCGCTGGAGCGCAGCTACCAGGGCTCGCAGGAAGACCTGGAGGCGCGCCGCAACAAGCTGAAGGCGCTGATCAAGCTCGGCAAGGAGCGCGGCTTCCTGACCTACGCCGAGATCAACGACCACCTGCCCGACAACCTGGTCGATGCAGAGGCGATCGATTCGATCATCAGCACGTTCGGCGACATGGGGATCCAGGTGTTCGACCAGGCTCCGGACGCCGAAACCCTGCTGATGAACGAGAACGTTCCGGCTGCCACCACGGACGACGACGCCGAGGAGGAAGCCGAGGCAGCCCTGTCGACCGTGGACGCCGAGTTCGGGCGCACCACCGATCCGGTGCGGATGTACATGCGCGAGATGGGCTCGGTCGAGCTGCTGACGCGCGAAGGCGAAATCGAGATCGCCAAGCGGATCGAGGACGGCCTGAAGCACATGGTGATGGCCATTTCGGCCTGCCCGACCACGATCGCGGAGATCCTGGCGCACTCCGACCGCATCCGTGGCACCCAGCTGCCGATCGATGAGGTGGTCGACGGACTGGTCGACCCCAACGCCGACGAATTCCCGGCGCAGGCCCGGGCGGCCGAGGTCGATGAGGACGAGGAGGCCGAGGAGAACACCGATATCGGGGCCAGCGGGATGACCGCCGCGCAGCTCGACGACCTGAAGGCGCGGGCGCTGGAGCGCTTCGACCATGTCACGAAGCTTTTCGAAAGGATGCGCGTGGCCTTCGAGAAGGAAGGCTACAAGTCGCGCGCCTACGTGCGGGCCCAGGAGCAGATCCAGGAAGAGCTGATGTCGCTGCGCTTCACGGCCAAGATGGTCGAGCGCCTGTGCGATTCACTGCGCTCGCAGGTCGAGGAAGTGCGCAGCCTGGAAAAGCAGATCTACGAGATCATGGTGAACAAGTGCGGCATGCCGCGGCCGCACTTCCTGAAGCATTTCCCGGGCGCGGAGACCAACACGCGCTGGGCCACGCGCGAGGCGGAGGGCGAGCACCCGTACTCGGAGATGCTGTCGCGCAATCTGCCGGCGGTGCACGAGCTGCAGGGCAAGCTGTCGGACCTGCAAAAGCGGGTGGTGCTGCCGCTGAAGGATCTGCGCGAGGTCTACAAGCAGATGGCCACCGGCGAGGCCAAGGCGCGCAAGGCCAAGCGCGAGATGACCGAGGCCAATTTGCGGCTGGTGATATCGATCGCGAAGAAGTACACCAATCGCGGGCTGCAGTTCCTGGACCTGATCCAGGAGGGCAACATCGGGCTGATGAAGGCCGTGGACAAATTCGAGTACCGGCGCGGTTACAAGTTCTCCACCTACGCGACCTGGTGGATCCGCCAGGCCATCACGCGCTCGATCGCCGACCAGGCGCGCACGATCCGCATCCCGGTGCACATGATCGAGACGATCAACAAGATGAACCGGATCAGCCGCCAGATCCTGCAGGAAACCGGCCAGGAGCCGGATCCGACCACGCTGGCGGTCAAGATGGAGATGCCCGAGGACAAGATCCGCAAGATCCTGAAGATCGCCAAGGAACCGATCTCGATGGAAACGCCGATCGGCGACGACGACGATTCGCACCTGGGCGATTTCATCGAGGACACGACCACGGTGGCGCCGGTCGATGCGGCCCAGTACTCGAGCCTGGCCGACGTCACGCGCGAAGTGCTGGACTCGCTCACCCCGCGCGAGGCCAAGGTGCTGCGGATGCGCTTCGGCATCGAGATGAGCACCGACCACACGCTGGAGGAGGTCGGCAAGCAGTTCGACGTGACGCGCGAGCGGATACGCCAGATCGAAGCCAAGGCGCTGCGCAAGCTGCGTCACCCGAGCCGCTCGGACAAGCTGAAGAGCTTCCTCGAGTAACCCTCTCGCCCCTCTCCCGCTTGCGGGAGAGGGGCCGGGGGTGAGGGTGCAGGGCCTCTAGCTCATGCTTGGTTAGAGCAGCGGACTCATAATCCGTTGGTGCCTGGTTCGACTCCAGGGAGGCCCACCAACCTTCAAGGACAGCTAACCCGCGCTTGCGTGCCAGGGTATCGCGGTCGACGTTGGCATCCCGCCCAAGTTCGGCATTGCGCTGCTTACGTCGACGGTCGACGTTTGACGAGGAAGGCCGGGCGGCACGCGCGTGCTGCACCGGCCGAGCAGCGTCTAGCCCGCAACATTACTAGGCGTTCTTGCGGACCCACCCAAAGCGCGTGTGGCGCGGGTTCGCCCCCTCAGCCTGATAGATCGCTCGCGCCTGGGCCATAGCGTCGCCCGTGAAGCCTGGAAACTCGAGAAGCGTCTTGAGTGCCGGCGGCACGCGCGTATCGTAATCACGGGGCACCGGGCGGTAGCGACCATCGTTTGAAACGTCCGCGTCGGGCGAGAGGCTGTACAGCCGCGCGGAGTTGAGCCCAAGGATCTTGCGCTTCGCCATTGGGGTGAGCTCCGGATAGCCGTACCGTCGCCGCATGTCATCCGGAATCTGGAAACGCCACAGCGCTTCGAGCTGCCATTGGTTCGAGCCGTAGTACGAACAATCTGACCCGAAAAGAATCTTATCGTCGCCAAAATACTTCAGCAGTTGCCCCAGGATGTGAGCGCATACCGTGGGAAACGTGATGGCGCAGCCGGCAAAGGTCGACCCGATCTCTGCGTAGACATTACGAATGCCGCCGCAGGTCTGGCCAAACTGGGTCAGCCATGGGATGTCGGGCACGCCGTTGCGCAGCTTGCCTGTCCGGATATTGGCCAGATCCGGAGAGGGCCACAGAAAGGGCGTCATCCCGCCGTAGCAGGCGTGATAAATGATGAAATTGAACTGAGGCCAGTCTGCGGCCGCCTTCGGGATGTCGGTAGGATTTCCCCACTCCGGCGTATCGAAGGGCGCCGGTGAGAACCCCTTGTGGATGCAGATGTTCCAGAAGCCGGGGTGGTCCCTCAACTGTTCGCCATGTCGGGCGATGAGCGCGTAGGTCGGGTAGGCGACGGTCTCGTCGTCCAGACGCCACATTCGCATGAGGCTCTCGGGGTCGTTGTCGACCTTTGCGGACGTGGCGACCGTATAGCCTTTCCATGAGTCTGGGCGATTGTTTGCAATCTGCTCTTCCATGAAGTACAGGCTCGGCACACCGGGATAGATCTGCCCGTGGGCGAGCATCCGCTGGGATTTCGAGATTCTGTTGACGTAGTTCCGGACCGCGGCAGTCTGCGCCGCGGTGAGACTTGCCGCGGCCTGCGCTTCCTGGATGTTCTTCGGCGGACGTCCGTTCGCGTCGTTGGGCGGAAATACGCCCAGCGTTGCATTGCTCAGCAGCCCGACGGTGGTCTGGCTGTCGAAGAAGATGTCCTTCACGAAGCTCATGAGGTGAAAGATGCTGTCATTGATCTCCGCACCCACTACCTGTGGGTTCAGGACGGCCCAGGCATTGCCCAGCTCATCGAGCTGTCCCGGCACCTGGAAGGGGTTGCTCTTGAACACCGAGGTCGCCGCAGCTGTCGGGCCTTCGGCGAAGGCCCGGAACACCGCCGGGCCCGCCATGCTCGAGCGCACCATGTGCAGCTGATCGTCGAACACGAAAATGTCCGAGGGCACGCTGTGGCCGGCAAACGGCTCGTCTTCCAGCAACTCGTCCTCGTGAACGTCGAAAAATTGCCCGTAGACTTCATTCATGGCGAGGAAGCCTGCGGCGATGCCGCCCGAGGTGCAGAGGAACTTGCGCCGGCTCATGCCGAGCTTCTTGCCGGCGAAGTCGGCCAGTTCCCTGATACGGAATTCGACCCGCTTCTGCTCCTCAGTCTGGGGAACGGGCATGTGCTCGCCGTTCGATACCATTTGAGTCGGGATCGGCGAGTGGAGGTCGTCGGCCTCATCCGCCCGTGACAGTTGAGATAGCTGCTCGTCGCTCAGCCAAACGTCTGCTTCCCGGTCGCCGCGGCACGTCATGGTCTCCTCCCTTTATCGAAAACAATCTAGCAGCGCCAATTTGCGGCCACAGCTCGCATTCCGGGACCGCGGTGAACCACCTTTACGCTCATCGTAGAGACGGTCATCATGGCCGCCGCGAGGGTGCGCAACAGACAAATGTATGAGATCAGCTGACGGGCGTATAGGAAAAACGTCCGAGATCTGTTGAGCTATTCCGTTGCGATGCGTTGCTAAGCGGACTCGGTGGAAGCCTTGCCACAAAATCCCGGCTGGCAGAGCGCGGTCAGGCGGCCAGCAATGGTCTCCATCACCGGACGGAGCCGCTCGGTGTCTACGGACGTGTACCCAGCGGTCACGTCGCCGCGGGGCAGAGCATGGTTGGTCAGTAGCTTCAATGCGTACGGAGACACGTCGCAGCTTTCCGCGCAGGTGATGAACAGCCGGCGCATGTCGTGCGGGCTGACACCCAGGCGCCCGGCGCGCACTTCCACAATGTGACCAGAGGTCGAGTCTGGCGTGGCGAACACCCAAGGCGCCGTCTTGTTGTCCTCGGCGAAGAGCTTTTCATGCTGCACCCATCGGGCGCGGAACAGATCGACGAGAAGGGTCGGCAGCGGCAAATCGAACGCTCGCGCCTCGCCGCCCTTGGGCTTCGGAATGTGCAGGACGCCTGTGTCCAGGTTCACGTCGGACTACTTCATTTCGATGGCTGACGTCTGCGGTGTCCCGTGAGATCCTGGTGATGCTGTTGACCTGGGGGTCGTTTGCCGTATCCGCGAACTCAAACCCCGGATCGAGTAAGCGTTCGCGAATGCGGTTGATTTCAACTCAATTCTGGGTTGACTTGTCCAACGCTTTCAGTAGGTCCACAAACCCGAAGGATTGAGCCTGCCATTGAATCAAGACCCCAGCAAGTAAGAACGACGCCTGGACTGGCAGAGTAAAAAGGTAGTCGAAAACGAACGGATGAAGATCATCGGGATGTGGCTTCACGTCATTGGCTAGTCT
>WNFP01000172.1_pt1 | contig 82334 bp, 70 predicted proteins | sample 5400201 | NCBI WGS metagenome assembly WNFP01 (sample SAMN13153355, study PRJNA577476) | soil metagenome | isolation source: 115 cm saprolite under Madrone tree | place: USA:California | collected 2016-06-14
CGCCGCGGGTGTGATCGTATAGACGGTGTGGTCAGGCTTCGAATTGAGAATGTGGGCCAGGATTGTCATCGCGCTTGGTGCCGACTAGACACCCCTCCATGCACGCTCCAGGCCGACCACTTGCCGAGAGCAGGTCCGATTCGGGAGCCTCGACAGGCGTCTCGAGGTCGCTACGTTGAACAGTACACCCGCCGGGTGCGGCGGGGCAGCAGCGACGCTGCCAATAGGATTCGAATCGCTCGGTTCAGATTCCCAGGTATTCCTGCTTGAACAGGGACAGCCCGAAGCTGCGGCGTCTATTCCGCCCGCTGGCGAAAAACAAGGAAGTACTGGTTGGGCAGAAACTTGTGCTCCGACGCGAGCGCATAGCCGGCTCGACTCATTTCCTTCTTGACTTCGTCCGGGGCCACGCGCCCTGCCGCAGGCGGGCCGATCGGCGAATCCGCGGTGAAGTCGATGATCGCAACCGTGCCGGCCGGCTTCAGATGGCCTTTCAGACGCCGGAAGTAGGCTACGCGGTCGCCGATGTGGTGATACGTATCGACCAGCAGCGCCAGATCGACCGGCGCCGGCAGCATCGGATCGCTCGGCTCGGCCAGCAGCGGCGTGACGTTTTGCAGATTTTCGCGGCGGGCCCGCACGGCGAGGTGCTGGATCATGTCGGGCTCGATGTCCACCGCGTAGACACGCCCAGCGGGGGTCATGTGCGCGATCCGAACCGTGAAGTAGCCCGTTCCTGCGCCGATGTCGGCCACCACCGAGTCCGGAGCGAGCGCAAGGGCCTGGATCACCTCATGCGGCCGTTGCCAGCTGTCGCGTGCAGGGTCATCGAACACCTTGGCCCAATGTTCCGCGCCGCTGAAGCTGTGCTCGTGCGTAGAGGGGGCTTGCGCCCAGGCCCCCGCCAGCAACAGGCAGACAAATCCCAGACCGGTTACCAGTGGCTTCGCCATTCCGATGCATCCATGGACATCTAGACGGTTCCGATCACCCGCATCGAGAAATCGACCGCCGCCACGTCCTTGGTCAGCTTGCCGATCGAGATCCGGTCCACGCCGGTGGCCGCAATGTCGCGCACCTGGGCAAGCTCGACTCCGCCGGACACTTCCAGCCGCGCGCGCCCGGCACAGACGGCGACCGCCTCGCGCATCTGCTCCAGCGTGAAGTTGTCGAGCAGTATGTCGGCGGCTCCGGCGGCGATCGCCACCTGCAACTGCGCCACCGTCTCGACCTCGATCTGGATTGCGACGCCGCTTTGCAAAGCGCGCGCCGACCGCAACGCCGCCGCCACTCCGCCGGCGGCTGCGATGTGGTTCTCCTTGATCAGAACGCCGTCGTAGAGCCCCAGCCGATGATTGCTTCCGCCCCCGGTCCGGACCGCGTATTTCTGCGCCAGGCGCAGACCGGGCAGCGTCTTGCGCGTGTCCAGGATCGAGCAGCCGCGCGGATTGCGCGAGGCTCCTGCGATCGCATCCACATGGCGGCGAGTGTTGGTCGCCGTGCCCGAAAGCAACTGCAGGAAGTTCAGCGCCGGCCTCTCGGCCGCCAGCAGAGCGCGGGCCTGCGCCTCGATGTCGCACACGACGGCGCCCGGCGAGGTGAGCGCACCCTCGGCAACGCGCCACTGGATCCGTGCGGCCGCATCGAGCCGGCCAATGCACTCTTCGAACCAGGGCTGCCCGCACAGCACAGCCGCCTCACGCACGATGACGCGTGCCCGCAGCCGCTGCGATTCCGGGATCAGCCGGCCGGTCCAGTCGCCCAGACCGATGTCCTCGGCCAGCGCATCGCGCACGTTGCGCGCGCGCGCATCTTCCAGAGTCTCGTTACGATCAAACATCGGGTTGCCCCGGAACCGGTCCGGCGCGGTGCCGCTCAGGCCGCGCCCAGGTTCGGTACGAAGCCGGTCGCGGGCACCGCGGTCGCATTCGGGTGCCGCGCCGTGAAATCGAGCATCCGCTCGATGCAGGTGCGGGCGGCCCGGATCACGCCCGGATCGAGCTCGATCGGCTGCGCCTGATCGGACAGGCACTGCACCAGCTTGCGCACGCTGTTCATCGCCATCCAGGGGCAGTGCGCACAGCTCTTGCAGGTCGCGCTCGCCCCGGCGGTGGGCGCTTCGAACAGCGCCTTGCCCGGTGCCAACTGGCGCATCCGGTGAAACAGGCCCGCATCGGTGGCCACGATGAATTCATCGGCCTGCATTTCGACCACCGCGCGAAGCAACTGCGTGGTGGATCCGACCAGGTCCGCCTGCTGGATAACGCTCTCGGGCGACTCCGGGTGGACCAGCACCCGGGCGCGCGGGTGCTCCTGCCGCAGCAATTCAAGTTCGATGCCCTTGAATTCGTCGTGCACGACGCAGGTCGCGTCCCACAGCAGCATATCGGCCCCGGTCTGCTGCTGGATGTATCGGCCCAGGTGTCGATCCGGAGCCCACAGCACTTTTTCCCCGCGCTCCTTCAGGTGGTTCACGATCGGCAGCGCGCACGAGCTGGTGACCATCCAGTCGGCACGTGCCTTCACGGCAGCGCTCGTGTTCGCGTACACGACCACCGTGCGGTCCGGATGCGCATCGCACCAGCGCGCGAACGCCTCGGCAGGGCATCCGAGATCGAGCGAGCAGGTCGCCTCCAGATCCGGCATCAGCACGCGCTTTTCGGGAGACAGGATCTTCGCGGTCTCGCCCATGAAGCGCACGCCGGCAACGACCAGCGTGCGCGCCGGGTGATCGCGACCGAAGCGCGCCATCTCGAGCGAGTCGGCCACGCAGCCGCCCGTTTCCAGCGCAAGGTCCTGCAGCTCGCCGTCCACGTAGTAGTGCGCAACCAGCACCGCATCGTGCTGCGCCAGCAGCTCGCGCGCGCGGCGCCGCTGCGACTGAAGCGTCCCGGCGTCGCTTGCAGGCGCGGCCGATCGCGCCCGCAACGCTGTTTCCAGATCTGCGCTCATCAGCGAATGATAAATCGTCCGCCGGCCGGGCCCCGCTCAACTCCGAACGGCCATCAAGGCGCCCGCCGGTACTCCGCGACCCCTTCCGGCCCGCCGAGCAACAGCACATCGGCGCCACGCCGCGCAAAGAGGCCTACTGTCACCACGCCGGCGATCCGGTTGATCGCATCCTCCAGCCCGATCGGGTCGCGGATCGACAGGCCATGTACATCCAGGATCTGATTGCCGTTGTCGGTCGTGAAGCCCTCGCGCAGCCGCGGCGTGCCGCCCAGCGCAGTCAACTGGCGCGCTACGTAGGCGCGGCCCATCGGAATCACTTCGACCGGCAGCGGGAAGCGGCCCAGCACTTGGACCCGCTTGCTGGCATCAGCGATGCAGATGAAACGCTCGGCCACGGCCGCCACGATCTTCTCGCGCGTCAAAGCCCCGCCCCCGCCCTTGATCATCGAGAGGCCGGCGTCGATCTCATCGGCGCCGTCCACGTACACCGGCATCGACTGCACGTCGTTCAGGTCGACCACCGCCAGGCCCCGCTCGCGCAAGCGGGCCGCACTGCGTTCGGAGCTTGCGACGGTCGCGGCAATCGAATCACGATGGGCAGCCAGCGCGTCGATGAAAAGGTCCGCGGTCGATCCGGTGCCGACGCCGATCACCGCCGAAGTACCGAAATGGCACGAGATGCGTTCGACCGCGGCCAGCGCGACGGCCCGTTTCAGATCGTCCTGCGATGCCAACTCCGGCATCCTCGTCCCCTCTTTCTGGCGCCACCCTCACCCCCGACCCCTCTGCCGCCAGCGGGACAGGGGAGCCAAAGGTCGCGATGAAGGCGGCGGCAGAAGGCTCCCGCCCGGGGTGGTTCCGACAACATTTCGCGGATGGGCAATTTAACGGCATGATAGACAGATGACTGCAAGCCGGTTCAAACGCTGGGTGGCTTCCTGGTTCATCGGCGCCGTCGCCCTGCTCTTCCTGATCGAGGAATGGCTGTGGAACCGGCTGAAGCAGGTGATGGCGCTGCTGGGCCGCCTGCCGGGACTGCGCCGCCTGGAACGCTGGATCTCCGTGCTGCCGCCCGCTTGGGCCGCGGTCGTATTCCTGGCGCCCTCGACGCTGATCCTGCCGATCAAGCTGTTCGCTGTGAAGATGATCGCGACCGGCCATTTCCTGGGCGGCGCCGGCGTGATCCTGGCCGCCAAGATTGCGGCCACTGCCCTGTTTGCCCGCGTGTTCGTGCTGACGCGGCCCGCGTTGATGCGGGTGCGCTGGTTCGTGCGGTTGCATGCGGCGGTGCTGCGCTGGCGCGTATGGGTACATCGCCAGGTCGAAGAGCATCCTTTATGGCGTGCGATGCGCCGCCACATATTGCAGTGGCGCGCGGATATGGCCGCCGGCGGCGGCCGCGCCAACCGCTGGACGCGCCGGCTCAGGGCAGCCCGCCGGCTGGACAGGATGCGGATGCGGCGACGCCCGACAGCCCCGATCGCCGGCTAACGAGGGCGGGATCCCGCCCCCCATCCGCAGTACCCCAGATATACGTGATCAAAGCCGGCCATTTCATGCCGAAGATCCAGATGCGATGGGCATCGATGACATCACTTTGGAAGACCTGTTGGCCGGCGACCCTGCCTGCGTCGCGCCGCCCGTGACGTTCCAGCAGCTGCTTGTCGAGGGTTTCCCGTACAAAGGCGGTCTGGAAGGGCTTGCGGCGATCGAGCAAATGGCCGATCCGGGCCCGCAGCTCGCTGAAGTGCGGCAAGGGTACTTACAGATCCTTAAGATGCAGAGGCGCGCGGCTTAAGTAATGGCATAGAGCACCGTCTACGCCTGGTCCGACTCGAGCGGGCGTCTGCCTTCAGCGCTTGGCAGGCGGCAGATCCGTACAGACGCCCTCGGCTGCCTCGGCGGCCATCCCGATCGACTCGCTCAGCGTCGGGTGCGGATGGATCGTGCGGCCGATGTCGACCGCGTCGGCGCCCATCTCGATCGCCAGCGTGATTTCGGCGATCAGGTCGCCGGCATGCGCGCCGACCACGCCTCCGCCCACGATTCGATGTGTTTCCGGGTCGAACAGCAGCTTGGTGAATCCTTCGTCGCGCCGGTTCGCGATGGCCCGGCCCGACGCAGCCCACGGAAACAATCCCTTGTGAAGGCTGCGCCCGCTTGCGCGCGCTTCGTCTTCGGTGACCCCGACCCAGGCGATCTCCGGATCGGTATAAGCGACCGACGGAATCACGCTGGCATCGAAGTGCGACTTCAGGCCGCTGGCCGCTTCGGCCGCGACGTGGCCTTCGTGCGTTGCCTTGTGGGCCAGCATCGGGCCGGCGGCGATGTCTCCGATCGCGAAGATGTTCGGCACGTTGGTGCGGCGCTGACTGTCGGTCGGTATGAATCCGCGCTCGTCCACGCGCACGCCGGCGCGCTCGGCGCCAATCCGCTTTCCGTTCGGAGTGCGGCCGACCGACACCAGCAGCGTGTCGTACGGCCGGGGCTCGCGAGGGGCCTGCTCCCCTTCGAAGCGGGCCACGAGCGCATCCGGGCGCGCTTCGACCGCGGACAGCCGGGTGTTCAGCATCACGCTCGCAAAGCGCTTGTCGTTGAACTTCTGCCAGACCTTGACCAGGTCGCGGTCGGTTCCGGGCATCAGGCCGCCGGTCATCTCGACCACTTCGATCCGGCTGCCCAGCGCCGCGTACACGGTGGCCATTTCCAGTCCGATGATGCCGCCGCCGACTACGAGCAGGCTCGCAGGCACGTTGCGCAGCTCGAGCGCGCCGGTCGAATCGACGATGCGCGGATCCTCGGGCAGGAACGGAAGCCAGGCCGCTTCGCTGCCCGCTGCGATGATCGCCTGCTCGAACCGCACCCGCTGCCGCTCTCCGCTGCCGTCGCGACCGCGACCGACGGTCAGCTCGAGGTCCAGGTGATGTGCATCCACGAACTGGCCGGAACCGCGCAGCACGGTCACCTTGCGCATCTTCGCCATCGCGGTCAGCCCGCCCGTCAGCCGTCCCACCACCTGCTCCTTGTGGCGGCGCAGTTTCTGTAGATCGATCGACGGCGCAACGAAGGGCACTCCGATCGCGTCGAAGTGGGCCGCCTCGTCGATCACGGCGGCCACGTGCAGCAGCGCCTTGGACGGAATGCAACCCACGTTCAGGCACACGCCGCCCAGCGTCGGATAGCGCTCGACCAGCGCCACGCGGCGGCCCAGGTCGGCAGCACGGAACGCCGCCGCATAGCCGCCGGGCCCGGCGCCAAGCACCAGGATGTCGCACTCCAGTTCGGAAGGATCCGTCGCGGCCGCAGCCGGGGCCGGCGCGCTGGCCGCCGGTTGCGGCGTCGGGGCCGCCGCCCTCGCCAAGGCTTCGCCGGCCGCGGCCGCCGTAGCCGCGCCGGGCATGCCCTCCGCAGCCTTGGCGGAGGAGGGAGCCGCGGCGGAGGCGGCCGCTGCCACGGACTCGGCCGGCTCGAGCTCCAGGATCGGCGAGCCTTGCGACACCTTGTCGCCGAGCTTCACCAGCACGTTGCGGACGATGCCGGACATGGGCGATGGAATCTCCATCGACGCCTTGTCCGACTCGAGAGTGATCAGCGACTGCTCGGCCTTGATCGCCTGACCCGGCTTCACCAGGATCTCGATCACCGAGACATCGTGAAAGTCGCCGATATCGGGTACCTTGACCAGCACGCGCTCGGCCATCAGTTCTTCTCCCGCAGGTGCAGCGCCATCAGCACTTCGTCCTCCGAACCGTCGTCCAGGCGCACCGCATCGCGCTTGCGCCCTTCCTCCTGGAATCCCACCTGCGAGTACAACCGGATCGCGCGCGCGTTCGGGCTTCGCACCAGCAACTCGATCCGCTCGAAGCCGCGCTCGCGCGCCGCCCGCAGGGCCTGCTCGATCAGCTGACGGCCGAGCCCACGCCCGCGATACGGCGCGCGCAGCCCCATGCCCAGCAGCCCGGTGTGTGCACGGCCGGGCAGTATGTCGCGACGCACTTCGCACCAGCCGACCACCCGATCCTGGTCCAGCGCCACCAGGAACGGGTTGGCGCGCACGCGGTCCGCCGCGACCCAGGCCGCGCATTGATCCAGCGTGAAACCCTCCACGATGGACAGGAAGCGCCGCTCCCGTGCCAGTTCCGCCACGCACTCATTCAAGCCCTCGACGTGCCGCAACTCGATCGGCACGATCGCCACCGTCATAGCAGTACGCGGCGGAAGTCGGCCAGCACCTGCGCCAGATACGAATTGAAGCGGGCCGCCCCGGCCCCGTCGATCACCCGATGATCAAAGGACAGCGACAGCGGGAGAATCAGCCGCGGCGCGAACTGCTTGCCGTCCCATAGCGGTCGTGTCGCGGCCCGGCACACTCCCAGGATCGCCACCTCGGGCGCATTGATGATCGGCGTGAAGTAGGTTCCGCCGATCCCGCCCAGCGAGGAGATCGAAAACGTGCCGCCCTGCATCTCGGAGGGCGTGAGCTTGCCCTCGCGCGCCTTGGCCGCCAGTGCCGCGGTCTCGGACGCCACTTCGAGCAGGCCCTTGCGGTCGGCCTCGCGCACCACCGGCACCACGAGGCCGTTGGGCGTGTCGGCGGCGAAGCCGATATGAAAGTACCGCTTCACGATCACCGCGTCGCCGCCCGGATCGATCGAGCAGTTGAATTCGGGAAACTTCTTCAGCGCCGCCACGCATGCCTTGATCAGGAACGCCAGCATCGTCAGCTTCGCGCCCGAACGTTCGTTTTCCTTGTTCAGCTGGACCCGGAACGCCTCCAGCTCGGTGACGTCCGCATCCTCGTGATTCGTCACGTGCGGAATCGACAGCCAGTTGCGATGCAGGTTCGGTCCAGCCAGCCTGCGAAGGCGCGACAGCTCGACCCGCTCGATCGGGCCGAACCGGGCGAAATCGACTTGCGGCCACGGCGGCAGATTCAGCCCGATGCCGGCGGCAACCGGCGCGGCAGCGGGGCGAACGCCCGATGCCAGCGCCGTCTTCACGAAGGCGCGCACGTCCTCCGGCAGGATCCGGCCCTTCGGCCCCGAACCCTTGACCTGGCTCAGGTCCACGCCCAGCTCGCGCGCGAAACGCCGCACCGAGGGCGAGGCGTGCGCGCGCGGGGACGTCGCGTGGGCGAGCTGCTCCGCATCGGGACGCGTCCCCATCTCGACCGCGAACGCGGTCGAAGGCGGCGATCCGCCGGGCGCCGCAACCGGCGCTCTGGCGGCGGGCGCCACGGGGGCCGAAGGCGCTACCGCGGGGGCCGACGCGGGGGCCGCAACCGGCGGCGCCGTGGCGGCGGACGAAGGCGCGGGCGCCGCGGCCGCCGCAGCCTTGGCGGAGGCGGCGGCCTCGTTGCTCGGCTCCAGCTCCAGGATCAGCGTGCCCTGCGACACTTTGTCGCCGAGCTTCACCTTCAGCTCGCGCACGACGCCGGCCATCGGGGATGGAATCTCCATCGAGGCCTTGTCCGACTCGACCGTGATCAGCGACTGCTCCGGCTTGACGCGATCGCCGGGTGCCACCAGCAGTTCGATGACTTCGACGTCCTTGAAATCGCCGATGTCGGGAACCTTGATCTCGACCATGTTGCCCATGGGCTTCCCCCGAGTCTTGCTTCGGCCCTCACCCCTGGCCCCTGTCCCGCTGCGCGGGACAGGGGCACTCTTTATTACGCCTTCCCCCGCTGCGCGGGAGAGGGAAACTCTCGACTATTCGTCTTCCGCTGAGCGGCAAACACTCACACCAGCCACGGGTTGGGCCGCTCCGGATCGATCCCGTACCGCTTGATCGCCTCGGCCACCTGCCCGACCGCGACCGCGCCCTCTTCCGCGAGCGCCTTCAGCGCGGCCACCGTAACGTAATAGCGATCGACCTCGAAGAACTGCCGCAGCTTCTCGCGCGTATCGGAGCGGCCGAAGCCGTCGGTCCCGAGCACCTTGTAGGCGCGTCCTTGCGGAATCAGCGGCCGGATCTGGTCGGCGAACAGCCGCATGTAGTCGCTCGTCGCGATGATCGGGCCTGCCGTGCGTTCCAGGGCCTCGGTGGCGTACGCCTTGCGCGGACGGCTGGCCGGATGCAGCAGGTTCCAGCGCTCGACGTCCAGCCCATCGCGCCGCAGTTCGGTGAAGCTGGTCACGCTCCAGACGTCACCGGACACTCCCCAGTCCTTCTCCAGCAGCTCGGCCGCGGCGAGCGCCTCGCGCAGGATCGACCCGCACCCCAACAGCTGCACGCGGGCGATCGAGCGGCCCTGGCCGCTGCCGGCGGGTCCTTCGCGCAACCGGTACATGCCTTTCAGGATGCCGGCTTCCTGGCCGCGCGCCAGCCCCGGATGGGGGTAATTCTCGTTGAGCAGCGTGACGTAGTACCAGACGTTTTCCTGCTCGTCGACCATCCGGCGCAGGCCGTCGCGCAGGATCACCGCCACCTCGTATGCGAACGTGGGATCGTAGAACACGCCGTTCGGAATCGTCGAGGCCAGGATGTGCGAGTGCCCGTCCTGGTGCTGCAGGCCCTCGCCGTTCAGCGTGGTGCGCCCGCTGGTTCCGCCCAGCAGGAATCCCCTCGCCTGCATGTCGCCGGCGGCCCACGAGAGGTCTCCGACCCGCTGGAATCCGAACATCGAATAGAAGATGTAAAACGGCACCATGATCCGGTTGTTGCTCGAGTAGCTGGTCGCGCCGGCCATCCAGGAGCTCATCGCACCGGCCTCGTTGATGCCCTCTTCCAGAATCTGCCCGGCCTTGTCCTCGCGGTAGTACATCACCTGGTCGCGGTCGACCGGCTCGTACAGCTGGCCCTGCTGCGAAAAGATCCCCAGCTGCCGGAACATGCCTTCCATGCCGAACGTGCGCGCCTCGTCCGGAATGATCGGCACCACGCGCGGCCCCAGCGCCTTGTCGCGCACCAGTTGCGTCAAGAAGCGCACGAAAGCCTGCGTGGTGGAGATCTCGCGGCCCTCGGAGGTCGGCTCCAGCAACGCCGAGAACGTCTCCAGCGGCGGCGCCTTCAGCGTCTCATCGGCGCGCCGCCGCCGCTGCGGCAGGTAGCCGCCGAGCGCGCGCCGGCGATCATGCAGGTACTTCATCTCCGCCGCATTCTCGTCCGGCCGGTAAAACGGAAGCTCCTCCAGCTTGTCGTCGGGGATCGGAATGCGGAACCGGTCCCGGAACTCGCGCACCGCCTCGGTGTCGAGCTTCTTCAACTGGTGGGTCGGGTTCTTGGCCTCGCCGATCTTGCCCATTCCGTAGCCCTTGACCGTCTTGGCCAGGATCACGGTCGGCTGCCCGGCGTGGCGCGAGGCCGCCGCATACGCGGCGTAGATCTTGTGCGGATCGTGCCCGCCCCGGTTCAGCCGCCAGATGTCCTCGTCGGTCATCCGCGACACCCGTTCCAGCAGCTGCGGATGCTTGCCGAAGAAGTGCTTGCGGACGTAGGCGCCGTCCTTGGCTTTGTAGTTCTGGTATTCGCCGTCGACCGTTTCCTCCATCACCCGACGCAGCAGACCGTCGGTGTCGCGGGCAAGCAGCGGATCCCAGTAGGACCCCCAGATCACCTTGATCACGTTCCAGCCGGCGCCGCGAAATACGCCCTCGAGCTCCTGGATGATCTTGCCGTTGCCGCGTACTGGACCGTCCAGGCGCTGCAGATTGCAGTTGACCACGAAGATCAGGTTGTCGAGCTTTTCCCTGGCCGCCATCCCGATCGCGCCGAGCGACTCGGGTTCGTCCATTTCGCCGTCGCCGCAGAAGACCCACACCTTGCGCTTTTCCGTCTCGGCGATGCCGCGCGCATGCAGGTACTTCAGGAAGCGGGCCTGGTAGATCCCCTGGATCGGGCCCAGCCCCATCGAAACGGTCGGGAACTGCCAGAAGTCGGGCATCAGCTTCGGATGCGGATAGGAGCTCACGCCCTTGCCGTCGACTTCGCGGCGGAAATTGATCAGCTGGTCCTCGCTGATGCGGCCTTCCAGGAACGCGCGCGCGTACACGCCGGGCGAGGAATGACCCTGGATGTAGATCAGGTCGCCGCCGTGCTCGGCATTGGGCGCGCGCCAGAACTGATTGAAGCCCACCTCCATCAGCGTTCCCACCGACGCGTAGCTGGCGATGTGCCCGCCCAGATCGCCCTCGCCGCGGTTGGCGCGCACCACCATCGCCATCGCGTTCCAGCGCGCGTAGGAGCGGATCCGCTCCTCCAGGGCAGGGTCGCCCGGTGAGTGCTCTTCCAGGTGCGGCGGAATCGTGTTGACGTACGCGGTCGTCGCCGACAGCGGGATGTCGCCGCCCGATCGGCGGGCCTGTTCGATCAATCGATCGAGCAGGTAATGGGCGCGCTCAGGGCCTTCCCGTTCAATCACCGTGTCCAACGCGTCGAGCCATTCCTGCGTCTCGACGGCATCGGGGTCGTTGGCGGCCACAGCAATCGGATTGGCGGACATCGGGTCACCTCGCACAGCTGCGCGACGCCACGGTGCGCGGCGCCGAAGGAGCGGACTTTGTCACTCTAGCAGCGCTCCGGGTGAATTTCAAAGGGTGGGTTTGTATTTTATATAGCGAAACTCTCCCCGGGTAGACTGCCGCGACTGCGAACCGCCCTCTTCCGGTGCCGTCATGCCACACGCAGGCCCAGTCGAGCCCGCCGCCAATCCACTGCTCCAGTTCGACCAATCGATCGCGTTCGACCGGATCGCGCCGGACAACGTCTCACCGGCTGTCGAGCTGTTGCTGTCGCAATGTCGCGGCGCCGTCGAGCGCGTCACGGACCCGGCCACGCCAGCCGACTGGGAGCCCGTGGTGCTGGCGCTGGAGCACGACACTCAGAGGCTCTCGCGCGCGTGGGCCGCCGTGTCGCACCTGAACGCGGTGGCCGACTCCCCGCCGCTGCGGGCGCAATACAACAGCAACCTTCCGAAACTGACGCAGTTCTGGACCGAGCTGTCGCAGAACTTGGCGCTGTACGACAAGTACCGCAGCATCGCCGGCAAGCCGCAGTTCGGCCAGTGGAACCCGGCGCGCCGGCGCACGGTCGAAAACGAGCTGCGCGATTTCCGGCTCGGCGGCGCGGAGCTGCCGCCGGAGCAGCGCGAACGGCTGCGGTCGCTGCGCGAGCGCGAGTCGCAGATCGCGACGCGCTTTGCCGAGAACGTACTCGACTCCACCGGCGCCTTTTCGCTGGTTCTGGACGACGCTCAGCAGCTGGCCGGCATCCCGGAAGACGTGCTGGAGCAGTACCGGGAGGCGGCGGGCGCCGACGGGCGCACCGGCTACAAGCTCACGCTGCATGCGCCCAGCTATTTGCCGGCGCTGCAGTACGCGCAGGATCGCAGCCTGCGCGAGCGCCTGTACCGCGCCTACACGACGCGAGCCTCCGAGTTCGGTCCGGCCGAGTGGGACAACACGCCGTTGATGCTGGAACTGCTGACGCTGCGCCGCGAGCACGCGCAGCTGCTCGGCTATCGAAATTTTGCCCAGCTGTCGCTGGTGCCCAAGATGGCACAGTCGGTGGACGACGTCGCGCAATTCCTGCGCGACCTGGCGCGCCGGGCACGGCCCCACGCACAACGCGAGATCGCCGACCTGGCCAGGTTCGCCGCCGACCAGCTCGGATTGACGGAACTGAAGCCGTGGGACATCTCGTTCGCGGCCGAGCGCCTCCGGCAGGCCCGCTACGACTATTCGGAGCTGGAGCTGAAGCGGTATTTCCCGCTGTCGCGCGTGCTCGATGGCCTGTTCGAGCTGATCGAGCGCCTGTTCTCGGTCCGGATCCGCTCCGATCAGGCTCCGGTGTGGCACCCGGACGTGCGCTTTTACCGGATCGAGACGCTCGGTGGCGAGCTGATGGCGCAGTTCTACCTGGACCTGTACGCGCGCGATCACAAGCAGGGCGGCGCCTGGCAGGACGACGCTCGCGGCCGCTGGCGGCACGAGACGTCCCTGCAGACGCCGATTTCGTTCCTGACCTGCAACTTCTCGCGCCCCGCGGAAGGCCGCCCGGCGCTGCTGACCCACGATGAAGTGCTCACGCTGCTGCACGAATTCGGGCATGGGCTGCACCACATGCTCACGCGCGTGGACGAGCCGCCGGTGGCGGGTATCCACGGGGTCGAATGGGACGCGGTCGAGCTGCCGAGCCAGTTCATGGAGAATTTCGGCTGGCAGTGGCAGGCGCTGCAGATGCTCACCGAACATGCCGAGACCGGGGCACAGCTGCCGCGCGCGCTGTTCGATCGGATCGTCGCTGCCCGCAACTTTCAGAGCGGAATGCACCTGGCGCGGCAGCTCGAGTTCGGCCTGTTCGATCTGAGGCTGCACAGCCACTTCGATCCCGAGCGGGCCGACGCCGCCGCGCTTCAGGCCCTGGCGCGTGAGGTGCGTTCCGAGGTCGCCGTGGTGTTCCCGCCCGCCGAGCACCGCGGCGCCAACAGTTTCACGCACATCTTTTCAGGCGGTTACGCGGCCGGCTACTACAGCTACCTGTGGGCCGAGGTGCTGTCGTCGGACTGTTTTGCCGCGTTCGAGGAACTGGGTGACGTGATGGACCCGGCCCAGGGCAAGCGTTTCCTGGAGACGATTCTTTCAGTCGGGGGCAGTCGCCCGGCGATGGAATCGTTCATCGCGTTCCGGGGCCGCGCGCCGAGCATCGAGGCCTTGTTGCGCCATAACGGAATTACCGGCTAGGCGCGCCGGCGTGCCCGAGCTTGACATGAATGCCGTGGAAGGAGCTATTCGTGATGGGTGCTGCACCGCAATGTAACCGAGTGGACACATTCGACTTCTAGTCTTGATCGGTTTCATTCCGAAAAAATCAGAGGAGGTCAGCATGTTTGAGCGGATACCCCGGTTGCTGGGCGTTGGCGCCGCCTGCGCCCTGATGGCCGGTCCGGTGCTGGCGGCCGATATCACCGGCGCGGGCGCGACCTTTCCATACCCGGTCCTGTCGAAATGGTCGACCGACTACAGCGTGCTCAATGGCGTCAAGGTCAACTACCAATCGATCGGATCCGGCGGCGGCATCGCCCAGATCAAGGCGGGCACGGTCGACTTCGGCGCCTCCGACAAGCCGCTGCCCCCGGACGAGTTGGCCCAGGCGGGCCTGGCCCAGTTTCCGATCGTGATCGGCGGAGTGGTGCCGGTCGTCCATATCGAAGGCGTCGCACCCGGACAGGTGAAGCTCACTGGCCCGGTGCTGGCCGACATCTTCCTGGGCAAGGTCCAGAAATGGAACGATCCGGCGATCACCGGTCTGAACCCGGGTCTGAAGCTCGGCGAGGCAGCCATCAGCGTCGTGCATCGCTCGGACGGCTCGGGCACCACGTTCAACTTCGCCAATTACCTGTCCAAGGTCAGCGAGGAATGGAAATCCAAGGTCGGGGAAGGTACTTCGATCCAGTGGCCGGTCGGAGTCGGCGGCAAGGGCAACGAGGGCGTCGCCGAGTATGTGAAGCAAATCAAGAACTCGATCGGCTACGTGGAGCTGGCGTACGCGCTGCAAAGCAAGATGGCCTGGGCCGCGATGAAGAACCGCGCCGGCAATTTCGTCGGACCGAGCCTCGAAACGTTCCAGGCCGCCGCTGCCTCGGCCGACTGGACCAAGGCGAAGGACTTTTACCTCGTTATCACCGACGCGCCGGGCCCGAACTCCTGGCCGATCGCGGCCAGCTCCTTCGTGCTGATGTACAAGCAGCCGAAGGACGTGGCACGCAGCAAGACCGCGCTGGAGTTCTTCAAATGGGCTCTGGAGAAGGGCCAGGCGCAGGCCAAGGCGCTGGACTACGTGGCGCTGCCTGATGCGCTGGTCAAGCAGATCGAAGCGTACTGGGCCAGCACGATCAAGTAGAGTTCGCGGCACGCGCGGCAGCCGCAACCAATGCCGCCGCAGCCTCCTTCACATGGGAACGAAATGACGGTTTCCTCTACCGCATCGACGGCGATCGGTGTCGAGGCGGTGGGCGCGCGCGATCGTTCGGCCGCGGAAACGCGGCAGGACAACCTGTTCCGCTGGATGCTGTTCGGCGCGGCGGCGGTGGTGCTGATCGTTCTGGGCGGCGCCGCGCTCTCGATGCTGTGGGGCGGCCGCCTGGCGTTTCAAACGTTCGGCTGGCGCTTCATCGTCAGCGACGAGTGGGACCCCGTCGGCCGCCACTTCGGCGCCTTCGTACCGATCTACGGAACGCTTGCCAGTTCCGCCATCGCGATGCTGATCGCGGTGCCCGTCAGCTTCGGCATTGCGCTGTTCCTGACCGAGATTGCGCCCGGCTGGCTGCAGGCGCCGATCGCGGCGGCCATCGAACTGCTGGCCGGCATTCCGTCGATCATCTACGGGATGTGGGGACTGTTCTCCTTCGTCCCGTTCATGTCCGACTACGTGCTGCCGTGGATCAACGATCACCTGGGGCCGGTGCCGTGGATCGGCGTGCTGTTCCGTGGCCCGCCGCTGGGCATCGGCATGCTGACCGCGGGGATCGTGCTCGGCATCATGGTGATTCCGTTCATTTCGTCGGTGATGCGCGACGTATTCCGCACCGTGCCCGCGGCACTGAAGGAATCGGCCTACGCGCTGGGCTCGACCACCTGGGAGGTCGTGTGGAAGGTGGTTCTGCCGTACACCCGATCCGCGGTGGTCGGCGGAATCTTCCTCGGTCTGGGGCGGGCGCTGGGCGAAACGATGGCGGTCACCTTCGTGCTGGGCAACGCGCATCAGCTCAGCGCTTCTCTGCTGATGCCCGGCAATTCGATCGCCGCGACCATCGCCAACGAGTTCACCGAGGCCGACTCGGACCTCTACCTGTCGTCGCTGATCGCGCTCGGTTTCCTGCTGTTCGTCGTGACCTTGATCGTTCTGGCGATCGCGCGCCTGATGCTGAGCAATCTGGCGCGGCGGGAGGGCCGCTGATGCAGTCGCCCCGGAGCCTGATCTTCAGGCGGCGCGCCAGCAACGTGATCTCCAAGCTGCTCGGTACGGCCGCCACGCTGTTCGGCCTGTCGTGGCTGATCTGGATCCTGATCGTCACGCTGCTGAACGGGGCGCGCGCTTTGAGCCCTCGCATCTTCACCGAGATCACGCCCCCGCCCGGCTCCGACGGGGGCCTGGCCAATGCGCTGGTCGGCAGCACGCTGATGAGCCTGCTGGGCGTGCTGATCGGGGCCCCGCTCGGCATCGCGGCGGGCACGTATCTGGCCGAGTTCGCGGAGCGACGTCCGGTCTGGCGCGAATCGGTCCGCTTCGTCAACGACATCCTGCTGTCGGCGCCCTCGATCGTGCTGGGCCTTTTCGTGTACACGATCTACGTGCGCCAGGTCGGGCATTTCTCCGGCGTGGCCGGGGCCATCGCGCTGGGGCTGATCGTGCTCCCGGTGGTCGTCCGAACGACCGACGAGACCTTGCGGCTGGTGCCGAACATGATGCGGGAGGCCGCCTTGTCGCTCGGCATACCGCGCTGGAAAGTGACCGTGCAGGTGCTGTACCGGGCCGCGCTGCCCGGCATACTGACCGGCGTGCTGCTGGGACTGGCGCGCATCAGCGGCGAGACGGCGCCGCTGCTGTTCACTGCGCTGAACAACCAGTTCTGGAGCGCGGACCTGAACGGTCCGACCGCCAGCGTGCCGGTGGTCATCTTCCAGTTCGCGATGAGCCCGTACGATGCCTGGCATTCGCTGGCCTGGGCCGGCGCATTCGTGGTGACGATGGTGGTGCTGGTGCTCAGCGTGGGGGCGCGCGCCTATCTGCTGAAGAACCGGATGGATGAGAATGCCTAGCGAAGCCACGCTGCTCGATCCGGCGGCCGGCGAAGACGGCGGCGCCCTGCCCGGGGTTGCGGCCGGTCCGGCCCGCACCAAGATCGTGGTCCGGGCACTGGACTTTTACTACCGCGACTACCACGCACTGAAAAACGTCAACCTGGAAATCCCGGAGCGCCAGATCACCGCGATCATCGGGCCGTCCGGCTGCGGCAAGTCCACGCTGCTGAGGGTCTTCAACCGGATCTACTCGGTCTACGCCGGCCTGGAGGCCACTGGCGAAGTGCTGCTGGACGGAGAAAACATCCTGGATCGGGGCTACTCGCTGAACCGTCTGCGCACCCGCGTGGGCATGGTGTTCCAGAAGGCGGTGCCGTTCCCGCTTTCGGTGTTCGAGAACGTCGCCTTCGGGCTGCGCCACCACATCAAGCTGTCGCGCGGGCAGATGGAAGATCGGGTCGAGAAGGCGCTGCGGGAAGCAGCGCTGTGGGACGAGGTCAAGGACAAGCTGCAATCCAGCGGCCTGGGTTTGTCGGGTGGGCAGCAACAGCGCCTGTGCATCGCCCGCGCGGTCGCGTTGCGCCCGCAGGTGCTGCTGCTGGACGAGCCGACCTCGGCGCTGGACCCGATCGCGACCGGGCGCATCGAGCAGCTGCTGTCGGACCTGCAGAACGACTACACGATCGTGATCGTGACCCATAACATGCAGCAGGCCGCGCGCGTGTCGACCTACACCGCCTACATGTACCTGGGCGAAATGGTCGAATTCGGCGCCACCGCGGAGCTCTTCACCCGGCCACAGCGCCGGCAGACCGAGGACTACATCACGGGCCGGTTCGGTTGATAATGGAGCCATGCGCTCCGGCTGGCTGGCTATCGTCCTGATTGTTTGCGCTCCGCTGGCCGGCGCGCAGTTCAAGTGGGTCGACGCCAGCGGCCGGGTCGGCTACGGCGACAAGCCGCCCGCCGGTGCCCACGACATCGAGCGGCTGGAAGGTGTCGTCAAGGGCGTAAAGCGCGATCCGCAGGCCGCCCTTCCCTACCAGCTGCAAAGCACGATCAGGGACTTCCCGGTCACCTTGTACACGATGGCCGGCTGCGCCGGGTGCAACGCCGGCCGCTCGCTGCTGAGGGCTCGCGCGTTGCCGTTTGCAGAACGCACGGTCCTCGATTCCACCGACGTGCAGGCCCTGAAGCAGCTGACGGGCTCCGATCAGTTGCCCGTGCTCCGGGTCGGCGCCCGGACCATCATCGGCTTCAACAGCGCGAGCTGGGACGAAGCGCTCGACCTGGCCGGGTATCCCCGCGCGAGCCAGCTGCCGGTCGACTGGGTGTGGCCCGAGCCAAAGCCGCTGACCGAACCGAAACCCGCGCAGGCTGCGGCTACCCAGGACCCAACAGCGCCCGACTCCGGCGGCCCACGATAGAGATTCGGCGTGGCTTTGAAAGTCGCGACCTGGAACGTCAATTCACTGAACGTCCGCCTCGGCCACCTGCTTCAATGGTTGAAGGGCGAGCCGATCGACATCGTCTGCCTGCAGGAAACCAAGCTCATCGATGAGAATTTTCCGGTGGCGGCGCTGACCGCGGCCGGCTACCGCAGCCTTTTTTCCGGGCAGAAAACGTACAACGGCGTGGCCATTTTGCTCAGGCAGGACACCGTGCACGAGGTCGCAAACGTCCAGACCCAGCTGCCGGGAATCGATGACGAGCAACGCCGGCTGATCGCAGCCACCATCGACGGCATCCGCGTCGTATGCGCCTATGTTCCGAACGGCCAGGCGATCGGCACCGAAAAGTATTCCTACAAGCTCAAATGGATTGCCGCCCTGCACGACTGGCTGCATAGCGAACTGAAGCAGTACGGGCGCCTGCTGGCGGCGGGCGATTTCAACATCGCGCCCGAGCCGCGCGATGTCCACGACCCGGAAGCGTGGGCGGGCCAGGTCCTGTTCTCCGAGCCGGAACGGGCGGCCTTCCGAGCGCTGCTGAACCTGGGCCTGAAGGACAGCTTCCGTCTGTTCGACCAGCCTGGCCGTATGTTCACCTGGTGGGACTACCGCAACCTGGCCTTCCGGCGTAAACAGGGGCTGCGCATCGACCACATCCTGATCAGCGACGAGCTGGCGGCGCGCTGCTCCGGCTGCACGATCGATGCCGGCCTGCGCAAACTGGAGCAGCCGAGCGACCACGCGCCGGTGATCGCCACGCTGCAGTGAGTCTCGCAGCCTGCTCTGAAACGTCTCAAAGACTACGGATCATCAGCGCGCCGCCTTCCCACACGGCGGGCCGGCCGTTGATCCAGACCGACTCGGGCGGTTCCGGCCCCGGCCATTCGAACACGATGCCGCCGGGCGGGATCCGGATGCCCGGGTCAATCGAGATCGTGCAGCCGTCCGAATTGCGCCCGATCCGGTAACTCAAGACGCCGTACGTGGTCCGCAGCCCCTGCACTGCAATTCCGGCTCCGTCGAGCCAGCCGGCGGGAATTCCGGCCGCCAGCACCAGCGAGCGGTCGGACTCGCGCTCGTAGGCAAACAGATCGAGCGCCGAGCGGATGAAGTCGGAGGCGATCCACGCGTGCGGCATGTCCCCGACGAAGCGCGGTTTGCGCGCTTCGCGGCCGACCACCTCCGCCCACTGGTTCCAGCCGGGCGGCCTGCGGCCCGCGAGGAAAAAGCGCATCAGCTTCAGCGCCCGCTCGCGCCAGCCCAGCCTGACGAAAGTGCCCACGGCACGCAGCTCGTACGGCGTGTAATCGTCCCAGGCGCGCTCGCCGAGGCGGCGCTCCTCGGCCTCGCGCCAGTAGCGCTCGAACGTGCTTTCGATCAGATCCCGGGGAAGATTGGCCAGCTCGCCGACCGGCGCCAGCGCGATCGTGGTGGAGGTCGGATCGAAGTCGCCCAGCTCGGCGGCGCCGGGAATGAAGTCGATGCCGTGCTGGCCGGCCGCGAGCCGGATCGATTCGATCAGGTCGCTGCGAAATTCGTCGCGCGCGCCCTCGAGCCGCGCGAGCGCCTGCTCGTCGCCCACGACCCGGGCCAGGAAGGCCGCGTCCTTGTACCCCTTCAGCGCCCAGAAGTCGTCCCAGTACGAGTGCATCGGCTTGGACCAGTAGCCTTCGTGGCTGATCGAGGCCGGAAGCAGTCCGTATCGCTCCGGATGGTCGGCCCGGACCGCAGCGGTCCGCTCGCTCTGGCGCAAGGTCTCCAGGTAGCGCGCCGCGGCGTCGACGTGCGGCCACAGCGCGAGCAGTTCGTCGCGATCGTTCGTATAGCGGTACAGCTCGGCCGCCGCGAAGATGAACTCGCCGTTGCTGTCGTTTTCCGGGATCGGATCCGGGCCACGACGGTCCACGCAGCACGGAACCTTGCCGCCCGGAAACTGCTGCTGCGCGTACCAGCGCACGAAGTCGGCTGCCTCGCGGCCATGGTCCATCCGAAGCAGTGCCTCGACCATCATCGCGCCATCGCGGATCCAGGATCGCGCATAGGAATGGGTTCCCGGCTGCAGCCGCGCCCCGTCGCGCGAGACCAGGATCTGGGCCAGCGCGCTGCGCAAGGTGTCGGCGATCGGCTGTCCCGCCGGCGGCAGCGTGAGCGATACGCGCCCGAGCTCCTGACGCCAGCTCGCCACGACCGCCTGCTGCTGCCGCGTCGACCAGTCCGACGCATTCGACCGCGGCGCCGGCGGCACAGGCCCGGGGCCGCTTGAGGCCACGATGTCGACCGTCTGCTCGCCACCGGGCGCCACGGCCAGATCGAACAGCAGCGCGCCCGAGGCCAGTCCCGCCGGATCGTGCAGCGACCGGGCCTTCGTTTCCGTCTTCAACTCGCTGCGTTCCGCGAGCCGATCCACGATCGAGCCGGCATCGAACGTCGAGGCGACGAACGCCACCGGGCGACGCATCGCACGCAGCCCCGGCACCGCGTCCACCGTGACGACGTCGCCATCCCAGCCGAGATCGTGGATCGGGTGCACACCTCCCGGGACGTTCAGGAACTGCGTCGGCGGATCGACCTGCAACGGACGCACCGCGAGCGCAAGCTTCAACTTCACCGTGCTCGCCGACCGATTGCCCACGGTGTATCGCATCAGCACGGACGAGCGTCCCGCCTCGGAGATCGGAAAGGCGCGCACCTGCAGGTTCATCAGGTCGCGGAATTGCCACTGAACCTGAGGAATCGGCAGATAGCCGTCCTGCAAAGACTGTTCGACTTCGACGTCGGCCCACCCGATCAGGCCCTCCGGTGCCAGCAGGAACGGCTCGATCGTGTAGCCGTTCTTGCCCACCTGCAGCGCGCCGTCCTCCGACAGCAGCGACGGGACGCCGGCGCCGGTACCGACCACGGTCCAGTAGGTCTGCTCGCCGCAGAAGCTGCGCGGATAACGGCCGCGCGGCGACCGCGCAGCGAGCAGCTCGACCACGCGGTTCGGATCGGAACCGAACTGCGGATCCTGGATCTGAAGACCGATCAGTCGAACCGTTCGGGCGGCTCCCGCGACCTGGCCGAGCCTCAGGTACCTGGCTTCGGCATCCGGCAGGGGCACGACCTGTTCGGGACCGCCGGCTCGCACCACCTCGCGTACGGTCCGCCAGTCGTTACCGTTGTCGGACAGTTGAACGTCGTAGCGACTTGGGTACTCGTCCTGGGTCCATTGAAGCACGATTCCGCCGAATTCGCGCCGCCACCCCAGGTCGATCTGAACCCACTGCCGCGGTCCCTGTGCCGGATCGCTGCTCCAGGGCGGCTGCAGCCGCCCCTCGGCGTCCAGCGTCGAAGCGGCTGTCGCGCCCGGCGAAGAACCGGTCACGCGAGGCGGCGGTGGATGGTCTGCGACCGCTCGCTCGAGCAGATCGAAGCGGTCGACGCAGACCGAACCGCGTGCGCCTCCGGTGCCTTTCGCCACGGCCAGCTCGATCGCGGCCGCCTTGCGCAGCGGGCGGTCGAGCTTCGAGTCGCCGGCGAATTTGATCTGCCACTTCCGGATCCGCAGTGGCTGCCAGGTGCGCGGAAAGTCGAACTCGGCGCGGCGATACCACCAGATGTTTTCGCCGGTCGCGTCGAGCAACTTGAGCTGAAAATCGTGGCCGGCGGCCTCGCCGCTCAGTTCCAGGTCGAACTCGAAATCGGGCGGGAGCGTCAACGCAAGCGCGCGGCGTACGGTCGCGTAACCGGCTGCGCCTCCGAAATCGAAGTCCAGGCACATACCCGGACCATGCGGGCCATCGACCGGTCGAAGTTGGGCCTGGACCTGCTCCGATGCACCGGCCACCCAGTCCGAGACCGATCCGAGCGCCTCCCGTGCCACGGGCAACTCCGCGGCCAAGGCCGTCGCGCAGCAGGCGAGCACGGCTGCGCCCATCGCTGCCCGCAGCGCCATGCCGCACGCACCGGACTCCCTCACGCCCCTCGGACCCCTCTGCCGCAACCCTCACCCCCGACCCCTCTCCTGCAAGCGGGAGAGGGGAGATGTTTACCCCTTCACGCTCCCCAGCAGCAGGCCCTGGATGTAGTAGCGCTGCAGGCCCAGGAACAGCAGAAGCGGCGGCAGCACCGTGACCACCGAACCGGCCATCATCAGCTCGTTGTCCTGCACGTGTTCCCGGGACAGCAGAGCCAGCGCGACCGGCAGCGTCTGCAGCCGGCTGTCCGTCAGCACGATCAGCGGCCACATGAAGTCGTTCCAGATGTTCAGGAACGTGAAGATCGCCAGCGTGACCAGCATCGGTTTCAACAGCGGCAGAACGATGTGGACGAAGATGCGCGCTTCGCCCGCTCCTTCAAGGCGCGCCGCCTCCAGAATTTCGTCCGGAATCGAGCGCGCGTACTGGCGCACCAGGAAGATACCGAACACGCTGGCCAGCGCAGGAACGATCACGCCACCGTAGCTGTTCACGAGTCCCATCGCCCGCAGCATCAGGAAAAGCGGCAGCATCGCAACCTGGGCGGGAATCACCAGCGCTGCCAGAAGCGACCGGAAGATCCGTTCACGCCCCGGGAACGACAGCTTGGCGAACGCGTAGCCGGCGCTGACGTTGAACAGCAGCGACAGGCCGGTGCCGGCCGTTGCCACCACCACGCTGTTGAAGAGGTAGTGCCCCACTCCGGCACGGGCGAAAAGCTCGCGGTAGTTGCCCAGGGTCGGCGCCGCCGGGAACCACGGCGGCGGAAACGTGTTGGACTGGCCGGCCGGCATCAGCGAGGCGGACAGCATCCACAGCAGCGGCGCCACGCTGATCATCGCGGCGGCCAGCAGCAGGCCGTTGATTGCGAAGGTGGCAGGCCGGTTCACGCTGCAACCTTGCCGCGCGTTCCCCTGAGCAGCAGCGCGGTGCACGCGAGCATCAGGGCAAACAGCGCGAACGCGATCGCCGAGGCCAGGCCCAGGCTCCACCACTTGAAGCCCTCCTCGTACATCAGGTACAGCACGCTCACGGTGCTCTGCAGCGGCCCGCCCTGCGTCATCACGTACGGCTCGGCGAACAGCTGGAAGTAGCCCGCCATCGTCACGACTCCCACCATCAGCAGGGTCGGGCCGAGCAGAGGCAGCGTGACGTGCCAGAACTGCTGCGCCGCGCTGGCGCCTTCGATCCGCGCCGCTTCGTAAAGGTCGCGGGGGATCGCCTGCAGCGCCGCCACGAAGATGATCATGTTGATGCCGAAGTTCTTCCACACCGCGAACAGGATGATGGCCGGCATCGACCAGTGCGGATCGCCCAGCCAGTCGATCGGCGCGATGCCCATGGCGCCCAGCGCATGATTGATCCAGCCGTAACGCGCGTGAAGCAGATTGCGCCAGACCACCGCGACCGCCACCACGGTCGTCACGACCGGCGCAAACAGCGCGGTGCGAAACACCCCCTTGAAGCGCGCGAGCTCCGAATCGAGCAGCACGGCAGTGGCGAGCGAGACCGCGATCGACAGCGGAACGCCGACCACCACGAAGTACAGCGTATTGCCGAGCGCGGTCCAGAAAAGCGGCGTCTTCAGAAGTTGAATGTAGTTGTGCAGCCAGACCAGCCGCAAATTGGCCGGATCGGCGATCGCGTAGATGTCGAAATCGGTCAGGCTCAGCGCCAGAGCTGCCGCCACGGGAACAACGAAGAAGACTGCGATCACCAGCAGAGCCGGACCGGCAAAGCACCACCCGGCAAGGTCCGACTTCATCCCGGCCGCCCGGCCCCGAGTCTCACTCGCCGGCCCGCATGTGACGGGAGGCGGCGCGCGCGAGCATCCAGCGTCGCTTCTCCAGGATCGCATCGACGCGCTGGTTCAGTTCCCGCGCGGCCCGTTCCACCGTGATCTGCCCGGTTGCAGCGAGCTCGCCGACCAGCCGCAATTCATCCTCGATGTGTTCCCATTCCGGCACCTGCGGCGCCGGCCTGGCGAGCTCCAGCTGTTGCCGGAAGGCCCGCGCATACGGATCGGCGGCAAGCGCCGGCAGGTTCCAGACCGAGCGGCGCGGCGGCAGGTCGCCGGTCAGGGCGCGGAATCGCTCCTGCACCTCGGGCCGGGAAAGATATTCGATCAGCTGCCACGCCTGCTCCTTGCGATGCGAGGCGGCGAAGATCACCAGGCTGGAGCCGCCGGCGATCGACGCGCCCGGACCGTCCGGACCCGGCAGAGGCGCGGTCATCCAGTCGTGACTGCGCTCGGGCGGAAGGCGGCGCCGGAACTCGGCGATGTTCCAGGGACCGGAGATGTAGTACGCGAAATAGCCGCGCCCGAACTCGTCCCAGACGTTGGAGATCTGAGCCTCGGACACCACCGGCGCCCAGCCGCGGTCGAACATCTCCACGTAGAAGCCCAGCGCCTTCCGGAAGCCGGGGCTGTCGAAATTTCCGCGACCGCCGCCCTCGCGCAGCAGCGGCTCTCGTTGCTGCAGGGCCAGCGCCGTCAGCGGCTCGAACTCGTTCAGCGGCAGCAGGATCGAGAAACGCTGCGCGCCAGCCTGCTCCTTGAGCGCGGCCAGCGTGCGCCGCCATTCCCTCCAGTTTTCCGGCGGCGCATCGAATCCGGCCTTCTTCAGCAGATCCGTGCGATAAAACAGCAGCCGCGTATCGACGTACCAGGGCACGCCATACAGCACGCCGTCGATCAGGTTGGTGTTCCAGATGCCGTCGAAATAGTCGGACGGCTGCACCGCCGCGGACTGCTGCACCCGCGGCCCCAGCGGCTCGAGCACGTGCAGCTCGGCCAGCTCGGGAATCCAGGTGTTTCCGAGTTGCGCCACATCCGGCGTCGCGCCTCCGACGAAAGCCGTCAGCAGCTTCGCGTGCGCGCCCGTCCAGGGCAGCTGGTGCAGCGACACGTGCACGCCCGGGTGGGTCCGCTCGAACTCGGGCAGCAGCCCGGCCACGGCCTCGCTCTCCCGGCCCATCGCCCAGAACGTCAGCTCGTTCTGAGGGCGCGAGCAGGCGCACAGCATCAGGGCAAGCGCCGTCGCCAGCAAACGCACACGGACCGTCATCCCACAGCCTACCCTGAGCCCAGCCATCCCCCGGTGAACCCGGCCCGCCGCAGCCCGCGGACCAGATACGGATTGTTGCGCATAACGTTCCACACCAGGCCGTCACGATAGTTCGCGATCATCGCCACGATCGGACCCTGATCGATGCCCAGGTAATCGTTGTCGACCCAGCCGAGGCCGGGGACAACCCGGCCATAGGCGAGCTTGCCCGAGTACTCGAAGCTCGGATTGAAGGCGTCCAGCAGGCCGTAGCGCGAGTAGATCAGCGCGCTGTGGCGGCGGACCATCTCCTGCAACGAGGGCAGCACGATCTCCGGGGCGAACGGGAGCGACGAAACCATCGCCGTGGGCGCGATTGTGCCGTCGTCGAAGGTGCGAAGCAGCCCGGTGCCCCGGGCCGCGTACATAGGTCGCGCGCCGGCTGTTCTCGAAATAGTCGATCCCGCGCCCCCGCATGTACGGGTCCGCGATGCCGCGGAAGTCGGTCCACACATGCGAGTACTGGTGTCCGAACAGCGGCGGAAACCCCAGGTGCTCGTAGCCCCGGTACGCGCCCCAGGACTTGTCGTAGGTCGAGCACCAGGTGGGCCACGCCGATGCGTCGACCGCGTGCACCGGCGCGCCCAGCGCCAGCAGGTAGACGATCATCGCTTCGTCGTAGCCGCGCCAGTCGAGCCTGATGAATCCGTCTGCCGGCATCCAGCCCAGCGCGACCAGCGGCGGGCGCGGCTGTGCCCAGGTCCAGTCCACGCGGGCGTAAATGGCGTCGACCAGCTGCCGGATCCGCGCTTCGTCGTCGTTGGCCTGATCGAACCAGCTCTGGCAGAACAGCATTCCGGCCAGCAGCAGCGCGGTGTCCACCGTCGACAGCTCGCAGTGCCGGAACCGCAGGCCGCTGTTCATGTCGAGGAAGTGATAGAAGAAACCCTGGTATCCGGCGACGCCCGAGAAATTCGGACCTTGCGGCGCCTCGGAGAAAAAACGCAACGTCGCCAGCACCCGATCGCGCGCCTGCGCCCGCGTGATCCAGCCGCGCTCGACTCCGATCGGATAGGCGGTCAGCGCGAAGCCGACCGCCGCGATGCTGGCCGGCGACGGCGTCGGGTAGCGATCCGGCACCAGGCCATTGGCGGGATTGGCGGTCTGCCAGAAAAAATCGAACGTGCGCCGATGCACATCGTCAAGCAGCGGCTCGACGGGTGCGACCGGCGCAGGCGGAGGCGGCGGGGGCCCGGGCGACGTGCCGGCGCAACCGCAGGCGAGCGCACCGGCCAGGGCAAGCAGCCGGCGGCGCCCGGAATGGACGCGGCCGGGGTCGGCGATGCTGGTGGAGTCAGGCAAGGCAGAGCAGTACGGCCATCCGCTCAAAAGTCGTAGCGCAGGCCGAATTTGTAGGTCCGCATCGGGCCGACAATCTTGCTCGGCTGGCCGACGTTCGCGTTGTCGCCGCCATAACGGTTTACGGGATTAGTGGTCGGCCCACCGGCAAAACCATCGTAGCCGCCGTAATTGGCGATGCCGAAAATATTCAGGATATCGAGCCGCACGGTAAGCCCGCCGAACCCGACTCCGAAGCGCTTGGACAGGCTGATGTCCGTCTGATCGAAGTGACCTCCGTCGCCTTTCAGGTAGATGCAATGGCTGAAGTCGAGGTGGCAGTCGGTGATCTGGTACGGCAGCCCGGACCCATACGTCCATTTGCCTGCCACCACGATGCCCAGCGGCAGCAGCCGGTCGGTGATGCCGGTCGCGACGATCCGGTGGCGTTCGACGTCGACCGACGGATACCAGCCGACGCCGGGCTTGCCGTAGGTCCAGTTGAAGATGTCGTTGCTCCACTGACGGTTCGTCGTAAACGCGTCCGAGTAGGTGTAGGCGACCGTTGCGCCCCAGCCCGACGAGGGCGTGTACGGCTTGTCGGCCTTGAAATACAGCGTCTGCGTCTTGGCCTCGCTGATGAAGTCGCCCAGCACCAGGGTTCCGTACCCGACCGGGCCGCTGAACAGCGGATCGATGATGCTCTTGGTGTCCCAGCCTCCGTGCGGGTCGCGATCGCCGCCGAACCAGTTGAACTGGTGGTGGCTGTACGAGTAGGTATAGGCGAACTCGGTGTTCCATGTGCCAACGCCCTGGCGCACGCCAACGCCGTACTGATCCGTGTATGGCGCCTTGAAATCGTTCTTGAGCAGCCAGATCTCGCCCTTCCCCGGCGTCTGGTTCTTCTGCTTCTCGTCGAGCGCGTTGGTGGCCACCTTGCGGTCGTAGGCGCGGCCGTAGCCGCCAAAAAACACTGTCTGCTTGTCGCCCCATAGATCGTACGAGAAGCCCACGCGCGGCTGGATCGCGCCGGTAAACGGCTTGCGGCTCGACCCGTTGCTGATGTAGTCGCGGATATGGATGCCACCGAGCGCCAGCGACTGCTCATAGGTCTGACCCGGCGCCGGCGCAATGTTGTAGCGCGTGGAGTCGGGACCGAGCAGTGCGTTCACGCGGTCGGCCGGCGTCACGTAGTCGTTGTCCAGCATGTTGGTTTCGTAGTCCCAGCGCACGCCCAGGTTCAGCTGCAGCTTGTGGGTCACATCCCAGTCGTCCTGGAAGTACAGGCCGAGCATCGTATCCTTGAAGCTGGCATCGGTCGGTGCCGCCGCGTTGATGGTCCTGTCCGCCAAAGGATTGGCGGGACCGGTGGGAGGCATGGTGAGATTGCCCGTCACCGGATCGAGCAGCTCGACAAAGGTAGGGACGCTGAATGCCGTCCCCGACAGGTTGAACGTGATGAAGTCGACCTTGAAGCCGCCTTTGAACGCGTGGTCCGCGACGCCACCGAAGGTCAGGTCGTCCTGCAGGTAGAAGCCTTTCTGGATCCGGTCCTGCGCGTCGGGGGAGCCGCCCACATCGATCACTCCGAACATGTTGTTCTCGCTGGGCGTTGGAGGCGGAGAGATGTTGTATTTGATCAGCGGAGCGGTGCTGTTCGAATGCGGGTTCCACTCGGCGTCCTGGTAGCCGACGCGCGCCTCGTTCAGCCAATCGCCAAGCGTCCACTCGTGCTTCAGGTCGACGTGATTCTCGTTGTTCTTGCGGTCCTTCTGGTTGTCGGGGGCGCTTATATTAGGATCCTCCGGCACCAGGTCGTCTTCCCGGCGTATCTTCGCGCTCAGTTCGACTCGCTGGTTCTCCGCAACCTCGGCGTCGAACTTGGTGAACACCAGGTGCTCGGTGAATTTGTCGGTCGCCGTGCCTTGCAGCGCCCTGAGCGTGTGCGCCAAGCCCGCATCGGGGACCAGATAGACGTGATCACCCAGCCCGACCTCGCGCGACGACCCGATATTCTTGCCTTCGTACGCCACGAAGTAGTGGATCCGATCCTGGATGATCGGGCCGCCCAGGCTAACGCCGAATTGCTCCTGATCGAAGCCCGGGCGTTTGATCCCGAGATTCCGGTTCTTCTCCTCGAACGGGCTGTAGGCGACGAAATCGTTCCCGGTGTAGTCGACGAACGCGTCGCCGTGCAGCTGGTTGGTCCCCGAGCGGGTCACCGCGGTAATCGCGACGCTCGAGACCTGGTCGAACTCGGCCTTGTAGTTCTGGCTGACGATCCGGTATTCACTCAGGGCCGACTGCGGAAACGGGTTGCCGCGCGAGCTGTCCTGGCCGACCAGGCCGCCCCGCAGCACGTAGTTCTTCTGACTGACGCCGTCGATGTAGACGTTGATGTTGTCCTGGTTCTGCGCGCCGCTTTGCAAGGTCACGTAACCGCTCCCCGGATCCTGGGTAACCCGCACGCCCGGCGCCAGGTCCGCGAACGACAGGAAATTGCGCGTCACCTGGGGAAGCAACTGCATCTGCGTCGGCGACACGCTGGTGGCGACCTCGGAGTCCTTCACGTCCGCGCGCTGAAACGATCCTACGATCTGGACCTGCTCGATCGGCACCGCCGGCAACACCAGGTCGATCGAGGCGGTCTCGCCGACGTCGACCGTAATGGTCTGCGGCTTCTGGCCGGCCTCGGTGCCGGTGCGGATCTGGTACGTTCCCGGCGGCAGCCCGCTTAGCACGTAGCTGCCGTCCGAATTTGACCTCGTCCGGTACACGAAGCCGCTCTCGGTGCTGGTCGCCGACACCTCCACGCCGGCGGCGCCCTGCCCTGCGGCCGTCTGCACCCAGCCACGCAGTGTCGCCGTGCTCAACTGCGCCTGCGCCGGCTGCCACATCGGCAGGCAGGCGCACGCGAATGCGGCGACTACGATTGTGATTCTCATCTGCCACTTCGAACGCGATTTCATCGTTTGCTCCTCCTCCATCAAAACGCTTCGTTTCGCGCAGGGACCTCTATCGGAGCTTCTGAGACACGACTGCAACCGCAGGCGACTGCGCCCGGCCGCAGGAGCCGCGAACCACGAGCTCGGAGCGAAGCGTCTGGGGCTTTGCGCTCGCGAGATTGCGGTTTTCGACCGAAAGCGCCAGACGTTCCAACGCCAGCGAGCCCAGCTCGGCGATGCGCACGCGCACCGTCGTCAAGGGGGGATTCACGAAGCGCGCCAGCGGGATGTCGTCGAACCCCACCAGCGCGATGTCGCGCGGCACCTCGATCCCGGCCTCGCCCAGGCAGAACAGGCACCCGATCGCCATCGCGTCGTTGGCGGCGAAGATCGCATCCGGTCGCGGCTGCGTCGCGATGATCCGGTTGCCGACCCGCCAGCCGGACTCTTCATTGAATTCGCCCGGCAGCACCAGCGGATCGGATCCGGGCAGCAACTGGGCAAGCGCCTCGCGATAGCCGCGCAGGCGCTCCTGCGCTTCGAAATTGGGCTCCGGCCCGGAGATGAAGGCGATCGCCCGGTGGCCGCGCCCGGCCAGGTGGCGCACCATCGCATAGGCGCCGCCGTAGTTGTCGACCGTCAGGGAAGGGACCTCGACGCCGTCGGCCCGCGTGTTCATCAGCACGACCGGCAGAGCGCGCGGCAGGTTGTCGGCCAGCGCGCTGGCGTCAAGGTGCGGCGACATGATCAGCAGGCCGTCGACCCGACCGCTCATCGCCTTGATGGCCGCGGCCGCCTCCGCCCGGTCGCCGTGGGATCCCGACAGCAGCAGGTGCAGGCCGTGGCTGCGCGCCGCGGTGTCGATGCCGCGGATCAGTTCCGAGAAGAACTCACCGTGCAGGTCGGGCAGCAGCACGCCAATCGTCTGCGTGCGTCGCGTGATCAGGCTGCGCGCGGCTCCGCTCGGAACGAATCCGAGCTCGCGCGCAACCGTCTGTATGCGCGCGCGGGTCTGCGGCGAGACGTTGGAGTGTTCGTTCAGCGCGCGCGAGACGGTGGCGACGGATACGTTCGCGGCCCGTGCAACGTCCCGGATGGTCGCTGCCAACCTGTCTCCCGACGCGCGGAGCCTCCTTCATTCGAAAGGGCTCGCGTGCTTTTTTGTATGTAAACGTTTCCATAAAAATGTATCAGCGGCGCAATGCCAATGAAATGTGCGCTGCCGCAAAACGGGGGCATTTGTTGCGCACAGGCCACGCTGAGAACGGCAGCTTCCGGAACCGAAGCGGCCGTCGAAACGCCTGCCGATCGCTCTTAGACGACCGGGCCGATCCGGCGTCCCTCGGATTCCGACGAGAAAAAGTGCAGGTGGTCCAGCGCCAGCCGAAGCTGCAGCAGGGCACCGGGTTCCGGCAGTGGCCGGGGAGCGACCCGGGCGATCAGCTGGTAGGGGCCGCAGCGAAAAACCAGGTGGAGTTCGGAGCCCGTCGGCTCTATAGCCTCCAGTGTGGCGGTCAGCCTCGGGCCCACCGGCGCGGCCGTGTCGGCCGTGTCGGGCAGAACGACGTGGACATGCTCCGGGCGCACTCCGAGCACCACGTCGCGGCCGCTTGCGCCGGCCGGTCGCGCCAGGGCTCGCGCCGCGCCATCCAGTTGCAGGATCTGCGCTCCGACAGCCAGGTTTGCGCCGTCGTCGGCGAGGCGTCCCGGCAGGAAATTCATCGCGGGGCTTCCGAGGAATCCGGCCACGAACCGGTTGGCCGGCTGCTGGTACAGGCGCAGCGGCGTGTCGATCTGCTGAATCCGCCCCCGATCGAACACCACGATGCGCTGGCCCAGCGTCATCGCCTCGACCTGATCGTGCGTCACATAGATCATCGTGGCGCCCAGCTGCCGGTGCAGCCGCGCCAACTCGATCCGCATCGACTGGCGCAGCCGCGCGTCCAGGTTGGACAGCGGCTCGTCCAGCAGGAACACGGCCGGTTCGCGCACCAGCGCCCGTGCCAGCGCAACGCGCTGGCGCTGGCCACCGGACAGCGCGCGCGGCAGCCGGTCGAGCATGGAATCGAGTTCCAGCGTGCGGGTCGTGGCCAGCACGCGCCGCTCGATCTCGGCGGTCGGCACTTTGCGCACCTTCAGCCCGAACGCGATGTTCTGCGCAACGGTCAGGTGCGGGAACAGCGCATAGCTCTGGAACACCATCGCGATGTTGCGGTCCTTGGGTGCAACCTCATTCACCTCGCGCCCGTCGATCGACACGGCGCCCTTGGTGATCGATTCCAGGCCGGCGATCATCCGCAACAGCGTCGACTTTCCGCACCCCGACGGCCCAACCAGGACCATCAGCTCGCGGTCCGCCACCTCGAAGCTGGCGTCGTCCACGGCAACATGGCCGCCTTCATAGACCTTGCAGACGCGATCAAGCCGGACGCTTGCCACCACTTTCTCCGCGCAACCCATCCGGCGGGAGCCGCCGACCGGCGTACGTTTACATCAGGTGCGCCGCTCCGTGTGGATCACCGAGGCCGGTGCCCTTATGGTAACGTTTACATCAAACGGCCGGAACGAGACGAATGAAGTCCTCAAAAGCGCCGCAACAAGGCAGGTTCCCCGACGGATTCCTGTGGGGAGCGGCCACGTCCGCCTACCAGGTCGAAGGCTCACCGCTGGCCGATGGGGCCGGGCCCAGCATCTGGCATCGCTTCGTCCGCACGCCGGGTCTGGTGCGCAACGGCGACACCGGCGACGTCGCATGCGATCACTACCGGCGATTCAAGTCGGACGTCGCGCTGATGAAGCGCCTCGGACTGACCGCCTACCGGTTCAGCATCTCCTGGAGCCGGGTACTGCCCGCGGGCGTAGGGCGAGTCAACCCGGCGGGGCTGGACTTTTACGAGCGACTGGTCGACGAGTTGCTGCGTGCCGGCATCGAACCGATGGTCACGCTGTATCACTGGGACTTACCGGCGGCGCTCGACGACCGGGGCGGCTGGCTCAACCCGGACGCGGCGGACTGGTTCGTCGAGTACGCTCAAACGCTGTACCGCCGCCTCGATGACCGGGTCAGGCTGTGGGCGACGCTGAACGAGCCGTGGGTCGTCACCGACGGCGGCTACCTGCATGGCGCGCTGGCGCCCGGGCATCGCAATTTCTTCGAGACGCCGATCGCCTCGCACAACCTGCTGCGCGCGCACGGGGCGGCGGTCCGTGAGTACCGCGCCGGCGGCCGCCATCAAGTGGGCATCGTGGTGAACATCGAGCCGAAGTATCCGGCCTCGGATGCCCCGGAAGACATCGCCGCGACCCGCCGCGCGCACGCCTACATGAACGAGCAATACCTGGATCCGGTTTTCCTGGGCCGCTATCCCGAGGAGATGCAGCAGATCTTCGGCGAGGCCTGGCCGGCGTGGCCAGCCTCGGATTTCGAGCTGATCAGGCAGCCGATCGACTTCGTCGGCGTCAACTACTACACGCGAAGCGTCACGCGCTTTGATCCGGACGCCTGGCCGCTCCGGGCGTCGCGGGTCCGGCAGAACGGCGCCGTTTACACCGAAACCGACTGGGAGGTGTACCCGCAGGGGCTGACCGACACGCTGACCTGGGTGCGCGACCGTTATGGGCCGATCCCGCAATACGTCACCGAGAACGGCGCCTCGTTCGCCGACCCTGCGACCGCCGGCGCCGAGCCGCTCGATGATCCGGACCGCGCCCAATACTTTCACGAGCATCTGAGGGCGACCTACGCGGCCATCGAGCAGGGCGTCGACGTGCGCGGCTACTTTGCGTGGTCGCTGTTCGACAACCTGGAATGGTCGCTCGGGTTCTCGAAGCGCTTCGGCATCGTGCATGTCGATTTCAAGACCCTGAAGCGCACGCTGAAGTCGAGCGGCCTTTCCTACTCAAAAGTGATCCAGTCGCACGGGGCGGCGCTGAACGAGCCGGCCTGACCAGCGGTCTCAGGCTGCGTTATGCGCCAAAGCAAAGCCGCGTCGAACGCAAGCGCATCGACGGTCCAGGCGATGGGCGCGTTCGCGGTCATCTTTGACGCGGAAGCGAATGTCCTGCTGTGCCATCGCACCGATCGCGATGCATGGAACCTTCCGGGCGGCAAGGTCGAGGCAGGTGAGGCTCCGTGGGAGGCGGCGGTGCGCGAGGTGCACGAGGAAATCGGTCTTCACGTTCGGGTCGATCGCTTGCTCGGTGTCTATTCGGTGCCCGAGCGCAGGGAAGTCGTTTTCAGTTTCCTGTGCACTCCGATCGGAGGATCCCTCAGGCCGAGCAACGAGGCCGACGACATACAGTGGTTCGGCAGAAGAGCCCTTCCTTCGAACACGCTGCCCCGTCATCTCGAACGTATCGAGGATGCCTACGCCCGCCGAGAGGTGGCGTGCCTCAAGGTTCAGCGTGTCTGATTTGTAAGCGGTCGAAACATGGCGAAAGGCCGAGATCGCCTTCAAGAAGCACGGCGGCATGCTGCGCACATTCCGTGCGCTCGCCCTGGGAATCCATCCCCGCGTGCTCTATGGACTCCGGGACGCTGGGCGGCTGCAGCAGGTCAGCCGCGGCCTCTACCGACTAGCGGAGCTGCCTGAACTCGGTAACCCGGATCTTGCCACCGTGGCAAGCCGGGTACCGCAGGGTGTGATCTGCCTGATTTCGTCTCTGGCGTTTCATGAGATCACGACCCAGATCCCGCACCAGGTCGACGTAGCCGTTCCGCGCGGCACGAAGCAACCTCGCCTGGACTTCCCTCCGATTCGGGTCTTCCGTTTTTCATCGCCCATGCACAGGGCGGGTGTCGAGGTCCACCGCGTGGACGGTGTCCAGGTGCGCGTCTACAACGCAGCCAAGACGGTCGCCGACTGCTTTCGTTTTCGCAATCGTATCGGCATCGACGTCGCGATCGAGGCGCTTCGGCTATTTCATTCCCGCAAGAAGGCCCCAATGCGAGAGCTGCTGGAATATGCGCGCCTTTGCCGCGTCGAGCGGGTCATGCAACCGTACATCGAGGCCCTGCTGTGACGCAGCGCCCGGTATGCGCTACGACCCTGGCAGCCTAACGACGGAGGCGATCACGCTCGAAGCCGACTATCGGGGCTGGCGGATCCGGTTCAGAGCATCTCTCGGCAATGCGCGTGTCGCGATGCAGGTGGATCTCGGAACCTTCGAACGCCGCAAGACGAAACTGCCAGCGTCCGCGCCGACGGCGTTCACACCCGAGTTCTTCGAGGATAGGACCAAGCAGATCCAATGGCGGGCGTTCCTGAGCAAGGGACTGGCCACGAGGGAGGAGGTGCCGCTCGCTCAGGTAACGAACCCCGCGTTTACCTACGGAGTTTCTCGAGCGCGGACACGGCCTCGGCCAACCCCTGGTCGGCGGCCTTGCGATACCAGATGGCCGCCTGCCGGTCGTCCCGGGTCACTCCCCGGCCCTGCTCGTACATCAGGCCCAGGTGAAACTGCGCGTTGGCGTGACCGTTGTCCGCCGCCCTGCGATACCACATGACGGCTTGCAGGTCGTTCTTGTCGACACCGCGGCCGCTCCGGTACATGAAGGCCAGGTTGTCCTGCGCGAGCGACAGGCCCTGCTCTGCAGCCTTTCGGTACCACTGCACCGCCGTCCGTTCATCCTTGGCGACGCCCTGGCCTTCTTCAAACATCCATCCCAGGTCATTCTGTGCGCGAGCCTCTCCCTGCTCGGCGGCCTGCAGATACCATCGCACGGCTTCACGGTCGTCCTTGGCGACGCCCTGGCCGGTGTGGTACATCGTCCCGAGGTAGAACTGCGCCTCGGCGTGGCGCTGCTCGGCCGCCTTGCGAAACCACATGACGGCTTCCCGATCGTCCTTGTTCACACCCCGCCCGTCGAAATGCATCTGCCCTAATTGGGTCTGCGCGTCGGCGTCGCCCTGCTCGGCGGCCTTGCGATACCAATCCACGGCCTGCTGGTCGTCCTTGTCAGCGCCTATGCCGTTCGCATACATCCAGCCCAAGGCATCCTGTGCTCGTTTATCGCCTTGCTGGGCAGCCTTTCGGTACCAGGCCAGCGCCTCCCTCTCGTCCTTGCCGACGCCCTGACCGGAGACGTACATCTGACCCAGGTTGAACTGCGCGCCGGCGTTACCCTGCTCGGCCGCTTTTCGATACCAGCGCAAGGCTTCCTGATCGTCCTTGCCGACCCCTCGGCCCTCGTCATACATGAACCCCAGGTTGAGTTGAGCCTGGGCGTAACCCTGCTCGGCCGCCTTGCGATACCAGCGGACGGCCTCCTGGTCATCCTGGTCAACACCTCGTCCGTTCGCATACATCCAGCCCAATGAATTTTGGGCCGCGCCATGGCCTTGCTCGGCGGCCCTTCGGATCAGGATGAACTGCGCCCTGGCATCGCCCTGGTGGGCAGACTGACCGACCTCACGCGATGGCGCGCCATTGGTCTGGGGGAACTCGGTATCGACATCGGGCTGGATCCCCGCGTGCGCGCACAGCGCGGCGGTCAGCAACCCGATCGCGAACGCTGGCTTCGACAGGCGCGTCAACCGCTCGCCGCGTGCTGCGGCCTCTGGGAATAGCATCGGCATCGGACGGCGCAAGCCTGGCATTCGCCAAGTTTGACATCACCCTTTCAGCGCAGGCAAATTTCCGGGGTGACATGCCTGGGTGATCTTTTCGTGACCCAATGTCGAAATCGGCCCCCTGCCGCACGACATTGTCCAGGCGAGGCACCGTTGCTTCGCCGCCAACGACAGGAGAGCTGACATGGAATTCTTGCTGATACTCTACGCGGACAGCGCACAGTTCGAGAAGATGAGCCCGTCCCAGGCCAGTGAAGCGCTGACGGCTTACGGCGCCTACACCGGGGCGCTGCAAAGCGCCGGCGTTCTGCGCGGCAGCAACCGGCTGCGGCCGGTGACCGCCGCCACCACGGTCCGCGTGAAGTCCGGGAAGACGGAAGTCCTCAATGGCCCCTACGCCGAAACACGCGAGCAGTTGGGCGGCTACTACCTGATCGACGTGGCGGATCTGGACGCGGCCCTGGCCTGGGCGGCCCGCTGCCCCGGCGCAAGCCACGGTGTGGTCGAGGTGCGCCCGGTCTGGCCCAGGAGCGAGTTCTGAGCCTCACAGTGGCGCAGGACTGGCTCGAGGCGGCGCGCGCGGCGGAGACGGCGGCGCGGCGAAGTTACGGCAAGCTGATCGCATACCTGGCCGCGCGCACGCGCGACGTGGCCGGAGCGGAGGATGCGCTGTCGGAAGCCTTCGCCGCCGCGCTGGCCGAGTGGCCGGTGCGGGGCATACCGGACGCGCCCGACGCCTGGCTGCTGACGGTGGCGCGTCGCCGAATGGTCGACGCGGCGCGCCGGCGGCGGCTGGACGAGTCTGCCTCGGAGCAGCTGCAATGGCTGACCGACCTGGCCACCGACGAGAACGACGAGCTCGTCGTGCCCGACCGCCGTCTGGGCCTGCTGTTCGCCTGCGCGCACCCGGGAATCGATCGCGGCGTGCGCGCGCCGCTGATGTTGCAGGTCGTGCTGGGCTTTGACGCCGCCACGGTCGCGTCGGCGTTTCTGGTCGCCCCCGCCACGATGGGGCAGCGCCTCTCGCGTGCCAAGGCGAAGATCCGGCAGGCGGGCATCAGCTTCGAGGTGCCGGAGCGCGATGCGCTGCGCGAGCGACTGGACGCGGTGCTGGAGGCCATTTACGCCGCCTTTGCCGAGGGATGGTCCGATCCCCAAGGGGTCGACCCGCACCGCCGCAACCTGGCGGAGGAGGCCATATGGCTGGGCCGCCTGGTCGCTGCGCTGCTTCCCGAAGAGAGCGAGGCCCTCGGTCTGCTGTCGCTGATGCTGCATGCGCACGCACGCCGGGAAGCGCGACGCGGTGCGTCGGGCCACTACGTGCCGCTGGCCGAACAGGACCCGGCGCGCTGGGACGCGGCGATGATCGACGAGGCCGAGGCGCTGCTGTCGCGCGCGAACCGTGGCGGCGTCGGCGGCCGCTACCAGCTGGAAGCCGCGGTGCAATCGGCGCACGCGGTGCGCCGCCGCACGGGCGAAGCCGACTGGCCGGCGATCGAGCAACTGTACGACGCGCTATGCGCGCTGACCGGGTCGCCGGTCGCCGCGCTGAACCGGGCGGTGGCGCTTGCCGAGACTCGCGGCCCCGCTTCGGGCCTGGAAGCGCTCGACGCGCTGGCAGGCGACGACCGCCTCGCGAACTACCAGCCCTACTGGGCGGCGCGCGCCGACCTGCTCGCCCGCAGCGGCGCGCTGGAAGCGGCCCTGGAAGCGTACAGCCGGGCGATAGGCCTGGAGAGCGATCCGGCGGTGCGGGACTTTCTGCAGCAGCGCGCTGCCGTGCTCGGGCGCGATCAACCGCATTGATTGGACGCGCTCATTCGAGAAGCCTCCAAGCCCAGGTCGGGGGCGGACCCGTGTATCCAGTTACGTCAACGGGCCACCTTGCACACCGTGTCCCAGGTGCGGGTCGTGACGTCCTTGCCAAACGTCTTCTCGATCAGGCTCATGAAGACCGGGCCGCGCGGCCCCGGAACGTAGGCGCTGAAGACTTCGGTCCGCCGCACGCACAGAATCCGGGCACCAGCGAGCGCGATCAGCAGCGTCGGCGGCGAACCGGTCTCAGCGCGCAGGAAGGTGACGACGCGCTTGGATCCGGACGCGAGGCGGAACGGCTTATAGGGGTCCGAAGCGACGATCACCCGAAGCGCGGTGATCGAGCGCACGAATGTCAGGAACGACTGACCGAGGTCCTTTTGGGTGGCCGCCTCGATCCGGCGCTCGAGCGCCTTCGGCGACACCGCGCGCGCGCAAAAGACGACGTTGCCGCTCGACAGCAAGGTCCTCACGCCGCTGAAGCCGGCCGCCTCACTTCTTCAGCTCCGGCATCCGGCAGTTCATCGGGGCGACCCCGCGCAGGAAGGCGGCGTATTGCTGCATCGGCGAGATCGCTCGTTGGGTTGAAGCCGGCATTCTCACTCATCGAGAAAGCCGCCCTTGAAGAAGGACCACGCGGTGCCGTCGTGAAGGTAAAAGAAACCGTCCGCGCAGAAGTCCTTGCCCGGGAAGAACGCGCGATAGCCGCGCGGAACCAGTCGTGCGAGCTGCTCGTCGGTCAGCTGCTCGAATTCCTCGGGCGTGATCGGCCGGCCCACCCTGAGTCTGCGTGGCTCCATCGGGTCCATGTTCACGCGGCAGGCCGCGCGGTGTCAACGCCGTAGAGTCGGCAGGTCTGCGCCAGGCGCACAAGCACCGACTGCCTGAGGGCCAGGGGCTCGATCGCCTCGACCTGCGGCGACAGGCGCAGCAGCTGTCCCGTCGCATGCTCGATCGACTCGATCGGGATCCTCAGCTTCACCCGCCCGTCCCTTCTCCGTGGCATCTTCACATCGGCAACCGCCCGGGCGACCGCACTGCTCAGGTAACGCAGGCCCTTGAGCCCGGCCGGCGTCGCCAGAACGACGGCCTGCTCCTGGTACAACTCGCGCTCGAAGCGCCGGATCGACTCGGTCCAGTAGCGGGCAAGCTCGAACTTCCTGGGGCGCCGGGCATGCACCTGCAGCGAATCGACCTGCATGATGTTCGAGATCCGGTACGTGCGCGGCTTGTCGTCGACGGCGGCGACCAGGTACCACGCGCCTGCCTTCAGCACGAGGCCCAGCGGGCTGACCGTGCGCCGCGCCGTGGCCTTCCAGCTCTCGTAGCGGATCGTCAGTTGCCGTTCGTTCCACACGGCCGCGGCAACGGTGGCCAGATGCGGCAGCGGTTCGGGCTCCCGATACCAGTCCACCGGATCGAGGTGCAAGCGCGAGCTGATGCGTTGCGCATCCTCGCGCCAGGGCGCCGGCAACGCGGTCAGAAGTTTCAGCTTCGCGGTCTCGACCTGCGCGCCGAGCCCCAGCTGCGCGGCCGGCCCCGCCAGCCCGGTCAGGAACACGGCCTGGGCTTCCGAGGCCGTCAGGCCCGTCAGCGTCGTCTTCCAGCCCTCGAGCAACTGGAAACCGCCCGAGCGCCCGCGCTCCGCGAAGATCGGCACCCCCGCCGCGGTGAGCTGATCCACGTCGCGGTAGAGCGTGCGCACCGACACTTCCAGGGCGCCGGCCAGCGCGCGCGCGTTCATGCGGCCGCGGGTCTCCAGAAGCATCTGGATCGAAAGCAATCGGCTGGCGCGCACGGTTCGATGCTGGTCCTTAAATCATGCCAGCAGGTGTCAGATATTGTCGCGCAAACTGCGAACGTCTACCAGGAGTTTGACGGACCACTCTTGCCGGAGAGACCGACTATGAGTTTCCTCGCCTACACCGTGGGTCTGTGCGCCCTTGCGACGGTAGCTGCATCGTGCTTCGCCGATCAACCTTCACCGCGTCCGGAGACGAATATGCCGACCTCGAATACCGAATCGACCGTCCACGACTTCGACTTCTTCGTGGGTCGATGGACGGTGCACCACCGTCGCCTGAAGGAGCGGCTGGCCGGAAGCACGCAGTGGGAGGAGTTCGGCGGCACCTCCGTGATGCAAAAGCTGATGGATGGCCAGGGTAACGTCGACGACAACGTGATCGACCTGCCCTCCGGGCGCTACCGTGCCGTGTCGCTGCGCGCGTTCGATCCGAAAACGAGGCTGTGGGCGATCTGGTGGGTGGACGGGCGCAACCCGCACAACGACCCGGGTCCGCCGCTCGTAGGCAGCTTCAGCCGGGGGATCGGCACCTTCTACGCCGACGACACGTTCAACGGCAAGCCCATCCGGGTGCGCTATCTGTGGTCCGATATCAGCGCGAACTCCTGTCGGTGGCAGCAGGCCTTCTCGGTCGACAGCGGCAAGACGTGGGAAACCAACTGGATCATGGATATGACGCGGGTGCCATGAATCCAGCGAGCTCGAGCGAGTCCATGGAGACTGTGACGCACTTGCAAGACTTCCCGGTGATCGAGCTTCGCCGTTACACGATCAGGGATGGCGAGCGCGAGCGCTTCGCCCGGTATTTCGAGACCTTCTTTCCCGAGGCGGTGCAGCAATCGGGCGCGATCGTGGCCGGCCACTTCTTCGAACGGAAGAATTCCTCCGCCTTTACCTGGATCAGGGGCTTCCGTGACATGGACGATCGCGCCAAAGCGAACGCCGCCCTGTATTACGGCGCCGTCTGGAAGGAGCACAGGACGCTGATGAACGGCCTGATGGTCGACAGCGACGACGTCCTGCTGCTTCGTCCGCTGGCACCCGAGCGCGGCATCCCTGTTTTTCCGGCCGTCGATCCGGTTCGAGAAAGAAACGGGGCCCGGGGCGTGCTCGTCGCTCACATATTTCCGATCGGGGCGGACCGCGTGGACGCCTTCGCGCAGCAGGCGGAGCCGGCTTTTGCCGGCTACCGCGCGGTCGGAGTTCGCGAAGCGGGGGTGCTGGTGACGCTGGATGCGCCGAACAACTTTCCGCAGCTTCCGATTCGAACGGATGGACCCTATCTGGTATGGCTGGGCATCTTGAAGGACGACGAGACGCTGGAAGGCCGTTTTCGTCCTCTCGCAGACCGCGCTGTGCAGCAGCTGCGCGCAACCGGTCTGCTGCGGGGCGCGCCGGAGCTGGCCGTGCTGGATCCGGCGCATCGCTCGCGGTTGCGCTGGTGGCCGCCGGAGCAAACGCCGGACGGTCGCCTCTAGCTCTCCAGCCCCAGGCTCTGGATCTTGCGCGTGATCGTGTTTCGTCCCAGTCCCAATCGGGCGGCCGCCTCGATGCGCCGCCCCTGGGTCAACTTCAACGCGGTGCGGATCACGGTCGACTCGAAGTCGCGCGTCAGCTCGTCGATCACGGCCTCGGTGCCTTGATGCATCAGCCGCTCCACGTCGGCTGCCAGCAGGTCGGTCCAGCTCGCCGCGATTGCATCGGCCGGGGGGGCTGCCACGACCACGGCGGACGGCATCGGCGCCGGTGACGAAGCAGCCGCGGGTGCTGCCCCGATCGGCGTGCCGCCCTCGTGCTGCAACTCGTCGGGCAGATCGGAAACCTGCACCAGTTGCGCCGGCGCCAGCACGGTCAGCCAGTGGCACAGGTTTTCGAGCTGGCGCACGTTGCCGGGAAACGGAAGCTGCGCGATCCGTTCGGCCGCCTCGGGCGACAGGCGCTTGGTCTCGACGCCCAGCTCGCGCGCGCTGCGCGCCAGGAAATGGCGCGCCAGCAGCGGGATGTCCTCGTGGCGTTCTCGCAGCGGCGGCAGCCGCAGCCGGATCACGTTCAGCCGATGGTAAAGGTCCTCGCGAAACAGCCCCTGCTTGACGCGCTCATCCAGGTTCTGATGGGTCGCGGCGATCACCCGCACGTCGGCCCGCAGCGGCTGGTGGCCGCCGACCCGATAGAAGCAACCGTCCGATAGCACCCGCAGAAGCCGCGTCTGCAGCTCGGCCGGCATGTCCCCGATCTCGTCCAGGAACAGCGTGCCTGCCTCGGCCTGCTCGAAGCGGCCGCGCCGCAGCGCCTGCGCACCGGTGAACGCGCCTCGCTCATGGCCGAACAACTCCGACTCGAGCAGGTCGCGTGGAATCGCGGCCATGTTCAGCGCGATGAACGGCTTGTCGGCACGCGTACTGTGCCGATGCAGCGCACGCGCCACCACCTCCTTGCCGGTGCCCGACTCGCCGGTGATCAGCACCGTGACCGAAGACTGCGACAGCCGCCCGATGGCCCGGAACACCTCGTGCATCGCCGGCGCCTGGCCCAGGATCTCGGGCACCTCGCCGGCCGGCTCGTCGGGACCCGCGTCGCGCAGGCTCTCGTCGACCGCGCGCCGGATCAGCGCCACGGCCTTGTCCACGTCGAACGGCTTGGGCAGGTATTCGAAGGCCCCACCCTGAAAAGCCGACACCGCGCTGTCCAAGTCGGAGAACGCGGTCATGATGATCACCGGCAGCGAGGGATAGCGCTGCTTGACCGTCTGCAGCAGACCGATGCCGCTCACGCCCGGCATCCGGATATCGGAGACGAGCACCTGCGGCGTTTCCGCCTCCAACGCGGTCAGCACTTCCTGAGCCTGCGCGAAGGCCCGGCAAGGCAGGCTCGCCTTGGCCAGCGCCCGCTCGAGCACCCAGCGAATCGAGCGGTCATCATCAACGATCCAGATCGGTTTCATGCGTCTCACGCCTCATCGCAGCGGCAGCAGAATCCGAAAATCGGTCCGGCCCGGAACGCTTTCGAAGTCGATCGTGCCCCCGTTCTGGTGAATGAACTCCTGCGCCAGCGAAAGCCCCAGCCCGCTGCCGCCCTCCCGTCCCGACACCAGTGGGTCGAACACGCGCTCCTTCAGTTCCTCGGGAATGCCAGGCCCGTTGTCGATTACACGCAAATCCAGTGCCAGCCTGCACGGACGGCGAATCATCGTGACCTGCTGCGCCACCCGGGTGCGTAACTGCACGCACGCGTCGCCGGACGCGATCCTGGCTTGCAGCGCCTGCGCCGCATTTCGAACCACGTTCAGCAGCGCCTGGATCAACTGTTCCCGATCGCCCCGGAACTCCGGGACCGACGCGTCATAATCCCTCTCGATCAGCAGCCCGTTCGGGTACTCGGCCATGATGACCGAACGGACCCGTTCGCACACCTCGTGGATGTTCAGATCCGCCACCACGCGGGGCGCCCGGTGCGAGGCCAGCACGCGGTCCACCAGTGTCTGCAGCCGGTCGGCCTCGGCGATTATCACGCCCGTGTATTCGCGTTCTTCGCGCGTTCGCAGCTCGGTTTCCAGCAGCTGCGCCGCTCCGCGGATGCCTCCGAGCGGATTTTTGATCTCGTGCGCCAGGTTGCGCATCAGCCGGCGGTTGGCCTCGCTCAGGTCGAGCTGCCGCTCCTCCCGGCTCAGCTTCAGCTGCTGCTCGATGGCGGAGAGCTCGAGCAACAGCGGCGTCTCGTCCAGGTACAGCGCCGTGGCGATCACCTGGACCTGCAGCGGCTCCCGTAGCGGACGGCGCAGCAGCATCGCCTGCCGCCGCATGCCGAACGCGCCAACCGACGACTCAACCAGTAGGCCATCGATGACCCGAGGCTCGGCAAAAAGGCCACGCGCCAGTTGCCCCTGCACGATCCGGCGCGAAAGATCCAGCATGGCTTCAGCGGCCTGGTTGACCCAGCGAACGCGGCCCTCGGCGTCGATCACCAGAACGGCGGTGGACAGCAACTCGAGCCCGGCATAGGCCGGCGCAAGGTCCGACGCGATCGGCACGGCAGTCGAGCGCGGCTTCATCCGACGCGCCCGCGGCAGACACCGCCGGCTAGAAGCGCGGCGGCGTCAGTTCTCGTCTGAGCGAGGCGATGGAGCCTTCCGAGCGCTGAATGTCCTCCAGCAAGCGCTGGACACGCTCCCGGTAGGTCGCCGATGCGGCCGTCTCCTCGCCAACCAGCCGCGGAGCGCCGTTGTTGAAGTCCTCGCGCAGGCGGGCCAGGCGGTCCTGCTCGACCCGCAATTCGTCTTCCAGGATGCGGTGCCGATCGGCGTCGCGCAGCCGCTGGACGTCCCGGTCGACGCGGGGAAAGTTGGCGGGCGACACACCGCGGCCCGCGGCACCTGTGCCCGGTGAGGCCTGCGGCGATGCCGGCGAGGTTCCGGGAACGGTCGCAATCAGCCCGTCGATCCGGCGGCAACCCCGCCCGTTGCCCACATTCTGGAAGACCTTGTGTCCCTGTTCGTCCACGCAGGCCCAGATCGAGTCGGATTGCTGCGCTGCCGCAGGAAGGGCGGCGGTCAGCAGGCAGCATGACGCTGCAGAAGATCCGAGCCAGGTTCGCATCGATTGAGGCCAATCGGTCAAAGGCCTGGAAAGTGTACCGCGCGCGCCCCGCAGGGGAGCATCCCGATTGTGCGCTCATCCGAGGGCATTTCCAGCGTTTTCAACGGGGTACAAACCCCGGCTCAGAAAAAAGGGGCGGTCGCCCGCCCCTTCGCCGTTCCGGGTCCGGGGCGTTCAGGACCCGTAATACATGTCGAATTCGACCGGGTGCGTGGTCATCCGGAAGCGTGTGACCTCTTCCATCTTCAGGCCGATGTAGGCGTCGATCACGTCGTTCGTGAAAACGCCGCCGCGCGTGAGGAACTCGCGCTCCTTGTCCAGGATCCCCAGCGCCTGGTCCAGGCTGTGGCAGACGGTCGGAACCTTGGCCGCCTCCTCCGGCTCCAGGTCGTACAGGTTCTTGTCGACCGGATCGCCGGGATGGATCTTGTTCTGCACTCCGTCCAGCCCGGCCATCAGCATTGCGGCGAAGGCCAGGTACGGATTGGTGGTCGGATCGGGGAAGCGGACCTCGACCCGGCGCGCCTTCGGGTTCGACACGTACGGAATGCGACAGGCGGCCGAGCGGTTGCGCGCCGAATACGCCAGGTTGATCGGCGCCTCGAAGCCCGGGACCAGTCGTTTGTACGAATTGGTGCCCGGATTGGTGATCGCATTCAGCGCCCGGGCGTGCTTGATGATGCCGCCGATGTAATACAGGGCGAACTCGGAAAGGCCCGCGTAGCCGTTGCCGGCGAACAGGTTCTGGCCATCTTTCCAAACGGACTGGTGCACGTGCATGCCCGAGCCGTTATCGCCCACGATCGGCTTGGGCATGAAAGTGGCCGTCTTGCCGTAGGAGGCCGCCACATTCCAGATCGTGTACTTCAGGATCTGCATCCAGTCCGCGCGCTTCACCAGGGGGGCGAACTTGGTGCCGATCTCGTTCTGGCCAGCCGCAGCCACCTCATGATGGTGAACTTCGACCTCCACGCCCTGCTGTTCGAGCAGCAGGCAGATCTCGGAGCGGATGTCCTGCAGCGAGTCGGTCGGCGGCACCGGAAAGTAGCCGCCCTTGACCGGCGCCCGATGCGCCAGGTTGCCGGCGTCGTACTCGATGCCCGTCGACCAGGGCGCTTCCTCCGACTTGATCTTGACGAAGGAGCCCGACATGTCGACGCTCCACGTGACCGAATCGAAAATGAAAAACTCCGGCTCCGGACCGAAGTAGGCGGTGTCGCCCAGCCCGCTGGACTTCAGGTACGCCTCGGCGCGCTTGGCGAGCGAACGCGGATCGCGCTCATAGCCCTTGCCGGTCGTGGGTTCGATCACATCGCAGGTCAGCACCAGCGTGTTTTCCTCGCGGAACGGATCCATCCGGGCCGAGCCCGGGTCCGGCATCAGCAACATGTCGGAGGCCTCGATCCCTTTCCAGCCGGCGATCGACGAGCCGTCGAAGGCATGGCCGTCGGTGAACTTTTCGTCGACAAACGCCTTGGTGGGCACCGAGACGTGCTGCTCTTTGCCCTTGGTGTCGGTGAACCGCAGATCAACGAACTTGACCTCGTTATCCGCGATCATTTTCATTACGTCTTTGGCCGACGTCATCGATGTCTCTCCTCGATCTAAGTGGAAATTCAATGCGGAGCGCCGGCCCCCGCGCCGGCCCAACGAACAGACGACCGGATGCACGAAGCATGCCGCTTGAAAGGGCCGGCCCGAGGCGAGGGCGCGCGCTCGACGTACAAAGCGCAGGGGAGCCTAGCAGAACGGGCCATTTGGCCCCCGAGCCGGGCAAGTTGGCACCAGTATAGTGCACAAGCACCAATTAGGTGCATCGCCTCAGGGCGTGACCGGCTCGGGCAAGAATAGCGACTGCAGGTCGTTCAGGAAGCGCAGTCCGAGCGGCGTCGCGCGGATCCGGGTCGGATCAGCTTCGATCAGCCCGCGAGCTTCGGCCGCGTCCAGCGGCCGCGAGATAGCGCTCAGCCCGAGGCCGGTGCGCTCGGCGAAAAGCGCGGCCGGCACGCCTTCGGTCAGCCGCAACGCGTTCAGCATGAATTCGAACGGCAGCTCGCTGGCCGGCACCCTGTGCTCGCGGCTGATGAAGCGCCGCGCGCCGGCGGCGTTCAAGTAGGACTCCGGCCGGCTGAAGCGCTCCTGGCGGACGACGCCGTCGGCCCCCGTCAGCTTGCTGTGCGCGCCCGCACCGACTCCCAGGTAATCGCCGAACGTCCAGTAGTTCAGGTTGTGTACGCAGGTCTGCCCGGGCTGCGCGTACGCCGAAACCTCGTAGTGGCCGAAGCCGGCCCGGCTCGCACGCTCCTGCAACCGCTGCTGCATCTCGAAGGCGAGATCCTCGTCCGGCAGGGGCGGAGGAAACTTGGCAAACACCGTGTTCGGCTCGATCGTCAGCTGGTAGAGCGACAGGTGGGGCGGCGTGAGCTCCAATGCGCGCTGCAGATCTTCCAAGGCCTGATCGACGGTCTGGCCCGGAAGCGCCCACATCAGGTCGAGGTTGAACCGTTCGAAATGCTGCCCGGCCTGCTCGGCCGCCCGCACCGCCTGCCGCCCATCGTGGATGCGGCCCAGCCGTGTCAGTTGGTCGTCGTCGAACGATTGGATGCCGAGCGACAGCCGGTTCACACCGGCCGCGCGGAAGTCGCGGAAGCGCTGCGCCTCCATCGTGCCCGGATTGGCTTCCAGCGTGATCTCACAGTCGGGCGCCAGCGGCAGTAGAGCGCGGATGTCGCACAACAGGCGGTCGACCTCCTCGCCCGTCATCAGGCTGGGGGTGCCGCCGCCGATGAAGACGCTGCGCACGGTGCGCCCCCACACGGCCGGCAACGCCGATTCCAGGTCCTCGCGCAGCGCCTGCAGGTAGCGTGACCGCAGTTGCGCCGCTTCCAGCTCGCCGTCGGCCTGCGCGTGCGAGTTGAAATCGCAATACGGGCACTTGCGGGCGCACCACGGAAAATGCACGTACAGCGACAGCGGTGGCGGCTGCGACGGCGCGCGCCAGGCAGCCGACTTGTCGGCGGTGCGAATGTCGATCGAGTGGGAACCGAAGGTCACCATCGAACAAGCTTAGCCTGCCTCCCTCTCCCTTGCCCTCACTTCCTCCACGAAGGACGATCAGCCTCCCCTCTCTCTTGAGGGAGAGGGGCCCCACGACCAGCGCGCCGCCAGCGTGCTGCTCAGGTGCCGCATCGCCTGAGCGCGGTGGCTGAGCGAGTTCTTCTGTTGCGGCGCAAGCTCCGCCGCGGTGGCGCCCAGCTCGTCGACCCAGAAGTACGGGTCGTAGCCGAAACCGTTGGTGCCGCGCGGCTCGGTCACGATCCGTCCAAACCACCGCCCTTCGGCGACGATCGGCTCCGGATCCTGCGGCGAGCGCATCGCCACCAGCAGGCACACGTAGTGGGCGCGCCGCTCTTCGATGCCGGTCAGGCGAGCGACCAGCTGCGCGTTGTTCTGTGCGTCGTCGGCCCCGTCCCCGGCGAAGCGGGCCGAGCGCACGCCGGGGGAGCCGTTCAAGGCCACGCAGCACAGCCCCGAGTCGTCGGCCAGCGCCGGCAGCCCGCTGGCCTGCGCCGCGTGGCGCGCCTTGGCCAGCGCGTTTTCCAGGAAGGTCGAGTGCGGCTCCACGGCCCCGACCACACCGAGCAGGCGTTGCGGCAGCACCTCGATTTGAAGCGGCTCCAGCAGCGCCTGCAACTCGGCGAGCTTGCCCGCGTTGTCGGAAGCGAGCACCAGCCGGCGCGGGTGCATGTGCGTCATGGCGCCGCCAGTGCGGCCTTCTGCGCCTCGATCAGCCGGGCGATGCCCGAGCGCGCCAGCGCCAGCAGCGCCTGCAGCTGCGCATCGGAGAACGGCTTGCCCTCGGCGGTTCCCTGGATCTCCACCAGCGCGCCCGAGGACGTCATCACGACGTTCATGTCGGTTTCGCATGCGCTGTCTTCGGCGTAATCGAGATCCAGCAACGCGATGCCGTCGACAACGCCCACCGATACCGCGGCCACCGACTCGCGCACCGGCTCGGCCGTCAGCATCGAGCGCTCGCGCATCCAGGCCATCGCATCGCACAGCGCTACAAAACTGCCGGTGATGGCGGCCGTTCGCGTGCCGCCGTCGGCCTGGATCACGTCGCAGTCGAGCTGGATCGTGCGCTCGCCCAGCGCCGGCAGGTCGACCACGGCGCGCAGCGCGCGCCCGATCAGCCGCTGGATCTCGTGCGTGCGCCCGCCCTGACGGCCGCGGCTTGCCTCGCGTTCGCCCCGGGTATGGGTGGCGCGCGGCAGCATTCCGTACTCCGCCGTGATCCATCCGCTGCCCCGCCCCTTCAGGAACGGCGGCACGCGCGCCTCGACGCTCGCCGTGCACAGAACGCGGGTGTCGCCGAACTCGACCAGCACCGAGCCTTCCGGGTGGCGGGTATAGCGGCGCGACAGGGTCACCGGGCGCAACTCTCCAGCGCTTCGCCCCGAGCTTCGGACCATTGCTATTACGGCTCGCCGATCAACTTGGAGGCGCGCTGGATCGCGCGCTGGATCTCGCTGACGGCCTCGTCGATCTGATCGTCGGTGAGCTCAGCCCCCAACTCTTCGCCCGGGCGCCGGAACTGGATCGTGGTAGCGACGGCGCCATCGGGGATGACCAGGGTCGACACCGGCGCATCGCTCGGCGGCACCATGTCGACCGCTTCGGCGCCCGCCCAGGCCATCGCCACCGCGGTGCAGTTGTCCGCTTCGGGCCCGGCCGCTTCCAGCGCATCACTGACCAGATCGGGTACCGCGCGCATCACGGTCCGGTCGGAGAACACGTCGATGATCTGCCGGTCATGCAGCGCGCCCCACAGCCCGTCACTGCACAGCAGTACGACGTCGCCGCTGTGCAGCGCCATCGGATGGCTGATGTCGACCGTCGGAGCCACGTAAGCACCCACGCAGTTGTAGATGCGGTTGCGCTCCGGGTGATCCTTGGCGTCTTCGTCGCTGATCAGTCCCGACGACACCAGGTGATGGACGCGCGAATGGTCGACCGTGCGGGCGGCAATGCGCGGCCCGCGGATCAGGTACAGCCGCGAATCGCCTGCGTGCGCCCACATCGCCAGCCCCTGCTGGATCACGCAGGCGACCACCGTCGTGCGCGGTGCCTCCGGCAGCGAGTTCTCGGCCCGGTACCGGTGCAACTCGCGATGGGAGGCCAGGATCGCCTCCTCCAGGAACGCGGCCGGATCGGCCAACATCGGCTTGGCCTGACGCTGGAACAGCGCGGCGACCGTCTGCAGTGTCAGCTCGGAGGCGATTTCGCCCCGCGCGTGGCCGCCCATGCCGTCAGCGACCACCATCAGCAGCGAGTCGCGCGTATACAGGTAGCCCATCCGGTCCTGGTTGACCTTGCGCCCGCCCTTCTTGCTGTCCTGATAGATCGAGAAACGCACGATGTGCCGCCTTGGCCAACGGGTTTCAGTGCCTGAACACTAAAACCATGTGATGTTGTGTTCCTTCATGAAGCGCGTGACGCGCTCCTGTAAATGCCGGATCCGGGCGCCGGTTCGCTCCGCGAACGAGAATTCGGGCCGATCGGGTACGTTGTTCAACAATTCCTTCTGGACGGCGAACACGGTCTGCGGCCTTTCGAGCGAATTCAGGCGCAGGCAGCGCTCGACCATCGAGATCAGCTGATTCGAGTAAAGGCCCCGGAACGACTTCAGGACCTGCGGCATCTTGTCGTCTTTGAGACGCAGGTCCGACTCCTGCGGCGGCAGCCCGGACATGCAGGCGTAGATACAGGCCCCGATGCTGTACACGTCGGTCCACGGACCCAGCTCCGCGTCGCGCTTGTACAGCTCGGGAGCGGCGAACCCCGGCGTATACATCGGATAGGTCTTGCTGATGTCGCGTTGCAGCGTCTGGCGGGCCGCGCCGAAATCGAGCAGGATCGGCGTGCCGTCCATCCGAAGGTAGACGTTGGCCGGCTTCACGTCCAGGTGCAGCAGCCGGTTCGAGTGAACCTCGCGCAGGCCGTTCATCACCTGCGAGAACACGCGCCGGATGAAGCGCTCCGACAGCACGTCCTTCTGTTCCTTGCTGCGGTTGCGCAGCACGTGCTCCTGTAGCGAGCGGCCCGACTCGTAGTGCATCACCATGTACACGGTCTCGTTGGCGCGGAAAAAGTTCAACACGCGCACGATGTTCGGGTGATAGATCGACGCCAGCGCCCGGCCTTCCTCGAAGAAGCACTTCAGGCCGATCCGGTAGGTGTTCAGGTTCTCGGCCGCCACGTACGGGGCGAATTCGCCGGGTTTGCGTTGCGCCAGCGCGGCCGGCATGTATTCCTTGATGGCGACCGATTGGCCGTTTTCGTCCTGGGCCAGGTACACGATCGAGAAGCCGCCGCTCGATATCTTCTTTACAATCCGGTAATTGCCGAGCTGCATGCTCTCCGGTAGTGAGGCGTTGGTCTGCGCCGCCATGTCGATGCGATTCTGCGAGATCGAGAGAGGAAGTAACCCAGGAGCGCGCCGATTCTAGCTAAATCGGCAGAGTTGGAACGACCGATTGGCCGCATCCGATCGGCCGAATTGCCGTGGCATTCGATGAGAGTCGGCACGATCCAAGCATCCGATCCGGACCCCTGCAGGCGATGGGCGCCGTAGCCAGCATGACCGGCTTCGCGGCCGCCGGCGCCGCGACGCCCGGGGCAACGGTGAGCGTCGAGCTCAAGTCTGTGAACGCGCGCTTCCTGGAGTTGGCCATCCGGCTGCCGGACGAACTGCGCGCGCTCGAGGCCGGCGCGCGCGAGCTTCTGGGCTCCCGCCTGGCGCGCGGCAAGGTCGATGTGCGCGTCACGGTGACCCGGGACACCAGCGCATCGGAACCCCGCTTGAACCGTGCTGCGCTGGCCCGTCTGGCGGCGATTGCCGCCGAGGCGCAGGCGGTGGTGCCGGTCGCGGGTGCGCTCGGCCTGGCCGATATCCTGCGCTGGCCGGGAGTCATCGAGTCGGGCGGCGACGACGCCGAGCAGTTGCGCGAGCCGTTCGCGCGGGCGCTCGAGCAGGCGCTGGAGCTGCTCGCCCAGGCCCGGCTGCGAGAGGGATCAGCGCTGCAGTCGGCGCTGCTGGAGCGTTGCGAAGGCATCGACCGCATCCTGGCGGACCTGCGCGCCCAGGTGCCCGCGATCCTGGCGATGCTGGTCCGCAAGCTGCAGGAACGCCTGAGCCAGGCGCTGGTGCCGGCTCTTTCAGGCTCCAACCATCTGTCGCGTGAGGAAGTGAACGACCGGATCCGCCAGGAGGTGACGTTGTACGGGATGCGCGCCGACGTCGACGAGGAACTGCAACGCCTTGGCACCCACGTGGTCGAGGTACGGCGCGTGCTGAGCGCCGGCGGGGCGGTCGGCCGGCGGCTCGATTTCCTGATGCAGGAGCTCAATCGCGAGGCCAATACGCTCGGCTCGAAGGCCTCCGCGATCGAAATGACCAACGCGGCCGTCGAGCTGAAGCTGTTGATCGAGCAGATGCGCGAGCAGATCCAGAACCTCGAATGAGCCGACCGACTGCGGCCGCCCCCGCATCCGGCCCCGGCGCGGGCGTCGTGCCGGGAACCGGCCATGTCTTTCTGGTCGCGGCACCCTCAGGCGCCGGTAAATCGAGCCTGGTCAATGCGCTGCTGAAACGGGATCCTGCGATCCGGCTGTCGGTCTCGTTCACGACGCGCGCGCCGCGGTCGGGGGAGGCGCACGGACGCGAATACCACTTCGTAGATAGCGAAGAGTTCGCCGCCCGCAAGGCGCGCGGGGAATTCCTGGAGACGGCGCAAGTGCACGCCAACTGGTACGGCACCTCGCGCCAGTGGATCGAGCAGCACCTCGGTGAAGGCAGCGACGTATTGCTGGAGATCGATTGGCAGGGTGCGCAGCAGGTCAAGCGGCATTTTCCGCAGGCCGTGGGCGTGTTCATCCTGCCGCCGTCGATGGAGGCGCTGCGGGCGCGCCTGGACCAGCGCGGGCAGGATCCACCGGAGGTGATCGAGCGGCGCCTGAACGCCGCCCGCGGTGAAATGACGCATGCGCCCGAATTCGACTTCGTGATCATCAACGAGCGCTTCGAGCAAGCGGTGGCCGAGCTGGTCGCGATCGTCACGGCCACGCGTCTGCGCTATGCCTCGCAGGCGGCGCGCGCCCCGGAGCTGTTCGACCGGCTGGGTATCCCGCGTTGATGCGGGCGGCTCCGGTAAGATGGGTGTCGATCAGTTTTCCAGACGGATTTACGCCATGGCACGCATCACCGTTGAAGATTGCCTCAGATTGATTCCGAACCGCTTCCAGCTGGTGCTGGTAGCCGCCTATCGCGCACGCCAGCTGTCGCAGGGACACGCGCCGAAGATCGACACCAAGGACAAACCGGCAGTGGCTGCGCTGCGCGAAGTCGCGGCACAGAAGGTAGGCCTTGAGATGCTGCGCAAAGTCCCAAGCTAGTGTCCTCAGAGGACACCGGGGTCAGGCTGGGGTTCCGACTGAGCGGGGCGGGGCAAACCATCCAGCGCCGGTCAAAGGGCGCCAGCAGGGGTAATGTCTAGGCCGTATGGCGTCCGAACCTTCATCGAGCCAACTAACTTCGCGCCGCACGCCGGCGCCGCCGGGCTTTGCGCGTCGGGCGGCCGAGGCACTGCGCAAAGCGGGACAGGTCGTATGGCGCTCGGAGCCCGACAAGCCGGCCGCTCCCAAGCCGGCTTCGACCTTCACGGAGCTGACTGACCGGCTGAAGGTCTACCTGTCGTCGAGCCAGATCCAGAAGGTCCGCGAAGCGTTCAAGTTCTCCGACGCCGCGCACCTGGGCCAGTTTCGCAAGAGCGGCGAGCCCTACATCACGCATCCGATCGCGGTTGCCGGCACGCTGGCCGAGTGGCACCTGGACTCGGCCGCGATCCAGGCGGCGCTGCTGCACGACGTGATGGAGGATTCGGGCATCGGCAAACAGCAGCTGGCCGAACATTTCGGACCGACCGTGGCCGAGCTGGTCGACGGCGTCTCCAAGCTGGACCGGCTCAGCTTCGATTCCGGCGTTCAGGCCCAGGCGGAGAACTTCCGCAAGATGCTGCTGGCGATGGCGCGCGACGTGCGCGTGATCCTGATCAAGCTGTCGGACCGGCTGCACAACATGCGCACGCTGAGCGCCGTCGACCGGGATCGCCAGCGCAGGATCGCGCGCGAGACGCTCGAGATCTATGCGCCGATCGCGCACCGCCTCGGCTTGAACGAGATTTATCGCGAGCTGCAGGACCAGAGCCTGGCGTACTTGTACCCGCTGCGCTACGAGGTGCTGAAGAAAGCGCTCGGCACCGCCCGCGGCAGCCGGCGCGAGGTGCTTGGGCGGATTCATGAGGCAGTGGAAAAGCAGCTGGCGGCGTCCCGCGTGAAAGCCGAGGTGCACGGGCGCGAGAAGACGACCTACGGGATCTACCGCAAGATGGTCGAAAAGCACCTGTCGTTTTCCGAGGTGCTGGACATCTACGGATTCCGCATCATCGTGCACGCGGTGCCCGACTGCTACCTGGCGATGGGCGCCCTGCACGGCCTGTACAAGCCGGTGCCGGGCAAGTTCAAGGACTACATCGCCATCCCGAAGGTGAACGGCTACCAGTCCCTGCACACCACGCTGATCGGGCCGTACGGAACGCCGGTCGAGTTCCAGATCCGCACCCACGAGATGAACCGGGTGGCCGAATCGGGCGTGGCCGCGCACTGGCTGTACAAGGAGGACGACGCCAGCTTGTCGGAGCTGCAGTCGCGCACGCACCAGTGGCTGCAGTCGTTGATCGAGATCCAGAAGCAGACCGGCGACTCGACCGAGTTTCTCGAGAACATCAAGGTGGATCTTTTCCCGGAAAAGGTCTACGTGTTCACACCGAAGGGCAAGATCGTTTCGCTGCCACGTCGCGCCACGCCCGTGGATTTCGCCTATGCGATCCACACCGACGTCGGCAACCGATGCGTGGCGGCGCGCGTGAACGGCGAGATCCAGCCGTTGCGGACCGAATTGCGCAACGGCGACGTGGTGGAGATCGTCACCGGACCCGTGGCGCGTCCGAACCCGGCGTGGGTCGGCTTCGTGCGCACCGGCAAGGCGCGCGCCGAGGTGCGTCACTTCCTGCGCACCACCAAGCGGCAGGAGTCGGTCGAGCTGGGGGCGCGCCTGTTCGCGCAGGCCGCGGCACAGCTGTCACTGGCGCCGCAGGACGTGACGGCCGAGCGATGGGAGGCGCTGGCGCGCGAGGCCCATGCAGGCGATCGCGACGAGCTGCTGGCCGACATCGGACTCGGCAGGCGCCTGGCGGCCGTGGTGGCGCGCCAGATCGCGCTGCTGGCAGCCCGCGAGGCACCGCCCGCCGAGGGCGAGCCGGCGCGGCCGGCCGCGATCACTTCCACCACGCCGGTGGTCGTGCGCGGCACCGAGGGGATGGCGCTGCAGATCGCCAACTGCTGCAACCCGATTCCCGGCGATGCGATCGTCGGCCACATGCGGCGCGACCTGGGCCTGGTGGTGCACCAGCTGGAATGCCGTCACGCGCAGCGCGCGCGACGCGCCGATCCGGAGCGCTGGATCGACCTGCAATGGGCCGAAGATCTGGCCGGCATGTACGACGTGAACCTGGAGGTGCGGGTCGTCAACGAACGCGGCGTGCTGGGCCGCGCCGCTGCGGCGATTGCCGAGGCCGAGTCCAACATCCTGAACGTGCACATCGAGGACGAAGGCGCCAACGCGACCGCGATCCATTTCAAGATCCAGGTCCAGGACCGGCGCCACCTGGCGCGTGTAGTCCGCTCGATCCGTCATATCAAGCAGGTGCAACGGGTATCGCGCCTGAAGTCCGGACGGGCTCAGTCGTCCGAGGACTCGTAGCGCGCTTTGATCGGGAGGTCTCTGGTGCGCCGGTTGCTTGACCAATTCATAATCAAACGGTTATGATTCATCCATGCGCACTGCACCCGACGCCGTCTTCAAGGCGCTTGCCGATCCGACCCGCCGCGCCATCTTCGAGCGGCTGAGCCGCGGCGGAGAGCGCACGGTGCGCGTGCTGACCGACTCCTCGGGCATCTCTCAGCCCGCGGTGTCCAAGCACCTGGGCGTCCTGAAGCTGGCCGGGCTGGTGAGGAACCGACGCGAGGGACGCGAGACCCACTACAGCGCCCAGCCGCAAGGTCTGGCACCCATGATCGACTGGATGAGCTTGTACGGCGCCTGGCGCGACCGATTCGATCGCCTTGAAACCCTGCTCAGCAAGATGGACCAATGACCCGATCCGCCGCCGCGCGTTTGCTCGTCATCGAACGAGAGTTGCCGCATCCGCCGGAAAAAGGCTCCGGCGCGCTCTCACTGAAGGCCCGCTGATCGAGCAGTGGCAGTAACCGACCTCACTAATCGATGTCTCCATCGTCGTCGTCGGGATCCTCGTCGCCCACATGCACGTAGACGGCGACGCATCCTTTGTAGCCGCCGCAAATTTTCGCGCCCACGGACGTGGTGTCACCGCCGATACCGACCACCGAAAAGGGCGCCACTTGCGGCACGTAGATGCGGTTGAGCTTGGAGTCAGCCGCCACAGAGTGCGAGTTCTGCGATTGCGGGATGGTCTCGATCAGCAGATTGGTTTGCGCGTCGATCACGCCGAGCACGGCCCCACCCAGCGGCGCCGGGCAGCCGCCCGGCAGTCCGCACGCCCTGCTGGAGCCCGTGTAGTAGCGCTGGTCGCCCGCGTTGAACCAGACCTCATCCGAGCCGGTAATGGCGCCGACGCTGCCAAAATGCCCGGTCTTCGCGTTGATCACGAGTGTGCTGGTGTCGCTCGGGTTGTTCTGCGGGGTGCAGCCCACCAGCAGATTGCCGTGCGGCCCGACCGTGGCGCCGTTCGGTCCGCACCCGCTGAGCTTCAGGACCCCGGTCTTTGTGCCCGGATCGAAGGCGCCCAGGATCGCGGAAGCCGCCGTGAGGGTGGCCGGATCGATCACCAGCAAGCCGCCGTGGCAGGTAATGGCGCCGATCAGCTGCCCGTAGTTGCAGCCCGCCGGGTTGTTCGCAATGACCGGAATCGACACGTAGAAGCGCTGGCTCTTGGGCTCCCACGCCGGCTGCTCGATCGACAAACCGAAGCCCGCCGGCACGATCGCCGGGTCAACGGTGATCTTCGTGATCGGATATACGCGACTGACGCCCGCATCGCCATTTGCCGCCAACAGCGTCCCGAACGGCGGATCCTCGGCGTTGTTCGCGGCCAGCAGCAAGGCGCCGTCGTCCGTCAATGCCATCTCATCGACCCGCGTGGTGCCGCCGGTGCTGACGATCTGCTGGGTAGCGGACTGGGCAGGAGCCTCCAGATCGATCACATGCAGCGTGCTGTCTCCGTCGCCGGCGTACAGCCACCTGCCGTGCGACGTGACGCCGTCGGGGCCCGAGATATTGTTGTTCACGGCGCCGGCCGCGTTGCGCTTGACGCCCACGAAACCGCCGATGGTCCGCTTGAAAGTGTTGCCCTGGGTGTCGATGACGTCGATGCCCGCATTGGAGCGATCGCTCAGATAGAATTCGGAGCGATCCGCATTGACCCAGCTGATATCGAACGACAGCAGCGGTTTGCCCGGGATCTGAACCGCGGTGAGGCATCTGGTCTCCATCTTGAGCGGCGCCTCCGATCTGCCGCATGGACGGGCGAGCTCCGCGCCAGACACCGCGAGCGATGCGGTACCGACCAATGTCGAGGCTGCGAGGACCACGGCCATTCGTGTGCTCATCTTGCTGCCTCCTCGAGCAGATTGCCCCATGCATCGCGGATGTTGATTCTTGATCTCGCGGCTGCAGAGCAAACTACTTCCGAACCCTTGAGAATTCAATGGGTCACTTCACCCAGGCGCATTCTGCGCGCACTGTCGGGAAGTTCCACCCTGCTGAGCGCGCGGCAATGTGAACGCCGCGATCCGGTGATCGCCATCGCGTCTACCGCGTTGGCGCTGCGATGATTGCGGATGGCAAGCGACAGTTCGTCGAAAAGCTGCTGCGCCTATTTGCCGCCGACGTAGATCACTCCCTCCTTCATCACGAAGACGGGGTGCTGAGTCGCTTTGATATCCACAACGGGATTGCCGGCCACTGCCACGATGTCGGCCAGTTTGCCCGGCTGCAGCGTTCCGACTTGATCCGCGATACCCAACAGCTCGGCGCCGTTGGCGGTTCCGGCCATCAGTGCCTGCGCGGGAGTCAGGCCATTGCCGGCCATCAGTACGAATTCCCGCGCGTTCATTCCGTGCGGTTCGACGCCCGCATCCGTGCCCATCGCAATCGGAACCCCGAGTTTCACGGCGCGCTGAAACATCTGCTGGTGATGAGACATGGCGGCTCGCGCCTTCGCGGCAACGACCGGCGGCAGTTGGTCGACCTTGTCGCTCATCCAGTCACCGGTAAACAGGGTCGGAACCAGGACCACGTGCCTGGCCTTCATCTCCAGCAGCGTGTCATCCTGCAAGAACGTGCCGTGCTCGATCGAATCGACGCCAGCGGCGATTGCCATTTTGGCCGCCCGGTCGCCGTGGCAGTGCGCCGCGACCTTGCGATTCCAAGCGTGCGCTTCGGAGACGATGGCGTTCATTTCCTCCTGTGTCAGCTGGGGATTGTCCACCGGATCGCTCAGAGAGAGCACTCCGCCGGAAGGCATGAACTTGATGAGGTCGGCGCCATACTTGATTTGATACCGCACCGCAGCGCGGCATTCGTCGGGACCATTGCACACTCCCTTGATGGGATCGGCGGGAGCAATCCTCTGTGGCGGGTAAGGGTCCCGGTCGGCATGCCCGCCGGTCGAGCCGATCGCGTAGTTCGCCACTAACATTCTTGGCCCAGGGATCATCCCGGCGTTGATTGCATTTCGCAATCCGAGCGAGATGTAGTCGGAAGAGGCGAGGTCGCGAACCGTCGTAACGCCCGCCTCCAGCGTCAACTTCGCGTAGTGCGCGCCGTACAGAGCCTGCTCGGCAGGAAAGCGCAAGATGCCGTTGTAAAAATCCGCATACCAGTTTCCGCTCAAGACCTGCGACAAATGGACATGCGCATCGATGAATCCGGGCATCAATGTCGCGTCACCGAGGTCGATCCGCACCGCATCGACGGGGATCCTGGCCTCGCTGCCGACAGCCTGAATCCGGGAGCCGGCGACGACGACGACGCCATGATCGACCAGGTTGCCGGATACCGAGTCAAACAGGTGCGCCGCCCTGAGCACGATCGGGCGTGGCGTGGTCGGGCTGTCGTCTGCAAATGCGAACGCGGACCAGATGATGCCTGCCGCGCCCACCAAGGTCCTCGAAATCGCCCGCGCCGCCGTTTTGGTCATGATGTCCACTCGTTGGTTTTCCATTGGACCGCCTGACGGAGCGGAGGCCGTCATCGTTCGGGAATTCCGGCCTTGCGCAGCCCGGCATACCAGGTGGCCTCCGCCATCTTCAGGTACTCGGGCACGTCCGAGTAGTGTTTGGCGCGCACCTGGGCGATCGTGTACCCGGGCACGGTTCGAAGTATCGCGTCCCTGGCGGCCCTTGCCTTCCCGACGTCTCCGCGGTTCGCATAGGCGGCTGCAAGATACGACGTAATGAACCAGTCCGGATTGGTTCCTCCGGCTTTCTCGCAGGCCGATACCGCGTCGTCGAATCGCCCGATCAGCAGATCGGCTTCGCACGCGAACCGCATGGCCCATCCGATGCTTTCGGGATCCAACGACAGCGCGTGGTCCACCAGCGGCAATGCCTCGGCGGGTCGCCCGGTCATGCTCATCAACCATGCCTTGTATTCGTACGGCGCCGGAGAAAACGGGTCCAGGCTGATCCTGCGCTCGTTCGCCTCGAACGCCGCGCTCCAGCGCCCCGCGTTGGCCAGGGCTCCGGCCCGAGCGGACCAGGCTTGGGGATTGGTAGGGTCCAGATTCATGGCACGCAGCGTCAGTTCGTCCATCTCCCGGACCATGCGCTCACGGTCGGAATTCGGATCGACGTCATTCAGCAGATCCCAATTCGCAGCCTGCGTCAGGAGGGCGTAGGTGAAGTTGGGATCCAGCCTCAGCGCCGCGTCATACAACTTCTGCGCCTCCAGCGCCTTCTGCAGCGTCTGCCCGTTTTTCCAAACCGCATATCCGCGCAGAACCAGTCCCATCGCATCCAGCTTCTCGATCGGCTGAGCCAGAACGCGCCGGGTCTCGGCGCTCTTGACGGCACCCGCCAGCAACGACGCCAGCTTCCGCATCCGGGCCGATGACTCGAAGACATTGTCGAACTGCGGAAGATCGAAACGGGTCGACCACGCCTGACCTCCCGTTGCCGCATCCACCAGTCGCAGATTGACGAAGCTGGCTTCTTTGCCGGAGCGCAGGTCTCCCTCGACCCGGTAGCGCGTCCCAACGGGCTGCGGCCGAGCGGCGCTGCTGCCCGGGTCGCGCGGACCGGAGAGCAGCTTCAGTTCATGGCAGCACGCAACCAGTACCGTGGTCAGCTCGCGCGGCAGCGCCTCGGCCAGACGCGCCGCCGCGCCTTCCCCCGCCGGCGCACCGAACGGCATGATGGCCAGTGACATCGCCGGCGGTTCCGCCGGGGCGACCCCACCCCAGTGGACGGCGGGTCGCATCCAGGTCGCCGTTGCCAGGACGCCGGCCAATACAACGGCGGCGGCTGCCCCGGCAGCGATCGGGTTGCGGCGGACGAATCTGGCAGCGTGACTCCAGAGCGAATTGGGTCGCGCGAGGACGGCCTTGCCGCCCAGGAGCCGATCGAGATCTTCAGTGAAAGCCTGGACGGTGCGGTACCGTTCGGCGGCGTTCTTCCTGAGCGCCTTTTGCAGAATGGCGTCGATGTCGCCTTTGAGGACCGAGCGAAGCTCGCGCGTGTTGGAGCCCCGAGCCGCGGCGAGCGCCGGGTCCGCGACGCTGTCGCTCGCCCGGGTCGGTTCGACGCTGAGGATGCCGTCCTCGATCGCCCCTCGCGTGTCCTTCCTGCGAAAGTATGGAAACGAGCCGGTCAGAAGCTCGTACAGAACGACTCCCAGCGAGTAAACGTCGCTCGCGCTCCCGAGGGGCTGGCCGAGGAGCTGCTCGGGCGATGCGTATTGCAGGCTCAGCGCCCGGCCTTCGATCAGCGTGATTTCGGTCTCGCAGGCCTCGCCGCCGGTCATCAGCTTGGCGATCCCGAAATCGAGCAGACGCACCTGGCCATCCTCGGTCACGAGAATATTGGAGGGCTTGAGGTCACGATGGATGACGGAGTGGCGGTGGGCGTAGTCGACGGCGGCGAGCGCTTGCTTGAACAATTCGATCCTGGCGTTGACGCCCAGCTTGCGGGTGTCGCACCAGGTGGTGAGCGCCTCGCCCTCGACGTACTCCATGGCGAGGTAGGGCCGCCCGTCCGCGGTTGTGCCCGCGTCGTACAGCCGGGCGATGTTGGCATGGGCAAGGCCCGCGAGGATGTCGCGTTCGCGCGCGAAGCGCTCGACCAGCTGGTGCTGCGGCAGTTTCAGCGCAACCTGCCGTTTGAGCGTGCCGTCAAGCCGCTGCGCCAGCCACACGAAGCCCATCCCGCCGCGGCCCAGTTCACGGATCAGGCGATATGGACCCACCGTGGATCCAGCCTCCAGTCCGGCGGCGTCGCCTCGAGCAAGAAGCGCCAGGTCGGCCTGTTCATATCTCGGCAGCGGTGGCAGGGTCCGCCCGGTGCTGACTTCGGCCCCTTTCGCCAGCATCTCGCGCAGTCTCGGAACCAGACGCGCGTGGGGCTCGCCCAGATTACTAAGCCAGACTTCCCGCTCGGGTTCGGGTAGATCCAGTGCCTCGTCCAGGAGCTTCGAGAGCTCCCGAATCTCTTCCGGGCCGAGGAGCCGGCTGGACATCTCCAGGCGTGGGCGAGTGAAGTCCGCGCGCGTCAGTCAGCCGATGACTCGTAGCGCACTTCGAGCACCTCGATCGTCTCGGCCCCGCTCGGGGTGATGACCTGCACCGAGTCGCCCTCGCGCGCCTTCAGCAGCGCCCTGGCGATCGGCGAGATCCAGCTCACGCGTCGGTGCGCCGGGTCGACCTCGTCGACACCGACGATCGTCACCTGCTGGCGCTCACCCCGGCTGCTCTGGTACGCGACGGTGGCTCCAAAGAACACCTGGTCGGTCGGCTCGCGCGCGCTCACGTCGACCACTTCGGCCGCGTCCAGCCGCCGGGTCAGGAAGCGGATGCGCCGGTCGATCTCGCGCAGGCGCTTCTTGCCGTAGATGTAGTCGGCGTTCTCCGAGCGGTCTCCATTGGATGCCGCCCACGACACGGTCCGCACCACCTCGGGCCGTTCCACGTCCAGCAGCCGCAGCAACTCGGCCTTCATCCGCCGATAGCCGCCGAGCGTGATGTAGTTCTTGGCGCCAGCCGGCAGCGGCGAGGCCTCGAATTCCTCGTCGTCCTCGGCATCGTCGCCTTCCTTTACGAATGCCTTGCTCATCGCAACCGGCCAAGCAGTCGGACCTGTCGCCACTATACCGCCGCGCGCAGGCACAGCGCCGCACATCCGGCGGCAGACTTTTCGAGCTGGCGTGAGGCGATAATATCGATCGCACCTCGAGGAGCGCTGATGTCGGATGCGAAGTGGACGGCCGACAAGTGGACGACGGACCCCAGCGTGTGGGCGGCGGCCGCCGAGGAATCGTTGCGGGGCGCGCCGCCGGAATCGCTGAACTGGCACACGCCCGACTCGCTGGTGGTCAAGCCGCTGTACACGGCGCAAGACCTGGCAGGGTTGCCGGCAACCGACACGCTGCCGGGGCTGGAGCCGTTCGTCCGGGGGCCGCAGGCGACGATGTACGCGGTCAAGCCCTGGACCATCCGCCAGTACGCGGGTTTTTCGACGGCCGAAGAGACCAACGCGTTCTATCGCCGCTCGCTCGAAGACGGCGGACAGGGCATCTCGGTCGCCTTCGACCTGGCCACGCATCGCGGCTACGACTCCGACCATCCGCGCGTGGTCGGGGACGTAGGCAAGGCGGGCGTGGCGGTCGATTCAGTCGAGGACATGAAGGTCCTGTTCGAAGCCATCCCGCTCGACCGCGTCTCGGTCTCGATGACGATGAACGGCGCGGTGCTGCCGGTGCTGGCCGGCTACGTGGTCGCGGCCGAGGAGCAGGGCGTGACGCAGGACCAACTCTCGGGAACGATTCAGAACGACATCCTGAAGGAGTTCATGGTCCGCAACACCTACATCTACCCGCCCGAGCCGTCGATGCGGATCGTGGCCGACATCATCGAGTACACGGCCCGCCGGATGCCGCGTTTCAATTCGATCTCGATCTCGGGCTACCACATGCAGGAGGCCGGCGCCACCCAGACGCTCGAGCTCGCCTTCACGCTGGCCGACGGCATCCAGTACGTGCGCTCGGCGCTGCAGCGCGGACTGGATGTGGACGAGTTCGCCGGGCGTCTGTCCTTCTTCTTCGCGATCGGGATGAATTTCTACCTGGAGATCGCCAAGCTGCGGGCGGCGCGCCTGCTGTGGAGCCGGATCATGCGCGGCTTCGGGGCGAAAAACCCCAAGTCTCTGGTGCTGCGCACGCACTGCCAGACCTCGGGCTGGTCGCTCACCGAGCAGGATCCATACAACAATGTCGTGCGCACCACGATCGAGGCGATGGCCGCGGTGTTCGGCGGCACCCAGTCGCTGCACACCAACGCGCTGGACGAAGCGATTGCGCTGCCGACCGATTCTTCGGCGCGCATCGCGCGCAACACCCAGCTGATCATCCAGGAGGAATCGAACCTGTGCCGCGTCATCGACCCGTGGGGCGGCTCCTATCTGATGGAGTCGCTGACCCAGCAGATGGCCGACAAGGCGTGGTCGATCATCGAACAGGCCGAATCGATGGGCGGAATGACGCGCGCGGTCGCCACCGGCTGGGCCAAGCTGCAGATCGAGCGCTGCGCGGCCGAGAAGCAGGCACGGATCGATCGCGGCGAAGATGTGATCGTCGGCGTGAACAAGTCCCGGCTGGCCGAGGAAGAGCGGATCGAAATCCGCGACATCGACAACAGCGCCGTGCGGCGGGCCCAGCTGGCGCGGCTGGCCGAGGTTCGGGCTCGGCGCGACAGCGACGCGGTGCGCCGCACGCTGGAGGCCTTGACGCGCTGCGCGCAGGACGGGCAAGGCAACCTGCTGGAGCTGACGATCGCAGCGGTGCGCGCGCGCGCCACGGTCGGCGAATGCTCGGATGCGCTGGAGAAGGTCTGGGGGCGCTACCGGGCCGACTCGCAGCGCATCTCCGGCGTGTACGGCGCCCAGTTCGAGCGCGATGCGGACTGGCAGAAGCTGAAAGCCGAGGTCGAGTCGTTCGCTCGCGCCGAAGGCCGCCGGCCGCGCGTTCTGATCGCCAAGCTGGGCCAGGACGGCCATGACCGGGGGGCGAAGATCGTGGCCACCGCGCTCGCCGACCTTGGCTTCGACGTCGACATCGGGCCGCTGTTCCAGACCCCGGAGGAGGCCGCGCGCCAGGCGATCGAGAACGACGTGCATGCGGTCGGCGTGTCGACGCTGGCGGCCGGCCACCGCACGCTGGTGCCGCAGCTGATCGGTGCGCTCAAGGCGCAGGGAGCGCCCGAGGTGGCCGTGTTCGTCGGCGGCGTGATTCCGCAGCAGGACTACGACTTTCTGAGAGCTGCCGGAGTGGCCGGAATCTTCGGGCCGGGCACGCCGGTACCGGCGGCCGCTCGCAGTGTGCTGGCAGCGATCCGGGAGCGCCTGGATCTGCCGACGACTTGAAGCGATCCGCCGACCCGCTGCCCGGCACGGCCGCGCTGGGCCCGACCGACCGGGACCTGCTCGAGGGCGTGCTGGCGGCGCAGCCGCGCGCGCTCGCCAAGGCGATCACGCTGGTCGAATCGACCCGAGCCGACCATCAGCGGCGCGCTCAGGCACTGCTGCAGGCGCTGTTGCCCCGCGCCGGCGAAGCGATCCGGATCGGCATATCGGGCGCCCCGGGCGTCGGCAAGTCCACGTTCGTGGAGGCGCTCGGCCTGCATGTGGTCGAGGCCGGTCACCGGATCGCGGTGCTGGCCGTGGATCCGTCCTCGGCGCTGTCAGGCGGCTCGATCCTGGGCGACAAGACGCGGATGGAGCAACTGGCGCGCAGCACGCAGGCCTACATCCGGCCTTCGCCCAGCGCCGGCACGCTGGGCGGGGTGGCTGCCCGGACGCGCGAATGCCTGCTCGTTTGCGAAGCGGCCGGATTCGACGTGATCGTGGTCGAGACGGTCGGCGTCGGGCAGTCGGAGACCGCGGTGGCCGCAATGACCGACGCCTTCGTCCTGTTGCAGTTGCCCAACGCGGGAGATGATCTGCAGGCGATGAAAAAAGGCATCGTCGAGCTGGCGGACCTGATCGTGATCAACAAGGCAGACCTCGATCCGCAGGGAGCGCTACGCGCGCAGTCACAATTGGAGTCGGTTCTGCCGGTGCTGCAGCACCGTACGCCGGGCTGGGCGCCCAAGGTCCTGGTGGCGAGCGCGCTGCAGCGGCAGCGTATCGACGAATTCTGGAGGCAGATCGGACGGTTTCGCGAATCGATGCAGGCGAGCGGCGAATTCGAGACGCGCCGCAGCGCGCAAGCGGTGGACTGGATGTGGGACACGATCGAGCGCACGCTGCGCGAGCGCTTCGATTCCAGTGCAGCCGTGCGGCGCGAACTGCCGGCCTTGGTTGCGGCGGTGCGGCAGGGATCGCTGGCCGCGACCGTCGCCGCCCAGCGCCTGCTGGCGCTGGCAGGAAGTTAGGTCGGAGTGGCGAGAGCGATCGACAGGAGCGACTCATGCAAGACATCATCCGTCAGCTCGACGAACAGCGCGCCGCAGCCCGCCTGGGCGGAGGCCAGCGCCGGATCGAAGCGCAGCACGCCAAGGGCAAGCTCACGGCGCGCGAACGCCTCGAGCTGCTGCTCGATGCCGACTCGTTCGAGGAGTGGGACATGTTCGTCGAGCACCGCTGTCACGACTTCGGCATGAGCGAGGCGCGCGTGCCGGGCGACGGCGTGGTCACCGGCTACGGCACGATCAACGGACGGCTCGTGTTCGTGTTCAGCCAGGACTTCACGGTGTTCGGCGGTGCGCTGTCGGAAGCGCACGCCGAGAAGATCTGCAAGATCATGGACCACGCGATCAAGGTCGGTGCGCCGGTGATCGGCCTGAACGATTCGGGCGGGGCCAGGATCCAGGAAGGCGTGGCTTCGCTGGGCGGTTACGCGGACGTGTTCCAGCGCAACGTGCTGGCCTCCGGCGTCGTGCCGCAGCTGTCGCTGATCATGGGGCCGTGCGCGGGCGGGGCCGTCTATTCGCCGGCCATGACCGATTTCATACTGATGGTGAAGGACTCCTCGTACATGTTCGTCACCGGGCCGGACGTGGTGCGGACGGTGACGCACGAAGAAGTCACGGCCGAGGAGCTGGGCGGCGCCCACACCCACAGCACGCGATCCGGCGTCGCCGACCTGGCGTTCGACAACGACGTCGAGGCCCTGGTCATGACGCGCCGGCTGGTCGGATTCCTTCCGGCCAACAACCGCGAAAAGCCGCCGCGGCTGCCGACCACCGACCCGAGCGAGCGGATCGAACTGTCGCTCGATACCCTGGTGCCCGAGAACCCGAACAAGCCGTACGACATCAAGGAGCTGATCACCAAAGTCGTCGACGAGCGCGAATTTTTCGAGCTCGCGCCCGACTACGCTCGCAACATCGTGATCGGTTTCGGGCGGCTGGCCGGCGACACGGTCGGCATCGTCGCCAACCAGCCGCTGGTGCTGGCCGGTTGCCTCGACATCAAGAGCTCGATCAAGGCGGCGCGCTTCGTGCGCTTCTGCGATGCGTTCAACATTCCGATCGTCACGTTCGTCGACGTGCCCGGTTTCATGCCCGGCACCGCGCAGGAATACGGCGGCATCATCAAGCACGGCGCCAAGCTGCTGTTCGCATACGCCGAGTGCACGGTGCCCAAGCTCACGGTGATCACACGCAAGGCCTACGGCGGCGCCTACGACGTGATGAGCTCCAAGCACCTGCGGGGAGACGTGAACTTCGCCTGGCCGTCGGCCGAGATCGCCGTGATGGGCCCGAAGGGCGCTGTCGAGATCATCTTCCGGGACGAAAAGAACGACCCCGAAAAGCTGGCGGCGCGCGAGCGCGAGTACCGCGAGAAGTTCGCCAATCCGTTCGTTGCCGGTCACCGCGGCTTCATCGACGACGTGATCCTGCCGCACGAGACGCGCAGACGCCTGTGCCGCTCGCTCGCGATGCTGCGCGAAAAGCGACTCGAGAATCCGTGGCGCAAGCACGGCAACATCCCGCTATAAGCATGTTCAACAAAATCCTGATCGCCAATCGCGGCGAGATCGCCTGCCGCGTGATCCGAACCGCGCAGCGGATGGGAATCCGGACGGTCGCCGTGTATTCCGAGGCCGACCGCAACGCGCGCCACGTGGAGCTGGCCGACGAGGCCGTGGCGATCGGGCCGGCGCCGTCCAGGCAGTCGTACCTGGACACCGATCGGATCCTGGCCGCGTGCAAGCAGACCGGAGCCCAGGCGGTTCACCCGGGCTACGGGTTCCTTTCCGAGAACGCCGCGTTCTGCGCCCGGCTCGAATCGGAGGGCGTCGTGTTCATCGGCCCCAAGGCTCGCTCCATCGAGGCGATGGGTGACAAGATCGCCTCCAAGCGCCTGGCCGAGGCGGCCCGCGTCAACACGATTCCCGGCTACACCGACGTGATCGAGGACGCCGGGCAGGCGCAGAAGATCGCCCGCCGCATCGGCTACCCGGTGATGATCAAGGCGAGCGCCGGCGGCGGCGGCAAAGGCCTGCGGGTCGCGTGGAACGACGCCGAATGCCGCGACGGCTTCGCATCGTGCCGCAACGAGGCGAAAAACGCGTTCGGCGACGATCGGGTGTTCATCGAGAAGTTCATCGTCGAGCCGCGCCACATCGAGATCCAGGTGCTCGGCGACGCTCACGGCCATCTGGTGTACCTGTGGGAGCGCGAGTGCTCGATTCAGCGCCGCCACCAGAAAGTGATCGAGGAGGCCCCCTCGCCCTTCCTGGACGAGGCGACCCGCCGCGCGATGGGCGAGCAGGCCTGCGTGCTGGCGCGCGCCGTCGACTACCAGTCGGCCGGAACCGTCGAGTTCGTGGTCGACAAGGAACGCAAGTTCTATTTCCTGGAGATGAACACGCGGCTGCAGGTCGAGCATCCGGTGACCGAGATGATCACCGGGCTGGACCTGGTCGAATGGATGATCCGGATCGCCGCCGGAGAGGCGCTGACGCTCGAGCAGCACGAGTTGAGGCGCGACGGCTGGGCCATCGAATGCAGGATCAATGCCGAGGACCCGTCGCGCGGCTTTCTGCCGTCGACCGGGCGGCTGGTCCGGTTCCTGCCGCCGGCGGAAGCGACCGGCGAGGTGCGGGTCGACACCGGCGTGTACGAGGGCGACGAGATCCCGATCTACTACGACTCGATGATCGCCAAGCTGATCACGCACGGGCCCGACCGCGAGCAGGCGGTGGCACGGATGCGCGAGGCCCTGAACCGTTTCGTGGTGCGCGGCATCTCGACCAACATCGCATTTCAGTCGGCGTTGATGCGCAACAGCCGCTTTCGGGAAGGGCGCCTGCATACGGGGCTGATCGCGGAGGACTATCCGGGCGGCTTTGACCCGTCGAGCGCAGTGCATCCGCGCCCGCTGCTGATGGCGGCGGTGGCCGCGTATGCGCGCTGGCGCTACGTGGACCGGGCCCGCAAGATCACCGGCCAGCTGCGCGGACACGGCCGCAAGATCGGTTCGGAGTGGGTCGTGCAGGTCGGCGGCAAATCGATCCGGCTGCAGATCGAGCCGAACGACACCGGTTGCGACGTCGTTCATCTGGCCGAACGTCACACGCTGCGCACCGACTGGCAGATCGGGCAGATCCTGTTCGAGGCCCGCTTCGACCAGGAGCCGGTGTGCCTGCAGTTCGAGCGGGCCGGGCTGCGCTACCGGATCATTCACGACGGCGTGCAGCTGGAAACCGCGGTGCTGTCGCCCCGGGCGGCCGAGCTGCTGGCCCTGATGCCGCACAAGGTGGCACCGGATCTGTCCAAGTTCCTGCTGTCACCGATGCCGGGCCTGCTGGTGGAAGTCGCGGTGAAGCGCGGGCAGGAAGTGAAGGCCGGCCAGCGGCTGGCGACGATCGAAGCGATGAAAATGGAGAACATCCTGCACGCCGAGCGCGATGGCGTGGTCGAGGAGCAGCTCGCCAACGCCGGCGAGAGCGTCGCAGTCGATCAGCCGATTCTGAGGTTCAAATAGACTGGGTCTGTGCCCGGACCTTCACGAGGTCCGGGCCGCCCGCTTGCAGTGCCCGATCCGGGCGGCCCGGCTAGAAGCGGTGGACGATGGCGGCGGCCTTCGCTTGAGTCGGGCTTGAGGCGTTGGCAACGATCGTGACCGCCGGCTTGTTTTGCAGCGCGATCTGATCCATCTGCGACTTGGTCTCGAAAAAGCGAGCGCCGGCAAATATGGCCGGAACAGCGAGCAGAACAAGAAACAGCTTGTCATCGTGGCGGGTGCGGCGGTCGGAGAACATGGTCAGGTCCTTTGGTTGGTCTGGGTTCAAACGCGATCGAGCGTCTGAACGAATGCTGTCCCGTCCGCCGGCAACACTCTATTGACCAAAGTCCATTGGCCGGGCTTTGGCACCGGAGAAATGACCAAAGTCCTGTCTCGGCCGCCGTCCGGCTGCCAATGAATCGATCTGCGCGCCGCAGCATCTCGTTGACGCCGACCATTGCAGCCTATATTCTTGGTAATGAAAACGTATGGCCCACGCGAAAAGCGCCAGGCGCGTAGAAATGGCTCGCTCGCACGGCGTGTACGCATGGGGGGAACGGTGGTCCGGTCGGCAATCTTCTCAGTGGCGACCGCGGTGTTGTTCGGTGGTCCGCCGGCATGGGCCGCCGAGCCCGTCGGCGTGGTCACGATCCTCGAAGGCGATGCGCTCGCGATTCGGGGGCTGTCTAAACTCGTGCTGGCCGAAGGCGTCCGGATCGCAGGCGACGACCTGGTCGAGACAGGCAAGGGCACTTTCCTTCGCATTGAATTCACCGACGGAGCGGTCGTCGACCTCGGGCCGGGCACGCGCGCTCAGTTGAATCGCCCTTCGCTGAAGCGAGTCGACCGCCCTGCCCTTTATCTGCTTTCCGGCTGGCTCAAATTGAGCGCCGGCAAGCTCCCCGCCGCCACGAAAGGGTCGTTCGCTTCGCCCCAATTTGATGCACTCGGGGCTGTCGGCGAGGTCGTCGCGCGGGTGGAAGACAGTTCGAGCAAGGTCTTCGCCGAAGACGGGCCGCTCCAGATCCTGAACCGCCGCGCGGGCGCCAAAGCGCCGATCACGATCAAATCGGGCGATTTCATCAGTTTGAACAAGGACGACGCCCTTAAGGTCGAAGTGCGTCCCACCCATGAATTCATCGCGGCGCTGCCGCGCCAGTTCGAGGATCCGCTGCCCGCGCGGCTGGCGCAATTTCGGGCGCGCGAAGTGCCCGCCAGGCCCGCCGGCACGTTCACCTACGCCGAGGTCGAGGTCTGGCTCGATGCCGAGCCGACGATCCGGCGCCGTTTTGTGCGCGAGTGGGTGGCCAAGGCGAACGACGAGGCGTTCCGGCAGAAGCTGGACGGCGGGCTGGCACGGCATCCCGAGTGGGAGCGGATTCTTTACCCGGAACGATTCGAACCGAAGCCTCCGCCGCCGGTTGCTTCGGTGCCGGCGCCCGCCGCTGGCGGCTCGGTCCCCGTTAATTCGTCTGTACCTTCAGCCACGCCCGCGAAGGGCGCTGAGGAGGCTGGCGCGCCCGGACATTGAAGCCGGCGGGCCGGACACGACCCCATGAAGCTGCTGTTCAAGTTCAACCTGGTGTTCCTGCTGCTGTTCCTGCTGGGCATCGCCGCCTGCGGGTACATCAGCCGCGGCTTGCTGCAGCGCAACGCGCAAGAGGAAATCGCCGACAACGCGCGGTTGCTGATGGCCAACGCCCTGGCGGTGCGGGCCTACACGAACAGCCAGATCAAGCCGCTGCTCGAGACCCAGATGAAATACACGTTCCTGCCGCAGACGGTGCCGGCGTATTCCGCGACCGAGGTGCTGAACGCTCTTCGCAAGAAATATCCGGAGTACTCGTACAAGGAGGCGATGCTGAACCCCACCAACCCGCGCGACCGCGCGGTCGACTGGGAAGCAGACCTGATCAACCAGTTTCGCAATGGATCCGCCAGTGTCGAAATCCTAGGTGAGCGCCAGACGCCGAGCGGGCGGTCGCTGTTTTTCGCGCAGCCGCTGAAGATTACCGACCCGGCCTGCCTTCTGTGCCACAACACCGTGGAGATCGCCCCGCGCACGATGGTCGACAAGTACGGGCCGGCCAACGGTTTCGGGTGGAACCTGAACGAGGTCGTCGGCGCGCAGGTGGTTTCGGTACCGACGGCGGTCTCCTTGGCACGCGCGCAGAAAGCATTCAACACGTTCATGCTTTCGCTGGCGGCTGTGCTGGCCGCCATCGGCTTCGTTCTGAACCTGCTCCTGTACTGGATGTTCATCCGCCCGGTCACCCGGATCTCGGCGCTGGCGGACCGGGTCAGCCTGGGCGAGCTCGACGCCGTGGACCTGAACGTGCGCAGCGGCGACGAAATACAGACGCTCGCCGAGTCGCTGGCGCGCATGCGCAAGAGCATGGCGCAGGCGCTGCAGCTGCTCGGGGGCTGAGCCCGTCCGGGAGAGCGACGATCAAGCCCCCTGCCGACGCCCCAGGCGGACAGCGGCCGCCCCAGAGCCTCGGGAAATATCCGATCCTGGGGCAGCTGGGCAAGGGCGCCATGGGGATCGTCTACAAGTCGTTCGACCCCGTGATACGGCGCTCGATCGCGCTGAAGACCATCCGCAAGGAGCTCCTGAACGACGAGGACGAAGCGGCCGCGTTCGCGGCCCGCTTCCGCAACGAGGCACAGGCGGCCGGGCGACTGCTGCATCCCGGAATCGTCGCCGTGTACGAATACGGGGAAGACGAGGAGTTCGCCTTCATCGCGATGGAGTACGTCGAGGGCAGCAGCCTGAGGCAGTACTTCGAGCGCAAGGTCCGGTTCGAGGAACGCGATGTGGTCAGCGTGATGGCGCAGCTGCTCGACGCCCTGCAGTACGCGCACGACCAGGGCGTGTGGCACCGCGACATCAAGCCGGCCAACATCATCATCATGAACAACGGGCGCATCAAGGTGGCCGATTTCGGCATTGCGCGGGTCGAAAGCTCGACGCTGACGCAGGTCGGTGTCGTGATGGGCACGCCGGGTTTCATCGCCCCCGAGCAGTATCTGGGCAAGGAGGTCGATCACCGGGTCGACCTGTTCGCGGCGGGCGTGGTGCTGTACGAGCTGCTGACCGGAGAGACGCCGTTCGCGGGTTCCAAGGAAGGCGTGATGTACAAGGTCTGCCACGAGGCCGCCCAGCCGCCCTCGACCGCAACTGGCAAACCGGCGCTGGCGCGTTTCGACCCGATCGCGCTGCGGGCGCTCGCCAAGCGTCCCGACGATCGCTACCCGTCCGCCGGCAAGTTCCGCGCGGAGCTGCTGGCGGCCTACGACCAGCCCGTCAGCCCGACCGTTTCGGAGGAAACGCTGATCCGGGACGCCGGAGGAGTGGGCGACTCGGGCGAGGGTTCATCGCCCCGGGGCGGTTCGCGCAAGCCCTTTGCATCCACGCCGGTCACGCCCGCCTTCGGAGCCGGCTCGAGCCGGGCTCAGATCTCCACGATGCCTACCCAGATGCTGGTCGCGGCGGGTTGGAACGTGGACGAGCTTGCCTCGGTCGAGCGCAGCCTGGCGCACTTCGTGGGGCCGATTGCGCGCGTGATGGTGCGCCGCGCTACCCGTGAGGTCGCCGACTTCGCATCCCTGGTTCAGAAGCTCGCCGACCAACTGACTTCACCCGCGGAGAAGTCCAAGTTTCTTCAACAAAACGCCCGTATCGCAGCAACCGGGACCGGGCCATCGAAAATGAAGCAGCCCGTGGATGACGATGCGACCGTGATCCCGGGCGCCAATGACGCCCAGTCGACTTCACCGGGGCCCACTGCCGAGGAGATCGCAAGAGCCGCTCGACTGCTCGCGGTCCACCTGGGTCCGATCGCACCGATTCTGGTCCGTAAGGCAGCCTTGCCGGGCGTGCCGCGAGCGGCCTTTTTGGCCCGGCTGACCGAACGGCTGAGCGACGCCGAGAAAGAGCGCTTCCTGATCGATTTCGAGCGGTCGCGTTAGCCTGGTGGTCCGCGAGAGGGTGGGAGGATCGAAAACGATGGAGGCCGTCCAAAAAAGGGTCCTGCTGGTGGAGGATCACGAGCTGATTCGTCTGGGTACCGGACTGCTGCTGGAGTCGCTGGGCGAAGTGCGCTGCGACATCAAGCCCTGTCGCTCGCTCGACGAGGCGCGCGCCGCCTGTCGCGATGACGGACCGTTCGACCTGGTCCTGCTGGATCTGAATCTGGTCGACTCCAAGGGCTTGCAGGGCCTGCGCACGCTGCGCAACGAGTTCCCGGACCTGGCGATCGCCGTCTTGACCGGCACCCAGGACGAGTTCGTGGTGCGCCAGGCGCAGGCGATGGGAGCGATTGGTTATCTGCTGAAGTCCTGGACGCCCGAGCAGGTCAAGGCTGCCCTGCTTTCGCTGCTTCGCCCGCCAGCCTCCGCGTCCCGAGCCACCATTTCGGAGCGTTTCCCGAAACTGGCCGGCACCCCGCACTACGACCGGGTGGCGGAGCTGGGGCCGCGGCATCTGCAGATCCTCGAGCTGATCCTCGAGGGTTGCAACAACCAGGAGATCAGCACCTCCACGGGCCTGTCACTGGGCACGGTGAAGAATTACGTTTCGGCCATTTTGCTGGCGCTGGACGTTGAAAGCCGGGCCCACCTGATCAGCCTGTTCCATTGAGCGACTTGCCGACACCGGCGCGTGTCGATGGGCGCGTCGACGCCGAGTTGTATCGGAGCGCCTATGCGGCCGACCGGCGTGGCGCGCTGGCCGGAATGCTGGCTGCCTTGTTCGCGTCTTCGGCGCTGCAACATCGGGGCGCCCCAGCCAGCGTGTGGCTGTGGGCAGGCGCCTACATTGTCCTGGCGCTGTCGCGCTTGCTGCTGCTCGCTCGGGTAAGGGCCGAGCCCGCCGGGCCGGACCATCGGCGCGGACGCGCATTTCGCCGAACCTGGCTGGCGCTGCTGACGGTATCGGCTGCGATCTGGGGCGCCGGGCCACCGCTGTTTCTTGCCAAGGATTTCGCCAGCGGCGGTTTGCTCACCGGAATCTGGCTGGCCGCGGCCGGCCTGTCCGCGCCGCTGGTGGCCGCGGCCCGGCCAGCCATCTACCTGTGGCTGCTGCCGGCCTTGGTGCCGCTGCTTTTCGCGCTCGCGCTGTACGGGTCCGGCGAGGCGCTGGTGCTGGCCGTGCTGGGATCGGTCTTTCTGCTGGTGCTTCTGCGGCTCGTGCTCGAACAGAACGAATCGCTGGCGGCAGGGCTGGCGGCGCGGTTTCAGAACGAGGACCTGGTCGAACAGCTGCGGGCCCAGGTCGAGGTGGCCGCCCGCGCCAACCAGGAAAAGACGCGCTTCCTGGCCTCGGCAGTGCACGATCTGCGCCAGCCGTTGCATGCTCTGGGCCTGTTTTGCGCGGCACTGGACCAGCGGCTGCAAAACATCCCCGAGCGGCCTTTGATCAAGAACATGATGGCCTCGATCGAAGCGCTGGAGACCTCGTTCGGCGCGATGCTGGACATCTCCCGCCTGGACGCCGGCATCGTTCGTGCGTCCCCGCAGTCGTTTCCGGTGCGGGACGTTTTCCGGCGCCTGTACCAGCAATTCGGCGGCGACGCCGAAGCGAGCGACATCTCGCTGCGATTCCGCGCGGCGCGCCGGGTCGTGCTGAGCGATCCGCAACTGCTCGAGCGGGTGCTTGCCAATCTGGTGCAGAACGCGCTGCGATACACGCGCCAAGGCGGGGTTCTGGTGGCGGCACGGCGGCGCGCACCCGGCGTGGCGCTCGAGGTGTGGGACACCGGCGTCGGTATCCCGGCCGAACAGCTCGAGCTGATCTTCGAGGAGTTCTATCAGATCGACAACCCGGAACGGGACCGCAGCCGTGGCCTCGGCATGGGACTGGCGATCGTGCGGCGGCTGTGCAACCTTCTCGCGCACCCCTTGGAGGTGCGTTCCAGGCCCGGACGGGGCACGATGTTCCGGGTCGTCGTGCCCGCCGGCGACGAGCGCGACCGCACGCAGCCGGCGCTGGAGGCCGAGACGCTGCCGCCGCGCACCGACGTGCGCGTGACCGTGCTGCTGATCGACGACGAACGTGCGATCCGGGACGCCACGCGCGAATTGCTCCGCCCCCTGCAGGTCGATGTGCTGGTCGCGGCGACGATCGCCGAAGCGGTCGAACAGGCGCGGCAGGCCACGGCCCGGATCGACATGATCCTGTCGGACTGGAGGCTGCGCGGCACCGAAACCGGGGTGGAGGCGGTGCGCGCGGTGCGCCGGATCTGCGGCGAGGCAACGCCCGCGGTGCTGGTGACGGGCGATACGTCGGCCGACGTGCTGACGATGGCGCACGAAAACGGGCTGGTCATCCTGCACAAACCGTTGCAGCCGCGTGAATTGTTGCGCCTGATCGGACGCTTGGAGCGATAGACGATGCTGCGGTGCAACCAGCCGGATCGCTTTCCAACGTGGCTGACGTTATGACTTTGGTCACTAGCGCACTGCGCTGCCAACGCGATGTACTGGAACCCACGCAGCTGCCGTGGTGTCCCGGGCGCCCTTTACGGTCTTGCCCGGCAGGGATCGCGTCGACCGACCCAATCGGTGCATTGCAAACATGACTCTGGTGCTGCGAGGACTGTCACTCAATGAAAAGCCGTTGAGCAACCCGTTGGTTGGCCGTTTCGACGACCGCGGCGGGGCAATCGGTCGATCGGATAACGCGACCTTCACGCTGCCCGATCCCGAACGCCTGATCTCTCGCGTGCATGCACGCATTTCACACGCCGAGCAGACCTACTGGGTCGAGAACGTCAGCGCGGCCGGGCCGATTCTTCACAACGGGCGCCCGCTGAGCTCCGGCATGCGGGTGAGCCTGAGCGACGGCGATGAGCTGCGCATCGGCGGCTATCGGCTCGCGGTCGCTTTCGAGAGCAACGAGACCAGTGCAACCATTCTGCGAGGCCGTACGACGGGCCAGGCGCCGTTGAAGGCGGTCCCCGCCGCACCGCCGCCACCAGCCGCCGCCCCTGCGGGTCGAGTCGCAGCTGCGGCTGCAGCGCGCCCGCCGGTCGCGCCAGCGCCCGAGCGGGTCGCGGCCGTCGCTCCGGCGCCGGCCGCGGTCGCAACGCCCGCCCCGGTGCCCGCCGCCGTCGTCGCGCCCGCCCCGTTGCCCGCCGCCGTTGCGACCCCCGCTCCCGCGCCCGCCCGCAGCGCCCGGTCGGCGCGCACCCGGCCGGCCGTAGAGTCGTCCACCGGCGGCGACGCGCTGTGGCGGGGCTTTCAAGACGGTGTCGGCATCGATCTGCCGCTACCGAACGGGCCGTCTCCAGAACTGTTCAGCGCGGTCGGCGCGATGCTGCGGATCGCGATCAACGGGATCCACCGTCTGATCGCGATGCGGACGGTTGCCAAGACCGAAATGCACGCCGATCTGACGATGATCCAGGTCCGCGGCAACAACCCGTTGAAATTCTCTCCGGAGGCGGCCGTCGCGCTGAAGATGCTGCTGCAGCCGCCGCTGCAAGGGTTCCTGTCCGGACCCTCGGCGCTGCGCGACGCCGTGATCGACCTGCAATCGCACCAGGTCGGCGTGATGGCGGGGATGCGGGCGGCTCTGGCGACCGTGCTCGAGCGGTTCGATCCGGTCCAACTGGAAAGCCACCTCAGCTCCCGCTCGGTGATCGATGCGCTGATTCCGTCGCACCGGCGCGCCAAGCTCTGGGAGCTGTATGTCGAGCACTATCGCGCCCTGAAAGATGAGGCGGAGGAAGACTTCGGCCGCCTTTTCGGCGAGGCGTTCCGGGAGGCCTACAACGCCCAGGTGCGCAGTCTGGAAGCGGCCGGCGACGAGGCCGGCGTATCCGTGGCCTCCTATCCACCCTCACCAAAGGCCGGCTGATGCTGTCCGTTCGAATCTCGCAACGCTCGTGCACCGGGTCGCGCGACCACAACGAGGACTGCGTCGGAGTCGAGCACGTCGGCCATCACTGGTGCATGGTCCTGTCCGACGGGGCGGGAGGGCACCGCGACGGCGCGCTCGCCTCGAGGCTGGTGGTCGACCGTATCCTGACGGGCTTTCGAAGTCGTCCGCCCGTGGACGCTCCGGATCTGGGCGAGCTGATGCTCGACGCGCACGACGGCGTGATCGCCGCGCAGCGCTCGCGGGGCGTGACGGACCGGGCCGGCGCGATGCACGCGACCGTAGTGGTGCTGCTGGTCGACGCCAGCAGGAAGGTGGCCCTGTGGGGCCACGTCGGCGACTCCAGGCTGTACCTGCTGCGCGACCAGCGCGCATCGGCGCTGACGCGCGACGACAGCGTATTGCAATGGATGGTCGACGCTGGACTCTGGCAGGCCGATCAGCTGCACCAGCATCCGCAGCGCAACCAGCTGATGGCGGCGCTCGGAGCCGACGAGGGGGTCGAGCCGCACCTCAGCGCCGACCCGTTCGAGCTGCACGACGGCGACGCGTTCCTGCTGTGCAGCGACGGCTGGTGGGCCAGCGTCAGCGACGGCGAAATCGAGCGCTTGCGCGCCGGGGCCGCAACGCCCGACCAGTGGCTCGACGCGATGATCGCTTGCGCGACGGCACGGGCCGATCCGCGCCAGGACAATTTTTCGGCAATCGGCTGCTGGGTCGGCAACAAGGCGCCATGAGGATCTGGCGGCCGCTCCGTTCGCAATGCGTGCGTCGGGCGGCGTACGCCATTGCTGCGGGCGTTCTGCTCGCGTCGACCGAGCCAGTTGCGTTGGCGGCGGACCCCGGGCCGGCGGCGCCCGCGGCACCTGAACCCTTTTCGATCGAAGCCACGCTGGTCGGCGGGCCGAACCTTAACCCGAATCTGGAAGGCCGGCCCTCGCCCGTGGTCGTGCGAGTGTTCGAGCTGAAGCGGGCAGCCGCTTTTGAAGCGGCGAATTTCACCGCCCTGTTCGAACAGTCGCGGGAGGCACTCGGCGGCGACCTGGTCGCGCAACAGGAGTTCATCCTGCGACCCGGCGAAATCCGTCACTACGACCGCTCCGGCGGCCCCAAGGTCGCCACGCTCGGCCTGGCGGCCGCGTTCCGCACTCCGGAAAAAAACAGCTGGCGACTGGTCGTGCCTCTTGCGCCGGGCGTGCACAACCTGTTATTGATCGACTTCGACAACAACCAGATCCGGGTGCCGTCTGTACCCGGCAAGTCGGACGGCCGTTGAAACGCCCGATTGGACGATCGATCGGATTCCGATGCCCATCACCCCGTCGCCCGGCCCGATCGATCCCGACACCGACACGATGTTCGGCACCCGGATATCGGTCCGGCCCGATCCGCCGCGGGATTCATCCAGGCGGCCCGACGCGGGTGCCGCATCGGGCCCCAACCCGCTGATCGCGGAGGCCGACGCGCTGCTTGCGCTGGTGCCGCAGTTGCGCTCGTCGGCGCAGATCAGCGACCTGGCGCAATTGCGGGTCCGAATGGTCGGCCTGCTGAGCCAGTTCGACGAGCGTCTGCGCCGGCGCGGCGTCGGCCCGGGTCAAGGCCAGAAGGCGCACTTCGTTCTGTGCGGGCTGATCGACGAGGTGGTCGAAACGATGCCCTGGGGCACGGGCGGGCGCTGGGAGCGGCTCGATCCCTCGAAGGCGACCCAGGGTGCGCACTCGGTCGACGCCACGCTGCGGCAGTTCGCACAGCTGGCCGAGCACGCCGCCGCCAATCGGGATCTGCGCGAGCTGATCTATGTTGCTCTCGCGCTCGGGTTCGACGAGCGCGGACGTGGCTCGTCCGCAGGGGGCGGCGAGGCCGATCGGATGCGCTCGCGGCTGGCTGCGCTGCTCAAGCGCGAGGGGGACGCGGGCGCGCGACCGTTGTCGGTGCGCTGGCAGCCCGCCGTGGGTCGCGCCAGTGCGCTCGGCAGCTGGCTTCCGCTGTGGGTCGGCACATTCATCGTGGCCGGCCTGCTGGCCGCGCTGTACTTCTCGCTGGCGCTGTCGCTCGCATCGAAGTCCGACCGTGTGTTTGCTCGGATCGCTGCGCTGCGCCTGCCGGCACCGGCCGCGAGCGCCGCCAAGCCCGCCCCGGCCCCGCAGCCACGGCTGCTGCCTTTGCTGGACGCGGCCGCCGGACAAGGCTTGCAGGTGCGCGACGAGATCGACCGCAGCATCATCACGCTGCGCGATGACGCACTGTTCGAGGCCGCAAGCGCCGGCCTTCTGCGCGCGGGGGCCGACACGTTGCGGCCCGTGGCGCAGGCGCTGCGAGGCACGGCCGGCCAGGTGCTGGTTCTGGGTCACACGGACAGCCATGCGGAGCGCTCAGCGAGATTTCCCTCCAACTGGGAGCTGTCGGTCGAGCGCGCGCGCGCCGTGCACGATGCGCTGCTCCTGTTCGGCGTTGCGCCGGCCCGGCTGCGCTACGACGGGCGGGCCGACACCGAGCCGCTTGCCGCCGGCGGCGCGAATCAGCCGCCTGTGCACAGCGGTCGCATCGAAATCGTTCTGCTGGTGGGACGATGAGAATCCACCCGTGGCTGCTCGCTGTGCTGGGCCTGACCGCCTTCGGGCTGCTGGTGTGGTTCGCCGGACCGCTGGCATCGATCGGCAATTCGGCTCCGCTGGCGAGCGATGATGCGCGCATCGCGCTGATCGCGGCGTTCGCGCTTCAGTATCTCGTACACAAGGGCTGGTCCGCCTGGAGCGCCAGACGCCGCAACGAGCGCGTGGTCGACCAGCTTGCGCCCGCGGCGAGCGGCGCAGAGCCGGCCGAGCTGGCGCAGCTGCGCAAGCGATTCTCGGCCGCCCTGGCCACGCTGCGACGCACCCGGTTCGGCTCGCGCGGCGGATTCTGGTCGTCCCTGTCGTGGAAATTCGGGCGCCAGTATCTGTACCAGCTGCCCTGGTACCTGATCATCGGTGCCCCAGGCGCCGGGAAGACCACGGCGCTGTTGAACTCCGGCCTGAACTTTCCGCTCGCCGGCGAATTCGGGCGCGGCTCCATCAAGGGCGTTGGCGGCACGCGAAATTGCGACTGGTGGTTCACCGACCGAGCGGTGCTGCTGGACACGGCTGGGCGCTACACGACGCACGAGGCCGATCGCGTGGCCGACCGCCGGGCGTGGGAGGGCTTTCTCGCCCTGTTGAAGCGCGGGCGGCCGCGGCAGCCTTTGAACGGCGCGCTGGTCGCGGTCTCGGTCACCGATCTGCTGGTGTTCGACCCGATACAGCGCGCACAGCATGCAGCCACATTGCGCGCGCGCCTTGACGAGATTCGCGCGGCCATCGGCATCCGGCTGCCCGTTTACCTGTTGCTCACCAAGTGCGATCTGCTCCCGGGTTTCCTTGACTCGTTTCTTGCCTTCGAGAAGCGCACCCGCGACCAGGTCTGGGGCACGACGTTCGACTTCGACGCATCGAACAAAGGTCGCGCGGCCGATCAATTTCCAGCGGCCTTCGAGCAGCTCGTGGAACGGCTGCACGAGAACCTGATCGAGCGCATGCAGGGCGAGCGCGACCCGCAACGGCGGGCGCGGATCTTCGCATTTCCGCGCCAGTTCGTCAGCCTGAGGGAGCCGCTGGACGACCTGGTTCGACGCGTATTCGGCGTGGGCACATCGTCCGCCGCCGACGGCGCCCCCTGCCTTCGGGGCGTCTACTTCACCAGCGGGACGCAGGAAGGCACGCCGATCGACCGCACGCTGTCGGCGCTGGGACGCGAGCTCGGCCTCGAGCGGCAGATACTGCCGCCGAACCAGAGCACCGGAAAGAGCTTCTTCCTGGCCGGCTTGCTGCGCGACGTCGTGTTCCCGGAGGCCGAAATCGCCGGCCGCTCGCCTCGTCTTGAGCGCTGGCGCGCCCGTGCGATCACCGCCCTGCTGGTGGCGATGCAGTGCGCCGGCGCCCTGCTCGCGGCGTACTGGGCGACCAGTTATACCCGCAGCTCCGGCGAAGCGGAGCAGATCGCCGGCAATGTGGCCGCCACGCGCACCCAGATCGAGGCGAGCGACGTGCGGCCGGGCAGCGACCCGCGGCCGTTGTTGCCGGCGTTGAACGCGATGCGGGACCTGATCGTGTCGACCTCGCCGGCCGCCGGCGAGCCCGGCGCACCGATGGCCGCATTTCGCCGACACCAGCGCGTCAAGCTCGCCGCTGCCGCCCACCAGGCCTACGAGCGGATGCTGCTCGACTCGCTGCTGGTTCGCATCATCGCGCGCTGCGAGGAGCAGATGCGAAGCGGGGTCGATCCCAACCTGCAATACGAAGCGCTGAAGGCATATACGATGCTGCACGAGGCCGCACACTTCGACGCCGCTTCGCTGAAGGCCTTCGTCACCTACGACTGGGACAGCGGGCTGGAGCCGCCGCTCGCCCGCGAGGACCGCGTCCAGCTCGTGCAGCACCTGGACGCGCTGCTCGACGCCGGAGCGGCCGGAGCGGCAACGACCGCCGACCCGCGGCTGGTCGAGTCGGTCCGGACGCGGCTTGCCGGTCAGCCCATCTCGCAGAGGATCGCAACGCGCCTGAAAGCCCTGCTGGGCACCCGCTCGTATCCGGAGTTCGCGGTCGCCTCGCTGGGCGGTCCGGCCTCCGCGCTTTTCGTCGGCAAGGATGGCCACTCGGCGCCTCGCAGCGTGTCGGGGCGCTACACGCTGCAGGCGTATCGCGATGGTGTTCTGACGACGCTGCCGGCCGCTGCATCTGAACTTGCGACCGAAGCCGCGTGGGTGCTCGCCTCGGCGCAGCCGGCGGTCGCAGCCACCCATGCGGCGACCGCCGGGCGCGCCGGCGCCGAGGCGCTGGCCGTGTATCTGGACGACTATGCACGCAACTGGTCCGACTTCGTGGACGACCTGCGGTTGAAGCGCGCGGCCGGCGGCGACGCGATACGCCAGGCACAGTTGCTGGCAGAGCACGACGGACCGCTCGCGGCTCTGGTGCGGACCGTCGCGCAACAGACCTCCCTGCACCAGGCGTCCGCCGCGAGCAGCCTGGGCGATGCGCTCGCGCCGCTGGAGCGGCTCGTCGAGGATCGCTTCGCGGCGCTGCGGGAATTGACACTGGCAGGCGCCGACGGGCGCCGCCCGCTGGATGCGGTCCTGGCCGACTTCAATGAATTGCACGTGCTGCGGGCGCTGGCCGGCTCCAGCGCCGCTTCAAGCGATGCCGCGGCAACGTCGCTCGAACGTCTCGAACGCATTCGGGCCGATTCACGGCGCTTGCCCGAACCGGTCCGATCGATGCTGCTGGCGCTCGCCGCCTCGCCGACCCAGGCGGCGTATGAATCGGTCCCGACCGCGAGAACGCCGGCCGCGCCGGCGCAGGCGCGGCAGACGGGCACCCAGCTGGCCGACGCATGCGATCAGGCCGTACCGGGTCGCTTTCCCTTCAACCGGGGCAGCCCGCGCGAGATCGCGATCTCGGACTTCAACCGCCTTTTCGGACCCTCTGGGATCTTCGACAGTGCTGCGGCCAGGCTGCTCGGCCCGCGGGCCGGCGACGAGCCGGACAGCTGGACGCTGAGCGAGGCAGGCGGCCGGGCCGGGCTCGATGACAAGACGCTGGGCCGGCTGCGCTCGGCGGCGCGTATTCGCGACGTCTTCTTCGCCGGCAAGCGCGCCGATACCTCGCTGCGACTGACGTTCCGGCCGCACGACATGGACGAGACGATCGATCGATTCCTGCTGGAGATCGACGGCCAACCCGTCCGCTACGCGCACGGCCCCGCTACCGCGACCGTGATCACGTGGCCTGGACCGAAGCCGGGCGCGCGGGTCGAGGTGACGCCGCCGGTGGAAGGACAGCCT